>ENA-ORCS01000260-ORCS01000260.1-marine-metagenome-genome-assembly--contig:-NODE-260-length-47956-cov-4.380292_pt1 | contig 47956 bp, 54 predicted proteins | sample MGYA00237781_ERZ508513 | MGnify/ENA primary metagenome ERZ508513 (study PRJEB26184, sample SAMN06268793) | marine metagenome | isolation source: Eden Landing Ponds, San Francisco, CA, USA | place...
GCTGTCACACGACTCGAAGATCACGCTGATGTCGTGGGTGATGAGGAGGAGGCTCGTCTCGGCGTCGTCTTTCATCCGGTCGAGATATTTGAAGATCTGATCCTGCATGATCACGTCGAGCGCCGTCGTCGGCTCGTCGGCGATGACGAGGCTGGGTTCGAGAAACAGCGCGAGCGCGATGATCGCCCGCTGTTGCATCCCTCCGGAGAACTGGTGTGGGTAGTCGTCGATCCGGCTCTCCTGCAGTCCGACCACGTCGAACATCTCCTTCAGTTTCTCGCGGATCTCCGCGTCCGAGAGGTCGGTGTGGACGCGCCCGATTTCGGCCGCCTGCTCGCTCACCCGCTGGAGCGGGTCGAGGCTGTTCATCGAGCTCTGGGGGATCCAAGAGATCTCCTTCCACCGGAGCTCCTTGTTGAGTTGTTTCTCGGTGAAGTCCTGTATCTCCTCGCCACGGTACCGGATCGTCCCACCGTCGACGCGGCCGTTGTCGTCGAGTCCGCCGATGATCGCCTTGGCGGTCGTGCTCTTCCCGGAGCCGGACTCGCCAGCGAGACCGAAGAACTCGCCGTCGTCGATGCTGAAGGAGGCGCCGGACACGGCAGTAAGATCGCCGCCGTCCGTTTCGTACCGAATCGTGAGGTCTTCGACCTCGAGTAGTGGATCACTCATATTAGGCAGCCACCGTGTCCGCTTCGACCGACTCGCCGTCGGCCGTGATGAGGTCCTCGTATCCGCGTCCGAACATGAACGTCGAGAGCACCGTGATTCCGATCAGGAGGCCGGGCGTCAGCGACCACCACCACGCCTCGGACATATACCCCGAGTTGAACGCGTTCCGAATCATGACGCCCCACGACGGGGTAAATGGCGACGCGACCCCGAGGAAGGTCAGACTCGCTTGGAGCATGATGGCGTAGCCGACGCCGAGCGCTAGGAAGAAGATAGCCATCGGAGCGACGTTCGGGAGGATATGCTTGATGATGATCCGCCGGCGGCTGGCGCCCGTCGCCTTGGCGACCTTGACGAACGGATACTGCTTGATCTGCAGGGTCTGGGCGCGTATCACCCGAGCCCCGCCACGCCACAGAATCAGCCCGATGACGAGAATCGAGGAGATGAACCCGACGCCGAGGAACGTGATCATCACGATGCCGAAGGGGATGAGCGGCACGCCGTACGCAAAGTCGGTAAAGCGCATCAGGACCGTCTCCGTGCGCCCGCCGACGTACCCCGCCGTGATCCCGATTGTCGTCCCGATTGTGAGTATCAGTCCCCCGCCGAGGATGCCCGTGATCACGGTCGGGCGGGCGCCGACCAGCAGACGGGAGAGCACGTCGTAGCCGGCGAAGGTCGTCCCGAGCGGATGGTCGAGCGAGGGCGGCGCGGCGCTCAACACCTCGCCGGTCTCGTCGTGGTACTGCGTCTCCTCGATGTCGTACGGGGCGATGGCGGGACCGACGAGGCCGAGGACCGCGATGCCGACGAGGATCCAGAAGTATACGGCGGTCGTCCGGTCGTTGAGCATCAACCGGAGGCCGCCGACGAAGTTACGGACGATGTGGTTGCTTGTGATGGCGTCCAGCGGCCCCGCACCGCTGGTTGGTATCAGGTCACGTATTGACATACCCGACCTAATTAGAAGGCGGATCAAAAGTGTTGTCCTCGTTGCGATTACACGACGGCGGGGATTTTCAGAGAGCTACGTCGGGACCACAGTACCGTCCTAGAACGCGGTGTCCGACGGCGCGGTCCGTGTCGGCGCCGAAACCGTATCCGGCCGTTCGATCTGTGGCCGAACGGGACGGGTCGGTCGCCGTCGCACCGGGCGGAAGCCTCGAACGGCACGGCCACCACTTGCCGACGGCCGCGGAACGCGTCGCCGACGCGGTGCCAGTGCTCGTCACGCGCCCGATATGGACCGGACACTCCCCGCATCACGCCCCCTTCGGCGGCACGGTGACCCTCGACGGCGGTCGACTTCGCGCTACTCGAGGACGTGGCAGGATCGGTCTTCGACGAGGTGATCGAACGCCGCCACGAACGGACGAGGTGAGCGGCCGCCTCGCGAAACCCATTTGCCGGCCGGTGCCAACCGATCTGTATGGACGCGAGCGACGGGCACGCCGACCGCGAGTGGCGGCTGATCCGCGAGGAGGCGTGGTCGGGACCGATGAACATGGCACTCGACGACGTCGCGGCCGAGACGGCCGCCGCGGGCGGCCCCCGGACTCTGCGGGTCTACCGGTGGGACCCGGGGACGCTCTCGCTCGGCTACCACCAAGACCCCGACACCGTCGACTGGGACTACTGCGAACGCGCGGGTGTCAGCGTCACCCGGCGGCCCACCGGTGGCGGCGGCATCTACCACGACAGCGACGGTGACATCTCCTACACCATCGTCGCCCCCGACGGGGAACTCCCCGGGGACTTAGTCGAATCCTATCGCCAGCTCTGTACGCCGATCCTCGACGCCTTCGAGCGCATGGGCGTCCCCGCCCGCTTCGCGGAGACTGGCCGGCCGGCGCTCCACGAACCCGCCTGTTATCTGCGGGAGCTGCACTCCGCGCACGACGTGGTCGTCCCGGGACCGGACGGGCCGCGGAAGGTGAGCGGCAACGCCCAGCACCGCCGGGCCGACGCCGTCGTCCAGCACGGCTCGCTTTCCTACGCGGTGCGACCGGAGCGCCACCTCGCAGTCTTTGCCGATCAGGATGTCGACGCCGAGACGTTCCGCGAGCGGGTGACCGGAATCGCGGAGCACGCCGACGTCGACCGGGCGACGGCGGTGGCAACCCTCGAATCGTCGCTCCGAGCGTGGGCCGACGCCGGGGCAGGCGCGTGGACCGACGCGGAACTGTCGCGGGCGCGCGAACTGGCCGCGGAGAAATACGGGAGCGAAGCGTGGACGAAACGGCAGCCTGGGGAGCGGTAGGGAACACTGCCGGCCACGGCCGACGGCGCTAGAAGCCGAACGTCTCGGGATCGGCGACGTCGAGTTCCTCGGTGATTGCGTGGTGAATATCGTCGACCGGCGGCGTATCGCGGGTGGGATCGAGCCAGTGTTCGCTCACCCACCGGTATCGCACCCGGAGGTCGGCATCGAGGAGGAAACACGAGCGGCGCGACCGGCGGGTGACCCCGAGAGCGCGGTAGGTGACGCCGAAGGCGTCGGACAGTTCGAGGTCGGTGTCGGCAAAGAGCGGGAAGTTCAGGCCGAGGTAGTCGATGAAGCGCTTGTGGAGCCCGGCACTCGACTTGCTGGCGCCGACCACTTGGACGTGCTCGCCGCTAGAGAACCAGTCGAAATCGCGGAAGGAACACCACTCGTCGATACAGTCGGGGCTGAAATCGACGGTGTAGAAGCTGAGTAACACCGGACGGTCGTCGGTCAGGGTCCCCAGCGTCGTCTCCGTGGTGGTCCCATCCGGGCGGACGAGCGTCGCCTCAACGTCGGCCACCGTCTCGCCCACCGCAACCGGCTCTTCCTGTGCCATGAGACGGCGTTCGAGCGGTGCTGACAAAACCGTTCGCTTACGGGAGTCGAAGCGCCTTTGCGCACCGGCGTCCTCGATTCGGTATGCGAGTCGGAGCACACGTATCCATCGCCGGCGGCGTCGACAACGCGGTCGGCAACCAGCGGACGGTTGGCGGTAACTGCGGACAGATCTTCACCCACTCTCCGCAGGTCTGGCAGGACCCGAACGTCGGCGACGACGAGGCTGTGGCCTTCCGCGAAGGAACGGCCGAACACCTCGATGGGCCTTGGGTGATCCACTCCTCGTATCTCGTCAACCTCTGTACACCGAAGGCGGACCTCCGCGAGAAGTCGGTCGACAGTATGCAAAAGGAGGTCGAGGCCGCGGCGAAACTCGGGGTCGAATACGTGAACGTGCACCTAGGCGCACACACGGGCGCGGGCGTCGACGGGGGCCTCGATAACGCCGTGAGCGCGCTCGACGAACTCGACGTGCCCGCGGACGTGACGGTCCTCGTCGAGAGCGACGCGGGGAGCGGAACGAAACTCGGCGGCGACTTCGAACACCTCGCGGCGGTCCTCGGGGAGAGCCGCCACGACTTGGGGGTCTGTCTGGACACGGCACACACCTTCGCCGCGGGCTACGACCTCTCGACACCCGAGGCGGTCGACGACGTCGTGGCCGAGTTCGACGACGTGGTCGGCCTCGAACACCTCCACTGTCTCCATCTCAACGACTCCAAACACGCCTGCGGGACGAACAAGGACGAACACGCCCACGTCGGCGAGGGACTGATCGGCGTCGACGGCATGCGCCGGATCGTCACCCACCCCGACCTGCGCGACCTGCCGTTCGTCCTCGAGACGCCCACCGAGGACGGCAAGGACTTCGCGTGGAACATCGACCGGGTGCACGAACTCCGGAACGGCGCCTAAGCCGGACCGTTTTTGCGCCGACCGCCCCTACGACGCGACGGATGGACGACGTGTCTCGACGGACGGCGCTCCGGGCGGGCGTCGGCGCCGTGGTCGGCCTCGGTGCGGGCGTACGGACGGGCCGGGCCGCCACGACCGACGAGGACGACCCGACGGTCGCCACGCGCAACTGCTATCTCGGCGCCGACCTGTTTCGACTCCTCGGGGCCGCAGCGGAGGGACCCGACGCGGTCCGGGAGACGGCCGGCGACCTCCTCGCGACGGTCGACCGCAGTCGGGTCTCGGCGCGTCTTGACGCGGTAGCCGCGGAACTCGCCCGTGCCGAGCCGGATCTGGTCGGAATACAGGAGGCGGCGCTGATCCGGACGGGACCGCCGGGCGGCGAGGCGACCGAGGTGCGCTACGACTTCCGCGAGACGCTTCTTCGACGGCTCGCGGCCCGGGACCGCCCCTACCGCGTCGTCGCGGCGACGAACGGCGCCGACCTCGCGGTGCCGGCGACGGTAGCAGGCGAGACGCGGACGGTGCGGCTGACCGACCGCGACCTGTTGCTCGCCCGCGCCCCCGTGGAGACGAGCGCGGCGACGGCCGACACCTTCGACGCCACACTCTCGCTGTCGCGGGACGGGCGCGAGGTGACGGTCGAACGCGGCTACGCCGTCGCGGACGCGACGGTCGGCGGCCGCCGGCTCACGGTCTGTACCACACACCTCGAATCGGCATCGGCCGAGACGCGGACGGCACAGGCGGCGGAGCTAGTGGAGTTGCTCGCCGACCGGCCGGATCCAGTGGTCCTGATCGGCGACATCAACAGCGGTCCGGGCGCGTCGGCGGCGGCGTACGACCGTCTCACCGATTCCTTCGCGGACGTTGGCGACGCGGGCGCGACCTGCTGTCACGCGGCCGACCTCCGGAACCCCGACGCGTCGCTCGACTCGCGGGTCGACCACGTGCTCGTCCGGGGCGGCCTCCGGGCGCGTGACGTGCGCCGGGTGGGCGTCGATCCGGCCGGTCGCGTGACCGTCGACGGCGACCGACTCTGGCCGTCCGACCACGCGGGGCTGGTGGCGACGCTGAGTCCGGAAGGCGAGACACCGACGCCCACGGCGACCGACACGGCCGCGTCGACCGAGACGGAAGTCGACACCGTGGCCGCCGACACCGACACCGACACCGACACCGACACACCCACGGCGAGCACCGGACCGGGATTCGGCGTGCCGGCGGCGCTCGCCGCCCTCCTCGGCGGGGGCCTCGCCGCCCGCGATGACGACTGACTTTTGAGGACCGAGGGGGTAGGACCGGCGTGCGCAGATTCTCGGCCGACTACCTCCGACGGACGCGCGCGGGCCTGTGGTCGTCGCGGGAGGCACTGGACGCGCTCGACCTCCCGAGCCACGAGCGAATCTTAGACGTTGGCTGTGGCACGGGCGAACTCACGCGGGTGCTCGCCGAGGAGTCGGGAGGCGAGGTGGTCGGTATCGACGCCGACCCGTCGCTTCTGGCCGTCGCTCGCGAGGAAACCGACTGTCCGGCCGTCGCCGGCGACGCCGAACGCCTGCCCGTCACCGACGGGTCGTTCGACCTCGTGACGTGTCAGGCCCTGCTGGTGAACCTGCCCGATCCGGCCGCGGCGCTCCGAGAGTTCCACCGCGTCGCGAGCGACCGCGTGGCCGCCGTCGAACCCGACAACGCCGACGTGTCGGTCGAGTCGACGGTGGAACGCGAGGTGGAACTCGAACGGCGAGTCCGGGAGGCGTATCTGGAGGGGGTCGGGACGGACGTTGCGCTCGGCGAGCGGGCGGTGGCCGCCTTCGAAGCGGCGGGCCTCGTCGACGTGACCACCCGCCGGCATTACCACCGGAAGGTGATCGAACCGCCGTACGACGAGGGTGACCTGCGAGACGCGACGCGGAAGGCGACGGGAGCGGGGCTGGCCGACCACGAGGCGGAGCTTCGACGGGCGGTCGGCGACGAATACGACGACCTTCGGGCGGCCTGGCGGGCGATGGGCCGGGCGGTGGTCGAGGCGATGCGAGCGGGAACGTACCGTCGGGCGGAGGTCGTGCCGTTCGACGTGACCGTCGGCCGGGTGCCGGCAGGACGTGGGGTCGAGTAGGCGTGAGCGGGCAGCGGGCCCGTGTTCCGGCCGTCGCCGCGGGTCGCGTGACGCTGCCATCTCGCGTGGAGCGTCGGCGTCACCCGTGTTTACACCACGTCGCCACGGACCGTCCGCCCGGTCGCCTCGGCGCGACGTTCGCGCATCGCGGTGGCGGCCTCGGAGGCGGTGTCGTCGTCTAGTCCCAGCATGCCTAGAGCCTCCGAGAGCGTCGGAAAGGCGAGTTCGCCGCCGCGGAGTTTCGTCATCGCGTCGTCGTCGCGGCGGCCGTCGACCCACAGACAGACCCCCCGAGGATCGAGGATTTCGTCGTAGGCCTCTCGGGCCATCGCCCCCTTCAGGCGCTGGGTGACGTTGTCGGTGAAGGAGGCGTTACACACCTCTAGGTGGATCGGTTCGTCGTCACCAGCGAGATGGGCGGCGAGACAGCGTTCGGGCGCCGCGTGGCCGTTGTCGTTCGCGCGGAGATGTTCCGGATACGCCGCGGCCCAGTCGGCGTCGACGGTCTTGCCGACGCCGGCGACGCCGAACCGCTCCGCGAAGTCGGCCGCACGGTCGGCGTCGCCGCGCATGAGGAGATCCTTGGTGACGTACACGTCGAGGCGGTCGAGCGGGTCGAGACCGAGAGCGACGTCGCCGTACACCCACACCTCGCGGACGGGCACCGGGAGGAGCGCGGGGTCGTCGCCGTCGGTCGGCTCGTCGGCCGCGGTGCGATCCACGTAGTCGACGATCTCGGCCACCCGGTCGAGCGCCGCGTCTCGATCCATCACCCGCGTTTGCGCCCGCCCGGGCAAAACCGTTCTGGAGGAGACGAAACGGTGATACGGGCCGGCCGGCAACGTCGCGTCGATGGACTGTGACAGGTGCGGCCGCGAGGCGGTGATGCACGCGGCCTACTCGGGGGCCCACCTCTGTGGCAAGCACCTCCGGGCCTCGGTCGATAAGCGGGTGCGACGGCGAATCAGGGAGGACAGCCTCCTGCCGGCGACGGCTTCGCCGGAGAACCCACAGACGTGGGTGATCGGTCTCTCGGGGGGCAAAGACAGCGTCGTCCTGACACACGTGTTGGCGGAGACGTTCGGCAAGGACCCACGAGTGGAGTTGGTCGCCCTCTCGATCCACGAGGGGATCGAGGGCTACCGCGACGAGAGCCTCGACGCCAGCAAGCAGTTGACCGCGGACCGTGACCTGCGCCACGAGGTGGTGTCGTACGCCGACGAACTCGGCGTTCGCATGGACGACGTGGTCGAGACGGATCCCGAGGACATGGCCGCCTGCGCGTACTGTGGCGTGTTCCGCCGCGACCTACTGGAGTCGTACGCCGACGAACTCGGCGCCGACAAACTGCTGACGGGCCACAACCTCGACGACGAGGCCCAGACCGCGCTGATGAACTTCTTCGAGGGGGATCTGAAACAGATGGCCAAACACTTCGACGCGAGTCTCGGACCGTTCGACCGGCGAGCCGAGACGACACACTTCGTCCCCCGGGCCAAGCCGCTGCGCGACGTGCCCGAGAAGGAGGTGGCGCTGTACGCCCACCTCGCGGACCTCCCGGCCCACATCACGGAGTGTCCGCACGCGAGCGAGGCCTACCGCGGGGAGATTCAGGAACTCCTGCTCGGAATGGAGGAGGCACACCCCGGGACGCGACACTCGATCATGGCGGGCTACGAGGAACTCGCGGAGTTGGCCGCCGAGCGGTACCGTGACGACGACGGCCCCGACCTCGGCGAGTGCGACCGCTGTGGGTCGAGCACGAGCGGTCGGATCTGCCGGAAGTGCCGGTTGGTCGAGTCGATAGAAGCGGTGTAAGACGCGGTCGACGGGAAAGAAGTCTCGCGGTCGCTACCGGATGACGTCGACGCCGTTACGCGTATCGACCTCGTTGCGACCGCCGTCGGACCAAGAGCCCTGCTCCTGACCGACGTTTTCGCTCGCATCGAATTCCGAAACGTCCTCGCCGTTGAGGCTGCGACGGGACTTCTCCGCCTGTCGCTGGGTCGACGGGCCGAGCACCTGAGCGCTCTGGACGCCGGTCATGATGGCCATGACCCGCACCTTGCCCTTGTACTCCTCTTGGATGCGCGCGCCCCAGATGACGTTGGCGCTCGCCTCCAGCCGCTCGGTGATGTTGTTCGCGATGCCCTCGGCCTCCTTCAGCGTGAGGTCCGGACCACCGGTGATGTGGACGAGTCCGCCGGACGCACCGCGGTAGTCGACGTCCAGCAACGGGTGGTTCATCGCGTCGCTGACGACCTCTTGGGTCTTGTTTTTGTCCTGCGTCTCGCCGACGAGCATCACCGCGACACCGCCCTGATTCATGATCGTGGACATGTCCGCGTAGTCCAGATTGATGAGCGAGGGCTGGGTGATGGTCTCACTGATACCCTTGACCGTCTCGGCGATGATCTGATCCATCACCGAGAACGCCTTGCCGATGGGCAGGTTGGGCACGTAGTCCAGCAGTCGGTTGTTGTCGAGGACGATGATCGAGTCGGCCTCGCCGCGGAGTTTCTCGAGACCCTCCTCGGCCTTGACCGTGCGGGCGCGCTCGACGTTAAACGGCGTCGACACCATGCCGACGACGATGGCACCCTGCTCTTTGGCGATCTTAGAGACGACGGGTGCGGCACCGGTGCCGGTCCCGCCACCCATCCCCGCGGTGACGAACACGAGGTCCGCCTCACCGAGGACTTCCTTGATCGTCCCTTGGGCCATCTCGGTCGCGCGCTCGCCCATCGAGGGGTCGCCACCGGCACCCAGCCCCTGCGTGAGCGACTTGCCGACGAGGATCTTCGTGTCGGCCTCGATCATCTTCAGGTGCTGCTTGTCGGTGTTGATCGCGACCGTCTCGGCGCCGTCGACACCGATGTTGTACAGTCGGTTGACCGTGTTGTTACCGGCACCGCCGGCGCCGACGATGACGATCCGCGGGTTGCCGAACTCGTCGTCGTCGTCGGCACCGCGCTCTTCGGCCTCCTCGTGTTCGATAGCGTCTTGGACGAAACTCTGCATCGTTACACCTTCGCCCAACTGCGGTTACGGTTGCGTTTGTCGTCGCGGGACTCGCTCTGTTCGTTGAGCATCTCGCGGACCGCCGAGCGGATGGCCTCGCTTCGGTTCGGGAACTCTCCCGTCTCGACCATCTGTTCGACCTCCTCGATCTGCTGCTTCGGAATTCGTAGTGTCACACGCTCCATGTTTGCATTCCCCCGGTAAGACGGAACGGGCAGCACCCCGCGAACTGTCATACAGCCCTGATCGCCCGACTGAGGCCCGCTACCCCCGGACGCCGGATCTGTAAGACGACCGTCTTACGCAAACGTAACAACAGACCAATACGGTATAAAACTAACGGCCGTTGTAAGACAGAGGGTGATGACGGGCGTAAACAGCGGGGGTAGTCGGGTTACGCACGGTCCAACACGTCCGCTGCCGGCGTTCGACGGCCACAGCTCGGACAGAACGCCCAGTCCGACCGAATCTCGTCGCCACAGTCACAGAAGACGCGGTGTGCGCCCTTTTCGCCGCAGTTCGGGCAGTAGACGTGCCCGGCGGACATCTCCTCGCCACACTGAGAACACGTTTTACGCGCGGCCGCCGACCGATCCTCGTCGGTCTGACGCTCGGATTGCGTCTTACGCCCCGTCGTCTCGGACTCACGTTCGACGGACACGTCCGACGGGTCGGTCGACGCGCCGTCGACGGTGACGGTTACGTTGATCGACGGCGGCTCCCGCGGCGCAAACGCCCCGTCGGTGAGGAGCGTCTCCAGCAACGCCGCCGTGGGGTCGGCCGGGTCGGCTCCACCGTCGCTCGGTTCGCGTTCCGCGTCGTCGAGGTAGGTGCGCAACGCGTCGCGCATCACCTCACTTTTGGAGGCGTCGAACTCCTCCAAGCGCTCGACGAGGTCGTCGTCAGCGCGGAACGTGATCTTGCTCATCGTTCACAGACACGACGGCGGATTATTTGAAACCTTGGACCGTGTCTGACGCCCGTCTGTCACCCGTCGGTCACGGCGGCGAGACGCGCCCGTTCGGCGTCCAGCCACCGGGCCCAGCGGTCGAACACCCAGCTATCGAGTCCGTACGCGGCGTCGACTGCCCGCACCCAGTCGCCGTCGGTGAACAGTAGGCGCTGGAAGCGCCGAATCCGGGGTGACAGCGGCTGGCCCGACCCGGCGTAATGGTCGAGTGTCTCCCGGCGCGCCCGCGCGAGTAGGTCCCGCGGCACCGCGATACCGTCCGCGGCCGCGGCGTGGGCGAACCACTCGATGTGGGTCACCGCCGCCGCGAGGACGAACCGCTCGCGAAAGCCCGTCACCTCCGCGAGCGGCGACCGACCCGCCACGAGAACGTCCTGAGGCCGCGAGAACCGAGGCGTCGTGACGGTCAGCCCCGCCACCGCCGCCACCTCACGGGCGATCCGCCGCAGTCGGCGTTCGAGGAGTCTGGCCGCCGGCCACAGGCCGAGTTCGTACCACGTCGGCATCCACTCGCAGAACGGGTCGGTGAAGACGGCGTCGCCGACCAAGACACCGACGACAGATTCGGCCGCACGGCGCGACAGGGCGCTCGGGTCGGCACGAAGCGTCGCGGCCACCCCGTCGCCGTCGATGGCCTCGACGCCGTCGAACTCCATCCCCGCCGCGACCCGACGGGTGTAGGCCCGGCCGGCCGCGTACCAGTCGGCGGCGTCGGCGGGCGTCTCGATGTCGAGCAGTCGGGCGATAGTCACGGCCGTTCTCGGAGCGCCGGCGACCTAACCCTTCCGCGCCGACCGCGGGGGTCAAGTGGCTCCGCGCCGACCGTTCGGGAGACCCGTGACAGTCTCCTTCGACCTCTTCGGGACGCTCGTGACGGCGTCGACACCGGCCGATCCGGCCGCCGCCGTCGCCACCGAACTCCGGGACCGCGGTGTCCCCGTCCCCGACGACTGGGGCGACGCCTACCGCACGGCCCACCTCGACGTTCCCAACGAGGCGGAGATTCCCCTCCCCGCCCACGTCGCCGCCGCGCTCCGAAGTCGCGACGTGGCGCCGTCCGACGGCGTCGTCAGACGCGCCGTCGTCGCCGCCTTCGACCCCACGGTGACCCGTCGCGACGGGGTCGCGGACGCCCTCGCCGCCGCCGAGGCGTGTGGCCCCGTCGGCCTCTGTTCGAACTGTAGCGTGCCGGAACTGGTCCCCCGGACGCTCGTCCGTGCCGACCTCCGGGGCCGGTTCGACGCCGTCGTCACCAGCGCGGCCTGTGGCTTCCGGAAGCCACACCCGAACCCCTTCGAGACGCTCGCCGCCGCCCTCGGCGACGACCCCGCAACCCTCACGCACGTCGGCGACGACCCGGAGACCGACGGGGGGGTCGAGGCCCTCGGCGGCACCTTCGTCGACGTCGGCGAGACACCGCTCACAGCTCTCGCCGACCGACTGGGGGCCGAACCGTGACCCTGATCGCCGCCGGGAGCGTCGCCCTCGCGGCGGGACTGGACCGCCTGCTCGCGGAACCTCCCGCGGCGCTCCACCCGGTCGCTTGGCTGGGGCGGGGACTCGCCCCGCTCGACCGGACTTGGACCAACCCCCGACTCGCCGGCCTCGGGGTGGCGCTCACCGTCCCCCTCGTCACCGCCGCCGTCGCCGCCGGCGGGGTCGCCCTCGCGTCCCGCCTCGGTCCCCTCGCCGAGGGGGTCGCCGCCGCCATCGTCTGTTTCGTCTGCACCAGCCGACGGATGCTCCTCGACGAGGCGCGGGCCGTCGTCACCGCGAGTAGGGCCGACCTCCCGGCCGCCAAGGAGCGCCTGCGGGCGCTGGCAGGACGGGACGCGACCCCCCTGTCGGCCGGCGAGGTGCGAAGCGCCGCTGTCGAGAGCGCAGCCGAGAACCTCGCCGACGGCCTCGTCGCACCGCTCGCCGGGTTCGCCCTCCTCGCACCGCTTTCCCTCCCGTTCGCGGCCGCGGCCGCGGCTTGGGTCAAGGCGGTCAACACGCTCGACTCGACCTTTGGCTACCGCTCTCACCCGATGGGCTGGGCGCCCGCACGCCTCGACGACCTCGTGATGTGGATGCCCGCGCGCGCGAATGCTGTGCTCCTCGCGGTCGCCGGGGGAGACCCGGGCGCGCTCCGCGCGGCCCGACCCCTAGCGCGGCGCCCGACGTCGCCGAACGCCGGATGGCCGATGGCGACGCTCGCGGTCGTGCTGGGCGTGTGCTTGGCGAAACCGGGCGCGTACCGTCTCGACGGCGCGGCGGAAGGCGACGACGCGTTCCCGACACCAGCCGACGCCGACCGGGGGGTCGCCGTCGTCGCCCGCGCGGGGTGGCTCGCGTTCGGCCTCGCGGCGACGGTGGCGGTGGTGGGTGGATGGGCGCTGGCGGGAACGGGTGGCTGGTCGCTACCGGTGGTGATCTCGCCGTGCTGACGGCGATCCGCGGCGCGCTCGCCTTCCTGACGCGCCTGCCAGTCGGCGGGGACGAGGCCGCGTGGAACGCCTTCCGCGCCACGCCCGCCGCCTTCGTCGTCGCGGGCTACGTCGTCGGCGGTGTCGCCGCCCTCCCTTTCCTCGCGCCGCTGCCGGTACCGACCGCCGTCGCGGGCTACGTCGCCGCGCTCTACTTGCTGACCGGCGTGACCCACGCCGACGGCCTCGCCGACTGCGGCGACGCGGCCGCGGCCCACGGCCCGGCCACCGAGCGCCGCGAGGCGCTGAAGGACTCGGCGACGGGCGTCGGCGGCGCGTTGGCCCTCGGCGCGACACTCGTTGCCCTCGCGCTCGGCGGCCTCGGTGTCGCCGGCGCCGGCCCCCGGGTGGCAGTCCGTCTCGCACTCGCCGCGGAGGTGAGCGCCAAGGTCGGGATGGCGACGCTCGCGGCGCTGGGTGACCCCGGCCACGAGGGCCTCGGGTCGGCTGTCGTCGGCGACCTCTCGGCGGCCGCACTCCTGCCGGTCGTCGCCGTCGCCGCTCCCGCCGCCCTCGCCGCGCCGGCCGGGAGCACGCCGGCGCTCGGCGCGACGCTTCTCGCTGGGCCCGTCGCCGCGCTCCTCGTCGGCCGGTGGGCGACGGCGACCCTCGGCGGCGTCACCGGCGATGCCCTCGGTGCGGCGAACGAACTCGGGCGGGTCGTGGCGCTCCACGCAGGGGTGGTGGTGTGGACGCTCTGGTGATGTGTGGCGGCGCGGGAACGCGCCTCGGCGGCGACACCGAGAAGCCCCTCGTTCCGGTCGGCGGGACGCCCATGGTCGACCGCGTGCGTGCGGCGCTCGCGACCAGCCGGGTCGAGCGGATCCACCTCGCCGTCTCGCCGCTGGCACCCGCGACCCGCGAGCACCTGCAAGCGGCCGGCGCGCGCGTGATCGAGACGCCGGGCGAAGGCTACGTCGCGGACCTCGACGCCGCGCTCGACCGGGTGGAGCCGCCGGTGTTGACCGTCGTCGCCGACCTTCCGCTCGTGACCGGAGGGACGATCAACCGCGTCCTCGCCGTCGCGGGGGACGGCGCCGACGCCCGCTCGCTCACGGCGGCGGTTCCGGTCGCACTGAAGCGCCGACTGGGGGTGAGCGTCGACACGGCGTTCGATCACGAGGGCCGACGGCTGGCGCCCGCCGGGGTCAACGTCGTCGCGGGAATCGACGACGACATATACGAACGCACCGATCCACGACTCGCCGTGAACGTGAACCGCCGTGCCGACTTGGAGGTCGCGGAGGCGCTGTCGTGACCCGCTTCGTCCTCGTCGCGGGCACGACTGAAACCGCCCGGATCGACGGCATCAGCGCCGCGGGCGCCGACGCCGACCTTCGGGTCCACACGCCGAGTGCCGACGCGGAACTGATCGAGTTCGGCCACCTAGTCCGTGCGCCAGTCGTCCCCGTGAGTCCGACGGGGTGTCCGACGCCCGCGGCTGTCACCCGCGCGGTCCGCGAACGCGTCGGCTTCGAGACGCTCGTCGTCGACGCGGGGCTCGCGAAACCGACCGGGGCGCCGACGGTCGGCGTCGGTGCGAAACCTGGCCGCGACGTGCGGGAGGCAGACCCCGTCCCGACCGCCCCCGGCGCGTGGGTGGCGGCGCGAACCCTCGGCCGGAATCTCCCCGACGACGAACTGGTCGTCGGCGAGACCATCCCCGGCGGGACGACCACCGCTCTAGGCGTCCTTCGGGCACTCGGCGTCGACGCGGCGTCGGCAGGGAAGTCGGTCGTCTCCTCGTCGCTGCCGGAGAACCCGCTAGAACTGAAAGAGCGGGTGATCGAGGCGGCGTTCGAGGCGAGCGATCTGGCGCCCGGCGAGGCGGCCTACCGGCCGGAACTCGCCGTCCGCTTCGTGGGAGATCCGGTGCTTGCCGTCGTCGCCGGCCTGACCGCCGGCGCCGTAGAGTCGGGGACGGACGTGATCCTCGGCGGCGGAACGCAACTGCTCGCGGCGGCGGCGCTGGTGCGACACGCCGGCGTCGCCGACCCGCTGACGCTCGCGTCGACGAGCTACGTCGCCGCCGACGCCGACCTCTCTCTGGCCGCCGACCTAAACTGCGAGACGGCGATCACCGACCCGGGATTCGGAACCCGGGACGACGCGCTCGCCCGCTACGCCGACGGCGAGGCCAAGGAGGGTGCGGGAATGGGCGGGGCGCTGCTCGTGGCCGAGCGGGCAGGCGCACTCGACGCGGTCGCGGACGGAACACTTGACATAGTGGAACGTCTTACTCCCCGCCATGGACCCTGACGCCGTCGCCGACGTGGAGCGGGTCCCTCACGGCGGCGCGGCAGACCCATCGCTTCTCGATTTCAGCGCCAACACCAACCCCGAGCGGCCACCCGGCGTCGCCGGCGTCTACGAGTCGGCCTACGGGGCGTCGACCCAGTACCCCAGCGACGACTACTGTGCCTTCCGGACCGCCGCCGGCGAGTACTTGGGGTGTGAGCCGCTGTCGGTCGTCCCCACGGCCGGTGGGGGCGAGGCGCTCCGACTCGCCGTCGCGGTGACGCTCGGCCCGGGCGACGACGCCCTCCTCCCCAAGCCAAGCTTCGGCGAGTACGAACGCGAGGTTCGCCTGCAGGGCGCGGAGCCGACGTTCGTCGATCACGACCGCCTCCTCCGAACCGACCCCGCCCCCTACGGGATGGTCGTCGTCTGCAACCCGAACAATCCCACCGGCGACGCCTACCCGCGGGCCGACCTCCGGGCGTACGCCCAAGAGTGTCGCGCCGCCGATACCGTCCTACTCGTCGACGAGGCGTTCCTAGATTTCACCGACCACCGGACGCTCGCGGGCGAACCCGGCGTCGTCGTCGCGCGGTCGCTGACCAAGATGTTCGGTCTGCCCGGTCTCCGGGCGGGGATGGCCGTCGCGACGGGCGACCTGCACGACCGACTGGACGCCGCACGCCCCGCTTGGGGGCTCTCCACCCCCGCAGCCGACGTCGGAACCTACTGTCTCCAGCGGACGAAGTTCGTCGCTGAGACGCGGGACCGGGTGCGCAGAGAGCGGGCGCGCATGGTCGACGCCCTCAACCCCGCCTACGAGGTGTGGCCGTCGGAGGCTCCCTTCCTCCTGCTCGATGTCGGCGACCGGGCGGTTGCGGACGTGTTGACGGCCGCGCGCGCGGACGGCATCGTCCTCCGTGACGCCACCACCTTCCGTGGCCTCGACTCCCACGTCCGCGTCGCGGTTCGGCGCCCGGCCGAGAACGACCGCCTCATCGAGACGCTGCTAGACTGACCGCCGAGCCAGTGGGCCACGACGCCGATCCGCTGTTCGGCCCAATAAATCGTATGTCGCAATATCAAATACAGATCAGGGGCGGGCTGACCGGTCGGCGGGAAGGGTGAGAATTCACAGTTCCGGACGTGCCCGGATTTTTCCGGGTCACGCGGGTATTCGAACTCGTGTTCGAGATAACCGTCCGCGACGGCGTCTGTCGCCTCGCCCGACCGGGGACTCGGTGGCTCTCGACCGGGCACGACGGCGGCGAGCGGACTGCCCCCGCCGCCTACAACGTGACCGTCCCCGAAGGCTGGGAGCGGACCGACCTCGATACCTACGTCGCGGAACGCCTCGCAGCAGCGGGATTCGACCCCGAATCGGGTGGCCCAGCGCTGCTGACGGGCGTCGCCCAGCGACACGCTCGACGGGCGCGACTCGGCCCGGTCGAGGCCGTCGCCACTGCTGGCGTGTCGAACCCCGCGGCGCTTCCCGTAGGTGACGACGCGGCGTCGACGGCGGATGAGGATGACACTGCCGACGCCCACCACACCCCCGAGGACGGGCCCGGGACGGTGAACGTCGTCGTCGGCACGACGCGTTCGCTCGCGCCGGGTGCGCTCGCGAACCTGCTGACGGTCGCCGCGGAGGCGAAGGCGGCGACGCTCCTCGAACGGGTGGGCGTCCCCGGGACGACGACCGACGCCGTCGTCGCCGCCTGCGATCCGACGGGCGAAACGGCCCCCTTCTCCGGAAGCGCAACTCCCGTGGGAGCGGCGGCCCGGGCCTGCGTCCGCGACGCCGTCGATACCAGCCTCGCCGCTCGCTACCCCAAGGGGGAGTACGGCCCGGCCGAATCCGGCGTCCGCACGGACGCGCGAGCGAAGGTGTCGACCCTCACCATTGAAGACCGACGGTCCCCGACCACGGAGCGATGACCGACGATAGCGTCGGGGTCACCCCCCGAGCGCCACCGGAGTTCGGCCTCGTCCAAGCGTGGTGGGGCGACGGCAAGGGGAAGACGACGGCCGCCATCGGCATGGGAGCGCGCGCCGCCGGCCACGGCTACCGGGTGCATCTGCTCCAGTTCATGAAAGGCGGCGCCGAGAGCGTCGAGGACGTGCGCGGCGAGTACGCGGCCATCCGACAGCTCGACGGGTTCTCGTACGAACACACGGGCCACTACGGCTGGCACGGCTTCGCCGACGGGAGCGACGACGACGACCACGCCGCGAAGGCCCGAGGCGGCCTCGAACGCGCCCGCGACCTATTGGATGCGGCCGCCGCCGCCACCCTCACGGATCCGTTGGCGCTCGACGGCGACCCAACCGAAGGGGTTCACATGCTGCTCCTCGACGAGGTGCTGTACGCGGCCAACCGCGGGCTGATCGATCCGGCGGACGTGATCGACTTGGTCGAATCCAAGCCCGCGAACCTAGAACTGGTCTGTACCGGTGGCCACGAGCGCCCCGCGTACCTCGACGACCACGCCGACTTGGTGAGCGAGGTTCGCAAGGAACGCCACCCAATCGACGCCGGTCAGCGCGCACGGAAGGGGACGGAGTTCTAGCCGAACGGTTTTGAGGACTAACGCCTAGCGAACGGTATGCCGATCCCGCTAGGGAGCTTCCGCGACTCGCTCGACGGCCTCGATCCGGAGGAGCGTGCCGCCTTCGTCGCGGCGGTGTACGAGGCCCGCGGGTGGGCGGTCGAACGGGTCGGCCGCGACGAGAGAGCGGACGTGGTGGTGACACCACCCAACGGAGACGAGTCGCGACACGTCCCGGTGAGCGTCGACGCCGATATCCTCCACGAACAGGTGACGTACGCCGTTGACGACGAGGCTCGGACCCGGCTCTGCCGGCGCTTCTTTGGCCAGCCGCCGGCGGCGTTCGCCGCAGCCGACGAGGACGACACCGGCGGCGACGGTGACGCCGACAGCGGCGCTCAGCACGCGGCTACCGACGGGAGGACACAGTCCCCACCGGCGCGCCGGACCGAGAGTGAGTCGCGCACCACCGGTCGGGTGCCGTCGGACACCGCCACGCGTGCGGTCGCCCCCGACGGAGCGACCGACGGGAATCCTGCGGGGACGGCCGACGGCGACGACGCACGTCCGAGCGTCCCCGTTCGACTGGTCGTGGGACTGGTCGCCGTCGCCGTCGTCGGCGCCGCGGTGGTCGCGGGGGCAGGCGTCACGTCGCCCGAGACGGCTGGCGTCTCGCTCGGCGAGGGGGCGAACGCGACGACGACACCCGAGGCGCCGGTCGAGGGGGGCGCTGCGGCCGCCGGGAACGACGAGACGCCACCCGGAATCGACGGCGACGGCGTCGCGGACGCGTCGGCGCTGGCGGACGCCCACGCCGAGGCGCTGGCGGAGCGCTCGTACCGCATCCGGATCGTCCATCGGGAGTACGACGGCGACGAACTGCGGGGGGTCGCGGTCGAACGGGTCGCCGTCGCCGAGACGGATCACTACCACTCGCGGGTCCGGACCCTCGGCTCCCTCGAATACCAGACGCGCCACGTTGCGGCCGTGTCGGCCTACGCCAACGGGACGGTGCGGTACGTGCGCCCGGTCGACGGGCGGGACACACTCAGAAACGCCACGTTTCGGTTGTTCATGGTGTCGGATACGTCGACGCCCAATCGGTACGTCGACCGGACACGACGGTACGTCCAGTGGTTCCTCGACGTCGAGGAGTCACGGGTCGTCGGCGCGGGCGAACGCGACGGGACCGCCTTCGTCGCGGTGGCCGTCGACGGCGATCCGTGGCGCGGCGCGAGCGAGATGACCGGGCGGGCGGTCGTCGACGAGGACGGCCTCGTTCGCGTGATCCGCCGGGAGTATACCCCGCAGGACGACCCCTCGGTGCGGGTCGAGACGACGATACGGATCGTCCCCGGCCCAGCGGCGGTGACGCGGCCGGCGTGGGTCGAATCGGCGAACGAGACGACGGCGACACCCGACGACGCCGAGGCGTTGCGTCCGGGGCGCGGACGGGAGGGTCGGGCGGCGTGAGCGACCGCGCCCGGACGCTTCTCGTGGCTGGCACCGCGAGCCACGTCGGCAAGTCGACGGTGGCGGCGGGCCTGTGTCGACGCCTAGCCGACGCCGGATACGACGTGGCGCCGTTCAAGGCCCAGAACATGTCCAACAACGCCCGGGCGGTGCCGCGGGCCGACGGCGAGGGGTTCGGCGAGGTGGGGGTCTCACAGTACGTCCAAGCCCGCGCCGCGCGGGTACGGCCGACGACCGACCACAATCCAGTCCTGTTGAAACCTCGCGGCGACGGCGAATCGCAGTTGGTGATCGACGGCGAGGCCGTCGCGAACGTGCCCGCGACCGACTACTACGACGACTGGTGGGACCGGGCCCGCGAAGCGGTCGTCGCGGCGCACGACCGACTGGCGGCCGACGCCGACGTGGTGGTCGCCGAGGGCGCGGGGTCCATCGCCGAGATCAACCTCCATCACCGCGACTTGGCGAACGTCGAGACGGCACGGATCGCCGACGCCGACGTGATCCTCGTCGCGGACGTAGAGCGAGGCGGCGTCTTCGCCGCCATCGTCGGCACACTCGCGCTCCTACCCGACGACCTCCGAGAACAGGTCGCAGGCGTCGTGATCACGAAGTTCCGGGGCGACCGCTCGCTACTCGCGGACGGAGTCGAGACGGTCGAAGCACGCACCGGCGTGCCCGTCCTCGCGGTCCTGCCGTACGACGACCCCGGACTCCCCGCGGAGGACAGCCTCGCGCTACCGGCGCGGGGCGAACGAGGCGTCACCGGTGACGACGGCGTCGACGCCGCGCGGACGGTGACCGTCGCCGTGCCTCGCCTCCCGCATCTCTCGAACGCGACGGATCTCGAACCACTCGCGGCGACCCCGGGCGTGCGCGTCGTCTACACCCCTCTCAGGGCCGACCTCGCGGCGGTCGGGCCGGGAGGGCGCCCGGCCGACGCCGTGGTCGTCCCGGGAACGAAAAATACGGTCGACGACCTGCTTGCGGCCCGGGAAGCGAACCTCGGCGGACAGTTACGGGCGGTCGAGGGGCCGGTGGTCGGCCTCTGTGGCGGCTACCAGTTCCTCGGCGAGCGGATCGAGGGAGCGGCCGTCGAGGGGACGGGCGAACGACAGCAGGTGTCAGGGCTCGGCCTGTTGCCCGTCGTCACGCAGTTCTCGGCCGAGAAGCGGGTCGAACCGGCGACGTGGCGTCTCGACGGAGCGGGGCCGCTCGCCGGCGCCGACGGGCAGGTCGAGGGGTACGAGATCCACGCGGGCGAGACGCGAGCGACGGGAGCGGTCGAAACCCCCTTCGCCGCGCCCGACGGCCGGACGGGTGCGACACTCGGCGCGACACGGGAGGCCGTCCTCGGCACCTACCTCCACGGCCTGTTCGCAAATCGGGCGGTCCGCGAGGCGTTCGTCGACCGCCTCTACGCCGAGCGGGGTCTGGAGCGTCCCGCGGCGGGGACGGACGGCGACACACCGTCGTCGTACGACCGCGCGGCGGCGCTAGTCGACCGGATCGACCTCGGGGTCGTCGGCCTCGACGACGCCTGACGTCGACCGAACGTTTAACCCGGGGGGTGTGCAACTCGTCGCCGATGGTCGAGGCGTTCGCCGTGGCGAGCGGTAAGGGCGGGACGGGGAAGACGACCAGCACCCTCGCGCTCGGCATGGCGCTCGCCGAGGAGCACGACGTGACCGTCGTCGACGCGGACACAGGCATGGCGAATCTGCTCTTTCACGCCGGCCTCGACGACGCGCCGGTGACCCTTCACGACCTGTTGATCGAAGGGGCGGCAGTCGCCGTCGACGACGCGGTGTACGAGCGGTTCGGGATGAAGGTCGTTCCCTGCGGGACGGAGCTGGCGGCGTTCCGGGCGGCCGACCCCGAGCGCCTACGGGACGTGGTGGCGGAGTTGGCCGCCGACACGGACGTACTGCTCTTGGACTCGCCGGCGGCGCTCGGCTCGAAGAGTGCCGTCCTCCCCGTCGTGCTCGCAGACCGGACGGTGATCGTCCTCCAGCCGACGATTCCCGCGCTCTCGGACGGGCTGAAGGTCCAAGAGTACGCCCGCTCGTACGGCACGGAGACGGCGGGGACGCTGTTCAACCGCGTCCGCGACGAGAGCGGGATCGAACGGGTCGCCGAGCAAGCCGAGCGCTACTTCGGTGGTGAGACGTTGGGCGTGATCCCGGAGAGCGACGCCGCCCGTGCGGCCCGGACGGCGGGGGAGCCGCTATTGGCTCACGCCCCGGACGCGCCGGCCTCGCAGGCCTTCCGCGAGGTGGCGAAGCGACTCGACGTACGCGACGGGGCGAGCGAGAGCGGCGACGTGGCGGATCGCTTCAGGAGCGCGGTCGTCCCGGAGGAAGTGTGACCGCCGGCCGATGAAGATTCCACGCGGCGACTTAGTCCGGTCGCGCGTCGTCGACGACCCCGGGACGACGCTTGCGACCGCCCTCGACCGGCGTCTCACCGGCTATGCCGTCTTCGAGCCACAGGACGCGGTCCTCCTCGGCGACGAGACTCGGGGTGTGCTCACCTTCGAGGCGGGCATCCCCACCCTCGCGTACTGTACCGACACCGACCGCGGGGGTGCGGACGCCCTGAACGACCTCGTGGGACCGGGCCCGTACAGCGTCGACCTCTACCAACTCGACGACGCGGACCTAGCCGAGGCCCACGAGGCCGAGGATCTCCGGGTGCCGCCGGGGCTGCCCGCCGAGCGACTGGCCGCGAACCGTGATCTCGTGACCCGAACGCGGGAGGCGGCGCCGGACGAACGCCTCGGCGACGGCGACGACGACGCCGTCACGGCGTTTCTCGCGGACGAGGCGGGCATCGAGGCCATCCGCGAACAGGCCCGCGAGGAAGCCCGCGCCCGCGCCGAGGAGTGGGGGTTGACCGACGCCCTCGACGACTGAGTCGCGCGGACACGTCACGAACACACACATCTATACCATCGGCGGACGTAGACGATGGCAGCGACGGATAGACGACTATGCAGGAGAACTCTCCCCCCGATTCCGACGCGACCGGAACGTACGACCCGGAGACGGGATCGTACGTCGTCGATCACCACGAGACGAGCGACGTCGAACTGAGCGTCACCGTCGTCCACGCGGTGCTCGAAGTGACCGATGCGGACCCGACAGATATCGACCTCAACGCTGTCGTCCGGCCGGACGCGCTGAACCGCATCTTCGGCCACAAACCCGATGGAACCTCCCGTGTGGGCGGGACGCTCACCTTCGAACTCGCGGGATGTCGGGTGACGGTGACCGGCGACGGCGAGGTGCGCGTCGACCCGACCACGTAGTCAGTCGTCGAACGACTCGTTCAGATAGCCTTCGAGGCGCCCAGCGTCGCGTGCGGCGTCCGAGAGCGTCACCCGCTTCGCCGAGCGGTCGAACACCACCAGTCCAGCCTCGGCCAGTCGTGGCACGTGCACCGAGGCGAGCGCCGTGAACGCTCGGGTTCGCTCCGCGTCGGTGGGTTCGTCGGTGTCGTTCTCCCAAGCCGCTAGTCGCGCGGCCAGTCGGTCGAGCGTCGTCCCCTCGTCCGCGAGCAGCGAGCGGAGGACGAACCGCCGTCGCGGGTTGCGGAGCAGTTCGTGGAGCGTATCGGTATCGAGAGCGGGCGGCGCCGCGTCGTTGTCGATCACCGCGTCGAACAGCGGCCGAAGCGTGTTGACCGTCTGCTCGTCGGTCGCCGACGCGTCGGCGCGAACGACCAGCGTGGCGTTCGTACCCGTGACCGTCTGGCTCAGCAGGTGGAGGAACTGAAACGTCGGTTCGAGACCGCCGGCCTCGACGAACGGGGTGAGGTCGTCGACGTAGACCACGGTGTCGCGGTCGGTGTCGGCCCAGTCGTCGAGATAGAGCGTGACGGCCGTCCCGAGTCGCTGGAGGTTCCCGGGGTCGGACATCGTCGTCACCGTCACGTCGCGTCCGGGGAGCGACCGGCGCGACGGGCCGTCGTCCGCCTCCCGCGTGGCAGCCGAGCGGCCGAACTCTCCGAAGGAGATCAGGCCGAACGCCGCCGGAAGCGACCCGTGGGACGCCCGCCAGTCGTCGACGGCGGCCGTCGCCGAGCGCTCGGCGGACACCACCAGTACCTCGGCCGTGTCGGGCGTGACGTCCAGTCGGTCGAGCGCATCACGCCCTTCTCCCTGTGTCAACAGTAACGTCGCGGCCGACCGGTCGACGGATCGCTCGCCGCTCGGCGTGCCGCCGTTAACTCCCCCCATAACCCAATCATCACTCTATTGAAGCGAGGGGTGTATAAAGATGCGGCCACCGCGAAGGCGACACGAAGGGGACCCCCACCCGGAGGAGCGAGCGTAGCTGTTCGGAGCGTTCCCGGAGACCCCAGCCACGGGAGGGTGCCGTGAACGACGAGCGGGGCCGTCGTCACGAAGCGTCGTGCGGCCACCACTCAGACGTCGGCAGGTACCCGGTCCCGGGCGGTGTCGGCCTCGCCCGGTGGGTCTGTCAACACGTCGATCCGGGTGACCCACTTCACCCGCTCCCAGCAGTCGGCGTCGGGCACGAGGAGCCGAACGGGACCGCCCCGTTCGGTCGGAATCGGCTCGTCGTCCACCCGAACCGCGAGCAGCGCCGACCGGAGGCGGTCGAGGGCGAACCCACAGGCGTACTCGGGATCGACGGAGTGGACCAGTGCGTGGGTCGCCGCCGCGTCGGGCTCCGTCCGGTCGACGAGCGTCCCGACACCGATCCCCTGCCACGTCTGTGTCGCCGCCGTCTCGCCGGTACAGGCCGTCGACGACCGCATCGCGTCGTCGGCCGCGAGGTCGGCCGCGGACACCGACAGCGGGTCGGCGACGGCGCCGTCGACGGTCAGCGTCCAGCGATCCGGGTCGGCGTCGGTCGGTGGCTCCGAGTGCGGCATCGGTCAGAACGGGACCGCCCACGGTCTTAGCCTTTCGGCCGAACGCGTCGACGGTGGCGCCGCGACGCCCGGCGGACCCGAGACACGACGCCCACGCGACGGAGCCGACCGCGACACAGTCTGTCATCGAGGCGAAAGATATACCCGTTCCTAATTAGATGTAATTACCAAGATGAGCGACCGGACCGTCTGGTCGGCCCCGGCGACCTATCGGGGCGTCGATTATCTGCTCGCGGCGATGGGCATCGCACTCTTCGGTGGCATCGCCGTCGGCGTCGTCTCCACGCTCCCGCTACAGGTGGCCGCCGGTGGTGGCTCGTTGCTCGCCGCGTGTCTGTTCGTCGTCTGTCTCGCCCGGTTCCCCCGTCGGTGAGCCTCGCCGTCACCGCCGCCGGACGACGACGACGGCGCCGCCGAGCAGCGCCAACGCACCCACCGGGACGAGCGGCAGGTCGAACGGGCCGAGAACCGGGACCGGAACGGAGACGCTAGCGGTGAGCACCCCGGGGACGGGGACGACGATACCTAAGAACGGAATCCGGAAGCCGTCGGCCCCGTCGTCGGGCGGGGCGGGTGTCGCCGTCGGGGGAGTGGTGCCGTCGGCACCGTCGTCCGCGGGCGTCTCGGGGGCCGGCGTCGCCGGGTCGTCGGCCGGGGCGGTCACGTTCGTCGAGTTGAGGTACTCCGTCCCGCTCGCGTCGCGGACGCGGACGCGAACGTGCGTCTCGTCGTCGAGGCCGTCGAGTCGGGTCGCGAAGCGGCCCTCGGGACCGATGTCGACGGGCCGGATGTCGACCAGTCGACCAGTGTCCGGATCGAGCGTCTCGACACTCGCGTCGGCGGGCTGTCCACCCGTGATCCGACCGCCGACCGAGACGACCCGTCCCTCGACGTAGCCGGTCCGAGGGTCGCTGATAGTGATGTTCGGGCCGAGAAACGTCGACAGCGCGTCGGTCTGGCGGCGCTCGTTGAGTGCGGTGTCGGCCGCCCCGAGCGTGAGGCTGTCGTCGCCTGGCGGGTGATAGACGGTCGTATTGAAGCTGATACGCTTCCGGTCGGCGTCTGGGCGTGTCGGCCGGCGGAACACCACGCGGTGGCGCACGACCAGCGAGTCGTCGTCTATCACCCGGATGGTGCCGCCGGGGTAGACCGTACAGAGTTGGTCGTCGTGTTCGAACTCGATGAGGTCGGCGGCCGCGCAGATGTCGGTGCCGTCGAGTTCATCGGCGTCGACGTCTGCCTCCACGTCGTCGAGTGTCAGAATCGTATCCTCCAGCCAGACGTCGTGGACTTGGACGGCGTCGCTGACCGTCCCCTCGACGTGGAGGCGGGTAGGCGAGCGGTAGCGTACCCGGGTCACGTTCATCGTCGGTGCCGTCCCGTCGTCGACGGTGACGACGACGTGATAGACGGCGATGTTGCCGAGGGCGTCCTCGACGGCGATTCGGAGGTAGTTGCCGCCGAGCGCGAGCGTCAGCGTCTGGTTGAACGTGTCACCGGGCGAGTCGAAAAAATACTTATCTAGTTGGTCCGGGTCGCCGTCGCCATCGACGTCGCCGGTCGGTATCTCTACCCCGGGGTGGATCGGCGCCTGATCCTCGGGGTCGTAGGTGAACTCGCCACGGTCCTCGTCTTCGTCCTCGTTGTCGTCGCGGACGGGGGCGTACTCGTAGGCGTGTTCGATCCGGACGGCCCGGATCTCGGAGTGATCGTCGATGGTCCCCGCGACCGTCAGGGTGGAGTTGCCGACGCTTCGTGTCGGCACCGAGTCGAGGGTGCTGATGGCGTCACCGTCGACGACGAAAATCGGGGTCGAGGTGCCGAGACGCTCCAGTGTCTCGGTGTCGTAACCCGTCGGTCCGCCCCGGAGCGGGGGCGCGAACGTCACCGACGGGGCCATGTTGTCTCTGACGACCGTCGCCGAGTAGGTCGTTGCGCCCCCGCCCCTGACGACGACGTCGATCCGGTGATCGCCGCCCTGCAGGTCGAGGACGACGTGTTCCTCGGCCTCTCGGGTCGAGGGCTCGAAGGCGTGTCTGGTCTCCCCATCGACTCTGATCTCGATCAGGGCGACGCGTTCACCGGCCGGAGCCGTCGCGGTCACCGTCAGCCACGGGTCGCTCGTCGTACGGTGGACTTCACCGAGGTCGAGCGGCGAGCCGTCGACGCTGACGCGCACGTCGGGCGAGTCGCCGGTCTGGGCCGCGGCCGGCGCGCCGAGCGAGGCGACGCCGACGCTCGATACGAGCGCGAGTACGAGCGCGGCGACGGCGATGCGTTCCTCCATAGGGGACCCTCCTCGTTCGGGTACGTGGACGGGGTGGCTTATGAGTGGTACGGCCCGATTATCAGCGGATGGAGTCGGGTCAGGCCGTCTCGGTCGGGCGGGTCCCGAGTTCCACCTCGACGGTCTGCTCGCTCCCGTCACGCAGGACCGTCAGCGAGACGGTATCGCCCGGATCGGTCTCCAGCGCGAGGTAGCTCCCCAGCGCCTCCGCCGTGTTCGTGGTCGTCCCCTCGATTGACAGCAGGACGTCGCCGCCGACGGGGACGGACTCGCCGTCGACGGTCTCCGGTTCGCTCCCCCGGAGGACTCCCGCGGACGGACCGTCGGGCACCACCTGCGTCACGAGCAGTCCGCGCGGCTCTGCGAGGTCGTTCGCCGCGGCGAGCGTCGGGGTAACGGGCGCCAGCGCGGCACCGAGAAAGGAGTGCTCGAACGATCCGGTGTCGATGAGCTCCGGAAGCACCCGCCGGGCGAGAGCGGCTGAGACCCCGAAGGCGATGTTGTCGCCGCCGCCGGAGTTGATGATGGCGACCACCGACCCGTCCAGCGCGACCAGCGGCCCGCCGCTATTGCCGGGGTTGACCGCCGCGTCGGTCTGGATGGCGTCGGGGATGTTGAAGCCCGTCGGCGCAGGAACCGACCGATCGGTGCCGCTGACGACGCCGGTCGTGACCGAGCCGTCGAGGTCGAAGGGGTTGCCGATGGCGACCACCTCCTGTCCGATGACCGCCGGGTCGTCGGCAAACGAGAGCGGCGACGCCGACGACGGGAGCCCCTCGACGGCGACGGCCGCCAGATCACTGTTGGGATCGGTGCCGACGACCTCACCCTCGTACCACCCGCCCTCACTCGTCCGGAGTTCGACCGCCGTCGCGTCGCCGACGACGTGGGCGTTCGTCACGACGTGGGTGTCGTCGGAGACGAAGCCCGTGCCGCTTCCATCGTCCGTTCGGACCAAGAGAACCGAGTCGATGGTGTCGCGGTACACCCGAGTGTATGGACTGGCGTCGGTCGACACGTCGTCGGCCGACGCACCGTCGGCCGACGCGCCGTCGTCACCTCCCGGGGCCGACGCGCCACACCCGGCGAGTCCCGTTGCCAGCGCGAATCCTCCCACACGGAGAAGGCGGCGGCGACTCGTCTTGTCCGCGACCATTACCCGTTATCGGGGGGACAGCGGGGAATAGGTTGGGGTTACCCCTCGACGAGGCGGCGGAGCTGTGCGGGTGGGACCGCGCCCCGTGCCGCGTGGCCGTCGTACGCGAACGTCGGCACGCCGGTGATCCCCCGCCGTTGAGCGGCCGCGAACTGCTCGTCGACCTGTGCGAACAGGTCGTCGTCATCGAGCGCCGCCCGGACGGTGGACGGATCGCAACCCGCCGTCTCGGCGCAGTCGACGAGAACGTCCGTCTCTCCGATGTCACGGCCGTCGGCCCACAGCGCCTCGAAGACCGCGCGGTCGAAGGCCAGCCACGTCTCGTAGTCTTCCGTCTGCTTCAAGCGGTACGAGACGACCTGCGCGGGCCGGGAGTCGACGTCGGTCGCGATCTCTTGGGCCAAGTCGACGTCGTACTCCTCGCTGAGACGGCGGACGTTCTCCCGCGCTTGGGCGTAGTAGTCCTCGTCCTTGCCGTCGTCGACGGTGGGGTCGATCCCGCCGTCGGCGTCGCGTTTCCCCGCACGGAGGTCGAAGGGTTGCCAGTCGATGGCCAGCGGTTCCGCCCGTTCGGCCTGATACCGGTCGAGTGACTGCCGACCCAGATAACAGAAGGGACAGACGTAATCCGAGTAGACCGTGATGCGCTCGCGGGCCTGAGTGTCGCTCATGTGTTCGCTCGGAGGGCCGCCGGGTAAAAGAGTGCGATCCGGCTGTGAGCCGCCGACACACGACCTCGGGCGAGCGGGGAGGCACCCGGCCGCCGCTCACTCGACGACGACGGCGCCTTTCATCCCGAGCGTCCGGTGGGGCGTGCAGGCGTAACGATAGGTGCCCGACGAAGAGAAGGTGTGTTCGAAGGTGAACCCCTCCTCCCCGTTGAGCTCGCTCTCGAAGGCGCCGCCCTCGGCGGCGACGTTGTGTTGTGCGCCTTGGCCGGTCCACTCCCAGACGACCGTCGTCCCGGTCGAAATCCGGATCGCCGGCGAGTCGTAGGCGAAGGCGCCGCCGTTGCCCTGCGCGCCGACGGATACGGTAACTTGGTCGCTTCCCGTCTCGTCCGCAATCGACTCGTAGTTGTCGACGTTCGAGAACCACTCCTCGAGTTCGGCGCTCGCACCACTACCGCCGCTCTCGCTGGACTCGGTGGCGGTTGCGGTCGCGGTGTCCTCGCTCCCGGCGTCGCCGCCACCGCTGGCTTCGGTGGCGGTTGCAGTCGCGGTGTCCTCGCTCCCGGCGTCGCCGCTCTCACTGTCACCGCTCTCGCCGCCGCCGCCACCACCGCCGCTACACCCGGCTAGCCCGCTCAGGCCTCCGAGTGCGAGTGCGCTCGTCGACAGTACGACCGACCGTCGCGTAGGTGAATCGGAGTCGAACATCGTACACGTAGGCGAAGACACCCGGTCGCCCCGAGCGTTACCCCGAACATATTCGGCCCCGGGACGGCGGGTGACCGCTCACTCGTCGTCGAGCAGTCCCATGTCCTCGGCTACGAGATCGGCGAGACGGTCGGCGACGGCGGGATCGACCGTCGCGATCTCCTCGCCGTCGTGGACGTTCTCGTTGTGGCTCGCGACCGCGTCGGCAACCGTCGTGAGCGGCACTCTGGTCGTCGTCTCACACGCCGGACAGACGATAGGTACCGTCGGGTCGTCGTCGCTGGTCATCGGTGCCAAACGCTCGCGCCCCAGCATAAAAAGGGCGGGGGAGGGCGTCGCGGGTCGGTGCCGGCCGTGCCTCAGTCGTCGGCCTCGCCACGGGCTCGCTCGAACATCGCGAGTGCCGCTTCCCGGCGCTCGCTGTGGTCGACGATGGGGGAAGGGTAGTCGGGCGCCGTCCGGTGACGCTGTGTCGGTGACAGTTCGTGCCAGTCGTGGATCAGGTCTGGGTCGACCCCCCGGAGTTCGGGGACGTACTCCCGGATGTACGCGGCGTCGGGGTCGTGGCGTTCGCCTTGGGTCATCGGGTTGAAGATGCGGAAGTACGGCTGGGCGTCGGTGCCGGTCGAGGCGGCCCACTGCCAGCCGCCGTTGTTGTTCGCGGGGTTGTGATCAACGAGTTTCCGCCGGAACCAGTCGTAGCCCTCGCGCCAGTCGATCAGGAGGTCCTTTGTTAGGAAGGAGGCAACGATCATGCGGACGCGGTTGTGCATGTACGCTTCCGCGCGAAGCTGACGCATGCCGGCGTCGACGATCGGGTAGCCCGTCTTCCCGTCCTTCCAAGCTTGGAGCTCCGCAGAGTCGGTCCGCCACTCGATGTCGTGTTCGTAGTCGCGGTAGTTCTCGGTCACCACCTCGGGGTTGAAGTAGAGGACGTGGTGGTAGAACTCCCGCCACGCGAGTTCGCCGCGGAACGTCTCGACGGCCTCGCGGGCCTCCTCGTCGGGGGCGTTCTCGCGGGCGCGGACGACCCGGTCGTTGACCGTTCGAACGCCCACCGTACCGTGGGCCAAGTGTGGCGAGAGCCGCGAGGTGGCGTCGGCCGCGGGGCGGTCGCGCGTCGACTCGTAGTCGTAGATCGGTCCCGAGCAGAACTCGTTGAGGCGGTGGCGCGCCGTCTCGTAGCCGCCCGGAGGGATCGTCGCCTCCGGGTCGTCGAAGCCGAGGTCCGCGAGCGTCGGGATGGCCGTCTCGACGCCGGGATCGGCGAGGCGGTCCGCGCCCGGCGCCGCCACCGACGACGCCTTCTCGCGGTCGCGCCACTTCTTCCAGAAGTAGCTGTAGACGGCGTACGGCTCCCCCTCGTTGGTGGTGATCGACCCCGGTTCGTGGTGGAGGTGGTCGTGGACGACCCGGTGGTCGACGCCGTCGGCGGCGAGGCGGTCGGCGACCCGGTCGTCGCGCCGGCGGCCCAACCCGGAGTAGGCCTGCGCCCACGACACCGTGTCGGCGTCGTACTCGTCGGCCAAGCGGGCGAGTTCCGTCGGTGCCTCGCCGCGGACGATCAGGAGGTCGCTCTCGCGGGCGCGATACCACTCGCGGAGGGTGGCGAGGCTGTCGCGGACGAACGCCACTCGTGGTGGCGCGGCGTGAGTCAGTACTCGCGGATCGAAGACGTAGACCGGCAGTATCGGATCGTCACCCGTCGTCAAGGCTAGGTTGTCGGACGGGCGGAGGTCCGTCCGATGCCAGTGGAGCCGCATGGAGGCACGTGGGAACGGGGCCGCATAAACGCTCGATTCGTCGGCTGGGGTCGCACGGATCGGGGCTTTGATACGGGTATAGTGGCTACGTTCGACAACGGAGCCCTGCTAGTGGATCCACAGTCGCGGAACGCCGCCGATCGACACGTGCTCGCAGCGTACGAGCGAAGCGAGGACAGGACGCTAGAGTTGGAGATCGCGAGAGCGTTCGAACGCCTCGGCGTCGACGTGATGGATCGGGACACACCGTTTCACGAGTTCGTGAACGTCGACGCCCTCCGCAATCTCCACCGCGAATCGCGGGCGACGCCGATCGAGACGGCGTTCGTCCTCTATGGGTATCGGGTGACGGTCACGGCCGACCGCGTCCGTATCTACGACCCGTCCGGGACCGAGTGAGGCCGGGCGGCGTCACCGTCAACCCGTCCGTAGCGGCGGCGCTACTCCGTCGCGAAGAACCGTCCGTGGAACCCGAAGGGGACGGCGTGAGGGAGCGGCGCCCGGGCTATGAGGGTGAGCGTCAACGCGTCGAAGACGAGGAGGACGCTCCGCTCGGCGCTGACGTCGAGAGCGGGGGCGACGACGACGCCGTCGTCCTCGGCATCGCCATCCGGGCGCTGGACCATGCGCGGCTCCTCGACGTAGAGCCCTCGCCCCCACCACTCGGTCGCCGTCGACCGGTCGAGGTCGACCTTGACGAGGCCGTTCGCCCCCTCGCGATCCGTCGCCTGCGCATAGGCGTAGCGGTAGGGCCGCGTCCGAACACCCCGGGGGACCGTGGGGAGGGCGAGACCACCATCGTAACGCCGGGACCGGTCGGTTACGGTGCCGGCCGCGGGGTCGATCCGGAGCCGTTCGAGGCGGCCGTCCGGTGCCGCGTCGAACCCGTCGGCGCCGAGCGTCGACAGCGTGAGCGACCGGACGATGGTGTCGTCGTCGAACGTAACGAGATCGAGCACCACGTCGCCGTCGCGCTGGAAGGCGTTGACCGTGTGGAAGGTGAACAGCGGATCGGTCACGGGATCGGCGACCAGTTCACCCGTCGTCCGGTCGACGACGAGCAGGCGGGTGCCGCGGTCGGAGTCCCACCGGAGCATATCGAGCAACCCCTCGGCCCACGGCACGAGTGCCCGCCACACGTCGATCCGGAGTGGCGTCTCGACGAGAACGGCGTAGTCACGGGTGAGCCCGAAGTCGTGGACGTAGCCGGGCCCCGCAGCCGGGACGGAACCGATCGACCGGCGCCGCCCGTCGGCGTCGACGGCGTAGAGCAGGTACTGTGGGCGGCGGCCGAACCGGAGACCGAACCCCACCATCTCGCCCGTCCGCGGGTCACGTTTCGTGTGTGCGGTCGTCAGGTTGCCCGGAATTCCGTCCCGCCAGCGGAACTCGCCACGGGTTTCGAGCGTGACGGGATCGAAGGCAATCCACCGTGGTGCCTCCGTCTGTGCGACGTAGCGGTCGCCGATACGGGCGACGTTGACGTTCGCGTTGTCGGTCGGGGTCGGAGGACCGAGCGACCGGAGCCAGCGCACGGCTTGGCGCAACGGGCCGGCGCCGGTGGCGAACTCGCCCGACGACGACCCCCGGGCCGCGCGCGCTCTGGCCTCGGTCCGGAGAAAGCGGTTCGTATACCGCACCGTGCCGTCGGCGATGGTGTAGCTCCGCAGCATCGCGAGGCCGTCGAACCAGTGGGTCACCCGCTCGTCGCCAATCTCGAACGCCCCGGGGCCATTGCGGATCAGGCGCCCGGAGAGCCACGCGGGCAGGGTCCCCTCGACAGGGAGCCGACGGTCGGTATACTCCCGCTCGACGGTCCGAAAGCCCAGTTCGAAGGCGGTTGTCCGCGACACGGTCGGTGATCGGGACGCCAGCGGCAAGAAACCACGATCAGCCGGGCGTCACGCTTAGGCACCCGGCGTCCCGTAAGGGCGTATGACACGCGAGACCGTGACCGTCCGCGGTGTCGAGGTTCCGACGGTCGGCCTCGGTACGTGGCGTCTGCGCGGCGACGACTGCCGGCGGGCCGTCGAGACGGCGCTCGAACTGGGGTATCGGCACGTCGACACGGCGCAGGCGTACGGCAACGAGCGACAGGTCGGAGCCGCCATCAGGTCGAGCCCGGTCGACCGGGAGGATATCTTTCTGACGACGAAACTCAACGGGGGGAACCGGGACCGGGAGTCGGTCCGCCGGTCGGTCGCCGAGAGCCTCCAGCGTCTCGACACCGACTACCTCGACTGCCTCCTGATCCACTGGCCGAACGGCAAGCCGCCGTTCTCGCCCGTTCACCTGCCGGGCGCGACGCCGCTGGGGGAGACCCTCGACGCGATGGCCGATCTAGTGGCCGACGGGCGCGTCCGGCACGTCGGCGTCTCGAACTTCGACGTCCGCCTGCTCGATCGGGCACGAACGCGGTCCGAGGTCCCCATCTTCGCGAACCAAGTACAGTTCAACCCCTACTGGGATCAGCGCAACCTGCTGTCGTACTGCCGCCGCCACGGGGTGTTGGTGACGGCGTACAGCCCGCTCTGTCACGGCGGGGTCCTCCGCGACGACGCCCTCGCGGCAGTCGGCCGGCGGTACGACAAGACCGCGGCGCAGGTGGCGCTCCGGTGGGTCATCCAACACGAGGGCGTTCGGACGGTCCCGAAGGCGACGACCCGGGACCACCTCCGGGCGAACCACGACGTGTTCGACTTCGCGTTGACCGACGCGGAGATGGAGCGTATCCGCCGGCCATCGAAAGGCCGGGCACTCGCGGGCTTCGTCCGGTCGCGGCTGTCGGGCTGATCAGCGGTCGCGATAGGAGACGAGCGTCTTCCGCGGCGTCGACGCTCGTTGGACGGTGGGGAAACGGCGAGGACGGGCGTGTGGTCAACAGACCGGCTTCGGGTCGACGCCCATCTCTGTCAGTCGATCCTCGTACTGGGTGTAGGCGACGTCGACGGTGCGGGCGGCGGCCTCGCGGGCCCGGTCCCAGTCGTCGTCGCCACAGCAGGCATCGAGGAGTGCGGCCCCGTCGTCGGTCAGCGCCTGCGTCTCGGAGCGCAGCCGTCTGACGGTGTCGGCGGCCCGCTCGTCGGCCTCGTTGACGAAGAAGTTCACCACCTGTAGCAACGAGCGCTCGCTGACCAACGGGCGGGCGACGAGGCCCGCGGCGACCCGTTCGACGGTCGAGTCGAGGTCCCGGAGGTGGGCGTGGAGAGCGTCCGGGTCGGGGTCTCCGTCCGGATCGGCGGCGTCGGCGTCTAGCAGGTCTCGAACCCGCTCGGCGTGCTCGCGCTCGTGGCTCGCGACGCGGTCGAACGCCGCGCGGGCCGTGTCGTTGCCCTCGTCGGCCGCCCACACCGCGAACGTCGCCGCGGCGCGGCGCTCGGCGTCGAGCGTCGCGTCGAGCACCGACGCCCGGTCGAGCCGAGCCGCCGTCGACGCCACCAGCGCCTTCTCGGAGCCGAGCCGACCCAGTTCGGTCTCGCGATCCGTCCGCACCGTCTCGACTAGCGCGTTCCCGTCCATGGTCGTCCGTAGGGCACCGACGGTGATGAACCCCGCCCCCACCCTTAACGCCGTCGGGGGCGTAGCGACGCCGATGACGGCAGACACCGCGGAGACGCTCTCGGCGGCGGTGCTCCGGGACCGCCTCGCCGCCGGCGACCCTGTGACGCTGCTCGACGTACGCGACCGTGCGGAGGTCGAACGCTGGCGCATCGAGACGCCGTCGCTCACCCACGTCCACGTCCCGTACGTGAAGTTCGTCGCCGCGGGCGTCACCGGCGACGTGACCGACCTCCTGCCAGCGGACCGACGGGAGCCGGTGGTGGTCGTCTGCGCACGCGGCGCGGCGAGTGCCGAGGTGGCCGAGGAACTCGCGGCCGCCGGCGTCGACGCCCGGAATCTCGCCGACGGTATGGCGGGGTGGGCGCGGCTGTACGACCGCACGGCCGTCGTCGAGGGCGCGGCGACCCTCCACCAGTACCGTCGGCCCGCGAGCGGCTGTCTCGGCTACGCCGTCGTCGCGGACGGCGAGATGGTCGTCGTCGACCCGTTGCGGGCGTTCGTCGACCGCTACCGGGCCGACGCCGCCGACCTCGGGGTCGACCTGACCCACGCCGTCGACACGCACGTCCACGCCGACCACGTGAGCGGGGTGCGGGCCCTCGCCGCGGCGACGGGCGCGACACCCGTGTTGCCTCGGAACGCGGTCGACCGCGGCGTCGCCGACGCCGACGCGTTCGAGACGATACGGGACGGCGACCGCCTGCCCATCGGTGAGGCGGAACTGGCGGCGGTGGGCTTGCCCGGTCACACGACGGGGATGACCGGCTTCGCCGTCGGCGCGGCGGGCGACGCGGACGCCCTCTTGACCGGCGACAGTCTCTTTCTCGACGGCGTTGCCCGTCCCGACCTACAGGAAGCCGCCGATCCGGAGACACAGGCCCGGGAGCTGTACGCGACGCTCACCGAGCGGCTGGCGCGCTTCCCCGACGCCGTCCTCGTCGCTCCCGGCCACACCGACGCGGGCGTCGCGTCGGGACCGGCCGTCGCTCGCCTCGGCGATCTGCGGACCCGTCTCGACGCCTTCGGGACCGACGAGACGGGGTTCGTCGAGCGGACGACACAGGGTGGGGCCGAACCCGCGAACGCCGAGCGGATCGTCGGGATCAACCGTGGGACCGAAACCGTCGACGACGGGACGGCGTTCGAACTCGAACTCGGGCCGAACAACTGCGCCGCGGGCGGGTAGCGGGCCATTTATGCCCGTCGCCGGTCACGGACGCCCATGTCATACGATATCGCGGTCATTCCCGGTGACGGCATCGGGAACGAGGTGGTCGAGGCAGTCGAGCCGTTGCTGGTCGACAGCGCGGCGGCCCGCGGCGTCGACGTGTCGACGACGTGGTTCGACTGGGGGAGTCAGCGCTACCTCGACGACGGCGCGCTCATGCCCGACGACGGCTTGGACCGGCTGGAGTCCTTCGACGCCATCCTCCTCGGGGCCGTTGGCCACCCCGAGGTTCCCGATCACGTCACGCTCAGAGGGCTTCGCCTCCCGATCACCAAGGGGTTCAACCAACACGTCTGCAAGCGCCCCTCGTACCTGTTCGAGGGCGTCGACAGCCCGCTGAAGGGGTATACGGGCGGCGACATCGACCTCGTGGTCTACCGGCAGAACACGGAGGGGGAGTACGCGGACGTGGGCGGGCGCGAACACCACGGCTTCGAAAACGAAGTGGCGGTGCAGGCGTCGGTGTTCACCCGGGAGGCGACCGAGGCGGTCGTCCGGCCGGCCTTCGAGGCCGCGAGCGAGCGGGACGGCAAACTGACGAACGTCACGAAGTCCAACGCGCAGGCCCACAGCATGGTGTTCTGGGACGATATCGTCGCGGAGGTGAGCGAGGAGTACCCCGACGTCGAGGTCGAACGCCTGTTGGTCGACGCCGCGAGCATGGACTTCGTGCGCCGTCCCGACGAGTTCGACGTGGTGGTCGCGTCGAATCTCTTCGGCGATATCCTCACCGACATCGGCGGGATCATCAGCGGGAGTCTCGGGCTGGCGCCGTCGACGAACATCAACCCCGACGGCACCTACCCCTCGATGTTCGAACCCGTCCACGGTAGCGCCTTCGACATCATGGGCGAAGGGGTCGCCAACCCGCTGGCGACGGTGCTCTCGGGGGCGCTCATGTTCGACCACCTCGGCGAGGACGCCGTCGCCGACGCGCTCTACGACGCCGTCTCGGCGCAGTTGGCCGACGAGAACGCCCCCCGTACCGCCGACATCGGTGGGAGCGCGACGACGGTCGCAGTCACCGACGACCTCTCCGAGCGGCTGAGCGAGTAGCCTTCGACGGCCGCGACGCGAGGCTCCTAGGGCGGTCGACGAATCGGTCGCCGCCGACGAACAGGACGGCGGTGAGAGGACGATGCGGTGGACACACATCTATAAATATCGATGCGTTCGTGTTGGACTTCTCACAAGAGACAGTATCATTCGAAATAACTGGATGAACGAATTGAATAAGTGGCGAAGCTGAGTCCGACTAATGAGTCAGACGGGGAAATCGACACACGGAGACGAGCGACACCAAGCAGACGACCTGTGGGAGGCGTACCGCGGCGCGTCGGAGTTGGAGTCGGATGCGGTCGACGAGACGGAACGCCTCCGGCAAGAGCGGGACTTCTGGAAGTCGATGTTCAGCCAGTTGGTCGGGGAGTTCCCGGAGGGGGTTCTGGTGACGGCGCCGGACGGGACACTCACACACTGGAACGAGACGCTCGAACGCCAACTCGACATCCCGCGGTCGGCGGCGATCGGTGAGAACGCGTACGACGTCATCGGGACGGAGAACGCCGAGGAGACACTCGCGGAGACGGTCGCACGGACCGGCGAGACGATCCGGGAGGACGACATCAGAGAGGTGCCGACGACCGACGCCATCTTCCAGACGTACGGCGTGCCGCTGTGTGGCCCGGACGGCACCGTCGCCGGGGCGTTCGAGGTGGCCGCCGACGTCTCCGACCACGTGGAACAGCAGCGCGAACTCGAACGACTCCAGCAACAGGTCGGCGGGGACGTTCGGTCGAAGCTGACGGATCTCGTCGACGGCATCGACGACACGGTCGGGATCACGGACGAAGTCGAGTCGTTCGCCGAGGAACAGACGAGTCGCATGGAGCAGGTCGCCGACGAGGTGGCCGATCAGTCGGCGACAATCGAGGAGATTGCGGCCAGTACCGAACAGGTCAGTCAGGCGGCCCAGCGTGCCCGCACCCGTGCGGAGGAGGGCTCGGAGACGGCCGGGACAGCCATCGACCGGATGGACGCGGTCCGCGAATCGGCCGACGGCGCCAGAGAGACGATCGACGACCTCACCGAACAGGCAGACGAGATGCGGGAGATCATCGACGTGATCAACGACATCGCGGACCAGACGAACCTACTGGCACTCAACGCTAGTATCGAGGCGGCGCGGGCCGGCGAGGCCGGCGAGGGCTTCGCCGTCGTCGCCAACGAGGTCAAGAGCCTCGCCGGGGAGTCTCAGACTCGGGCCAGCGAGATCGAGGAGATGATAACCGAGATGGTGGCCGCGACCGAGCGCACCGCACAGGAACTCGACGAGACGGCCGCGGAGATCGACGACGGGATCGACGCGGTCAGTGCGACGGTCGACGCACTCTCCGAGATCCAGTCGGCAATCGGCGAGACCGCGACCGGCGCGGCGGAGGTGGCCGACGCGACGGACGACCACGCGGCGAGTACCGAGGAGGTCGCGGCCACGGTCGACGAGGTGGTCGACGCACTGTCGACACTCGAAGAGCAACTCATCGAGTTGGGCGAGGTCACGAGTCAACAGTACCGGCAGGTCGAGGCCACCGAGGAGACGGTGACGAGGCTGATCGAGGACGGGGGTTGATTCCGGTCAGACCGTCGACGGCGACACCGCCCGCTTCGAACGGGAGTTCGGAGGATGACCGACTGCCGTCGCCACGAGGGACGGTAGATTAAACAACGCATGCGTCGTTGCCGAGGTATGTCGAATCGAGGGCAGGTGTTGTGCGTCGAAGGGGAGGCCCAGTCGGGGATGGCCGCAGCCCTCGCAGCGGCGGCGGATCTCGAGGTGCGCTCGGCGTCGACGGTTGCGGCGGCGCTCGAACGGCTCGCGGAACGCTCGGCCGACTGTGTCGTCTCCGGGGCAGACCTACCGGACGGTGACGGGTTCGAACTCTTCGACGGGGTGCGAACGGTCCACCCCGAGGTTCCGGTCGTTCTGCATCCGGCGGCGGGCTCCGAAGCGCTCGCGGCCGAGGCGGTCGGGTCGGGGGTCACCGACTACGTGCCCGGGGACGCGGAGATCGACCGACTCGCGGCGCGCGTGACGGCCGCAGTCGAGGGGTCGCGAACCGAAAGGCCGAACTGTGGATCGGAACAGGTGGTCGACCTAGTTCGGTCGGTCCAGTCGAAACTCGTCCGGGCGCGGACGGCCGACGCGATAGACCGTGGGGTGTGTGAGGCCCTCGTCGGCGCGGACCCGTACGTGTTCGCTTGGATCGGCGACCACAACGAGACGAGCGGCGAGGTAGTACCACGAGCCTCGGCAGGGATCGAGATCGGGTATCTGGACGACGTCACGGTCAGGGCGGACGACGGGGAACTCGCCGAGGGGCCCACGGGGCAGGCGGTCCAGACGCACGAACTCCAAGTCGTCCAGAACATCCTGTCGGAACAGGAGTACGAACCGTGGCGAGGGGACGCGACGGAGCGGCGGTACCGCTCCAGCGCCGCGATCCCCCTGCTCCACGAGGGGACGCTGTACGGCGTGTTGAACGTCTACGCCGACCGGACGGGGGCGTTCGACCCCCCGGAGACTGCGCTGTTGGGTGATCTCGGCGACAACATCGCTCAGGCCCTCCACCGCGTTCGCCTCCGGGAACGGTACGAGGCCCAGTACCGGGATCTGTTCGAGGAGGCGCCGGTGATGATCGTCCTGACCGACGACTCGCCGGCAGGTCCGGTCATCAACGACTGCAACCGCCGGTTCGCCGCCAAAACCGGGTGGACACGCGACGAACTCCAAGGGCGGCCGGTGGCCGACCTGTACACCGACGCGGCGGCGACGAAGCTCCTCGAAGAGGGCGGCTACGAACGGGCGCTCGCCGGCGAGTTCGTCACCGCCGAGCGAACGCTCCGCACGCGGTCCGGGAAGGTCCTAGAGACGCTGTTGCAGGCGACGCCACGGCGGAACACCGCGGGCGAAATCGTCGGCACGCACGCATTGTACGTCGACATGACGGAGCGCAAGCGAGCCCGGGAGGTGATCGACCAAGCCGAAGCCATGGAGGCGTCGATGGATGGGATGGCGATCCTCGACGGCGACGAGTACGTCTACGCCAACCGGGCTCACGCGGACATCTACGGGTACGACAGCCCCGAGGCGCTCGTCGGAAGTTCTTGGCGGGTCAACTACGACGAGGCGGGGATCGAGCGGTTCGAGTCGGAGATCCTCCCGTCGGTCGAAGCGGGAGCGGAGTGGCGTGGCGAGGCCACCGGCGTGCGCGCGGACGGGAGCCGCTTCCCGCAGGAACTCTCTTTGAGTCCGCTGTCCGACGGTCGGTACATCTGTGTCGTCCGCGATATCACCGAGCGCCACCGGTACGAGGAGCGACTGGAGCGCCAGCGGGATAACCTCGAGATTCTGAACCAAGTGGTGCGCCACGACATCCGCAACGACCTGCAGGTGGTGCTCGGCTACGCGGAGTCGATCCGGCGGTTCGTCGAGGACGAGCGCGTGGAGCACGTCGAGCAGGTCGTCAGGAACGCACGCGACGCCGTCGAGATCACCGAGACGGCCGGCGACGTGGCCGAGGTGATGCTCACGGCCGATACCGAGACGGCGCCGGTCGGGATCAGGCGACCGCTCATCGACCAAATCGAGGAGAGCAGAGCCGCCTACGCGGACGCCGTGGTGACGACGGAGGGATCGATCCCCGACGCGACGGTCCGCGCCGACGACATGCTCGGCTCGGTGTTCCGAAATCTGCTCACGAACGCCATCGAACACAACGACGCCGCGGTCTGTGAGGTGACGGTCGCCGCGAGTCGAACCGACGACCGAATCACCGTCCGGGTCGCCGACAACGGCCCCGGCATCCCGGACGAGCGCAAGGAAGCCATCTTCGAGGAGGGCGAAGCGGGTCTCGACGGGGGGACCGGCTTGGGCCTGTACTTGGTCGAGACGCTCGTCGAGCGCTACGGGGGCGATATCCGCGTCGAGGACAACGACCCGACCGGCGCCGTCTTCGCCGTCGAGTTACCGGTCGTGGAGTGAGGCTACGGCGCTCGCTCGCCGGCCGGGACCGTCGTCTCTAGCCAGTTCTCCTCGGGCGGGAGCGGACAGGAGAAGGCGTCGCTGAACGCACAGAACGGCGTGTACGCCAGATTGAAGTCGAGCGGGACCCGGTCGCCGTCCGCGAGGCTCCCCTCGGGGCTGAGCTCCATGTACCGGCCACCGTGGTAGGTCTGCTGCCCGGTCGTCTTATCGCGGAAAGGGAGAAACAGATCGTCGCTATCGGCCCCCTCCTGTCGGTAGGCGTGCAGCGAGTGGGTGTCGCCACCGAGGTCGAACCGCAGGGTGGCGACCCGCAGGTATCGAACCGTACGGTCGTCGCTCGTCTCCATCTCGACCGGTTCGGGGTCGTCGTGGAGAGTCACGGTCGCCTCGACGCGGTAGTCGGGGGCGGGATCGAAGTAGTCGAGACCGTCGAAGTCGTCGCGGCGCTCCGGGGGCAGCGGCGAAGCGCGAGCCTCGGCGAACGCGCGGTCCTTCTCGGCACGCTTCGCGCGCAGGCGCTCGGCGTAGTCGTCGGAGCCGGGGTCGGCGTCGGTCATACTCCTCCGTTCCGCGTCGACGGGTTTCAGACTGCCGACTGGCTCCGACGACCGGTCCGGTGACGCCGACGTCACCGGGTAGCATGCACGTCCGCGAACGCCTATACCCGCGCGGACCCTACTGTGGGTCATGCGAAACCACCGACGCGGCCGACGGGAGGATCCGACGTGAGCGACCCGCACGGAAGCCAGCCGCTCGTGACGGGCGGAACGCCGGTGGCCGAGGCGTCGGCCGCGGCCGTCCTCGTCCACGGCCGGGGGGCGACCGCCCGAAGTATTCTCCGGATGGGGGCGGAGTTCGGCGTCGAGGGCGTGGCCTACCTCGCCCCGCAGGCCGCCAGCAACACTTGGTATCCCAAGCCCTTCACCGCGCCCGTGGAGTCGAACGAGCCCGGCCGCTCGTCGGGGCTAGACGCCGTCGGCGACGCCGTGAGCGAGGCGACCGACGCCGGGATTCCACCCGAGCGTGTCCTCCTGTTGGGCTTCTCGCAGGGTGCCTGTCTCGCCAGCGAGTTCGTCGCCCGCAGTCCGCGGCGGTACGGCGGGGTGGCGGCGCTCAGCGGTGGCCTCATCGGCGAGCGGATCGATCCCGACGACTACGCGGGCGATCTGTCCGGCACACCGGTCTTTTTCGGCTGTAGCGACGTCGATCCCCACATCCCCGCAGAGCGGGTCCACGAGTCGGCGGCGGTCTTCGAGCGCCTAGACGGCGACGTGACCACGCGACTCTACGAGGGGATGGGCCACACGGTCAACGCTGACGAGCGCGAACGCGTGCGTGCGATGCTGTCGGCGCTGGTGGAGTGATCGGCGATCAGGCCGTCGACTCGTTCGCCCGAAGGTTTCTGTCGAGGAAGGTCAGGGTTCGGTTCCAAGCGTCCCGCGTGGCGTTCGGGCGGAAGCTCTCGCCGCTCGGGTTGGCGAAGGCGTGGCCCGCGCCCTCGTAGACGTACACTTCGTGTTCGACGCCGACGGTATCGAGCGTCCGGTTGAACGCACGGACGTTCTCGATTCCGACCACTTGGTCCTCGGAGCCGAAGACCCCGAGGACGGGGCCGTCGATGGCACGCAGCGTCGATTCGTTCGTCGCGAGCGTCCCGTAGTAGATGACCGTCGCGTTCAGATCGGCCTCACTCAGGCTCAACTGGAGGCTCTGGCCGCCGCCGAAACACCAGCCGAGGCTGGCGACCCGGTCGGTGGTGTCGGAGCGGTCACGGAGTCCGGACACCGCGCCGCTCATCTTCGAGACGGCGACATCGGGATTCTCGCGCACCTGCCCCGACAACTGCGCCGCCTCGGAGGAGTTCGTCGCTACCTCGCCGTCGTAGAGGTCGACCGCGAAGACGACGTAGCCGTGACCGGCGAGGATGTCGGCCATGTGTTCGATGTTCTCGTTGAGGCCCCACCACTCGTGGATCATGACGACGGCGGGATACTCGCCGTCGTCGGCCGGGCGGGCGAGATAACCGGGCGTGCCGTCGATCGTCGTCCGTTCGGACGTGATCGCCGAGAGGTTCTCGGCGCCGAAGATATCAGCGTTACCGCCCGACGCGACCGCTTGGCAGGTCCCGTTCTTCTCGATGGCACCTGGTTGACAGCCCGTGTGCGGAGTCTGCGTGTAGGACGCCTCGGCGTCGGCCGGAGTTTCGGTCGGCGCCGGGGTCGACGTCGGCGATGGCCGGTCGGTCGCGGTCTGGGTCGCGGTCTGCGTCCCGTCGCCGGGGAGCACTCCCGAACAGCCACTCAGGAGTACCAAGACGGCGACGAGGATCGGGAGGAGCCGGGTGCCGGGCATTTCATCCGGGAAACGGGACGGACCGGCAAAACCGTGTCGCCAAGGCGACCGTTACTGCCAAGTCGTGTAGAACAGGACGGCGATGCCGACGGCCTCCAGAACTTGGAGGATCATCATGACCTCGACCGCCAGCGGCGGCATCGCCGGGGCGTTGAAGTAGAAGTACAGTGCCACGACGTTCTCCGCGAGGAGGAGGGTCCCGAAGAGGATGAGCCCTCGGAGAACGCCGCCCGGGACCGCGCGGTAGTTGCGGATCCAGATGCTCAACAGCCCGAGCAACAGGACGATATTGACCCCCGCGGCGATCCGTGCCGCGTCGACCATCAGACTCATCGCTCTCCCCCGTCGGGCGGTCTCGCTCGTGTCGTGGCTGGCTCACGGATCATTCTCGGAGTTTGGTGAGGATTTCTTCGACGGTGTCCCAGTTGGTGCGTGTCCGATCACTCGGCAGGTAGACCGTCCCGTAACTCTCGTCGCCGCTGGTGACGATGTCGTGTTCCTCCAGGACGTCGAGGTGGTGTCTGACGGTGTTGTACGCGAGGTCGAGGTCCTCGGCGAGGCGGTTGGCGTTCCGGGGGCGCTCGTCGAGCGCACGGAGGATGCGAGCGCGATTGGGCCCGCCACGCGTCGCGGCGAGGATCTGCCAGAGCACCACCTCCATACACGCGAACGTGCGAGGGGAGTCACAAATAACACCCCGGTCTCCGACGGAGTGATCCGGCGGCCAGCGACGCCGCTCGACGGGGATGCGAGCGACCCACTAGCCGCCCGTGGCCCGAGTCGCCGCTCTGCTACCCGCGTGGCGGGACTCATACCCGATAGCTCGGACGACCATCGCTTAGTGATTGTGCAAACTCGGACGCAAATTCGGCCAGGACCGACTCGATCCGAGCACTGCCAGATCGCAACGATGTCCGCCGATTGGAGGCGGAGTTTGGCGAGATTCTAGTCCCAGTTGCGAAAGTAGTTATCAGTCTGTCATACCTCGTCACGATCGGACGATGACGGACTCCCCGGACACGACACGACGGCACGTACTCATCGGACTCGGCACCATCACGACGACTGCCCTCGCCGGCTGCGGTGGCACCGGCGGGGACGCGACCGCGACACCGACCGAGACGGAGACAGAGACGACAACCCCGACCGCAACCGAAACCGCGACACCGACCGAAACGGAGACCGAGACCCCGGCCGAGACGGCGAATCTCCGGGTCGCCCACCTCTCGCCCAACGCCCCCGACGTCGACGTCTACGCGGACGGGAGCGCCGTCCTCGAAGGCGTCGGATTCGGCACGATCAGCGACTATCTCGAAGTGCCGGCCGGAGAGCGGCAACTGCGGATCACTCCCGCTGGCGACGACGGGACGACCGTCTTCGAGGGTGCCGTTCCCGTCGAGGCCGACGCCGACTACACGGTCGCCGCCGCCGGCGAAGTCGGTGACATGGTCGACCAGCCCTTCGAACCGCTCGTCCTCGAAGACGACAACGCGACACCGGCCGAGGATATGGCGCGAGTCCGGTTGGTCCACGCCTCCCCGGACGCCCCGGCCGTCGACGTGACCCTAGCGTCGAACGGCGACGCACTCTTCGACGGCGTCGCTTACGGTGACGCCGGCTACGTCGAGGTGCCCGCTGGCGACTACACCCTCGAAGTGCGTGGCGATACCGAAGGCAACGACGGCGACGTCGTCGCGTCGTTCGACGTGAGTCTCGGGGGCGGAACGGTCTCGACTGGCTTCGCGGCCGGTTACCTCTCGCCGGACGACGCACCCGCCGATACCCCGTTCGATCTGATCCTCGCCGTGGACGCCGGCGGTTCGATGGGTGGGAGCATGCGACACGAGGCGCCGGCAGCGGGTCTCCGCGGATAGCCGGTGATATCGCGCGGGCCGTCGTGACCGATCCGAGTCGTCACTCGCCGGCGAGGCCGGTGACGATTAGGTAGGTCCCGAAGGTAGCGACGAGGATACCCGCCGACTGCGTCCCGGCCGTGGACAGAAACCCCACGTCGTACAGGAGCGGGGCGAGCATGAACCAGCCGCCGAACAGCGTCGTGAGCACCGCGGGCGGCAGGCTCACACGGCCGCGAGCTTGAAGCAACTGGAAATTTCGTGCGGCGAAGACGATTCCGAGGACGCCGCTCGTGACGACACTACCGGTGAAGGCGGCCAACGCGCCCGCAACGAGGGGCGTCACCGTCGCAGCGATACAGCCGAGGACACAGACCACCGCTGCCGCCGAGAGGAACCGCGAATCGACACTAGGCACGAGAGAAAGTTCGACTCCACGGACATGAATGATCGGCCTATCGCGTCGCCCGGAACTGGCCGTGTTTGACACCGAGGCCGAACGCGAGCAGTCCGAACACGAGCATCGAGGGCGCGACCATCATCAGTGTCGTCTGCAGGGCCATCATCCCGCCGGCGACGAGGCCGGCGACGCCGAGGACGACCACCACGAGGACGGCACCGAGCGCGACGGGTAGGGTGAACTTCATACGTCGATTGAGGGCGTGGAGTCACATAATAGAGTCGGCGCGTCAGTCGTCGGCCGGGAGTTCTCGGCCGCCGTCGGACTCGATCGACAGCGGATCGTCCCGCCACTCGACGTTGAGTTGGTGCCGCGGCAGGTATGGAGACAGATCGGTGACCGACAGCAGCCCTCGGTATCCCTCGTCGTCGACGACAGGGAGATGTTTGACCCCGGCAGTCCGCATCCGTTCGGCGGCCCCGCTCACCGTCGTCTCCGGCGACACCGTCGTCACCGGCGACGACATGATCACCCGAACCGGCGGCCGACCGTCCGTCTCGGCGACCATCGCAACCAGATCGGCGGCGGTGATGATGCCGACGACGGCCCCCTCATCGAGGACGGGAAGCGCCGACACCGGGGGCCGGCGAAGATACTCGGCCGCCTCGGAGACCGGCGTTCCGGGCGAAATCGTGGGTGGCGACCGGAGGTCGGCCGACGAAAGGGTCGTCTCTATCATACTGTTATTGACAATCATTCGCAATTACAAAAGTATTTTGATTATTCGTGTTTTACTAATCGGTTATTGATTCATATATTCGAACTCTATTTGCTCTTACACTCTAGTTATTCTATTTTTTGACGCAGAGGTGACCGGAGAGCGCTCGTCACGGCTCGGTTCGGTGGTCGGCCACCGCACCGCGCACGCCGCGGACGACGAACGTCGCGTGGGCCGTCCCGTCCGGGCCGCGAACGGACACGTCGACGGCGACGGCGACGAAGGTGGTGGTGTTCGCTCTGGTCTGTGTGATCACGCCGTCGCTTGCGGCACAAGCGTCGAAGGCACGGTCCGGGCCACCGGGGCAGTGGTCTCTAGCCCACCGTCGCGCTGCGCCCTCGTTGCGGGTCACGTCGACGGCCACCCCACGGTCCGTCCCGACCGATTCGACGGCGTCGGCCGCCGAGTCGAGTCGGGTGACGGCGAGGGCTGTCACTCGTCGGTGTTGGTCCGGCCCCGTCGTGTTCGACGCCGCATGAGTGGTCTCGGCGACCGTTCGTTCGAGGGTTCGTTTGGCGTCTGCGAGCGTCGCCCCGACGCGGTCGTCGGACGCCGTCGCCGGGTCGCCGACGTGCCCTAACTGGGCGTATGCGAGGAGCATCGGGACGAGGGCAGTGACGACGACGACGGCCGCGAGCAAGACGAGTTGAGCACGTCGGCGGCTCATCCGTACCACACCCTGACTGTGATCGGGCCGTGGCGTGTCGGGACCGTCGTCGATCCGACGGTCGTTCGCGGCGGGCGCGGGTAGCCGACCGTGCCGTGTGGCGTGGTGATCCGAAAGGCCACGTCCGCAGGGAGCGCACGGGCGACCCGCTCGCGGGTGTCGGGCCGGAGGCGGTCGAACGACTCGGAGGAACGGGCGAGCGCGACGAGCCACGCGTCGCTGCCTCCGGGGACCGGCTCCGAGTCCAGCAGGGTCGCCGTATCGCGGGCCAAGGAGTCGAGTTGTGGCTCCGCCGAGGGCGCGGGGGCGACACCCACCGTGAATCCCGCGGCGACGCCGACGACGAGGAGGACGCCGATGGCGGCCTCGATCACCGACAGCGAGAGTTGCCCCCTACGCATCGACGGTCACCGTGAGGATGCGGTCGTCGACACGCTGGGGGCGGTAGGTGACCACCAGCCGGCCGGTCGCGTTCGCCCCAGCGTCGACCCGGAGCGTCGTCGGTTCGTAGCGGTCGAGGTGGACCGTCGCGGTGGTGTCCAGTCCGCCGTCGTCGTGGAGGACGACGCGGTCGTTCGCGCGGACGGACCGAAGGGTGGTGTTCGGACCGGAGGCGAGAGTGAGGGTGGCGCGGTCGACGCCTTGGGGGACGGAGACCGTCGACTGCGTAGAGAGGTTAACTCGGATCGACCGTGGCTCCGCCCGCGAGCGGACGACGACCGACCGCCGGACGGTCCACCCGCCACCCGGCGCACCACGTTCGACGACGGGGCGACCGTCGAGCGCGACCCGTACGTCACCCGTCCTAGCGACGGGGGCGAGTTCGTGGAGTCGGCTCGCGTTCAGGGCAGCGACCCGTGAGGCGTTGAGGGTGTTCGCCCGGACCGTAAGCGGCGAGTCGGCGGCGATCAGTCGGTCGGCGGTGGCGGCCGCCGCATGTCGCTCGACCGGTTCGCGGTCGGCACCCGCGAGCGCGCCGTCCGCGAGGCTCACGCCGACGACGGTCGCCCCCGTGAGCAGGACGAGCGCGACGACGAGCGCGAAGAGGTTGGTCTGTCCTCTCACGCGAGGATCACCCGGAGGCGGCCGTCGTCGCCGCGAACTCTAACCGTCGCCGGCTCGTCGCTCCGCCACGATCCCTCGACTGCGGTGACCCGTGGCGATAGCGCCAGTCGAAGGCGGCCGGAGAGTGCCGGGTCGGGGTGATCGAGGACGAGCGTGCGGTTCTCGACCCGCAGCCGGTAGACGGCGTCGTCGATGGCGGCCGGCAGGTCGACGGTCCGGGACGCCGCGGCGTCGTCACTCGGCGGCGGGACCGACGCCTCGATGCGTGC
>ENA-ORCS01000262-ORCS01000262.1-marine-metagenome-genome-assembly--contig:-NODE-262-length-47730-cov-8.821186_pt1 | contig 47730 bp, 49 predicted proteins | sample MGYA00237781_ERZ508513 | MGnify/ENA primary metagenome ERZ508513 (study PRJEB26184, sample SAMN06268793) | marine metagenome | isolation source: Eden Landing Ponds, San Francisco, CA, USA | place...
GACCTCGCGTGTACCCACTGCGGGATCGACATCTCCGAGATCGAGACCCGCTCGTTCTCATTCAACAGCCCTCACGGGGCCTGCCCGGAGTGTGAGGGGCTGGGCGAGACCAAGGAAGTCAGCGAGGACCTCGTCATTCAGGACCCTTCGAAGCCGCTCAGGCACGTCTTCGAGCCCTGGAGCTACGACCGGACCTACTACTCCCGGCAACTGGACAACGTCGCCGACCACTTCGGCGTCTCACTCGACACGCCGTTCGAGGAACTCGACGAGTCGATCCAGCGCCAGTTCCTCTACGGGACGGATCAACTCGTCCACTTCGAGTGGCGCACCAAGAACGGGACCAGAGAGAAGACCGAGCGCTTCGAGGGGGTCATCCCGAACCTCGAACGCCGTCACGTCGAGACCGACAGCGACCGCGCCCGCGAGCACATCGAGGAGTTCATGGCCGTCACCACGTGCCCCGAGTGTGAGGGCACGCGACTGAAGGCCGAGTCCCGGCACGTCCTCGTCGAGGGAACCGCCATCACCGAGGTCAACCGGATGTCGATCGGCGACGCGCTGGCACACTTCGAGGGACTGGAGCAGGCGCTGGACGAACGCGACACCAAGATCGCCGAAGAGATCCTCAAGGAGATCCGCGCCCGCCTCGGGTTCATGTGCGAGGTCGGCCTGGAGTACCTGACGCTGGACCGCGAGGCCGCGACCCTGTCGGGCGGCGAGAGCCAGCGCATCCGACTCGCCACGCAGATCGGCAGCGGCCTCGTCGGCGTGCTGTACGTCCTCGACGAGCCCTCGATCGGCCTCCACCAACGGGACAACGATCGCCTCCTGAACACCCTTGCGGAACTGCGTGATCTCGGGAACACCCTCATCGTCGTCGAACACGACGAGGAGACGATGCGGCGGGCCGACAACATCATCGACATGGGTCCGGGTCCGGGCAAGCGCGGGGGCGAGGTCGTCGTCAACGGCGATCAGGAAGACGTGATCGCCTGCGAGGAGAGCGTGACGGGCGACTACCTCTCCGGCGAGAAAGCGATCCCGGTGCCGGAGTCCCGGCGGGACCCCGACGGCGCGCTCACGGTCAAGGGAGCACGCCAGCACAACCTCGCGGATCTGGACGTGGACCTGCCGATCGGAAACTTCACCGCGATCACGGGGGTCTCGGGCTCGGGTAAGTCCACCCTGATGCACGACGTGTTGTACAAGGGGCTCGTCCGCCGGATGAACGACACCGACGTCAACCCCGGCGAGCACGACGATATCGAGGGCTTAGAGCAGGTCGAGACCGTTCGACTCATCGACCAGTCGCCGATCGGCCGCACGCCCCGATCGAACCCCGCGACCTACACCAACGTCTTCGATCACATCCGCGAACTGTTCGCCGAAACCAGCCTCTCGAAACAGCGCGGCTACGAGAAGGGGCGGTTCTCCTTCAACGTCAAGGGCGGGCGCTGTGAGGCCTGTGGCGGCCAGGGGAACGTCAAGATCGAGATGAACTTCCTCTCGGACGTGTACGTCCCTTGCGAGGAGTGTGACGGGGCGCGCTACAACGACGAGACCCTCGACGTGACGTACAAGGACGCCACTATCGCGGACGTGCTGGAGATGGAAGTCGAGGAGGCCTACGACTTCTTCGAGGGCCACACGGGCATCAGGCGGCGGCTCAAGCTCTTGAAGGACGTTGGCCTGGGGTACATGCAACTGGGCCAGCCCTCGACCACGCTCTCGGGCGGGGAGGCCCAGCGGATCAAACTCGCCGAGGAACTCGGGAAGAAAGACACCGGCGAGACGCTGTACCTGCTGGACGAGCCGACCACGGGCCTCCACCACGAGGACGAGCGCAAGCTCATCGACGTGCTCCACCGCCTGACCGACGAGGGCAACACCGTCGTCGTCATCGAGCACGAACTCGACCTCGTGAAGAACGCCGATCACATCGTCGATCTCGGGCCGGAGGGCGGCGAGAACGGCGGGACCATCGTCGCCGAAGGGACGCCCGAGGACGTGGCCAGGAACGACGACTCCTACACGGGCGAGTACCTCCGGGACCTGCTGCCGAAAGTGGATCTGGAAGGACCGCGTGCGGACCGAGAGGTGGCCCAGCCCGCTGCGGACGATGACTGAACGCGAGTTGTGGGACAGATCGACGCGACCGTGACCGACGGGGCCAGTTACCACCGGGCCGTTCGTTGCGACGCCCCGGATGAACGGACGCCACGCGGCACTTGTGGGACTGCTTGCGACGGCGCTGGTACTGCTGGGCGGTGCCGTGACACTGCTGGGTGCGGACTCGCCCTGCGACGGGAACGTCGACGTCGAGAGCTACCCTGTCGGCCCCGAGCGGCCGCTTCTACTCGGCAGACGACTCGACAGCCGTCTGGCCGTAGAGACGCCGCTCGGTCTCCTTGATCACGACGAACGGGACAGCCGAGCGGGGCCCATCCCGAAACGAGTGTGCCAGTCGGCGTAGATCGCCGGCCGGGTCGATGCGACCTCTCGATGGCGTTCGCCATCCACATCGGCAGGCTCGTTATACGTTAGCACACCGAATTGTCGTGCAATGGAACGTGGCACCGACTGGGAACGCCAGCAGGTCCGGGAGCGCTGGGCGGTTCTGGAGCGAGAGCGTTCGGTCGCGACCCGTCTGCTCCTGGCGACCAGTCTCGTGCTCGGCGGGCTTGCGCTTCTGGCGGTCGCCGTCGCTCGGGGCGTCTGTTTCACCACGGCCAGGGGCGGCCTCGCCGACTGTACGGCGACGAGTCACGGCAGCGTGTTCGTCCTCGCGATCGGGCTTCTGGCGCTGGTCGGTGGGCTCTGGCAGTACTGGGACACCCGGAAATAGCGTCGCAGTCGACGCCGTTTTCACGCTGAACCGGCCTTAGCCGGTAGTGTGTCCATCCTCGCGCGACTCCGTGGACTGGCCCGCTTCGACGCGCTCGTGCTGACGGCGTCGCTGTGGTTCCTCGGGAAGTTCCTCCGCTACGCGTTCCCGCCACTGTTCGGCACGCTGGGCAAGACCTACGGGGTCTCCCGGACGGTGCTGGGGACGGCGTTTACGGGATTCATGCTGGTCTACGCGGCGATGCAGTTCCCGTCGGGCGCGCTGGCCGACCGACTCGGCTCGGTGCGGGTGATCGCCGGCGGCGCGACACTGGCCGCGACGGGCGCGCTGGTGCTGGTCGTCGACTCGCCCTTCGCCGTGCTGGCGGTCGCGATGGTGCTGATGGGCGCCGGGACGGGCGCGTACAAGACCGTCGCCGTCAGGCTGCTGTCGCGGATCTACCCCGCCCGGACCGGGCGCGCGCTCGGTGTCTTCGACACGTTCGGGACCTTCGGCGGCGTCGCCGCGCCGGCCGCGGTCGTCGCCGTCGGCGGGTTGTCGCTGCTCGCTGGCGCGCCGTGGCGACTCGTCTTCCTCGCGGGCGGGCTGGCGACGGTCGGACTGGCGGTCGTGTTCGCCCGGCGCGTCCCCCGGCGACTGTCCGGCCCTGCCGACGGTAGCGGGGCCGCTACAGATACCGGTCCCGACAGCGCCGAGGACGCCGCGCCCGACAGCGACACCGACACCGGTGACACGCCCCTCCGGGCGTATCTCACGATGTTTCGGGAGTGGCAGTTCACCGCCTTCGTCGTCGTGACAATCCTCTTTTCGTTCGCCTACAACGGTGCCGTCGCGTTCCTGCCGCTGTACCTGGCCAGCGAGACCGCGCTGTCGGCCGCGACGGCGAACCTCCTGTTCAGCGCGCTGTTCGTCGTCAGCGTGGTCCAGCTCGTGACCGGTGAGGCCAGTGACCGTGTCGGGACCGAACCGGTGCTCGTCCTGACGCTGGGCGTCGCGACCGCGGGACTGGTGGCCGTTCTGGCGCTGTCGGCCTCGGGCGGGCCGCTGGTGCTGGGCGCCGCGGTCGTCGCGCTCGGTCTCGGCGCCCACGGCTACCGGCCGGTTCGTGGCGCGTATCTCATGGCCGTCGTGCCCGAGGGCGTCGCCGGCGGGAGTCTCGGCGTCGTCCGGACACTGCTGATGGGGGCCGGCGCGATCGCGCCGGCCATCGTCGGCTGGCTCTCGGAGGTCGCCAGCTTCCAGGTCGCCTTCGGACTGCTCGCGGTCGCGCTCGTCGGTGCTACGGGGTTGACCCTCTCGCTGTGGCTCCTCGACGACTGAGACGGTTACTGTCGTCTCTTATCGGTGATCGTCGCCAACGGGATGGTCGATCGCAGTAATCGCTACAGCGATCCATACGACTGGCCCGTGGTCCTGTCGTGCGAACCCTAAACTTCATGGTAGCTAACGTGTTAGCCATCGATAAGGAGAGTGCCAATGGGTGGTCAACAGTCCGCAGCGGAGTTCACGCTGCCAGGGGTCGTCGATGGTGGTATCGAGCGCGTCAACGTCGGATCGCGGTTCGGCGAGGCGGTAGTGGTCCTCGTGTTCTACCCGTCGAACTTCGGACCGCAGTCCGGCCAGAGCGCCGCGCTGTTGCGCGCGGTCGCGGATCTGGCGAGCGAGGCCGACGCCGAAGCGGTCGGCGTCGCGCCGGAGTCGGTGTACAGCCACCGACAGTTCGCCGACGAGGCGGGCATCGACAGCCCGCTGGTCAGCGACCCAGAGGCCGAGGTCGCGGCATCGTACGGGGTGGCCTCGTCAGGTGAGAGCGGCCAGCCACTGGCCGAGCGGTCGCTGTTCGTCGTCGACTACCGGGGCGTCGTCGTTCACAAGTGGCACGCCTCGAACTCGGCGGCCATGCCGGACCTCCAGCAGCTCCGGTCGACACTGGGCGCGATCACGCCCGATCGGTCGGCTCAGGGGTGCTATCGTGTCGGCTACGCACAGCACACGGAGGGCCGACGCCACCTCTCGAAAGGGTTCGAGCACTGCAAAGACGGCGACTGGGGACTGGCTGGCTCGGCTTTCACGGCCGCCTGCCGAGAGTTCGACGACGCGGCGGATACCTTTACGACCGGCCAGAGTCTGGCCGACGACGAGACAATCCACGAACGCAACAGTCGCGGACGGGTCACGGCGACGACGTACTGGGAGGCCGCCGAGTGGCTCGCCGGGTTCGCCACCGCCACCCGGAAAGGGAACGAGGACACCCGCGAAGAGAGTCGGAAAGCGGCCCAGCAGGCCCTGCAGCAAGTCCGTGACGTGACGCTCCCGAAACCCGGTTCGACGGCCGAGCGGACGGCCGACAGCACGACAGCGTAGGCGACGGACGGGCGGCCGCTCATACGGACGGTTGTCGACGGTTCCCCAGTCGACCGTACGACGGCGTGCGGTCGATCTGGGACAGACAACTGTCCGTATCACTCGACGACGCGAACTTCGTCACCGACCCGGAGCCGCTGCTCTCTGTCGCGTTCGGGGACGCTGGCGATCAACATCAGGGTGTAGTAGTGGTCGAACGCCTCGGTGTCGGCCCAGTCGGGGAACGTCGCTTCCCGGCGCTCGACGAACCGCTCGCGGAACTCGGGCGTCGGCTCGCCGGTGTCGGGGTCGCGCTCGGGCACGACACAGCGACCGCACGGAGTGACTCCTTCGAACCTGACTGTGTCGGGGTCGTCGCCGACTGCGAACGCCGGGGCGTCCTCGCCGACGAACCGATCCTCCCAGAACGCGGGGACGCCGCCGACCTCCACGTTGGCCCGGAGCCGACGCCGCGCGCCCGCGACGGTCACGTCGTCGAACCACGACGCCACCTCCCGCAGCGTCGCCGTCGAGATCACGGACGGCCCCATGCCCCGGCGGTCGACGTAGCCCAGTTCGCGGTCACGTTCGAGCGTGAGTTCGACACCGAACACCTCGGAGAACCACGCGCCGGCGCGTTCGGGTTCGGCCGCGAGGTCGAAGCGCTCGCGCTGGCCGTCCAGTTCGACCGACAGCGTCGCCGTCTCGGGATCGAAGTCGGTATCGAGGTCGTGAACCCGATCGGTCCGCTTGCCGTTGAGCACCTCGCCCGCGTCGTCGAACAGGGCGAACTCACGGTCGTGGGCCAGCGTGCCGCCCGGCGTCACCGCGGCCGCCTCGCGCTCGATGCCGTCCAGCCCCTTCACCGGGTAGACCGTGAGCCGCTCGATCCGTGCCATTGTCCACGGTTCGGCGACGGGGCTCTTGAATTACGTCGTTCGCATGATTTTTGTCCATCTAGTTTGTGCCTGGTCCACATGGCGACATCGACGAACGACACCCCGGAGTGGGGTATCGGTGGACTGGCAGCGCAGGCAAACAGCGCCTTCGCGGTCGGGGCGGTCCTCGTCCCGCTGGCGGCGCTTGCCGGCGCACTCGTGAGCAACAACGTCCGCGCGCTGACGTACGTCCACGTGATGGCGGGCGTCCTGTGGACGGGCATCGACATGTTCATGGGCGCGGTGCTGGGGCCGGTCGTGGGCAGCCTCGACCCGGAACAGCGGGCGGACTTCTTCGGCCGGTTCACGCCGAAGATGACGTTCCTGATGCCCGCGCTGGCGCTCGTCACGATCGCCGGCGGGATCACGCTCGCGCTGAAGCTCGAACGGTTCGCCTACGCCGACCAGTGGCTGGCCGTGTTCACGGCGCTCAACACGGTGCCGATCGTCCTCCTGCTGGGCTATCAGTTCGACGCGCTCGACGACTGGCGGACGCTGTCGGTGCTGGGAATCACGGTCGTCGGCTCGGGTGCTTACCTGGCGACGACGCTCCCCGGCACCGCGCTGGGGACGATGGTGACGACCACCTCGCCGTGGATCCTCGCCGCCCTCGGGATCGTCACCCTGCTGGGGCTGCAGGGCTTCGGCGTCGTGCTTCCCGGCGAGATCCGGATCTACCGCCAGATCGCCTCCGAGAATCCGGATACCGACCTGATCGGCGAGATCGGGATGCGCAACGCGCGACTCGGCGGGGTGCAGGGCGTCCTCCAACTGTCGATCGTCTTCGTGATGGTCGGCCTGCGATACCTGTAAACGAGGTAGCTGGTCGCGGCGCTCATCCAGACTCGGAAAAGCGGGAGCAGCCGGTGCGTCACTCGGAGGTGTCGAGCCCGGCCACGTCCGGGCGGACGCGGAACCGCTCGTAGCCGCCGTGTGAGAGGTCGAGTGCGCCGAGCCACCAGTTCCAGCGTTCGACCAGCGAGTGATCGTCCGGTGCGTCGTCCAGGTTCGCCAGCACGTCCTCGACGTCCAGCGGATAGCCGAAATCTTTGGCTATCCGGCAGGAGTCGGCCAGATCCTGGGCCTGCCGACCGACGATCCGGCGAATCTCTTCGTCGGCGTCGTAGCGCTCGGCCAGTGCCTCGTCGAGTGCCTGTCGATCCACACCTACGCCTTGGTCCCGACGGCCTTGAACGTACTGGCGACTGTCGCCGGTGCCATCGTTGAAAGCGCGTTCGGGATCGACACTGCGGTCATACTGCCGGCTGTACATCTGTGACCGATTTCGCCACCCCGGGCGAAGCTCTTCACGAAGGTCCAGCCAGCGGTATCAGTAGCCGCCGGCGTCACCGAAACAGCGGCCGCACTTGCTCACGTCAGCCCTGTTCAGGGCCTCTTCTACCGGTACGACCCTGATTTGATCGTGTGTGGCGGTGTTGGTCGCTCCACACTCCGCTTTCCCCCGTGCTCGCTCCGGTTCGTACCTGTGGACCATCTCCGTGGCCTCGTTCAGCACGCCCAGCTCGGCCGACTCGTCCAGAGCCCTCTCCATGCCTGGTGGTAACAAACCTGAGCCCGATAACTCCGATGGCTAACACGCTAGCCGTCGCCGGGAGCGACGGCGTCGCTCACGGGTTCGACGTGGCTGAGGGGAGTAAGCCCCCTTCTGTTCTCTCGGCATTCGGCTCAGCGTCCGTGCCCAGCGCGGTCGCGCAGTGCCGGGCTACCTGTCGGCACGGACTTGCACCGGTGAGGATTCGCCGTTCCATCCGTTCTCCGTCATCGGCGAACGGTAGCTACCGTTCGCTCGTTTCGGGATCCCGACGGATCCCGTGCTCTCGGCGGGTCAACTCCCCATTCCTTATCGGCTCGCGCCGCGTCGGTCCGGGTTCGCACGCCTCATCGATCGGACGGAGGGGTCTCGTTTCTGTTCCAGCGCCGACGGTCTCCCGCCCCGGGCTTGCGCCCGGTCACCCGCCCAGCGGGTGGGGGGACTTTCCTCATGCGCGCGCCGAAGCGCGCTCACGGAAGCCGGTCTCCCTCTGCCACCGGAGAGTAGTCGGTGTGCGTGATTAAGGCTTCGTACTCCGCCTGGATCGCCGTTCGGACTGATACTACCGGCTGTACATCTGTGACCGATTTCGCCACCCCGGGGTGGCGAATATATTCACGACGTTACAGCCGGCAGTGTGAGAAAAGTGACGCTACCGCGCACCGTTCGGGTGCTCGGGGTAGACCGTGTTCCACAGCATCGACGGACCGCCGTCGTCGCGGTCCTCGTCGTCCGTCGCTTCGGGGGCGTCCTCGCTCGTCTGGGCCTGCTCGTCCGACTCGTCACCGACAGCGTCGTCGCCCTCGGCGGTAGCGAGCCGCTCCGCGAGCGCGAGTGCCTCGTCGATCCGTGTGCGGGATTCTTCGAGCGCGCGGGTCAGCGCCTGCGCCTCCGCTCGGGCGACCTCTCCGGAGAGGTCCGCGCGTGTCGCCTGTGTGCGGACCGCGGAGAGGTGTGTCTGGGCCTCGTTGAGGCGGACGCCGGCGTCGCCGAGCCGCCGGTGGACCGCTGCCGGCACCGCTTCGAGTGGCTGGTCGTCTGGCTGTTGGGCGGGCTGGTCGTCTGCGGGGTCGTCGGGCGGGGTGGTGTCAGTCATCGTTGATCGATCGGATCGCTTCACGCACTGGCATAGCGGGCATCCCGGTGTCGTCGGCGATCTCGGCGGTGTCGTCGACCGACAGCTCGTCGATGAACAGCTCGTTCAGCCGGACCCAGTGACGGACCGCGAGCACCGGCGTCTCGGTGTAGTAGACGCTCCGGCCGTCGCGAAACCGACCGAGTTCGCCGGCCTCGACCAGCGCGTTGAGCTGTTCGCTCATCCACGAGCGGTACTGTGCGGAGTTGTACTGCTGTCTGAACGCCGCGCCCTCCGAACCGACCTCGTCGACGATCTGGTCGACCGTCATCGGCGACTCGAGTCGCCCGGTCAGGTGCGTCGACAGTTCGCGCTGGGCGTCGGAGAGACCGACGGCCTCCTCGTTGGTGATGAAGGCGTCCCCGTTCCCGCCGTCGTCGGGACCAAGATAGCCGTACTCCTCGAGCGCACGCCGCAGGAGGCGCGGGCTCTCTTCGAGCAGTTCCGTCAGCGCCGCGGCCTCGCTGTCGTCGAGTTCTTCGAGCGCGGCCGCGAGCTGGGCCTCGTCCCAGTCGGGATCACTCATCGCTCACCCCTCCTGGGCGAGCGCCACGTCCTTGCGCGGGGGCTCGAAGCGTTCGCCGTACACCGCGAGCTTGTGGTGGAAGCGCTCGCCGGACCACTGGAGGCTGTTCGAGCGGACCGACGGCGACTGGCGTTCGTCGGGACCGGGATTGCCCCCGTGTTCCTCCAGGCCGTGGATGCCGTGGAAGAACTCGAAGTCGTCGGTGCCGAAGGCGTTCTCGAACGCCGAGCGGACCTTCGGCGCGCTCTGCTTGTCCTGGCCGCTGGGCTGGAGCGTCCCGCGGGGGTGGGTGTGAAAGCGGGCGATCAGTTTCGGGGCCTCACCATCGGGGTAGAGGGCCGCGACCTTGTCGGCCATCGCGTAGGGGTTGAAGCTCACCGACGAGCGGGTCGCCGAGCCGTAGTACTCCTCGTTGTCCAGCCGGATCAGGTCCGTCGGGCGCGTGTAGGACGGGCCTGCCAGCACGTACACCGTCTCGACGATCCGCTGGTGGCCGTTGAGGCCACGGGCTTCGAGTTTCTGCATGAAGTCCCTGTCGGCCGGGAGCACGAAAGTCCCACGGCTGTAGGACGTCCCCGCGTCGTCCGGACTGACCGTCGGCGTCGACGACGGCTGTGACGGCGTCTCCGGCTCCGAGGTTGGTCCGGACGGCGTGTCGGTCGCCGATGCACGCGAGGTCGAACTCCCACCCGACGAGTCGCCGTCGCCCATCGAGATCGCGTGGACGGTCAGCCCGCCCAGGTCCGCGGTGCCTGCCTCGATCTCGTCGACGCTGGCGGTGTTGACCTCGATGTCCCGGTTCGACGTGACGGTCACGCCGTCGACCTCTTCGTGTGTCTCCGGTTCGTCGTCGTCGCCGCCGAAAAACGGGATCCGGACCATCGCTCTAGTTGCCCCCGGTGATGATGTTGACGATCGGTTCGCGGTAGACGAGGCCGATTACGGCGACCAGTCCGAGAGTGAAGACCATGAACAGGCCGAGGTTCTCGCTGAGCACGCCCAGCAGTCCGCTGGGTTCGCCGCCGGTCACGGTCCCGACCGGAGTCTGAGTGGCCGTGTTTTGATTCTCGGTCGCCTGTCCGCTGTCGCCCTGGCTGGCCGTCTGGGCGGGCGTGTTGACCGCCTCGACGTCGATGGTCTTGCGGATGCCGCTCTGCTGGCGCGAGTTGTCGCGGTCGCCCTCGTACCAGATCTCGTAGTCCGCGATGGCGGTCACCTGGTCGCCGGGTTCGGCGCCGTTGGTGTACAGCTGGGCACGGATGTCACGAATCTCGCCGGGGCTGACCTCGAACTGCGTGGCGACCAGGTTCGTCGTCGACTGGTCCCAGTTGGACCCGCCACCGAACTGGAAGCCGCTCTGTGCGAAGCTGAACTCCAGGTCGACGATGATGGTACAGTCCTCGGGCAGCGTCGGTTCGGGGCGGAAGTTCGCTTCGACCGTCGCTCCGCTTTCCGCGGTGATGGTGTCGTCCAGCAGCGCGATGCTGGTCTGGCTCATCTGCGGGGTGCCCTGACACTGCTGGGGCGTCGCGGTGTCGGTCGGCGTGTTGGTCGCGGTCGAGTTCGTCTGGGCGGCGACCGGTGCCGCCGCGAAGACGAACGTCGACGCGAGCAGCAGGCCGACGATGCTCATCGCCACTGCACTCCGTTTGGGTGATGGTCGGTGACTCATCACTACATACAAGAATGGCTTTACAAATAAATCTTTCCCAGTAAGTGGTTACTATACTTGGTATGGGCCAGAGGTAGTCACCAGATCGCTTCCGGTGAGAAACAGGCTGGCAGTCATCGGCGGCTCACCCCGATCAGCAATGAGAGTGCCACAAGCGCCACCAGCGGGGTCAGAACGGTGAAGCCCGGCCCGGATCCGCTCGCCGGTTCGGTGCCCGTCCCGTTCGATCGCCCCGCGTCGCCGTCGCCATTGGCGTTCGCCGATCCGGTCCCGTTCCGGTCGGTCGCCTCGCCAGTCGCCGTCTCGTCACCGACGACCCGGATCGTCCGGGTCGCGTTCTCGACCACGCGGTAGCTGTCTCGCTGGCTGTCGGGGTAGTAGACGACCTGGTACGGCACGTCGATGCGCTGGCCGGCCAGGGACTCGTCTTCGACGGTGACCGCCAGCGAGATGCTCGTCTGCTGGCCGGGATTGACCGTCGCCTCGCCCGCGTACTCGGGTTGAGAGCCCCCGCGGATGTTGCGCGTCGCGCTGACGGTGACACCGCTTGGCAACGACAGCGCGAGTTCGACGTGTGCGGTCCGGTTGTTCACGCTCGGGTTCCGAAAGGAGAGGGCGATAAAGCGTGTCTCGTTCTCGGGTTCGAGCGTGGTGACGGTCGTACTGGAGTCGATCTCGGGCACCCGCCGAAAGTTCCGGACGGCGGCCGACCAGGTGTGAGTGGCCACGCCGCCGTCGCTGTCGGTCGCGACGACCGTGACGTTGTGCGTCCCGGCCGTCGCGAACGTGTGCGTGTATCTGGGCCCAGTCGACTGCTGGCTCCCGTCGACGAGCCAGCGGTAGCTCACCGGTCCGCCGTCCGGATCAGTTGCGGTCGCGTTGAACGTCCGGGTCGTACCGGACATCCGCGAGAACGAGGTCGACGCCGGACTAACTGCCTCGATCCGTGGCGGTCGATTCTGAACCGCGACGGTCCAGTCGAGCGAGTCACGCGCGCCGTGCCCGTCCTCGACGGTCGCCTCGACCGTGTGGCTGCCGGGGTCGGTAAAGCGGTGCGTGAACGCGAGCCGGCGCTCGTCGGACGTGACCGACTTGCTCGACACCTGCCGGCCGTCGACGGACCACGTCACCGTGGCCGGCTCGGCGTCGGCGTCGTGCACCCCGACGAGGAACCGCTGTTCGGTGCCGGCTCGCGGCGTCGGTCGCGTCTCGGGCGAGCGCCGGTCGAGGCGTGGCTCGTCGTTCGCGACGGTGACGCTCTGGCTTCGGGTCGTCGTCGTGCCGTACTCGTTCTCGACGACCAGTTCAACGTCGTGGGTTCCGACCTCGGCGAGGCGCGTCTCGGCGGTCGCACCCGAGAACGTCTCGTCGCCGACCGTCCACCGGTAGGTGAAGGCGGTCCCGCGCTCGGCGGGATCGGTCGCGGTCGCCGACAGCGAGACTCGCTCGCCCGCCGACACCGACGACGGTGAGACGGACATCTGGGAGATCGTCGGCTGTGCGGCCTCGACGGTCAGCGTCCGACTCCGGCTCGCGGTCGTCCCGTAGTCGTTGGTGACCGTCAGAGTCACGTCGTGGCTTCCCGCCACTGCGGCCGTGGTCTCGACGGACGATCCCTGGAACGTCCGATCGCCGATCGTCCACTGGTAGTCGAAGCCGGTGTCCCGACCGACCGGGTCCAGCGCGTCCGCGGTGAGGGTAACGGTGTCTCCGATGGTCACCGACGAGGGCGAGACGGCCATCTCGCTGATCGACGGCGGCGCGGCCTCGACGGTGACCGTCCGGGTCCGGGTCGTCGTCGTGCCGTAGTCGTTGGTGACCGTCAGCACCGCCTCGTAGCTACCTCCCGACGAGAACGTCGTCTCGACGGACGATCCCTGGAACGTCCGATCGCCGATCGTCCACTCGTAGTCGAAGCCCGTGTCACGGTCCGCCGGGTCGGACGCGCTCGTCAGGAGCTCGACCGGCTCGCCGACGGCCACCGACGAGGACGACACCGAGAGGCCGTTGATCGAGGGGGGAGCGCGCTCGACCGTGACGACGAACGACTGACGAGACGTGACGCCGCGGTTGTTCGTCACCGTGACCTCGACTTGCTTCTCGCCGGTCGAGCCGAACGTCGTCTCGACGCTGCTCCCTGCGAACGTCCGGCCCCCGATCGTCCACTGGTAGTCCAGTCCGGCCGATTCGGTGTCGGCGCTGAACGGGACCGTCTCTCCCAGGACCACTTCCGTGTTGCCGGGCGACACCGAGGTGATCTCCGGAGCATCGGCCACGTCGACGGTCCACTCCACGCTGGCGTCGTTGGTCGCGTCGGTCCCGTCGCTCACCTCGGCTGCGACGGTGTGGGTCCCGGACCCGAACCGACTGGCGTCGAACTCGTAGCTCGTTCCGCTGACCGTCCGCTCGCCGTCGACGGACCACTGGACCGTCGGCGTGCTGTCGGGGTCCGACACCGTCACCGAGAACGTGCGCTGCTCGTCCGGACCGACGTTGACGGCTCCCTCTGTGGGCGTGGAGTCGTCGATGCTGGGCGGCTCGAACGATTCGACTGTGACCGTCCCCAGATCGACGTAATCCGACGGTCGTTCGATCGATCCGAAGTTCGTTCGAAACTCTACGTCGACGACGTACTCTCCCTCGGTGTCGGGGATCGGTACCGATCCTGTGACTCTCGCGTTGCGACCGGGCGAGATACTGACCGAGGAGAGCGTTTTTGTCGGTTGGTCGGGCCGAGTTCCCCCTTTTTGATAGACGTACACCTCGGTCGTCACGTCTCTCGTGTCCGACCGTTCCGTGTTGTAGACGCTCGCCTCGAACTGTGCAGTCTCGCCGGGCTCGAATCGGTCGGTCCCTCGCGGCGACTCGAAACTGACTTCGGTGTGGTACGGCGCTTTCCGGATGAGCCAGAACGACTCTTCCTCGACGTCGCCGACCGTCACGTCGTAGGCGCCCCAGCGCTCGTGTACCGCGCTTTCCTCGTTGCGGACGGTGATCGTGTACTCGCCCGGCGGCGCTTCCGTGTAGATCACGCTGTCGAGATCTTCCTCTAACTGACAGGCGTCGGGACTACTCGGCTCGGTCGTCATACTGTGCCAGAAGAAGTCGACGCTCACCCCTTCCACGAACACGTGTGTCGGCCAGTTCTCCGAGTCCCCGTCTGCCGTCGCGATATCGACGCAGGTCTGGCCGCTCTGGCCGCTGGCGACGCCGGCAGCGACCCCGGCCAGCACGACGCCGACGAGGATCGCGACTGTCACGCTCCGACGCACTGTTACCCGACTTCCCTCCTCACGTCGCTGCCACACTGTTGCCACTTGCCCTCCATGGTTACTATCGTAACATGACGGATCGCTCTAATTAAGAATTGTCCTTCCCTGGTTGGGTCTGGCACACGATCGGTGCCCGGAATCGAGACACTGCTCAGCGATCGAACTCGACGCGGTCGGCGTCGTCGGCCGCGCGCTCGATCGCCTCGTCGAGGTCGAAATCGCGGACGACCTCGCCGTCCCGAACCAGCGGTTCCAGCAACGCTTCACCGTCGTCGGGACCGGACCGATCGGCCAGTCCGACGTGGTGGCCGCCGTCGGTGGTCCGATACACCTGTTTCACTCCTGTCAGCTTCCCCCGCTTGGCGGCCGGTTCGCCCTCGACCGCGACGATGTCCAGCGAGAAGTCGACCGGCTCGGCGTTGCTGACGTAGCTCCCGACGCCGAACCCCGCCACGACGTCCCGGAGTTCTCGGAGTTCGGCCGGACCGAGACCGCCGCTGGCGAAGATGCCCACGTCTCCGTGGCCGTGGGCGTCCAGCGTCCAGCGCACCTCCTTTAGAATGTGTTCGAAATCCCCCCGCCGCGAGCCGGTCGTGTCGATGCGGACGCTGTCGAGGTCGTCGATCGCCTCGGCGGCCCGTAGGGACTCGTCGACTTCGTCGCTGTAGGTGTCACACAGCGTGATGCGGGGCACGTCGGGCGCGACGGCCTCGTCAAAGGCGCGCCAGGCGCTCTCCTGGTGGCCCCGCCCGAAGCAGATCAGCAGCGCGTGGGGCATCGTCCCGCTGGCCTCGCGGCCGATCACCTCGCCGGCGGCGACGTTGGAGATACCGTCCAGCCCGCCCAGCAGCGCCGACCGCTCGACCATCGCGCCGATCGAGGGGTGGACGTGACGGGAGCCAAAGGAGAGGACGCTCGACTCCGGTGCGGCCCGGCGGACCTCCAGCGCTCGCGTGGCGATGCCGGACGGGTGCGAGAGAAAGCCCAGTAGCGCCGTCTCCAGCCGACAGAACTCCCGGTAGGGCCCTTCGATCCGCATGACGGGCCCGCCGTCGAACAACCGTCCCTCGCGAAGCGCGTCCACGTCGACGTTCCGGCCTTCGAACAGCTGGGCCACGTCCTCGACGCCGGCCAGCACCTCCCACTCACCGGTGGGGAACTGGTCGGCCGTCACCTCCGCGACGACGTGAGGGTTCTTCCCCGCGTGTTCGAGGGCTTCCATCGTCCGGTCGAAGTACGCGTCCGTCGCCCGTCCCGCGCGGATCTGCTCGGGCGAGACGACGTCGAAGGATGCTGGCATTACTGCCACTTCGAAGGAGGGGTCAAAAACCTTGTTCGTCGGCCGCGTGTCACTCTTTCCCGGTCACTCACCGTGGACCGCGCCCAACCCCTCGACCGTCGGCGCGTTGACGATCCGGACTCGCGTCCCCGAACGGGTCACGCGGAACGCGTCGCCGAAGGCGTCCGAGTCGGGCAGCCGGTAGACGTTCTCGTGCGGGCGCTCGCTGGCCCGCTCTTCGAGAATCGATCGGTAGGTCGTCTCGAACTCGCGAGCGTCTTCGGGGGTGTCCCACTCGATGGCCCAGACGTAGCCGTACCCACCCGACCCGTTCCGGTAGGGGACGAGCGAGTCGCCGCCCCAGCCGGCCGAGGCGTCGCTACGATAGCGGAACCACTGGTCGGGCGAGACGGCGTCGTTGGTCAGCAACATGGCGTAGATCGACGCCTCGCCGGCGGTGTCGGCCACCGGAGCGTGGTCGAACCGCTCCCACTCCTCGCCACTTCGGTCCGGGACTGTGACGTTGACTGGCTCCTCGTCGGGGTATCGATCGGGGTGGATCACCTGCTCGGTACTGTTGGGCGGGTTCTCGTACAGTTGCTCGACGCCGTCCCAGCCGTCGTCCTGGTAGCGCTGATCGATCAGTCCCGGTCCGGTCGCGTAGGGCTGGTAGATCGTCACGAAGACGCCGTCCTCGGGCGTCCCGCCGCTGGACCCGCCGTCGCCACCGCCCTCCCTGCCCGGCCGCGGGATGCACTGCCACTGGTTCTCACAGCGGTCCCGGTAGGTCCACTGGATGTAGTTGGCCTCCCCTTCGGTGACGCTCTGGTGTGCCAGCTGACGGTCCTGCGTGGCCGGCGTGTCCCCGAAATTCCCGTACTGATCCTGCAGGGCGTGGACGAGTTCGTGCGACAGCGTCGCCCGATCGATCGTCGGCGTCGGCGAGTCGCTGACGATCGTGATGTTGTCCGACGCGGGGGAGTAGTACCCCTGGACGGAGGTGTTGTACGTCTCGCCGAGGGCCTGGCCGGTGCCCGAGTCCTCGCCGACGAGCAACAGCGCCTCCCACACCTGATCGTTCCAGTGGTCCTCGGTGCCCGCCCCGCCGGGGCCGCCGGACTGGTTGCGGTACTGGGCGCGCGTGATCACCTCGACACTGACGTTGCCCTCGAACTCGCGGTCGCGCAACCGCTCGACGCGGGCCTTCGTCCGAGCTAGCACCGCCGCACGCTCGCTCTCGTTCAGCCCGTCCTCGGTCGTCACCGACAGCGAGTCGTCGTACCAGTAGCCACTCTCCCAGCCGATCGGATCTTCGCCGGCTGCCCGGTCGTGACCGATCGGGTTCAGATCCCCGACTGGGCCGACACAGCCCGCCAGCACGAGCAGCAGGGCGAGCAGCGGAGCGAGGAGTGTGCGCCTACGCATCGTGCACCTCGTCCAGCGCTGCCTGGCTCGGCGCGTTGACCACCGTCACGGTCGCGCCGGACTGCTCGATGCGAACGGCGTCGGTGAAGGGGCTATTCTCGGCGATCTCCCAGGTGTTCTCACCCACTCGCTCGCCGCCCCAGTGCTGGACGAGCAGTTCCCACGTGCTCGCGAACTCGGCGGCTTCGCTCGCATTCTCCCAGCGGGTCCGCCAGACGTAGCCCGTCCGGTCGCCGTTCTCGTAGACGTACATCCGGCCGCCGGCCCAGCCCCGCGTCGCGGGCAGGTCGTAGTTGTAGGGGTCGCTCTGGTTGATCCCGCCGTCCGGTTCGAAGTTGATGATGTCGCGACCGGCGACCACGGAGGTGCTGTTGTACTCGTCGGTCGCGGTGTACGCCAGTGACGAGGCGATCGCCGACTGGCCGACCACGGCGTAGTCGGGGCGGCCCGGCGGCCGCACGCGCTCCCAGTCGCCGGTGCTGCGATCCGAGAGCGTGACGTCCGCCGGTTCCCACTCCGGATAGCGCCCGGGGTAGATGACCTCCGTCGCGCCGTCGGGACGGTCCGCGAACGCGGCGTCGACGGCGTCCCAGCCCCCGATCCGCTGGCGGTGCTCGACGAAGCCCGGCCCGTCGCTGTAGGGGAAGTACATCAGGAAGTTCAGGCCGAAGTGCCGGTCGCCGCCACCGCCCCCGCCGCTCCCGCTCTCCGGCCGATCGAGACAGGACCACGACTCGCCACAGCGGGCCATGTAGCGCTGCTGGACGTAGGACGCGTCCCCCTCGACGATCCCGTTGCTCCCCTGGTAGGCGTCACGCGTGCGGGCGGAGTGGTTCCGGAGATCGAACTGCTGGTCCTGCAGGGCGTGGACGAGTTCGTGTGCCAGCGTCCCCTCGCCGTCGAGTTGTGGGGTCACGCTGTCGGCGACGACGACGATCTCGTCTCTCGCCGGGCTGTAGTAACCCAGCACGCTCTGGCTCAGGGCCTGGTCCTGCTGGGTGATCGAGTCGTTGCGCTCGCCGATCAGGAACAGCGCCTCGAATTTGCCGTTGTCGAACCGCCGGACTCCCTCGCTCGTGTTCCCCTGCGAGCGGTTCGCGTACGCCGATCGGCTGATCACGCTGACCGGCACCGTCTCGGTGAACTCGCGCTGGCGCACGTACTCGATGCGGGCTATCGATCGGTTGACGAGCAGCGCGCGCTCGGACGCGTTCAGCCCGTCGGTGTTGTTCACGGCCAGCGTCTCGTTGTGCCAGACGCCGTTCTCCCAGCCGAGCCGATCGCTGGAGGGATCGGCGGGCTGCGTCTCGGTTGGTGCTGGCGTCTCGGTCGCTGGCGACGTTGCTGTCGACTGCGCTGCGGCCGCGTCGTCCGGCGTCGCGGTTGGAGTCACGTCCGGTCCCGACGGGGCCGCCGTCGGGGCCTGACACCCGGCGAGGACGAGTAGGACGGCGAGCAGGGCGGCACGGTACATCTACCCGTGCTGAAGGCCCCCGCGTTGAAAAATGGCGCGCAGTGTCCGGTCGAACGAACCGCGACGACAGATCCGGACAGCGAGACGGACCCGGCGCAACGCTGTTGAGCCGGTGGCTCTAACTCACGAGCAGCCATGGAGTTCGATCCACAGCGGACCGCCCTCGTCGTCGTCGACATGCAGAACGGCTTCTGTCACCCGGAGGGGAGTCTCTACGCACCGAACAGCGAAGCGGCGATAGCACCCTGTACCGACCTCGTCGACCGTGCGCGCGAGGCGGGCGCGAGCGTCGTCTTCACCCGCGACGTCCACCCTCCGGAGCAGTTCGATGACGCCCACTACTACGACGAGTTCGACCGCTGGGGCGAACACGTCGTCGAGGGGTCCTGGGAGACCGACATCGTCGAGGCACTCACCCCGGAAGCTGACGATCTCGTCGTCGAGAAACACACCTACGACGCCTTCTACGAGACCCAGCTCGAGGGGTGGCTCGACGCCCACGGGATCGACGACCTGGTGCTCTGTGGCACCCTCGCGAACGTCTGTGTGCTCCACACCGCCTCCAGCGCCGGCCTTCGTGACTTCCGTCCGGTACTGGTCGAGGACGCCGTCGGCTCCATCGAGGAGTCTCACCGCGAGTACGCGCTGGAGCACGCCGACTGGCTCTTCGGCGAGGTAACCGACCGCGACGCGATCGCGTTCGACTGATACGGACAGTTGTCGACGTTTCCCCAGTCGACCGCACGACTGCGCGCGATCGATCCGGGACAGACCGACAACTATCCGTATGATCAGCTGATCTCGACGGTGACACTCTCTCCGATCGCCAGATCGACGCCTTCTCCGACCAACTTGACGCCGAACTGATCCCGCGCACAGAACAGCGCAAGCCCGGTGACCGGGTCGCCGTTGGCAAACATCGTCACGTCGTCCCACGCCACCGTCCGACCGCTGGCAGTGCCGACCCGATCGCCGGCGACGGTGACGGGGAGCGGGTCGTCGCTCGCGCCGTCCCCCGCACCGCCCAGTAGTCCGCCGCCGTCGTAGTGCGGGAGTCCGCCGTCAACGGCACCCGGTGTTTCCGCTCCGGTGACACCGCCGTTCGCCAGCCCGACGAACTGCTCGCCCGGTTCCGGGTGGGCGGGCGAATCCAGTCGGGCCCAGGTCTCCCCGGTTTCGACGACAGTTCCGGTGCCGTCCCATGCCAGCGGTTCGACTGCAACGCCGACCGAGAGCCGCATCGACCCGTCGGCGCGGTAGGGATTCGCCGACGGATCGCGATACTCCAGATGGAGGTGATCGGGCACCCACGGCGCGAAAAACCCCGCCCGGACTGTCTCGCCCAGGGGGTCGCCGACAGCCACGTGATCGCCCGCCGCCACGCTCGGCTCGACGTGCAACAGACGCGCGACGGCGTCGCCGGTGTCGATCAACAGGAGCCAGTCGTGCTCGGCGGCGTAGGGCTTCGGCGGCGCACGCACTCGCTTCGTCTCGATCACCTCGCCGGCCACCGGCGACGGCGCGACCTCGTCCTCGGGATACAGATCGACCGCCCGCCCCTCGTCGTGGGCCACGAACGGGGAGTTGTACAGCGAGAAGCGGTGGTACTGAAAGAGTACGTCGGCCGACAGCGTGACGCCCATCACCGACCAGTTGGTGTCGACGCTCATGTGCCTGTCGCACAGGTTCAAAAGGGAGGGCGAGCCAGCCCGGTGCGTGCTCTGACGACGACCGCGGCGGGCCCAGCGGGAGCGCGACACGCCCCGCCGCGACTGCAGTCATACGGACGGTTGTCGACGGTTTCCCGGTCGACCGCACGCAGTCGTGCGGTCGATCCCGTAAAGACCGTCAACTGTCCGTCCCAGTGTCGCCTGTTCGCCACGCCCAGAGTGTTATCTTCGTGCGGTCCAACGACGGCGTATGCGTGTCCTCCGCGGCCGCTGTTCGGACCACGAGGCCGACCACGAGCGCACTCGCGAGATGGCCGATGCGGTCGCCGACGAACGTGCACCCGCCCTGCGCGTCTGGCGACCCCACCGACAGATCGCCTTCGGTCGTCGTGACGCCCGTAGCGACGGCTACGACCGTGCCCGTGAAATCGCTCGCGAGTCCGGCTACCCCGTCCTCGAACGCGCAGTCGGCGGGCGGGCAGTCGCGTACACGGGGACGACTGTCGCGGTCGCCCACGCCGTCCCGGTCGAGGACCACCGAACCGGTATCGCCGCACGCTACGACGACGCCAGCGATCGACTCCAGTCGGCGCTCGACAGGCTCGGGGTCGACGCCACGCCTGGAGAGCCGCCGAACGCCTTCTGTCCAGGCTCGCACTCCTTGCAGGCCGACGGCAAACTCGTCGGCCTCGCCCAGCGGGTACGTCAGCGCGTCGCCGTCGTGGCGGCGGTCGTGATCGTCACCGACCACGACGCCATCGCGGCGGTGCTGGATCCCATCTACGATGTACTCGGCGTCCCGTTCGATCCCGACAGCGTCGGCAGCGTCGACCGCGCCGGGGGTACTGCCGACCCCACTATCGTCGTCGACGCCGTCGTCGACGCGTACGTCGGTGACGGTGTCGCCACGGTCGAGCGGATCGGGACCGATGGGTGATGCCTGTCGGACCACACTTCGGGGGACTTAGGGACCGCCACTGCGGAGGGTGGCGTATGCTCATTCGCAACGCGACGCTCGCCGACGGACGCACACGAGACGTGCGCGTCCGCGGAGAGACGATCGACGTGGTCGGCGACGATCTCACGGCCGACGACGAACGAGTCGTCGACGCAACCGACAAACTACTCTTGCCCGGTGCGATCGACGCGCACGTTCACTTCCGTCAGCCCGGCTACGGCCACAAGGAGACCTGGGCGAGTGGCTCCCGATCGGCCGCTGCGGGCGGTGTGACGACCGTCGTCGACCAGCCCAACACCGACCCGCCGACGGTCGACGGAGACGCCTTCGACGAGAAAGTCGACCTCGCGGGCGAGTCGGTCGTCGACTTCGGTATCAACGGCGGCGTCACGGCCGACTGGGACCCCGACGAACTGCTCGCCCGTCCGCTCTTCGCGCTCGGCGAGGTGTTCCTCGCGGACTCGACCGGCGACATGGGGATCGACGCCGACCTGTTCGAGGACGCGCTGGTCGCGGCCAGCGAGCGCGACGTGACCGTCACCGTCCACGCCGAGGACGCATCGCTGTTCGACGACAGCCTCCACCCGGAGCGAGAGCGCGACGTGGGTACCGGCGTGGGTGACCCACGGGCGGCGTCGCCCGAGCCGGACGCGGACGACGCCGACGCCTGGAGCGCGTTCCGGCCCGCCGCGGCCGAGATCGCCGCCGTCGAACGGGCCTGCGAGGTCGCACGGGAACACGACGCGACCATCCACATCGCGCACACCTCGACACCGGAGGGGATCGACATCGCCAGCGACGCCGGGATGACGACGGAGGTGACGCCCCACCACCTCTTTCTCTCGCGAGACGACCTCGACGAACTCGGTACCCACGGTCGGATGAACCCGCCGCTTCGCAGCGAAAAGCGCCGAGAACAGGTCTACGAGCGTGTCGTCGACGGGACGGTCGACATGATCGCGACGGACCACGCGCCCCACACGCGCGAGGAGAAGGACGCCTCGATCTGGGACGCCCCCTCCGGCGTTCCTGGCGTTGAGACGATGCTCCCGCTCCTGCTGGCCGAGGCCCGCGACGGCGACCTCAGCTACGAGCGCGTCCGTGATCTCGTCGCCGCCACCCCTGCCGACGTGTTCGACCTCCCGAAGAAAGGCCGCGTCGCAGCGGGCAACGATGCCGACCTCGTCCTCGTGGATACGGACGAGACACGCGAGATCAGTGGCACCGACCTTCACTCCAACTGCGAGTGGACACCTTTCGAAGAGTTCGAAGGTGTGTTCCCGGAGTGGACGATGGTCCGCGGGACCGTGGTCTACGACAGTGCCGAGGACACGTTCTGGGACCAGCAGGGCGAGAACGTCCGCTGATCAGACGGCCCGCTCGCGGGCGCGGTCGAGGCCGGCGTCGGGGATCGGCCACACGAGGCCGTAGAGGAGTCGGTAACCGAGTAAGCCGACCCCCAGTCCGACGAGGTGGGCGCCGATCGCCACCGTCGCATCGAACGTGAACAGGCTCGTGGTCGCGACCACGGTGACGACACCGACGACGAGCACGCCGACGATCGTGACGCCGAACCACCGCAGTGAGTCGGCCGGCGTATGGCCGTGCTCTTCGGCGGCGAGTAAACCGACAGCGGCGAGGCCGCCTACTCCGACGAGCCACCAGACACTGGCGATCTCCCGGGATGCTGCGACACTCAGTCCCGTGACGATCCAGACGGTACCGAGGAGGCTGTCGAACAGGAGGATCTTTCTCGCGGCATCCATTGGTCTGGGATCGACCGGTGTCGACAAAAGCGTTGTCGGCGACTACTCCCCGCCGTCCAGCGCTTCGCCGCAGTGGGGGCACTCGTCGTGGCGCAGCGCCGCCGAGTGTTCGCGCACGTCTCGCATCACTTCCGAGATCTGGTCCTCCGTGTCGAGTTCCTCCTCGACGCTCAACTCGACGCCCTCGACCTCCAGCAGGAACTTCGCGACTTCGGTGGCCTCGTACATCACGTCGTCGAGTTCCTCGGCGGTGAAGAAGTCACACATCGCGCCGTAGAGGAACGTCGCCCCGGCCTTGCGGACCTTCTCCTCGAAGGACGCGCGGGCCTGGTTGACCGCCTGGGGCGAGTAGGTGTCGGTCATGAACGGTACCAGTTCCGGGAGGTTCTCACCGATCTTGGTCATTTCGACGCCGGTCTCGGTCCGGAAGTCCGCACAGAGGCGAGCGATCGCCCACTCGCGAGCAGTGACGTAGGTACGCTCGCGGAGGAATTCGTTGGCCCGGTCGTACGTGCCGCCGTCGATCTTCTTGAAGCGGTCGTACTTGCGCACGTCGTCGGGCACGGACTGACGGGCAGACGACTCGGCTTCGCCGACTGTGTCACCGTCCGACGGGACGTCGTCGGTCTCGGCCGCTGGTTGGTCGGCCTGATCTGTTTCGTCCGTCTGTTCGCCGGCGTCGGCCGCTGGTTGGTCGGCCTGCTCGTCGCCGGACCCACCGTCGTTCCCGCCCTCTCCTGCGCTGTGGTCGGGTTCGACGCTGCCGTCACTGTCGGCTTGCTCGTCAGTCGCCGAGTTGTCGTCCGATTCAGTCGTCGATTCGGGTGGTTGCTCCTCGCCGATCTCTTCTCGCGACGCGCCGTCTGTCATGCTCTTTCCTGTGATCCGGGGGTGAAAAAGCGTGTCGGCGCGTCATACGGAACGTTGTCGGTCTGTCCCAGACCGATCGCACGCAGTCGTGCGGTCGACTGGGGAAACGTCGACAACTGTCCGTGTCAGACGCGGTAGAGGTGCCTTTTTGATGGGGCCCTGCAATTGCCCGTCTATGCACATCCTGCTCGGCGTCGGGGGTAGCGAACTCTCCTACCAGGCCCTCGACCAGACGATCGAGCGCGCGCGGGAGGCCGGAGACGACCTCACCGTGGCGATCTTCGACAACGAGGAGATGGACACTGACAGTGAGGCGATCGCACAGCGCGTCCGCGAGACACTCGACGAGACGGGCTTCGAGGCGTCGATCCGTCACATCGACGGCGATCCGGGGAGTCGACTGGTCGATATCGCCGAGAGCGAGAGCTTCGATCGGATCGTGCTCGGCAGTGGCGAGCGCTCCACGCTCGGGAAGATCCAGCTTGGCTCGATCGCCGAGTTCGTCCTATTGAACGCACAGACGCCGGTGACGCTGATCCGATGACGCGACGCTATCCCGACGAGCCGGCCGACGCGTTCCCGGCGCCACCCCGCCAGCTCACCGACCGCGAAGGGCGGTCGATCCAGCTCCGGCGCGCCGACGGCACCGATCGGACGGCGCTGATCGAGATGTACAAGAAGTTCGATCCCGCCGACCGCGCACAGGGCATCCCGCCGGCACGCGAGACGGCGATCGAACGCTGGCTGGAGACGATCCTCGACGACGACTGCCACAACGTCGTGGCGAGCCACGACGGCGACCTCGTGGGCCACGCGACGCTGGTCCCGGACGACCAGGAGGGGTACGAGCTCGCGATCTTCGTCCTCTCGGCGTACCAGGGGGCCGGCATCGGTACCGAACTCGTCGAGACGCTCCTGGGTCTCGGCCAGTCGGAGGGGATCGATCGGGTCTGGCTCACCGTGGAACGCTGGAACGACGCTGCGATCGCGCTCTACCGGAAGGTCGGCTTCGAGACGTCGAACAGTGAGCGGTTCGAGCGAGAAATGGCGATCCGGCTCGCGTAGGCCGACGCCGGATCGGTGAGGATGGCGATCCGACTCCTCTCGCCAGCGTCAGATCGCGAAACGCCCTGCTGGCTTCACTTCCCCGGGAAGACGAGCAGCGGCCGGGCGGGACCTACACCGACAGCACGGGCGGGCTGGCGTACTCGATGACGTACAGCGCCGCGCGCCCGATCGCGTCTTCGGAGGCCTCGCTGTTCGACTCGCGCGGGACGACGATGAAGTCGGCGTCCACGTCCTCGGCCACGTCGAGGATGACGCTTCCGGGGGACTGGCGCAGGCTCGATGGCGAGAACCCCGAGGCGGTCGACTGGCTCAGCCCCGCGTCGTGGTTCTGCTCGTCGAGTTGCGCCGCGATCCGCGTGGCGAACTCGTGGTGTTCCTCGGCGATCGCGTCGGCGTCGACCTCGCCGGTGTCGATCCCACGGACGAGCGTCTCGTCGAGGACGAACAGGAGATGCAGGTCGGCGTCGTACGCGTCGGCGATCGCCAGCGCGTAATCGGCGGCCTGCTCGGACTGCGTAGAGCCGTCCACCGGTGCGAGGACGAGGTCGATGTCCATATCGACGGGTCCCGCCCGACCAGCAAAAAGCCCGCGGCTTTTTGTCGATGAGTGCGATAGAACGCGTATGTTCGACACCGTCGTCATCGCCACGGACGGCTCCGCGACCGCCGAACGGGCCGTCGCCGCCGCGCTCGACCTGGCCGCCCGCTTCGACGCGACCGCCCACGCGCTGTACGTCGTCGATTCGGGCGAGGTTGCAGGCTCGCCCGAGGCCGTCCGAGAGGACTTCGAGCGAGCGCTGGCGACCACGGGCGGGAAGGCCCTGACCTTCGTCCGCGAGACGGCCGAAGCGGACGACCCGGCGGCCGAGGACGCGATCGTCACGGCGGTCCGTGAGGGCGATCCCGCTCGCGAAATCTGCCAGTACGCCCGTGAGATCGAGGCCGACGTGATCGCGACCGGCACGCGGGGACGCCACGGGGAACACGGCTACCTGCTGGGCAGTGTCGCCGAGGGCGTCGTCCGCCGGGCAGACGTGCCGGTGCTGACGGTCCGACAGATGGAAGAAGCCAGGACCGGACTGTAGGGCTGCATGCCCTCCACGACTCGAAGAGCCCTCCTGTCGACAGTCGCGACTGGCGTCGTCGGTTCCGTCGCCGGTTGTCAATCGCTCATGAACGATCGGGCGTCGCTGGGGCGGCCGAACACCACCGGTCTCTCCGCGGCGACGCTGTGGCTCGCCGACGACGTGTCGCTCCCGTCCCCGGTCGACGTTGAGACGACCGACACCCGAACCGACGCCGACGTGGCCGTTTTCCCCGCGGCCGACGCGAGCGTCGCCCCCGCGACCGAGACACTGGCCGCCGACGTGCCTGTCGCCGTCGCCGGCGACGACGCGCTCGCGACGCTGCTGGCGATCTGTCGCGGTGCCGAGCGGTCCTACGGTTTCGCGAGCAACGGCTGGAACTCCAGCACCGACGTCGCCGGCGCGGTGCCCCGCTCCGAGACGCTCCACACGCACGTCTTCGTCACGGCCGACTACCCCGACGATCTCCCGTGGGCACTTGGGGATATTTTGCAGCCGGCGACCCACGACTGTGCGGTCCCGAGCGAACACGTCTCACTGCCGGAGACCGCCCGTTCACTCGGGACCGCGCGTGTTCGCGGCTACAACGCCGTCGGCGAGTTCGACCGCCGAGATCGGGTCTTCGTCCGTCCCGACAGCGACCCGACGCCGGTGTTCGCCGAGATGGAGGCGACCATCGTTGCCGGCCGCATCGAGGGGCCGACCGGCCCCTACCGTGCGGATCGAGTCAAGACGGTGGCGGACTTCGACCAGCGCTTTACCGACGTGGGACCGGCCGCCCAGACCACGGACGCGCTGGGTGTCCGAAACGTCAGCGACGATACCGAGAAGATCGCCAGCGTCGAGTTCTCGCCTCGCAACGAGGCGGCCCGTGAGTCGTTCACGGCCTGCCAGCGCGCTCGCTTCGCCGTCGACGATCTCTCTACCCCGTTCCGCTACACCGGCAACGCCCGCTTCCGGTGGGCCGACCCGCAACTGCTCGAAAACGAGACGTTCCTCCACCACACGCCCGGCTCGGCGGCGTGGTATCCCCGGTAGTCCCGGCGCGGTAGTCCCGGCGAACCGGACCCTTCTTTGACCGTCGCCCGCTGTGGCAGGTATGGACGACTGGCTCATCGACGACGAGCGGCTCTCGCTGGAGCGTAAATCGATCCTCCCGGGTGAGGGATTCTTCCTGCCGGACTCGATCGAGGAGGAAGAACAGGAGCGCGAGGCCGCAGAACGGATGGACGATTCGGGGGTCGTCGTGATCGCCGATCCCGACGCCGATGGCCTGGCCTGCGTCGCCCTCGTCCGCGAGGCACTGGGCGAGGGGTCGCTCGTGCCTGCCGGCCCCCACGAACTCGACGAGGCGCTCGAATGGGCCGCCGAGTACGTCGAACCGGACGCGACGCTGGTGATCTGTGATCTCTGTCCCGACAGCGAGTCCGACCTCGCGGCGCTCTCGGACCTGACGGCTCGCGTCGACGACGTACGCTGGTACGATCACCACCAGTGGAACGACGACCTAGGCGTGCTCGTGGACGACGCGGGCGTCGAGCGCACCGTCGGCGACTCCGACGAGGTCTGTACTGCCGACGTGGCGCTGGCGGAGCTGGACTACGAGTTCTCCGACCGTTTCGCCGAACTCGCCGCCGTCACGCGAGACCACGACCTCTGGATCCGCGACGACGAGCGCAGCGACGACCTCGCGGACCTGAGCTACTGGCTCGAACCCGAAGAGTACATCCAGGCCGTCCTCGACAACGGCCCGGACCTCTCCCCGGAGTGGCACGACTACCTCGACGAGAAGCGCGTCGAGAAGGAGGCTCTCATCGAGAAGGCCGTCGAGCGTGCCCAGTTGCGCGAGGTCGCGGGCTGGACCGTCGGCGTCACCTACGGTCGCTGCTCGCAGAACGAGGTCGCCGAAGCCCTCCGCGAGCAAGGGGCCGACGCCGCCGTCATCGTCAAGCCCGCCGGTTCCGCGTCGATCCGGGGCACCGAGACCTTCGAACGCTGCCACGAGGTCGCCGCGCAGGTCAACGGCGGCGGCCACCCCCGTGCCGCCGGGTGCAAGCCTGACGTGTACGAAGACATGCTCGACTACGCCCATCACTGGTCGACGCGTGGGGCTGTGGCGAAGCAGGCGATCGTCGACGCGTTCAAGCGATTGCCCGAGGAAGAGGCCGCCGAATAGCATACCGCGAGCGAAGCGAGCGGTTTCTCCGAATCTCGCACCGAAGTCGTCACCGCCGCGACAGTTATCTCCACGCCGCCGCAACTGCCACTATGGGACGCGAAATCCTCCGGCCGGACGAACTGTCCGATCCGACCCCGCACAACCACTCGCACGCGATCGTCGACGACGGCGTGTTGTTCATGTCCGGACAGGTCGCCGTCGACCGTGACGGTAACACTGTCGGCGACGACGCCGAGGCCCAGGCCCGCAAGGCCTTCGAGAACGTCGGTCACCTCCTGGAAGCGGTCGGCAAGGACTTCGACGACGTGACGAAAGTGACCAGCTACCTCGTCGACGCCCAGGAGACCTACGACGGGTTCATCCGAGCCTACCGCTCGGTGTTCGAGGAACCGCCGTACCCCTGCCACACGGTGCTGGGCGTCGCGACGCTGCCCAGCCCGGAGTTACTGGTCGAACTGGAAGTCGAGGTCCCCGTCGACGAGTCCGACGTGTCCTGATTCACACTCTCGGTAGTCCAGGCGACCGGTTGGTAACCGTCGAATCTCTGCCGTCACAAGTTTCATGACTCACAAGGAATACGTCTGGACTGTCCACATGACTGCCCTCCCTGCGTGGCTGCCCGGCCGTCGGACCGTCGTCAGCGAACTCACGACGGCCGCTGTCGTCGGGGCGACGCTGTACGTCCTCGACGGCTCGCTCCCCTACGCGGCCGCTGCAGGGGTCGGCTTTCTCGCCCTGCAACTGGTGGCCGACGCCGCCGAGAACGCCGTCGGTGACTACGCCGACAACGCCCTGTACGGCGTCCTCGTGCTGGTGGCGACCGCCTACGCCACCGCCCTGACGACCCCGTGGTGGATCGTCGCCGGGGGCGTCGTCCTGGGTGGCTGGTTCCTCGCCGACGGCGTCCAGCACCTCCGCCACGGCGTCAGCCGCCGGGAGGTCGGCTTTCCCACTGCTCACGACGGCAACGCCCTGGTCGGACTGGTGAAGGCGTTGCTGACGCGGTTGGCGGCACCGTTGTTGCTCGAATCGGGCGGCCGGTCGTAGGGCGACGGACGCCACGTCGTGCCGTCGATCCGCATCCCGGAGCGCTGCTCGAACCCCACGACGAGGACGCTGGACAGATCGACCGGGGTGAGCGGTCCGCGCCGTGTGAACCGACTTGCCCGAGCGATGGGACCACACGTCTCCAGTCCGAACGGTGCGTATGGACGAAACGACGGCGTACCGTGCGGGCTTTCGCACGCAGGACGAGGAGGTCCAGAACGTTCAACTCGACGTCGAGGGCGTCTTTCCGGACTGGCTCCGGGGTGATCTCGTCGGGAACGGGCCGGGCCAGTTCGAGGCCGGCGAGACGCAGTTGCGCCACTGGTTCGATCCGTTCGCGATGCTTCGCCGATTCCGGATCGAGGACGGCACGGTGACGTACGCGAATCGGTTCGTGCAGAGCGAGGACTACGAATACGCGACGAGCGAGGGCGGTGTCCGGACACCGTTTCCCGGGACGCCGCCGGACCGGGCCGTCTGGACGCGACTCGGACAGGTGCTGGGTGGGACGTTCCCGGACAACCCCGTCATCGGCGTCCAGCGGTTCGGCGACGAGTTCGCGGCGGTCACGGAGTCTCCGACCGCACTGCTGTTCGATCCCGACACGCTGGAGACGACCGGGCGGAAGGACCTCACCGCGGGACTGGATAGCGACCTCACGCTCGCACACGTCCACTACGACCACGATGCGGAGATGTTCTACAACCTCGGGGTCTCGTACGGTCGAGAGACGGTTTACACGCTGTACCGGCGCCCGGCAGCCGGCGGCTCGCCGACGCCGTTGACGAAGCTTCGTTTCGACGAAGCGCCGTACATCCACTCGTTCGGACTGACCGAGCAGTACGCCGTCGTGACGGTGAACGCCTTCGGCCTCGATACGAGCACCCTGCTCCGCGGCGCGTTCACCAGAGAGAGCTTCCTCGACGCGTTTCAGCCCCTCGACACACCCACCAGGTTCGTCGTCCTCGACCGCGAGACGGGCGCACACGAGACGACTGTCACCGCGCCACCGGCGTTCGTCTACCACCACGCGAACGCCTTCGAACGTGACGGCGAGATCGTCGTCGACCTCGTGGCGTTCGCGGACGACCGCGCGGTCACCGGCCTCACGCTCTCGAACCTCCGGAGTGCGGACCCGGACCTGCCGGTCGGGGACCTCTGTCGATACCGACTGTCGCTGTCCAGCGGCGAAGCGACCCGGGAACTGCTGTACGAGGGACCGGTCGAGTTCCCGGTGGTGAACTACCGGCGCGTTCGAGGTCGGCCCCACCGGTACGTGTACCTCGCAGCGACGGACGGCGGTTCGAGCCTCCCGACGGCTCTCGTCAAGGTCGACGTCGACACCGATACCGTTCGACAGTGGCGCGAACAGGGGACCTATCCAGGCGAACCGCTCTTCGTCGCCCCACCGGACGCTACCGGTGAAGACGACGGCGTCCTGCTCTCGATCGTGCTGGAACCGGACGCCGATCGATCGACGCTAGTGTGTCTCGACGCCACGACACTCGACGAACTCGGGCGTGCCGACCTCCCACACCGTCTCCCCTACGGCTTTCACGGTCAGTTCTACGGCCCCGCGTCGCCCCGACGGAGCATGGCCTGAAGCGACACCGTTCCGCGGGGACGTCAGTCCGCGTCGACGACCCACTTCTCGGAGTATTTCTCGCCGCAGGGACAGACCGCGTAGGCGTGGATCACGTCACCCTCCTCGTAGATGCCGCCGACCTCCTCGTTCTGTTCCTCGGCGAAGGCGAAGACGAACTTCGCGGTGTGGTTCTGGTCCGGCTCTTCGGCCTCGTTGGGACAGACCCCGCCGGTCAGGTCGCGGTCGATCTCGCCGTCGGTGGCCATCGCTTCGCGTGCGAGCCCCATCGGGTCGATGCCGGTCGCCGACTGGAACGCGCTGCGACCGCTGTCGCCCTCGATCACGAGGACGAGTCCGTCCTCGACTCCCTCGGCGTACTCGCTGAGCGCGTCGGCGTTGCCCATGGCGTCCTCGTGCAGGAAGAAGGCCACGTCCTCGACGCGTTCGCCCGCCAGAAACTCCGTCCGCTTGCTCATACTGCTCCAGTGTCGGTTTGGGGGGAAAAGTCTCGCGACTCTCTGCTAGCAAATGATGGGTGGACGGCAGACGGAACTGCCAGCAAGACACCGAGGAACAACTCGAAAGCCCTCGATCCGCTGGCGGTCGCTGACCGACATATCCTCGTTACACTCGGATAGAGGTCGATCAGACGACTCCACTCCGACGCCAGCGACCCTCGCCCTTTCCGTCCACCAGGATCCCGAGACAACACCGCAGCCACACGCCTCCCCAACCGATTCACTCGATCGCTCCGCTCTCTCGTTCATCCACCGGAAGACTCGCTTCGCTCGACTTCCGAGTCGTTCGCTCGCCGGTGGCTCGCGAAGACCTCGCGCAGTGACGTCGCCACAGAGGCCGCGACAGCGCGCGCCGTATCGCAGTGTGCATCCGGGCGACCGAGCGGTCCGGAGGACCCGGCAGGTCGCCCGGTTCACTCGACCGAACGGAGTGAGGTCGAGCCTTTTTCGCCCACGTTTTTGGATAAGCGGTTCGAGCGCGGCGAAGCCGCGACTCGAACCCGCTGTCGAAAAAGGTGGCTAGATACCGATGAACTGCGTCACCAGCCACTTCGTCGCGATCGAGGTGACGGCGCCGATCCACGAGAGGAGGACGAAGTGCAGGTAGGTGTTGGCCTTGTGGCCGCCGTCGACGGTGCGAACCATCAGGGCAGACAGCATCGCGCCGAACATGATGACGATGATCAGGAGGAACTCGATGAGCGGGATGTCGTAAACCCCGGTGTTGATCAGCGTCGAGGCGTCGAACCCGGCGTTGCTCGAGAGGCTGAGCGACATCGACGAGAGGATGTTGACGACCTGCAGGCCGATGAAGAAAGCGAACGTCGAGGCGGACGTGATACCGTACAGCAGGCCGATCAGCGTCGTCGCCGCCTGGCTTCGCTGCTGGCGCAGTTGCTTGATCACGTTCATGTTCTGGGCGATCAGTTCGCCAAGTTGTTTGGGCGAGCCACCCATCTCGCGGCCGATGAGGTACATCTCCGAGAACGTCTGGATCAGGTACGACCGGCAGTCGGCGGTGAAGAAGCGCCAGGCTTCGGAGGGTTCGATGCGCATGTTCAGGCGCTTGTAGAGGTCGTTGACGTTCGGTGTGAGCGCGCCGAAGTCCTTCTTCCGGAGCGTTCGCAGGACCATCGAGGTCGTCGACTGTTTGGCCCCCTCGGTCGCACCCAGCGCGCGGATGAAGCTGGGGAACTCCTCGTCACGGCCCTTGACACGCTGTTCTTCCTGCCGGATGACGAGTCCGGGGATCAGGAGCGGTGCGACGGGGATGACGGCGTACATCGAGAGGGGGACGCTGTCGAGGAAAAAGAGGAGGTCGCCGAGCGAGATCGGCGAGACACCGAACATCCCGCCAAGCGAGACGAAAAAGAGGAGCCCGGTCAGGCCGACGCCGACGTAGGTCGCCCTGTCGATACGATTCTCGACCTCCGATGGGTAGTCATCGGGGTGGAACCACACCGGGTCGTAAGGGGCCATCGACCGGATGGCGAGGTAGAAGCCCGACTGGACGAAGATGTACATCACGATGACGGCGCTGACGGTCATCGTCGGGTCCGTCCCCGTGAGCACCGGCAGCACGACCGCGAACACCAGTGCGAACGTCATCGACAGGACCATCGACAGGTAGAGGTCCTTCATCACCTCGAGGTTGTCGAGGGTGCCCTCGTACACCGTCGTGTAGTTCTGGATGATCTGCTCCTGTTCGCTCAGGAGGTAGTCTTCCAGCGACTGGCCGGCCCCCAGCGTGTACGCCAGTCGGTCGAGGAAGTCAGAGACCGTGTCCGACGGGACCTGTTTGGCCCGCCGGCGGCAGGCGTCGTCGAGGCTCTGGTTCCAGGTGTCGACGAGTTCGACGATGCGGTGCATCTCGTTGGCCAGCTCGCCGTACTCCTCTTCCTGTGAGAGGGTGCGAAACACCTCCATCCGGTCGATCTTCGTCGTCGCCAGCACCGTCATGTGCGTGATCATGAGGTGAAAGCGGTTGTTGAGCTGCTGGCGACGCTGTGAGAGGAGGATCTTCGGGTAGAAGATCGCCGCAGCCATCGCCAGGAAGCCAAGCAGCGGGATCGGTGCCCGAATCATCATCGGGAGATCGAGCACGAGTGCGATCACGAGGGTGACGAGGAAGAAGCCGACCGCCGGCAGGAGGATGAAGCTGAGGTATCGCTGGAGCGGAATGTGCATCTGGCGGTACGACTCCAGCAGCCCGTCGAAGATCTCAGACAGCGTCAGGTCGAGTGAGTTCTCGGCTTCGTTCGAGGCCATCAGTCTGGGCGTGCGATCGTGAATGGGAGTCCTTCCACGCCGTCGCGCTGGAAGTTCTCGATCAGTTCGTTCACTTCGTGGTAGCCGACGATGTTCTCCTGGATGGCACGGCGAATGATGTTGGCACGGAATTCGAGTTCGTCGTAGATCTTCCGGGTGTCCTCGTAGCCCAGCAGGGTCGCGATCTGCTCTTCGAGGACGTAGGAGTTGTTCATCGCCTGGAAGTTGATCTCGTCCGCGGCGGGGTCCCAGTTGAACGCCTGTCGCGTGACGACACCGTCCATCTCCTTGGAGTAGCCCTCGATCTCCTGGACGGAGGTCACGCGGCGCAGGACGTCGTCGCCCTGTTTGACACGGTTCTGGAACAGTGCCACGTCGGCGACGCCCATGAACGTCTCCGGGACGTTGATCGGTTCACTGGTGAACCGCTGGATCATGGAGACGATGTCGCTCGCGTGGAAGGTCAGCATCACCGGGTGGCCCGTCTGGGCGGCCTGGAACGCCATCCGCCCCTCTGCACCACGGACCTCGCCGAGGATGATGTAGTCGGGGCGAGAACGCAGTGCGGCGGCGACGAGGTCGAACATGTCGACGCTCGTCCCCTCGTCTTCGCCCTCCCGGGTGAGGAGTTGCTGCCAGGTGTTGTGCGGGGGGAGGACCTCGGCCGTGTCCTCTGCGGTGTAGATCTTCGCGTCGCGCGGGATGAACGCGAAGATGGAGTTCAGCGTCGTCGTCTTCCCAGACGCCGTCTCCCCGACGACGAACACCGTCTGCTCGTTCTCCAGGCAGAGCCAGAGGTACGCCGCCATCTCCGGGCTGAGCGTGTTCCACTTCGTGATCTGGAAGATCGACAGCGGCGTCTCGGTCCCCTGACGGATGGTGAGCGAGGGGCCTTTGAGTGAGACGTCGTCGGAGTAGATCAGGTTGAGACGCGAGCCGTCGGGCAGCGTCGAGTCGACGATCGGGTCCGAGTCGCTGACCGGGTCTCCGACTCGCTCGCCCATGTTGCGCAGCCACTGGTCGAAGGCCTCTTCGGACTCCCACTCGACGGTGGTTTCGAGCATTCCGTACACGTCGTGGTCGACGTGACACTCGTCGCGCCCGATCACGTGAATGTCCTCGTTGGCCGGGTCGCGCATGACCGGTTCCAGCGGCCCGAGGCCGACGATGTCGCGGTTCAGGCGATAGAGGATGTTCTCGTAGGTGCTCTCTGTGACCTCGACTCTCCCGACGCTGCCCATGTTGGCCAGCCGTGTGAGGACGCCGCCGTCGCCCTCCGGATCGCGGATCTTCGTCGACTCCTGGAGGAGTTCCTCGATCCGGTCGTCGTACTCGTTCTCGTTCTGTGGTGCGGGCTTGGTGACGGACTTCCGGAGGAGTTTGTTCCTGACTTTGTCGAAGACCACCGACTCGTCCTCGTCGAGTTCCGGTTCGATGGCGTAGTACTTCATGTCCTGTCCGATGTCGCCGTACACGTGACAGAAGATCGGCCCACCGACCGGGTAGAGGACGTTGGGGCGGTCGGACTCGTAGTCGCCGTCGGCCTCCTCGATGAACGTGGGGAACTCCCCGGTGATCTGCTTGAACTTCTTCAGGTGGTCCCGGAGGTGTGGTCGTCGTGCTGCTACCTGCCGGAGTTCGTCGGATGGTTTTGGTCGTCCGTGATCGGTCATCGTTAGGCAACACTCCTGGATTCGATAACGACGCCGGTACCGGATCGGACCGAGAACCCGATCGTGTCTCCGACCTGTTCGCCCATGCCGGCGAAGCGCTTGACGTTGAGCTGGCGACGCACGTCGTTGCCGACTTCGACCATGTCGATCTCGATGAACACGTCGGCGATGGCCCGGAACGGGCCGATCGCCTCTTCTGCCAGCGTCGAGGGGTCGACGGTCAGCATGATACACTTGCCCCGCGAGATCACGTCCCGGAAGAACGAGATGATCTCCAGTGCGGCCTGCCGTTCCTCGTTCTGGCGGACGAGCGCCTCGAACTTCGGATCGTTCCGGAGGATGGCGTCGAACGTGTCGATGATGATCACGTCCGACTCCCACATGACCTCGGCTTCCATCAGCCGCCGGAGCAGTTCCTTGCGGTCTTGCTCCTCGTCGCCACCGGAGAACGTGTTCCCGTCACCGATGTCGGCGTGGAGAAAGAGGAGGTTCTCGTCCAGGATGTGATCGACCACGTCGTAGGACAGCGAGTGCATCTGATCGAGGAAGCTCCCGACAGTCAGCTCGGTCGAGAGCATCGTCACGTCGTGTTCCTCCTCGCAGAGGCCGTAGCCGAAGCGCTGGCTCATCGCTGACTTGCCGGCCCCGTAGTCACCTTCGGCGAGGATGATACTCCCCGGCGGAATACCGCCGCCCAGTTCCTTGTTCAGTCGATCGTGATCGTCCAGTCCCAGTGAGTACAGATCGTTACGTGCGATACTCATGTTCGGAACTCGAACACCTCCTCGTCACCGTTGACGATCAACTTCACCCGGTGATCGCCCGGATTCAGTTGCCTCGAGATCGCTATCCTGACGACCTCGCCTTGCTGCCACGTGTCTGCGCCGCCCAGCAGCGTCACGGTCACGTCCGTCTGGTACATCCCGTCGACCAGCACGTCGATCTGGTCGCCGCGTGCCGGTAACGTCGACGAGCCGGTATTTTTCACGTGGAGCGTGATGTTGTCGTTCCCGCTCGAATTGTACACCGCCGAGCTTCCGCTGTCGGAGATGATCTCGATGTCGCTGCGCACGTCCGAGCTGACGTCGACGCCCTGATCCTCTATCGCGTTGCTTAGCTGACCGACGCTGTCGGTAAAGACGCCGACGACGCTGGCCGCGACCATCATACTCGCGATGAAGATGATCAGGTGTGAGGCCGAGACGCCCGCCATCTCAGACCACCTCCGTCGTCGTGCTGTCGGCGACGCCGGTTCCGGTCACGAACTTGATCCGGCCCGGGTCGTCGTTCAGCGACGCCACCGTGATCGTCAGCTGTTCCTGGGGAAGCCACAGGTCGGTCTCGCTGTCGCCGTCGACCGACGTGGCGTACCCGGAGACGTAGCTGTTGTTGGCCAGCAAGTCCACTTCGCTGACCGCGAGTGACGACGCACCGGTGTTGTTAACCGTCACAGTCAGTTCGCCGTCGATACTGTCCCAGGTCGCGCTCGTGACGTCGATCGCGGTGTTCTGCTGGGCCAGTGTGCGATCCGTGCGATCTTCCTGGGCTTCGGAGACGCGCTCGAAGCCGTTGGTCGTCGCCGTGTGGAACATCCCGAAGGCGATGAACATGCCGGCGAAGACGATGGCCGCCGAGCCGCTAACGCTGAATCCCATCCGAACCACCTCCCTGAACCAGCTTCGACAGGACCACCGCGTCGGCCCCGCTGCCGTCGTCGAGCTGGCTGATGTACTGGAGGCTGCGCGTGTGGTGATCGATCGTCAGTCCTCCGTCGCCGCCGGCCTCGTCGAACCCACGCAGCATCTCGTGGAGGTCGTCGGCGGCTGGCTCGGCGATCCAGTCGATGCGCTCGTAGTAGTCGATCGCCCGGGCGGCCTCCCGGTAGCTGGCCTGCTCCAGCAGGTACTCGAGCCACTCGACGACGATGAGATCGCTCGCGAACCCGTCCGGTAGCTCGGCGAGATAGGGCTTGCCGTCGTCGCTCGCGGCCGACTGCGCTGGGGCCGTCGTGGGCTCTGGCTCTGGTTCGGGCTCCGGTTCGGGCTCAGGATCCGTCGTAGGCTCTGGCTCCGGTTCGGGTTCTGGGTCCGTCGTGATTTCGGGTTCCGGTTCCGGCTCGGGTTGTGTCGTGGGCTCTGGCTCTGGTTCGGGTTCTGGTTCTGACGACGCGTCCGACAGCGGCTCGGTCGTCTCCTCGCCGTCCTCTTCGATCACCTCGTCGAACAGGTCGTCGTCTTCGAGACCACCGAAGTCGTCTCCGTCGTCGTCCATCATCCCGTCGTCGTCCATCATCCCGTCGTCGTCTTCGATAGCCATGTCGCCGCCGGGGCCCTCGTCTTCGGCCCACTCGGCGTCGCCCGAGTCGTACTCGTCTTTCAGCTCCTGGAAGGATTTACCGCCGTCCCCGTCACCGTCGCTATCCCCGCCGTCGTCCATTTCCATACTCATGCTGTCGTCCTCCTCGAAGTCGTCGAACTCGTCGTCGAAGCTGCCGCCGTCGTCTTCGAAACCGCCACCGCCGCTGTTACCCTCGTCTGGAAACACGTCGTCGACACTGTCACCGCCGCCACCGCCCATGTCGCCGCCATCGTCTTCGACCAGTTCTTCGTCGAAGAACCCCTCTGCGTCGGCGTTGACGATGTCCTCGTCGACGTCTTCTTCGTCTCCGCCGTCGTCGTCGTCGAACAGGCCGAACCCGCCGCCGCCACCCATCCCGCCACCGCCGCCCATACCGGCGTCGATGTCGTCGGCGAAGGGGTTGACGCCGCGGGTCACCATCTCGTAGATGTCCAGGAGTTTTCGGACGTTCTCCTCGACTTCTTCGACCGATTCGCTGATCTGCTCGTTCTCCGTGCGAACGGTGTTGACCGTCGAGGACAGCGAGCCGACCTCGTTTTCGAGCTCGTCGAGGCGGTGCTGGAGTTCGTCGTTGTCTGCGCCCCCACCGGCGTCGTCCATGTCGCCGAACTCGTCGTCACCGAACCCACCCATCTCGTCGTCGCCGCCACCCATTCCGCCGAGATCGCCGAACTCGTCGTCGCCGCCACCTTCTTCGGCCATCAGCCCACCGCCGTCGGCGAGCTCGTCGCCCCCGCCGCCATCGCCGCCATCACCGCCTTCCTCGTCGTCCGACAGGATCGAGTCGAACATGTTCCTGATGCTCATCCCGACGAGCCCACCACTGAGCAAGACGACGAGGGCGGGCGCGAACAGTGATCCCTCGGGGATCGTCACCTGCAGCGCCGGGAAGACCGCGATACTACTCATCGTACTCGAAAGAAGTGGTTAACACTCTTCAATATTCTGGCTACCCTATCATATCTGATAACAGATCCGTTAGTTTCGCCAGATCGTCGTGTAATCAACGGGTACTCGTCTGGTACTATTGTCTGACTATTGTTTCCTGTGAGCGCTGTCGATCCGATCGTCAGACATCGAACGGTGTGCTGCGCGCCCGTCCGTCATCCGTCTATCACACGTCAGACAAAAGACTGTGCTGGGTGTCCTCCACATCCCTCTTGTTTTCATCGTCTATAACGTAGCAGAGTCCTGGCTCGCGCTCTTGACGACGAGATCGCCCGTCGTGGACTCGAGTCTGAGCGAGCGGCCGTGATCGCCACCGATGTCTTCGCCGATGATCGGGATGTCGTAGTCGGTAAGGGTCTCCCGGACCGTTTCGGCGTTTCGAGAGCCGATGCTCGACCCGTTCTCCGAGAAGTCCAGCATGTCGCTCCCGCCGGCGATCTTCGCCTCGATCGATCCGCGGTGAGCGCCGACCCGTTCCATCTCTTCGAGCAGTACTTCGACGCCCGTGTCTGCGAACTTCGGGCGAGCCCCCTCGCCCTCGTCGTAGCGAGGTAACATCACGTGAACGAGCCCGGCCGCGCCGGTTTCTCGGTCGTACAGTGCGACGCCGATACACGAGCCGAGTCCACTGGTGGTCAACGCGGCCCCGTCGGTCGTCACCGCGTACTCGGCGATGCCGACCTTCTTTCGCTCCGGTTGGCCGGTCGTCGCTTGCTCCGCCTGACTCCCATCGTACACCTTCATTGTCAGAAAATCTGTTCCACGTCGGCGTCGGTCTCGTCGGCCCGCTCGACTTCCAGTTCGTCGAGGGCCTGACGTAGTTCCTTCTCGTTTGGCAGCGCGTGAATCTCGCTGCTGAACTCGATCTCGTCGGTCCGCATTTCCGATTCGATGATGAAGGAGTGTTCTTGGTGCTGGCCGACCTGTGCCGCGAGCGGGTCAACGATCGCCTGTCCCATGTCGTGGACGAGCCGCGGCGGCGTGTGATCGACCGAGGTCTGCAGGACGTTCGCCCAGCCGTCGACGAACCCGCTAGTCATGATGTTACCCAGTTCTTCGATCGCGGCCTTGTGCTGTTCGGTCAGGCCCTCGCCCTCGGGTTCGGTCGGCATCAGTGCCTCGGCGACGTTCTGGGCCGACACCTCGTCGAACAGCACCATCAGGTAGCCACTCGGCGCACCGGTGAACTCGACGACCGTCCCGACGTACGTGTCGTTGCCGACCTGCTTTGGCACGTCCTCGATCGGTGCGAAGCTGATCTGGGTCACCTCCGCCTCCGTGGGAATACCGGTCATCATCTCGACGTTCTGGGCGGCCTTCTCGGTCCCGCTCGTGGTCATCTCGTTGAACACGCTCAGCTTGTCGATCGGGATGGCGTCCGTCTCGCTCTCTGCGTGCCCGGCCATCAGTTCCGCGAGGGGATCGTACTCGGGCAGCATGTAGATGTAGAAGTTGACCGACTCGCCGACCCACTCGATCTGGGACTTGAACACGAACACCTGTGGCTGTTCGTCGAGCTGGGGCGCTTCCGGCAGGATCTCGGCTCCTTCGGCCTCGATGTAGGTGGGTGGGCTGTGGTCGATCGTCGCTTCCAGGTAGTCGGCCCAGCCGTCGATGAACCCGCTCATCATGATGTTGCCGATCTCTTTGACGCCGCTTTTCGCCATTTCGCCGTCCGCGCCTCCAGGGATCAGTGCTTCGGTGATCGGCCCGACCGAGTCGGACTCGAAGACCAGTACGGTGTCGCCCTCCAGTGCGCCCTGAAAGTCGAACTGGACGCCGACGAAGTCCTGCCCTTCGAGTTCCTCGCCAACGTCCTCGCGGTTCAGCAACGTGATCTTGGTCACGTCGACCACCGCGTCGATCCCGGTCATCTGGGCCAGCGACTGGGTGGCCTGCTTGGCACCCTCGTGGGCCAGTTGATTGAACGTGCCGAGCGACTGGATATCGACTTTCATCTTACGAGGGGACGACGTCCTCGATGGCTTCCATCACGCTGGGCTTCTGGAACGGCTTCGTGATGTAGCCGTCTGCACCAGCCTTGACGGCCTCTTTCATCTTCTCTTCCTGACCGACGCTCGTGCACATGATGACGTTGGCGCTCGGGTTCGAGGTCTTGATCTCGTCGGTCGCCTCGATCCCGTCTCGGATCGGCATCACGATGTCCATCATCACGAGGTCCGGGCTCTGTTCCTTGTACACTTCGACGGCCTCGACGCCGTTCTCGACTTCTCCTACGATGTTGTGATCCTCTTCGAGGATCTCGCGCAGGAGGTTGCGCATAAACTCCGAGTCGTCGGCAATCAGTACGTCTGGCATACCTATCACTGCAAATGTACCGTGAATAGCTAAATAAACCCTTGCACGGAATTATCGGGCTTGATATTCGACCGACGACAGGTGGACGAACACCGTCGTGATCACAGGATCCAGACGTATCGAGCGACGACGCGGACGAGATCGAACGCGTACTGCCCGTACGCGAAGTACTCCAGCGAGGCCAGGAAGACGTAGCTCGTCGTCACACCGCCTGCGGCTGCCAGTGCAGCGGCCACCACCCGTGACGGTATCCGGTTCGGAGCGATCGTCCCGACGGTGACCGTGAGTCCGAGCACGGTCGCCGCCGCGAGATTCACCAGCGCGTGGGCCTGGACCGCTTCTCCGAGTCCCGGATCGAGTCCCCCGAGCACGACGACGAACAGGATCGTGCCGAGAACGACCGTCCCCGCGTACACGGTAGTGAGCAGACGCGGCGCGTCGTCGATCGCCGCACGGACGATGGGAACTCGCACTACGCAGTACGCGAGGAGCGCGATCGCAGGCAACAGGTATCGCACCGTGAGTTGACTGAACAGCGGTAACCGTGGGAGGTACACGAGGGTGAGGACGCCGACGTACGTCACGACGAGCAGGTCCGACTGGCGACCGGGTGAGAGTCGCCCGAGCGAACCCACGCCGTCTCGAAGCCACACGACGAGCACGGCCGGCAGCGCGACGAGCGTTCCGACGACTGGCGTCGACTCGAGGACGGTGAGGTCGATCACTTCGAAGTCGTTGACTGCAAGCCGCCCACTGTACTCGTAGTACCCTCGCCGGACGAAGACGTTCCAGAGCCGGTCGGCCTCCTGTGAGACACGGAGCCCGTCGGTGACCGTCTCCAGGGCATAGTTCCCGATAAAGAGGAGCTCGGAGAACACCAGCTCTGCGAACGTGAACAGTCCCAGTAGTGGCGAGAGCAGCTGGACGAGCCCACCACCACCGGCAGCGCCGTTACTGTTCCCACTCCCACTGTCACCCCCGCCAGCGTCTGACGGCCCGTCCGGAGCCAGTTCGACACCCCCGGGTCCGACGTTCGGCAGGAGTCGTGGCGGCAGTAACGGGTTCCCGCTTATCAGGACGTTCGTCACGACCATCGGGAGCAGAGAGAGACCGAAGACGCCAGCCACCACTGCCATCCGGCGCTTCCCCTTGCGGGGCTCGGTCAGTACGTCGACGACGAACAGCGATACCGTAAGAAAGAACCCTTCGAACGCGTGGACCCAGGCGACCAGTCCCAGCATTCCGTACGCCGTCGCGAGTGACAGATCGCCCCGCCGCCCCGATAGCTGACGACTCCGGGTGAACGCGTACACCGACGCGAACACGAGTGCCGTGACGAGGACGTGCCGTTTCGGGATCGTCGCCCAGAACCCGATCGGCGTGGCGAGTGCGAGCCCGATACCGGCGACGACCCCGACCCGTCGTCCGTGCAACGCCGACGCGAGTCGATAACACAGCACGGCCGCGAGGCCGGCCGCGAACAGCGTGCTCAACTGGAGCGCGGCCAGCGCGAGCTGAGACTGTCCGAGTTCGGTCGCGAACACCGCTGCACCGAGCACGGCGACGACTGCGACGACACCACCGACGACCCGCAACGCTGGCTGGTCGAGACGACGCGCCAGTTCACCGCAGAGGAGCAAGACGCCGAGACTCCAGGCGGCCGCGAGCACGAGCCGCGGTGCGGCGACGAAGCTGAACGCTTCCAGCAACCAGAGTATCGGCACTGCGGCGGCGACCGCCCCGTAGTTCCGGGCGTAGTACGCTCCGTCGTACCGGTGCAATCCGGGCTGTGTCCCCAGTGTTAGCGAGTACTGGAAATCCGCCGATTGCATCGTCAGTCGACCGTCGGCCAGGTTCGCGACGGCGTTCGCGATCGGGTACGTATCGGTGATGAAGAAACCGACTCGCCACCCGAGACCGAGCACGAGGACGACACCGAGCCAGATCATCGCACCGGTCCGATCTCCGAACACCACCCGACCGGCGGCAGTGAGGTATCGGTCCAGATCGCCGCTGAGCTGGTGCGACCGCGCGTCGGTGACGAATTCTCGAACCCGCTCCCCGCTCATCTGTCCACCTCGATGGTCTCGTTGGTCTCGTATACCGTTCGGTCCCGTTCGAAACTCTGGACGCGGACAGTCACGATCCCGTGGTAGTTTTCGTCCGACACTGCAGCGGGATCGAGGCCCCGGTCACGAGGACCGAGCCGGACGCTCGTGGGACTCGCACTTTTGAGTAACTCCGTCGAAGTGGTGTCGACCCCGAGCTCTGGTACTCGGATCCGATAGACGATCCGTGGTCGGCCCCGAACGTCTGTCACTGCGACGGTCGCCTCGGGAATCCGAAGGTACATGACACGTGTCCCGAAGCGCCCTCGGTCGATCGTCAGCGCATCGGTATCGAGCCGTTCGACGGACGCAGTGGCTGTCCCATCACCGACGGTCGTCGGATTCCGCTCCGTTACGTCGAGAATGCCGACGACGGGGCTGGTCACGATAAGTGTCACCAAGACGATACTGATGGCTCCCAGTTCCAGCCGGCCCACCGTTACCATTGCCTGACGTACTGCGACGGCGGGTGTTAAAACGTTCGGGCAGCCCTACAGCTGGACGCCGTCTTCGCCTTCGACAGCGGCGAGCAGGTCTGCGATCGAGTCGTCTGGCGAGCAGTTGCTCGATTTGACCAGTTTCTTGAGGCTCTCGGGCGGGTATCGAACGGGGACGTTCGACTCGCTGAGGAGGATCCCCAGTACTTCTTCGACTGGCGTCGATCCGTCGACCTGCCGAGCGTACCACAGCATCAGGCTCTCGAAGACGGTGATAATGTCGTTCGAGACCATCCGCTGCTGGCTGACCGATCCGTCGAACTTCGCCGTCACGTCGAATCCGTACCGGGAGTTCCCGTCCGTCATGTTCTGATCGAGCCACTCGTGGACCGTTGCATCGTCCAGCGTGGGCTCGGGCGGGTCCGGTTCCGGGGACTCGGGCGCTTCGGACCGAGACCGCGTCTGCGTCGTCGACTCCGACCGAACGTCGGGCGAGACGACGTATCGCCCTTCGTCGATCTGCTCGACGTGCTCGTTCTCGGAGATGTCGAGCTCTTCCGGTGAGAGGATTTTCCCCTCCTCTGGCTTGGGCTTGTCTGGCCCGTCGGGCATGTTTGCTAGTGTGCCACACTTAGACATAAGTCCGTCGCCCGAAGATGCCTCTCCCGGGCGAACGAAAACGAAAGAAAATAACTGGGCTGCTTAGAGGCTGACTGCGGATTTGCCGGAGAGAGACTCGGGGACGACCAGCGTGGCGGTGGTCTCGCCACCGGCCTGGGTGTTGAGCTTGATCGTCGCGGTCGAGCCTTCGGTAAGGCTCGCAGTGATGAGGTCTCCCGAATTGGCACCGCTCTCGTCGAGTTCGGAGTCCACTGCACTCGCCGCGCTGGCAGAGTCGGTCTGTAACTTCATCGTGGCACGGTCGGCGGGGTCGTTGAGGACGTTACTGTTCGAGATGGAGTTGTCGTCGTCTTGGAACGTCGAGGTGACGAACGCGCCATCTCCACTTGTACCGCCACCTTCGTTGAGCGCCGTCTTACTGACGATGTCGAAGGTCCCGTCTGAGGAGACCCACTGCGCGGTGGTGGTCGTCAGGTCGACGTTGTCGGCACCGGGTGCCTTCTTGACGGTGAGTTCGACCGTCGTCACCTCGGAACCGGCTTCATCTGTGGTGATGTCATTCCCTACGGCGTTGACGACCTGCAGTCGGTTGGTCACTTGCGCGCTGGACTGTTCACCGCTCTCTTCGGCACTGGACTGCAGGAAACCGGCGGTGTTGATCAGGACACCGGCGGCGATGGCAGCGACCAGGACCATCGCGATGAACACGATGAGGGTACCGATCCCGACCTGTCCGCGGTCGTTGTCGTCGTTGTCGAATAGTTCGATCATGGTTGTGTGATGCCCCGAGTGGGAGCCACTCCGGACGCTATGCAAACGTGACCACTACCCGGTAATAAGGCTCACCCGCTAATTATCAAGTCTAAAACCTCCGTCATCGGGCTGAAAACTCGGTTTCTCAGCTGAGAATGAGTCGTAGATGCCGACTCACTGCTGGCGGTGGACACAGTTAGTTGAATGGAGAAACCGGAGGAAGTACAGCGAACAGCAGTCGGTTGGACAGGACTCGTCCGTCACGGTAGCTGTGACGAGCAACGAAAACAGAAGTGCGGCCGCGTGGTTTAGAGGCTGACGGCAGACTTGCCGGAGAGGGACTCGGGGACGACCAGCGTGGCGGTGGTCTCGCCACCGGCCTGGGTGTTGAGTTTGATCGACGCGGTCGAACCCTCGTAGAGGTCAGCGCTGATCGTAGTGACTTCCGAGTCACCAGCACCTGCCGCCGTCACCGAATCGGTCTGGAACTTCATGTTGGCGCGGTCCGCGGGGTCGTTGAGGACGTTGCTGTTCGTGATTGAGTTGTCGTCGTCTTGGAACGTCGACGTTGCGAACGTACCGTCTCCGGACGTGCCACCGCCTTCTTGAGTCGCTTGATAGCTGACGATGTCGAAGGTCCCGTCTGAGGAGACCCACTGCGCGGTGGTGGTCGTCAGGTCGACGTTGTCGGCACCGGGGGCCTTCTTGACGGTCAGTTCGACCGTCGTCACTTCGGAACCGGCTTCGTCTGAGACGATATCCTCACCGACGGCGTTGACGACCTGGAGCCGGTTGGTGACTTGCGCACTGGACTGTTCACCGCTCTCTTCGGCACTGGACTGCAGGAAGCCGGCGGTGTTGATCAGGACACCGGCGGCGATGGCGGCGACCAGAACCATCGCGATGAACACGATGAGGGTACCGATCCCAACCTGTCCGCGGTCGTTGTCGTCGTTGTCGAATAGTTCGATCATGGTTGTGTGGTGCCCCGAGTGGGAGCCACTCCGGACGCTATCAAAACGTTATCACTACCTGGTAATAAGGCTCACCCGCCAATTATCGAGAGTGAAACCGGCTCTTCGTGGCTGAAAATGCGATTTTTCGAATGAGAACGAGTAGTAGCGGTCTGCCCGTTACCAGAGCTGGTGACACGACGTCGTTGTGTGGAGAATTCGTCGAGAGCACAGCGAACAGCTATCTGGGAGAACTTATTCGCTCTTTATGCTGCTATCACGTGCAGAAAACAGAAATGGGACCGCGTGGTTTAGAGGCTGACGGCAGATTTGCCGGAGAGGGACTCGGGAACGACCAGCGTGGCGGTGGTCTCGCCACCGGCCTGGGTGTTGAGCTTTATCGATGCGGTCGAGCCTTCGTCGAGGTCTGCACTCACCAGGTCATCGGGATCCGTGAGCCCGCTGTCAACGTTGTCCGTCGAGTCGGTCTGTAACTTCATGGTTGCTCGGTCGGCGGGGTCGTTGAGGACGTTACTGTTACTGATGGAGTTGTCGTCGTCTTGGAATGTACTGGTGACGAACGCCGCATCACCAGTCGTTCCGCCTCCTTCATTGAGCGCCGTCTTACTGACGACGTCGAATGTTCCATCGGAAGAGACCCACTGTGCGGTGGTGGTCGTCAGGTCGACGTTGTCGGCACCTGGGGCCTTCTTGACGGTGAGTTCGACCGTCGTCACCTCGGCACCCGAGTCGTCGACGATGTCGCTCCCGACAGCGTTGACGACTTGCAGCCGGTTGGTGACTTGCGCGCTGGACTGTTCACCGCTCTCTTCGGCACTGGACTGCAGGAATCCGGCGGTGTTGATCAGGACACCGGCGGCGATGGCGGCGACCAGGACCATCGCGATGAACACGATGAGGGTCCCGATCCCGACCTGCCCGCGGTCTTCGTCGTTGCTGAATAGTTCGATCATGGTTGTGTGGTGCCCCGAGTGGGAGCCACTCCGGACGCTATCAGAACGTGGTCACTACCCGGTAATAAGGTTCACCCGCCGATTATCACGCTTGAAAAGAAAGATCTCCAGGCGAAAAATAGGTATTCAGATGTGAGAATAGTGTCTACAATGCCTGAAGCAGTGGATCTATCAATGTTGCCTCCCGCTTCCTTTCGGAGCTGCACCAGGGGGGTGACTGTACTGTCGACGGACTAAGTCGCCGAATCCCGAGAAATTCCCATCAGTTGAAAGACAACTTTCGTCACGGCGTAGACGAACGCGCCGGTCCCCACCACAACAACCTGTTTTAGTCGTACGTCACGAGACTGTACATCACGAACAGGAACCCGAACGTCGTCAGGCCACTGTTGACCAGTAACAGTGATCGGACGCCTTCGAAGTCGTTGACGAAGGCGCTTATCATCGTCGCCGCCGCACCTGCCACGGCGAGAGCGAATCCCAGCGAGAGGTGTAACATCGCGTCTCGTGACGTCTGGACGTAGGCGCGCATGGCCATCCCGACCATCGTGAGGCCTGCGACTACGAAGACGAGCGTAGAGATCGCGTAGAGGAGTTCTATCATCGGCACTATCCTTTGCTTCTCTGCTACCGCTAATAAATCCACCTTCGAAAATATCTCTCGTGATAATCGTATCGGACGACGATAACGCGGTTTCTGCTCGCGGGCGTCTGCGCGTCTATCCTTCCGAGAGGGTGCGCCAGGCCTCGTCGAGCTTGTTGGTCACTTCAGACCGGTCCTCGACGTGGACCGAGAGGCCACCGTCGAAGTCGACGGTGACCTCTTCGACCGACCGTCGGTAGACCTTGATCCGTCGTCGGTCGTCCGAGAGGATGTTGTCGTGTAGCTCCAGCAAATCGTGTTCGGTGAGTTCGTCGATTCGTCGGTAACACGTTGCGATCGGAATTCCCAGTTCGTCGCTGAGCTCCTGGGCGGACGCAGGCTCGTCCGTGGCATCCAAGATCTCTGCACTGTATTTGTTCCCCAGCGTCTGCAGAATATCCACTGAAGCCATCGGTTATCAAATAGTATATTCTGTCGATTATAAAGCTATCGCCCGTGATACTG
>ENA-ORCS01000264-ORCS01000264.1-marine-metagenome-genome-assembly--contig:-NODE-264-length-47645-cov-6.715481_pt1 | contig 47645 bp, 54 predicted proteins | sample MGYA00237781_ERZ508513 | MGnify/ENA primary metagenome ERZ508513 (study PRJEB26184, sample SAMN06268793) | marine metagenome | isolation source: Eden Landing Ponds, San Francisco, CA, USA | place...
CTGGTCGTCGAACCGCTCGACGATCCGGACATCCAGATCCAGCCCGCGAGCGTCGACCTTCGGCTCGGCCGGGAGTTTCTGGAGTTCCAGCGGACGAACATCCCCAGCATTCATCCGAACAGTGAGCAGGAAGTAGACGAATATGTCGAGGAGACTGTCGTCGAAGACGGCGAGGAGTTCATTCTCCACCCTGGCGATTTCGTACTCGGAACGACCTACGAGCGCGTCGAGATTCCGCCGGATCTGATCGCCCACGTCGAAGGTCGATCGTCGCTGGGTCGGCTGGCGATCGTCGTCCACGCGACTGCCGGCCTGTGTGATCCCGGATTCGAGGGGAAGATAACCCTTGAACTGTCGAATCTCGGGACTGCGCCGGTGGCGCTGTCTCCCGGAATGCGCATCTCACAGCTCACCTTCACTGAGCTGAAGTCACCGGCCGACCGCCCCTACGGCGAGGAACGTGGCTCGAAGTACCAGGACCAGGACGGGCCGCAGGCTTCGAAGATACAGGGAGATCGGGAGTTCGGAGGCGAGCAATGACGGGGCTTGTCTCGGGCATCTCTCGGCGAGAACGACGTGGAGTTCGGAGGCGAGCAATGAGCCGGAGGTGTCTGTAATGCGGTTCATCGAGGAAGTCGTCGTCGAGGAGTTCCTCCCGACGTTTCGATCGATGCTGGCTGAGGCGTTGCGTGATCGTGGACTGACTCAGAGTGAGGTTGCCGATCTGCTGGGGATCAGCCAGAGTGCGGTCTCGAAGTACGTCCACGGGGAAGTCGAGCGCAACGAGCGCCTGCTCGAAGACGACCGATTGGGCGATCTCGTCGAACGGCTGGCCGACGGACTGGCCAACGGCGAGATGACGTCCGTCCAGGCGCTGATCGAGGCGGAAGTGTTCGTCCGTCGGCTCGAACGCGGGGACCTGCTGGCGGCGCTGCACGAGGACGCGTTTCCGCCCCTGGCCCAGTACGAGGAAGACTTCGATATCCACGACCCAGAGAGCCAGCTCCGGCAGACCGAACGGGTGCGCTCCTCGCTGCGACGTGGGCTCCGCGTCCTGGAAAACACGAGCGGTTTCGCTGGACTGATCCCTGCGGTCGGCTCGAACCTCGTGGAGGCGCTGCCTGACGCCGCCGGGATCGACGACGTGGCTGCCGTCCCGGGCCGGATCCTGGATCTAAAGGGACGCGCTCACGTGCCGGGCGACCCCGAGTTCGGCGTGAGCGAACACGTCGCCAGTGTGTTGCTCGCCGCCAGGGCCGCCGGCAGCGACGCCGGTGCTGCTCTCAACGTTCGCTACACGCCCGAGACGATCGAGCAGTTGCAGGAACGCGGTCTAACGACGGTGCAGTTCGACGCCGAAGGCGAACCCGAGGCGGCGATCAGCGAGGCGCTGAGCGAGACACCCGATGCGGATGTCCTCTATCAGACTGGCGGGTTCGGCGTCGAACCGGTCATCTACGTCCTCGGCCCGGACGCCCCGACCGTGGCGACGACTGTCCGCGAGCTGGTATGACTCACTCCGGCATCGAGCAATTTTACCGACGGATCGCGCCAGTCTATGACCTGCTTGCGACCGCGCCCGTCGTCAAGCACTGGCGGGAGAGTGCGGTCGAAGCCCTCGATTTGTCTTCCGGAGACACTGTCGTCGAGATGGGCTGTGGGACGGGCGCGAACGTCCCGTTGCTTCGCAAGCGTGTCGGCAGTGAGGGGCAGGTCGTCGGGATCGATTACACGCCCGGTATGCTTAGACAGGCACGCGAGCGAGTCGAACGGGCGGGCTGGGCAAACGTCTCGCTGGTTCGGGGTGACGCTACCTCGCCGGCGGTCGACGAGGCTGACGCCGTGCTTGGCTCGTTTGTCGTCGGACTGTTCGATGATCCGGAGGCAGCCGTCGATGGGTGGCTCGACGTGCTCAAACCGGGCGGTCGGATCGCTCTGCTCGAAGCGGGCCGGAGCGACCGTACGGTCGCCTTACCGCTGAACCTGGCTTTTCGTGCGTTCGTTCGCGCGTCCTCGCCGGGCGGGTCGACACGGTGGCACTCACCCGCCCGACAGCTTGATCGCCGGATCGCGGCGGCCAGAGACGCCCTCGTTGCCCGGACCGTCGAACGCCGGCACACGACGGCAGCGCTGGGACTGGTCGGTATCACGTCCGGGCAACTACCTGGAGACGCCCGCTAACATTGGCGCCTGTGTGGCCTTTCTGGAGGGAACGCGGGATTGCTGGTGACTCTCATCAACACGAGACATCATACTAATGCCAACTCCGCAGGCACTAGTCGTCGGCGACCGCAGGGCTGGGGCTGCGCAACTCGACCGGTTCTGCCTCGATACCGAGCTCGTCAAGTGCGACCTGGGCGGCACGTTTCCCGGAAACAAGCATCGCACCGAAAGTCGGTCCCATCCGCGGCAGACCATACGTCGTTGCGGTCGCCATACCGGTCACGACCAGTCCGTCGTGGGCGACGCCCGTGTTTTCGACGACAGCGTCTTCACTCTCACCAACCCACATCGAGTCGTGCCCTGGCGAGTCGTGGCCGGGTGCACCGTATGACGCTTCGTCTGTACTGTCCATCCCGGTGGCTGACTCGGCTGCGTCGCCGATTCCCGGCGCGTCCAAGACGCCACGTTCTTGGAGTTTCGAGACGGCCATCGCCTCGTGGCCGGTTGCATCGATGACGAGGTCGGCCTCGACGGCAATCGGATCGACACAGGTGATCTCGCGAGGCAGCGAGTGGACTGGCGTCCAGTTCATCACGATCCCACCGACCCTGTGGTCTTCACGAATCACGATGTCGGTGAACTCCGTCATATTCTGCATCTTCGCGCCGGCGTCGCAGGCTGCCTTGATGAGTCCCGAACAGGCTTCGGGCCCGTTGGCGATGTACAACCCGTCGCTCTCTTCGGACTGTTTGTAGTCAACCGCCAACTCCTCTAGGACTTCCTGTGCAGGGTCCCGGACAGTAACTTTGTTCATCAGGAAGCCGCCGAGCCAGAACCCCCCACCGAGATAGTTGTTCTTCTCAACGACCATCGTCTGGACACCGCGGTCAGAGAGCTCCTTTGCGGCCATCAGCCCTGATGGGCCTCCACCGACGATGATTACCTCGCTGTCCGAGAAATCCATAAACTCCTCGGTCCACTCTTGGCCGATTGCACGTGTTACCTCTGCTTCGCCGACGTCACTGAACTGGTCGAATCCGTCCATACCACTAAGTAATATTCATAGGTGGTTAATAGGGTTTGGGAAACAGGTAATGCCATCGCTGTGGCCCAATCTGTACTGTCAGTTGACTCGGACGCCCTCTAGGGCCCATACCGAGAGACACTGCGTCGGGTGCTGCGAGAGATTGCAGTGACGCCTGCTCAAAGCAGGCCGAACAGATTCACGAGCGCGATGCCTAGCACGGCAGCGAACCCGAAATGGAGCGCCACCAGCGCGAGTGTCGGAGCCACATCTAAATCGTAGACCCGACTGATCGCCAGTGCATCAGCCACGAGCGTCGCGACGATGACGATGAGAATACCGAGTGTGCGCGAAACGAACCCAACGCTTTCGAGTCCGTACCGCCCGAGCAGGATCGAGACGGCCGCCGGAGCGGGAGCGACTGAGGCGGCGCGCTGGGTCGGGACCGACCCGATGAAAAACGTCGCCGCAAGATGCAGGGTGATCGCGTAAAATAGCGTCGCTACCACGAACGTAACGAGAAACGCGAGGAGTCCGCGACCGACCGGGGCGGCCTGGAGAACAGATGGTTCAAAGAGCGCGTCGAGACCGGCCGTGATCGGCGCACACATCCACATATCGGCGGTGGGTTATTCGAGCAGACCGAGCTCTTCGAGCCGGGAGACGATCTTGTCGACGGCTTTCTCGGCGTCTTTCGGTTCCTTGCCACCGGTGATGACGAGCTTGCCGGAGCCGAACAGCAGCGCGACGACATCCGGTTCTTCGAGCCGGTAGACGAGTCCGGGGAACTGTTCCGGCTCGTATTCGATGTTCTCCAGCCCCAGCCCGATCGCGATCGCGTTGAGGTTGAGATTGCGACCGAGGTCCGCGGACGTGACGATATTCTGGACGACGATTTCAGGCTCTTCGTCGACCTGAATCTCGAGATCACGCAGCTTGTCGAAGACGATTCGTAGACTTTCGTGGACATCGTCGGTACTTTTCGCCCCCGTGCAGACGATCTTACCCGACCGGAAGATCAGTGCCGCGGACTTGGGTTCCTGGGTTCGGTAAACGAGCCCCGGGAACTGCTCAGGATCGTAATCCGCCCCTTCGAGGTCCATGGCCACGCTCTGGAGGTCGAGTTCCTGGCCAATTCCCGTCGAAGCGACGACGTTTTCGATGTTGATGGTTTCCTTGGGGTCAACCATATCTCGGGCTAACAGTCGTATTTAAGCTTTATAAAGGTTGGTATTTAACGTTTATAAGGGATAATCGTCGCGCACGGGACGCGGCCGGTATCGGGTCGCTTATACTCGTGTCGAGTCGTTGTCCGATGTGTACGTCCTCGAACTCGCCGGACAGGACGACGAATTCGCCGTCGCCGAAGCGACAACGGCCGCGAGCGACGTCACCCCAATCGCCGCGGGGTTGGCCACGGCACGCGGACTCGACGACGGTTTCGAGACGCTCGCGTTCACCCATCGGGCGGGTACACTCCTCGGGACGACTGATGGGTCCCTCGACAGTGCCGCCACATTGCTTTCGGCGGCCAGTATCGACCGAGACGGTACGGTGGCGGTCCGCGCCAGGGACGTCCGTTCGACGGCCGGTATCGATACCCAGGCCGTCGAGCGTCGCCTCGGTCAGGTGCTCGTCGATCGCGGATTCGAAGTCGACCTTGAGAACCCTGATCATGTCCTACAGGCGCTTTTCGCCGGCGTTGACGACGCGAGTGTGGACGACGGCCTGGATGCGGCCGGCGTCGCCTCGGAGGCAGTCGCTGGCAGTCTGTGTGCGCTGGGGTGGCTCGCCGCCGAGACTGATCGGGATTTCGCCGACCGCCAGCCGACCGACCGCCCCTTTTTCCAGCCAGGGAGTATGGCTCCGACACTGGCTCGCGCGCTGGTCAACCTCGCCGGCGGGAAGCCGGGAACGACGGTCCTCGACCCGATGTGTGGTACCGGCGGTCTCTTGTTAGAGGCGGGCCGAGTCGGCGCAACGCCGGTCGGCGGCGATACACAGCAAAAGATGGTGCAGGGCACCCGGAAGAACCTCCGTGCCTTACTGGACGGTCAGTGGCACGTCTATCGCGGCGACGCGGGGCGTGTACCGCTCGCTGACGACAGCGTTGACGCCGTCGTGTTCGATGCACCGTACGGCCGACAGTCAAAAATCGACGGCGATCTCGAAACGTTGGTCGCGGACGCGCTCACGGAGGCCCGTCGCGTAGCGACCCGAGCAGTCGTCGTCGGCGACCGCTCCTGGGCTAACGCTGCCGAGATCGCGGGCTGGACAGTTGCATCGACGTTTCAACGGCGTGTCCACCGGTCGCTGGTCAGACACATCGCGATACTGCGGTGAGTTACCGATGGACAGTGTCCAAAACAGCCGGCAGGTTACCGTCCATCCGTTCCAGTAACGATCGAGCGCGATCACGGGCCGTGTCGGCGGTCACGAGTACCATTCCTTCCTCGGGTTGTCCATAGACGACACTCGCTCCCTCTGGGGTCGCCAGAATCGCTGGTAGGGCCGCCAGGTCTTCCTCGCCGTCGACGACGAGTAGCGTCGTCGCGTCGCTGTCGACGGCTGCCCGAAGCGCTGCGAGCAATTCGGTGGTCAACGTCGCGGCCGGGTTCGTGACTGTCACCCGCTCGTCGAACGCCGATACGTCGTTGTCGCCGACGACGGCCTCCTTGATATCGCTGTCGACCGATTCGCGTTTCGTTCGCTCGTCGACCAGTGCGACTGCGGGCGTATGACCGGCTTCCAGCAAGTGATACGTGACGATATCCCCGACCGCCACGACCGGCTCTCCGGCGTCCGCAAGCAGCCGCTCAGTGTCGGTGTAGATCGGACCGAGCGGGTCTTTCAACTCGCTCCGGAGGCTGTCCGGGAGTGTGAGCAACTCCTCGGGCACGTTACCGGACCTTCAGCGCGTACTGACCGGGTTCGGTGACTTCCATCTCGCTTGCGATCTCGGACCGTTCGGGATGTGCGATGATGACGTAGCCGGCCCAGTCTTCCGTCAGTGACGTCGACCCACAGGCTTGGCAGGCGTCCTCTTCGGAGATCGAAGAGTCCTGGACGCGGTGACACTCACGACAGACCAACCGATCGGCCATTAGTTCTCACCTGCCTGGGCCTTGCGTGCCTTTCGTTCTTCTTCGAGCCAACCGTGCTTGCCCAATCCGACCTGCTTTGCGGTGAGACCGATCTTGCTGTCGCGAGGATTGCGCTCGTCGATGGACTTGGTGACGATCCGGGCGCGGACGGCGTCGCCGACGCCAAGCGTCCGGTTGGAGTCACGGGAGGCCAGCATCTGTCCCTCCTCGTCGTAGGCCAGGTACTCATCGGAGATCTGGGAGACGTGCAGTAGGCCGTCGACGGGACCAATCCCGACGAATGCCCCGAAGTTGACGACTTCGACGACCTCTCCGTCGACGATTTCCTGCATCTGCGGATCGAACGTCAGCGCGTCGAATTCGGCCTCGTAGTAGACGCCGGGCTGGTTGGGCAGCACCGACCCCTCGCCGATGTCGTGGACGTCGATCACGGAGACGACCGAACCGACGTCTTCGTCCATACGGCCTTCGAGTTTGTCTTGCAGTAGCTTCTTGACCAGTTCTGGGGACACGTCTGCGAGGTGCTCGGGTGGGACCTCGACCGTGTCACGGAGTCGCACACGTTTGTACATAGGTTATGGGTGAGTGATAGCGAGTTTGTGTTCGCCGCGTAAACTAATTACCGGAACGTCCGCCGCGAGCAGACGCTCCTGGAGCGGTCTGTCGTTCGTTAGTGCGTACTCGACACCGTCGCGCTGTCCGACCGCCAGCACAGCGTCGTCGGCGTAATCCGGGTCGGCCTCGAGGACTCGACACCGCTCGGCCAGATCGAGACCGACGCTTGCGGCTGTGGCCTCCTCGCTTGCGCCGTCGGACAGCGACTTCAGTTCCGCGAGCACCTGTTCGGGAACGACTGGGTCGACGCCTCCGAGCAGTCGCTGGAGTTCCTCGAACACGCGGATATCGCATTCGACGGGCATCATCAGCGCGTTGGTGTCGAGCACGACCGTCATTCACGCAGGGTTCCGATACCGATCAGCCGCCAGCGCGTACCGACGCGCCGGTTGATCGCGATTTTAGCACCTTCGCGGGCACAGACCGGCCGCTTGAGCGCGACTTCGGCCTCTTCGTCTCGGGCACTGGTGACGGTGCCGACGGTCGTTGCGGTTCCGATAGTCAACATAAGCGGTTCGTTTGTCGAGATGGGCTCGACCTCGTCGGTGTTCTCGCCGACGATCCGATCGAGCAGTTGCACGTCCATCGTGAACTGCTGGTGGACCGGCGGGAGCGTGCCGGGCGGGCCGGCGATCTGTCCGGCCAGCCCGTCACCTTTCGTCAGCGACGGATCGAGACCGGTCCCGATCCCGAGCAATCCGCCGGGCGTCGCCTCCTCGACGCTTTGGCCGCCGGCCTGTAGCGAGCGGATCGTCGCCGTGACCGGCTCCCACTCGCTCTGGCCGCCTTCCTCGACCTCGCGACCGGGTCGGAGTTCGATCTCGTCGTCGGGTTCGAGTTTCCCCTGTGAGAGGCTCCCGCCGAGCACGCCGCCCAAAAGCGAGTCCCAGGTCGTTCCCGGTCGGTTGATATCGAAGCTCCGGGCGACCAGCATCTCCGGATCGGCATCCGGTTCACGTTCCGGCGTCGGAATCGTCTCTTCGACGGTCTCGATCAGCAGGTCGACGTTCGCGCCGGCCTGTGCGCTGATCGGAACGATCGGCGCACCCTCTGCGACCGTGCCCTCGACGAACTCTTGGATCTGCTGGTAGTTCTCGCGGGCCCGCTCTGCGTCCACGAGGTCGACTTTGTTCTGGGCGATGACGATGTTGTCAATCCCGATGATATCCAGGGCCATCAGATGCTCTTCGGTCTGGGCCTGGGGGACGTCCTCGGTCGCTGAGATGACCAGAACTGCGCCGTCCATAATGGCTGCACCGGCCAGCATCGTCGCCATCAGCGTCTCGTGGCCCGGTGCGTCGACGAACGAGACCGTTCGTAGATGTTCGGTCTCGACGCCGTGTTCGTCACATTCTTCCTCGACCGTGTAGGCCGACTGATCGTCGCACTCGGGGCACTTTCGGAACGTCGCGTCGGCATAGCCTAGCCGGATGGAGATACCGCGTTTCATCTCCTCGGAGTGTTGGTCCGTCCACTCCCCTGAGAGGGCCTCGACCAGGGTTGTCTTCCCGTGGTCGACGTGGCCGACGAGTCCGATGTTCACCTCCGGTTGATTGTTCGATGTCATCTCGAAAGTAATCTTGCTGGAACTTGGCTCCGTGCGCCTGATAAACCTACTGTTCTCCCCGCCACGCGGATCGACCACGGTCATCCCGAAGTACCATTACGAACAGGCTCTTGAATCGACATAATGTCCGGAACGTGGAAACGGGATTTCGCGAGCGGTCTGATCGTCATCACTCCACTGTTGGTGACAGTGTTCGTCCTCACCTGGCTGTATGACCGACTCAAGCAAGTTCCAGTGGGGACAAACCGGATCGACTTCGCGCCACTGCGGGTCGCGTTGACGATCGTCGTGTTCGTGTTGCTGGTGTTCGCAGTCGGCTATCTTATGCGAACTGCCCTGGGGACGCTGCTCGAGGCCGGCATCGACGATCTGATGAACCGGCTGCCCGGGTTGCGGGTCATCTACAACGCTTCGAAGATGGCCGTCGAAACGGCTGTCGGAGGCACTGACGAACTCCAGGCGCCGGTCAAAGTCGAAACCTGGAACGGGATGCGGATGACCGCGTTCAAGACCGGCCAGCAGGCTCCAGACGGTCGAGATCTCCTCTTTTTGCCGACCGCGCCGAACATCACGACCGGGTTCGTCATCGAAGTCGAGTCCGATCAGTACGAGGAACTCGACGAAAGCGTCGAAGACGCGCTGACACGTGTTCTCAGTGCCGGATTCGGCGAATCGAATGACAAAGAGGTGTCGCTGGATATCCTCGTTGAGCGGGCCGACGACGACTAACCTGCCGAGAACCCGCCAGCAGACCGTGCTTTCCCCGGGTCAGACGGGCGTGAACCACGCTTCGGGCTGACCCTCTTCGACGACCTCGAAAAAGCGCGTCTGGATTTCGTCGGTGATCGGCCCCTTCGTTCCCGCGCCGATCTCGTTGTCATCGACCGTTCGGATCGGCGTGATCTCCGCGGCTGTCCCCGAGAAGAACAGTTCGTCTGCTGTGTACAACTCACCGCGGGAGATCGTCGCGTCGTCGTGGACGGTATAGCCCATCTCCTCGGCGAGATCGATCACGGTCCGTCGAGTAATCCCATCGAGGATCGATTCGGCGAGACCCGTCGTGTAGATCTCGCCGTCACGGACGAGAAAGAGGTTCTCTCCGGGCCCTTCCGCGACGTTGCCCTCCTTGTTGAGGACGATCGCCTCCTCGTAGCCGTTGCCCTTGGCTTCGAGACTGGCCAGCACGCTGTTGACGTACGTGCCCGTCGTCTTGGCGTTGGTCGGGATCTGACTGGAGGAGTATTTTCGCCACGACGAGACTGCGACGTCGACGCCCTCCTCAAGGGCTTCGTCGCCGAGATACGCGCCCCACGGCCAGACGGCCAGTGCGACCTGAACGGGCGACTCCTTAGGGTTCAGCCCCAGTGGCCCGTATCCGTAGAACGCGATCGGCCGGATATATCCCGAGTTGAGCCCCTCCCGGTCGATGAGTTCGCGCGTGGCCTCGTCGAGTTCTGCTTTCGTGTATGGGATGTCGATATCGTAGACTTCCGCGGAGTTAAACAGGCGATCGAGGTGTTCCTCCCAGCGGAAGATAGCCGGCCCCTGATCGGTGTCATAACAGCGAACGCCCTCGAAGACGCCTGTCCCGTAGTGGAGCGCGTGGGTCAAGACGTGAATCTGGGCGTCCTCGAAGTCCACGAACTCCCCGTCCATCCAGATCTCTTCGACGCCTTCGAACATCTCCGGTCGGTCACTCATCTGTCGTCCCTCCAATCCATCGTGCTATCGGCGTGCATACTCTCCCCAAGGGAGGCGACCGTTAAGAACGTTCACGGTCTCCGCCCGAGAGACCGGTCCTGCGGTGTCTCGGCTCAGAGGTCCCGCCAGGAGTGTCGGGGCTCCCAACCTAGCAACTCGGCTGCCGTTTCCGTCTCGATCAGCGACTCGTGGCCTCCAAATTCCGCCCGGCGGTCGGCATCAGGATAGCGCTTGTCGACCACCTCGGCGGTCGGCGTCTCACAGGTGGTATCGGGGGCCGACAGGAACACCGGCTCGTGGCCCGTAAAATCAGTCTCGACGGCCAGTCTGATTGCGCGAGCGGCGTCGTCGATGTCGAGATACGAGAAGAGTGTGTTATGGGCGGCGTGCAGCCCCCCGTCCGCCTTGATCCCCTCTAGCCGGCGGTCGGCTTCGAGGAAGCGCTCTCGTTGGACTGTCTCGTCGGTCACCCACGGGAAGCGCAGCGAGACAATCGTCTTCGGTGACGTACCACGTCGACCGAAACCGTCGGCGACACGCTCCAGGGCTTGCTTGCCCATCCCGTAGGGATTGGACGGTTCGAGTGGGATCGATTCGTCGATCGGCAGATACGGGGGCTCGATCGGATCGGATTCGAAGCCCGCGCCCATCGCACTCAGACTCGACGCCAGCACGACCGTCTCGATGTTCGACTCCTGGGCTGCTTCGAGGACGTGATAGCTACTCATCGCGTTGCTCTCGAAGACGACATGCTCTGGTTCGTGATCCGGAGTCGGTAGCATCCCGAGATGGACGATTGCGTCCGGATCAGCCGCGGACAACGCCGTTGAGACGTCCTCGAAATCGGTAAGGTCAGCCCGCCGGTAGCTGTCTTCGGGGCCGCCCTCAGGCTCCCCGCGGTTGCAGTTGACCGTCTGGTAGCCGTGCTCGTTCAGTGCTTCCAGCGCGGCCCGGCCGATGGTCCCGCTACCGCCGGTGACGACGACGGTGTCTGTGCTCATAGCGACTCGTCCACTTGCGAGGAAAAGAAGGTACGGATCAACCCCGGCGCTCAGCCGAGTTGCTCGACGATATCGCGACCCTCGACGTAGACCAGACCGTGCTCGGCGGCGTATTCGCGTGCGTCGGCAGGCGACCGAGCGTGGCCAGTCTCGTCATCGAGCATCTCACAGACGACGACCGCGGGCGGAAGTTTCGCGGCTGCGGCGAGTGCGAGCCCGAGCTCAGTGTGGCCTTTGCGATCGGCAAGCAGGTTCGGTGCGGCCCGCAACAGGTGGACGTGGCCGGGCGAGCGGAAGTTCCCGGCGAAATCGTACGCGTCGGGGTCGGCGGCGGCCGCGGCCAGCTCGGTGATCGTCAGCGCGCGGTCCTCGTCAGTGATCCCGGTGTACGTGTCCCGGTGGTTGACTGTCAGCGAGAACGACGACCGCTCGTCGTATCCGAGTTCGTGGTCGGCCGCAGTCGGGTGATCGATACGGTCCTGTGAGAAGGGCAACTCGAAGGCCTCGGCGACAGCGTCCGAGAGGGCGACACAGATCAGCCCGCCGGCGTCGTTTCGCATCCGTGCAACTGCGCCGGGATCGACCGCGCCGGCGGGATAGACGATGTCCGTCTCGCCCTCCCGGTCGGCGGCGTCGTGGACGAGCACCGGCTCGCCCTCGCTGAAGGCAGCGATTGCCTGGTCGATGCTGTCGGCACCGCTTGCGGTATCGTTACTCGTGGACATGGATGGTAAGGTGGTCGCCGTCGTCGGCGTCGAAGCGCTTGCGCAGTTTCTCCGGGGCGATCAACTCGAGTTGGTCGGCGTCGTGGTGTGTCCGCTCGGGTGCGATGACGTGGGCCTGCTCGTAGGTGCCGGCCGGGAACTCGATCGTTGCCGGATAACAGAAGGCCGGACCGTAGGTGCGTTCGTCGTCTTCCCAGCCGTCGATTTCGACCGGGTCCAGAGCGTCCATCCGAGCCCGTGCCCGAACGCTTTCCGCGTCGAGTTCGACGTTTAGCGTCCCGGCGAACGGCTCGTAGCCCAGCTTTCGTTCGAATTGCCGCATATATCCCGGGAGTGTGATGTAGTGGCCCCCTTCGCTCATCCCGCTGGTCAGCGTTCCTGTCAGCGTGACGCCGACCTGGGCCTCGAAGATCCGCTGATAGTGGGCATACTCCCGCTGGAGGAGCGATTCGCCCTCCCGGGTGATCGAGACCCACTGCCCGTCGCCGACGATCTCACGTTCGAGGAGGTCTGCGTCCTCTAGGCCCTGTAGCCGCCGGGACGCGGTCTGATTGGACACCGCAAGCTTCCCGGCGAGTCCCGAACAGGAGACCTTCGAATCGCCATCGAGCGCGCCCGCCAACGCCAGCACCTTCAGCGTCCGAAGTTCGTCGTACCCGATCGCCCGACTCGACAGTTCCATACCCGAAACTGCGGCATCCCTACGGATAAGCATACCGACTATTGTACGCATCTCAGAAGTGGGATGGAAGACCGTGACGATCGTGTGCTGGCTGCCGGCAAGCGTCAGTACTCGACGAGTGGATCGTCGGCCCAGAACTCGCTGTCTTTCTGCAGTTTCGGGACCCAGGTGTCCGAGTCGGTCGCCAGCACGGCGACGTGGGATTCGGGGACGTCTTTGAGCACGTCGTGGTCCGGGAGGTACTGCTGGACGGCTTCAGCGAACGCGACGACGTCATCGTGATCGAGCATCGACGAGCGGTCGACGCGGTCCCGGGAGTGGCCGACGTGCATATACGCCTTCAGCTCGAAAAAGTCCGCGTCGGCCCGGTCGGCCATCGCGGCGTACCACGCCGGATGGTGGTCGTTCTCCCCGCCGACCAGTGTCGTCCGGATTACCGTCCGGGTGTCGTCCTTTTCGGCGAGGACGTCGAGCGTCTCGACCAGTCGCTCCCAGAGGTCGTCCTCGACGGGTTTGACGGTCTCTTCGAAGGTCCTGCGGTCAGGGGCGTCCACGGAAACGTACAGCTGAGTCGGTTCGCATCGGTCGAGCATCTCCGGGTTCGTCCCGTTCGAGACCAGGAACGTGGTGATTCCACGGTCGTGGAACTCATCGATGAGCTCCGGCAGGTAGGGGTAGAGGGTGGGTTCCCCGTCCAGTGAGATGGCGACGTGTCGGGGCTCCATTGCCTGCTCGAACACCTCCCGCGGGACGTCGTCGTGGCCGCCGTACCCAGCGAGCAGTTCCCGCTGGAGTTCGATCGAGGCGTCGGCGACTGCGGCGGGGTCGTCCCACTCGACGTCGCCCAACTCGTAGGCGTGGCCGGCGTGATCACGCCAGCAGAACACGCACCGCTCGTTACACTTGACGACGGGCGTCATCTGCATACACCGGTGGCTCTCGATCCCGTAAAACGCGTATTTGTAACATTTCCCCTCTCCCTGAAGGGCGTTGTCGGTCCAGCCACAGGTCTGGGCGGCGGTGTGGTTGACGCTGTGGTAGTCGGGGTTATCGACCTGCTGCGGGCCACCCTTGTCGCTCATATAGGTTGATTCCGTCTCTGCGGGCATAATCGACACGGAACCGGATTGTTACGTCTCAGCCAGGCTCTCTGTCTACTGGTCGAAACTCACACCACCGCCGGCGACGAAGGCCGCGTATGCCGACTGTACACAATGGGTCTGTCGACATCGAGTACGTCGTTCACGGAGACGGTCCGACCGTCGTCTGCTGTGGTGTCGCGGGTCTCGGGGCCTGGCAGTGGAGCTATCTGACGACGCCGCTTGCACGCGAGTTCGAGGTCGTCGTCTTCGATTATCGTGGCACAGGCCAGTCGGATACGCCGGACGGTCCATACGCTGTCAGTGACCTGGTCTCCGATCTCGATGCCGTCCTGTCCGATCACGGCGCACGCTCAGCGCACGTGTTCGGGGCCGGTCTCGGCGGTGTCGTCGCCGTCGAGTACGCCCGCCGGGTCGGACGAGTCGACTCGATCGCGCTCGTCGGGACGCCGATATCCGCGTCCGACGTCTCGTTTGACGCGCTCGAGCAGTTGCGCGCGCCACTGGACGACTCGGACGCCCTCCATCGGTCGCTGTCGGTCGCATTTGCACCGGGAACGGTCGAAGCCCACTCCGAGGAGGTCGACCGAATCGTCGACTGGCGACGCGAGGACGACGCCGGGCCCGCTGGTTGGGACGGGCAGCTAGCCGCGATGCGAGCGGCCGAGTTGACCGATCTCTACGCGGTGACGACGCCGGCGCTTGTCTTTCAGGGCGTCGAGGACCGCATCGTCGATCCGGACGCCGGGGCCCGACTGGCCGAGCGGCTGCCACGGGGTGAACATCGCGCCGTCGAGAGCGGGCACCTCGCACACGTCGAACAGCCACGGGTCGTCGCGGACGAACTTCTCGCGTGGCTCGACAGCCAGCGCGATGCGTAGTATGCGCCCCTCTCATACGGTCGGTTGTAACGATTTACCGCTACGACCGCACCAAGCGTGCGGTCGATGCGGAACAGACGTACAACAGACCGTATCACGCACGGCTGACGCTGCTCCGACACAACGCCTATCCCCCCTGCTCACCTCAGGGTCGGCTATGACCGATTACACGACTGTCTCGATCCCGAAGGATCTGGCCGACCGTGTCGAGGAGACGATCGAGGGGACGAGCTTTTCCAGCACGAGCGATCTCGTCCGATTTCTCCTCCGGAGCATCGTCATCGAACATCAGCAAGAAGGCGAGTTAACCGAAGCGCAGTTCGCCGAGATCGCCGAGCAACTGCAGGATCTGGGCTATTTGGAGTAGCTACAGCGCGCCGTCGGGCGGTTCGACTGCGAGCGTCTCGAGTTGCAGGCGGCGACCGCTCCGGTCGAACGCGCGGATCGACTCCCGGTCCCAGGGCGGGACGGCGACGAACACGACTGCGTGCAGATCGTCCGTCTCCGAGACGGTCAGTCGCCCGTCCGGGTGTGACACGAACCGGCCGTCGGTCTGACCGACCGGCGTCCCCAGGTCCATCCCGAAGACGGCGTTGACTGACCCGCCAGCCTGTGGTAAGTACATGTGCGTGAACACTGGCGTCTCGGGACGTAGCGACGAGACGCCGAGTTCACCGGCCGGCGTGGTATCGAGCGACAGCGTCACCGACTGTGGATCGCGGTCTCCGGCGTACTCCAGTAAGTACTCGACCAGCCCGTCTGTAACGTAACATCGGTCGGTCGTTCCGGCGTCCTGATCGGTCGTCCGAGTCGCATTTTGGTCGGTCATCCGAGCAGCATCGACCGGGCCGTCTGTGCGTACAGTCGCGGCGCACACCGGCGTGACCGGTCGAGCGCGTCCGAAATTGCACTGGCCGCGTCCTGGGGTACCCCTTCCCCGTGGCCGACCAGCAGGCGATTGGGTGTGAATCGTCGGAGCGTCCGGGGCGGTTTCAGCCGCAGCGCCGGATGCACGCCCAGTGTCGCCTCACCCGCAGTGAAGTACTCGGCCGTCCCGAGTGACTCAGGAACGACGAGCGTGTCGTCGTGTTCACCGTACAGCGCCGCTTCCTGCCAGAACGGGTTGTCGATGAGCTTGTGAACACCGAATCCGGAGTCGCCGAGGTCGACGTGGACACGTTCGGTCGGTGCGTCCAGTTCCGAGGCGACGCCGTCCATCCACTCGGGCACGTACACCGACACGTCGTGTCGACGTGCGATCGCCGCCGCGTCGCGCTTGTGGCGATCCAGCAGCGTGACTACGCCTGCAACATCACCATATTCGGACAGTAACTCGTCCACCCCGTCGGCATCGATCGGATCGAGAACCCAGACGTCGCCGTTCTCACCGACGACAGCGTGGCTAGCGCGTTGCATCCGTTCGTCCGGGTGGGCGATCCAGCCGATGCCGCCGTCGTAGCGATCGATCTCCCGCATTCGGGCCGGTCCCGACCCTTTCATAGGCATATCTGTCTGGTGGGCCCCGACGGCTATATATTGTCGGTCCCCGGAGTGGTTTGCACCGGAACCGACGGCGGCCTGTCGCAAATCCCTGCCCGTTAAGTCCGACCGCTCCGACCTGCCGCCAAATGGATGTCATCGAGACAGTCGTCGTCGCGTTTTGGGCGATGTTGCCCGCGTATGTACCGAACAACGCGGCCGTCCTGTTCGGCGGCGGTCGACCGATCGACGGTGGACGACATTGGGGAGACAGCCGGCTGCTCGGCGACGGGAAGACCTGGCGTGGTACGGCTGGCGGCACCGCCGTCGGGCTTGCGCTGGCGCTGGCGTTGAACCGACTGGCACCGACGGCCACGGACGCGCTCGGAGTTGCCCTTCCGGAGTTTCCAATCGTCGCTGCGTTCACCCTGGCGGCCGGAGCTATGGTCGGTGACATCACCGCGTCGTTCATCAAGCGCCGGAGTGGTCGCGAGCGCGGCGCGGCGTTCCCCGGGCTCGATCAGCTCGATTTTGTCGTCGGTGCGCTTGTCCCGACTGCCGCGCTCGCCTCTAGTTGGTTCACTGCAACGTTCACCGTTCCCGTGCTCGCGGTCGTGCTCGTTATCACGCCGCTGTTGCACGTCGGGACGAACGTGCTGGCCTACTATCTGGGGCTGAAAGACGAACCCTGGTAAGGGTAGACACCACCTGATACGGACACAGCCGACCTGTCGCGTCCAGCCGGACCGAACTGGTGGGCTTTTCACTCCTGGCCACGCACAAATCGATAATGACCTCACGCGACAGCACGCTCCGACTCGCGACGCGTGGCTCCGATCTCGCTCTTCGACAGGCGGCCACGGTCAGCGAGACCCTCGAAAGCCGACGGCGATCGGTCGAACTTCTCGAAGTCGAAACGACCGGTGATCAGATTCGCGACGAACTGATCCACCGGCTGGGCAAGGTCGGCGCGTTCGTCCGCGCACTGGACGAACGTGTCCTTGCCGGTGACGCCGACGCCGGCGTCCACTCGCTGAAGGACGTCCCGACTGAAGGCGGCGAAGAGATGGTCATCGCGGGCGTTCCTGACCGAGGCCCGGCTGGTGACGTGCTGGTGACTCCCGACGGTAAGACACTCGAGGAGTTGCCCGAGGGCGCGACCGTCGGCACGTCCAGTCTCCGCCGCGAGGCCCAACTGCGCGCCGAACGCTCCGATCTGAATGTCGAACCGCTTCGCGGGAACGTCGACACCCGCGTCGAGAAGTTACTGGCCCCGACGCTCCAACACGAACACGAAGCGCGCAACGAGGCCGAAAGCGAACGCGAGGAACGCGCTGACGACGAGGACTACGAGTACCCATACGACCGCACGGTCGAGGAGTGGTTCAACGACCTCGCGGAGATTGAACGTCGGGCGCTCGAACGGGACGTCGAGACTGAATACGACGCGATCGTACTTGCGGCCGCGGGACTGCGCCGGCTGGGGCTGCACCATCACGTCCCGACCGAGGAACTCGATCTCGAACGGTTCGTACCGTCGCCGGGACAGGGTGCTATCGCTGTCACGGCACCCGACGGCGACGTCGCCGAAACGATCAACGGCGCGATCGATCACCCGCCGACGCGGGTTGCGACGACAGTCGAACGGACCGTCCTGGCGGCGCTGGGTGGTGGCTGTGTGGCCCCGATCGGCGTCCACGCGACGGTCCAAGGGAGTACCGTGCGGGCAACGGTCCGGGTCCTGAGTCGCGACGGCACCGACGAGGTCGCGGCGACGCGTGACTTGCCGATCCATCGCCATCCGGAGGCGGCCCGAGAGTTCGCCGAGGAACTCCGCGAGGAGGGTGCAGCCGAGTTGATCGACCAGGCGCTCTCGGAGGCAGAATGACGACGCCACGCGTGGCGGTCTTCCGGCCCGACGACGGGCGACTCGCGGATGCCGTCGAGTTGCTTCAGTCGCTGGGCGCAACGCCAGTCGCCGACCCGATGCTCGCGGTCGAGCCTGCCGGGACGGCCCCGCGCTTGGACGCCGATTTCACTGTCTTTACTAGCACGACTGGCGTCGAACTCGCCGCGGACGCCGACTGGGTCCCGGGGGATACGACCGTGTGTGCGATCGGGGAGACTACGGCCGCATCGCTCCGTGACGCCGGCTTCGCGGTCGATATCGTGCCGGAAACCTACACCTCCGACGGACTCGTCACAGCACTTTCGGAGTCCGTCGACGGGTCCCGCGTCGAACTCGCCCGCAGCGATCACGGGAGTTCGGTACTCGTCGAGGGCTTGTTCGATGCTGGTGCCTACGTTCACGAGACCGTTCTCTATCGACTGGGCCGACCCGACGAGGCCGGCGAGTCGGCCGAGCAGGCGGCCGCAGGAGAACTTGAGGGTGCGCTGTTCACCTCGTCGCTAACCGTCGATCACTTCCTGGCCGCGGCCGCTGATCGCGGTGTTCGCGAGGCGGCCATCGAGGGTCTCAACGATGCGACCGTCGGCGTGATCGGTCCGCCGACCGAGCGGACGGCCGAGTCAGCGGGCATCGACGTCGACGTCGTCCCCGAAACGGCTGACTTCGAACGACTGGCTCGCGCGACTCTCGACGCTCAGTAGCACCGTAGCCTGCGCTTTTGACCGCGGAGCCCCCGAGCTGGTGTGGTGCATTCCGTGACGATACGCGAACGGGTCACTGACTCGCCGGTGTTGCTCGGGGCGACCGTTCTCGCCACACTGACGCTTGTGGCCGTCGTACTTGCCAGTGTGATTGGGCCACTCTCAGGGAAACACTTCCCCGACCGGTATCGCGGTGTTCGTTCTGCTGATGGTCGTCTACGATATGTATGCGCGATAGTAATCCATCGATGTATCGGAGGGCGATCTCGACACACCGATATGGCTTGCCCACACAGTATCGGGACGAACCGCGACCGACTACGGTCGTAACATAACTATGCATATCGGCGTAATCGGCGCAGGGATCTCCGGACTAGCAACGACACACGAACTCCGCAAACGAGGCGCGACTGTCGAAACCTTCGAGGCGAGTGACGAACCCGGCGGGATCGTCCGCTCACGGACAGTCGACGGGCATACTCTCGATCTCGGTCCACAGCGGTTGCGCGGTTCGAAGCTCACTGAGGCGTGGATCGACGAGTTCGACCTCCGTGAACAGCGATTCGAGGGAAACGACGATCAGCCACTGTTCGTCCTCCGTGACGGCAAATTGCGCGTCGCACCGCTTTCGATTCGTGATGCGATCACCACTGATCTCATCTCCTGGCGCGGGAAAGCCCGGATCCTGGCCGAGCCGCTGACGGGTCCACCCAGACCGGACGAGACTGTCGCTGAGTTTTTCACCCGGAAGTTCGGCAGCGAGGCCGAGCGGACGCTGTTCTCGCCGCTGTACACGGGGCTGTACGGTGCACACGCCGAGGAGATGCTCGTCCGGCACTCCGTGGGCAAGGCGCTCGCGAAGCGCGGCATCGATCGGTCGATCTTGCTCGCGATCGCCAAGAAACTTCTCGACGGTGTCGACATCCCGCCGATCGTCTCGTTCGACGACGGACTCCAGGTGCTCCCTGAGGCGATCGCCGACCGCTATGCCGACTCGATTCACTTCGAGACGCCTGTTGAGGCCGTCCAGAAAGACGGCGATGGGTTCGAAATCGTGACCGCTGACGGAACAACAGCTGTCGATCAGGTCGTCGTGACGACGCCTGCACCGGTGACGGCCGACCTCATCGAACCGATCGATCGGAGCCTCGCGGACGTCCTCGGCGGGCTGACGTACAACCCACTTGCCGTCGTCCATCTCGAATCACATTACGGCCGACAGGGCCACGGCTGTCAGATTCTCGACGGGGAAGGCTACGAGACGCTGGGGTTGACCTGGAACGCGAGTATGCTCGACCGCGAGGGTGTGTTCACGGCATATCTCGGCGGCTCACGCTCGCCCGACCTGATCGAAGAGAGCGACGACCGACTCGGCGAGTTGGCGGCCGAAGAGTTCGAATCGATTACGGGCTTTTCGGCACGGCCACTGCACGTCGCCCGCTGGACGCCCGGAATGCCCGCCTATGACGACAGCTGGAACGCGCTCGATACCGTCACGTTCCCAGATGGCGTCCACGTCTGTGCGACGTACACCGAACGCGCCGGCGTGTTGGGACGCCTCCGTGATGCCCAGCGGACAGCGGCGACTATCCTCGACGACTGACATCCTCCGTGCAGTAAACGGCGGGGACCTCCCCTCGCAGAAGATAGACTGCGACGACGTGGGTTAGCTGCTCGGGCCTGACCACCGCGTGAGCGTCGTACTCTGACCCGGTCCGGAACTTCCCCAGACGATCGTGATCGTCGCCGCACTCAGATCGAGTTCGGTGCCGGCCGCGACAGACGGAAGTGTACTGTTCGATACTGTGATCGAGCTACCGGCGCTCATCTCCGATTGGGTTACGAGGGAGTCGACGCTGTAGCGCTTGTTAACCCCTGATAACGAGCCACTACCGGCGGCTTCAGCACCGCTTACCACCAGGGTTAGCTTTGACGTATCGATCGCGTCCCCGGAGTGATATGACAGTGTCACCGTATCCGAGGTGCCGTTCTCGTAGTCGGTGTTGAACGACGCAGTCGGCGACACGTTCGATTCGGCATCGTTCCCGAATTCAAGGAAAAATGCCCCTGCTGTCGCGGCCAGCAACACCGTGATTGAGACCATCAGAACCACTCCGATGACTGGCGATACTCCGCGGTCGTCTGTTGTGCGCATCGTTGGTCCCCCTTGAGCGCACGAACCCGGCGTCACGCGGCGGCGTTCGCCCCACCGAACTTGCCACGCGAACCCCACCGGTACGTGCTTGTTACATTATTTCGGGCAGAGCCACTTAAGTCTACACGCCCCCCTCTGAACGTTAGTACTTCGGCTCGGCACCGGTCGTTTCGTAGACGCGATCCAGCAGTGTGTCCCGCTTTTGTTGCCACTCGTCGAACCCGGACGGCTGAGACGGATACGATTCGTAGTGTTCGAGCAATTCGTCGGCGAGTCGTTTCGTCTGGTAGAGATCGTATATCGTCCCCCAGTGGCCGGCGCTTTTCAGCAGCGTCTTGATCTTCAGCCACAGACCAAGGTCGGCAGAACCGGAGTACAGCGCCTCTGAGAGCTTGTCCATCGGCACCGATGAGAGCAGCGCAGTCAGGGCGTCGACATCGTACGCGGTCACGAAGATGTTGTACACGTCGAGCGCAGCGTACCGGGCACCGAAATGCTCCATAACGTGCTCGTTGTATTCCCACAGCGTCTCCTCGGACGCATTGTCAGTGGACACTGCCTCGATGGCCCGGTCGGCAGCGTATTTGCCGGCGTAGGCCGCCCCGGCAATTCCGCCGCCAGTCGTGGGATTGACATGCCCGGCAGCGTCGCCGACAGCCATATAGCCCGGCGCAGTCGCCGAGTCGTACGGCCGACGGGTCGGCAGTGCCGCTCCGAGCTTGTCCTCGACGGTCGCGTTTTTGAACTCCGGTCGATTCCGGATGTCTTCTCGCAGTGACTCGACCAGTTTCATCGGCTCTTCGTTCATCTGGAAGCCGAGGCCGACGTTGATCTCCGTCGGTGTCCGCGGGAAATACCAGAGATAGCCGGCGGCCCGCTCGGTCGGCTTAAACACCAGTGCGTCGTCGTACTCGACCGGCTCGTCGACGTGGAGCACCTCCCGATACGCCGAACAGAACTGTGAGTACCGGACGTTCGTATCGAAGGTCGCCGCCGAAAAGTCAGCCGTGTCCTGCAACAGCGACAGCGCGCCCGCGGCGTCGATGACGATCTCGCCTTTGTACGTCACGTCGTTGCCGTGGCGTTTGGCCTCTAGGCCCCTCACGCGACCTGTTCCGTCTTGACGGACATCGTTGATGACCGTCTCGTAGTGAAACTCCGCACCCGCGCGTTCGGCCCCGTCGATGATCCGACGGCCGTATTCCCACCGGTCGATGACGGCCAACTCACCGGGAACCGGGATATCGACGGCAGTGTTCTGGCTCGGCAACTCGAAGCGCCCGTGATCGACGTCTGTATTCGTGAACGCGGGCTCAATCTGCGACTTCGGGATCGACTCAGGGAACTTGCCGGCCCCTTTCAGTGCGTCGCCACAGGCGATGTGGCCTGCTTCCTGCTCGTCTTTGCGCTCAACGACGACGACATCGAGGCCCGCGTTCGCCACCGTCGCGGCCGCGTAACACCCGGCCGTCCCCGCACCTGCAACGACGACATCGTACTCGTGAGTGGGCATAGATGTCCTGAACACCCCACGAACAAAACCCTTTACTCACGACTTCGACCGGACACTACAACAGTCCCCGGGTGACTCCGACGGACGTAAAGCGTTTTGTACCGCTTGGGCCAACGTACGTCTATGACCGAGTACACTGTCGAGTTCGTGGGTACCGGGGAGACGGTCACCGTCTCCGAGAAAGAGACGATCCTGGATCGCTGTATCGACGAAGGGATCGCACAGGAGTACTCCTGTCGAGTCGGTATGTGCCTGGCCTGTTCCGCGAAAATCGTCGAGGGCGAGGTCACCCAACCCGCATCTCGTGGGCTGACTGAAGCGGAACGCGAGGAGTACGCGCTGACCTGTATGGCCCGACCGCAGTCCGATCTAAAACTCCGTCGTGGAGAGTATCCACCCAGCATCGAATCCGAAACCGGCGAGCAGACGGCCGCCGCGGACGACTGAGCCAGCCGACTTGTGACGACACAGATCCGTGGCTGATCTCCGTTTTGCATCGATCGAATAGTGGACCACTCGGACGTCAGCCGCTGGGCTCTCCTGTCCGACACTTAACTACCTACGAATCCGTCGCCCACGATCTTGTGAGCGACAGAATATAGCGGGAGGTGGATTTGAACCACGCGAAACGCTCGCTGTACTCGCGTTTCTCTATTTCAAATCCACAGTATAGGACTTGCGACGACGCAGACTCGTCGCTCCGCTCCTCGTTTTGCGTCGTCAGAAAGTAGCGGGAGGTGGATTTGAACCGCGTGGACTTCAATCGCCTCGCTCTTTCGTCCTCAGGTTCAAATCACCACAGACGAATTCGTCGCTCACGGTCTTGTGAGCGGCAGAATATAGCGGGAGGTGGATTTGAACCACCGATCTGCGGGTTATGAGCCCGCCGGAATCTCCTAGCTATCCCATCCCGCTACCAGGTCGTAGTTCAGCGCTACGATTAAGGGTTGTGATTCGAATGCCGTCCGTGACTTTCTACCGTGGGTCGGATGAACCAAGAGTCACGGCGCTGCTCTGACTCTGCATTGGACAGGTCCCCGCACTCGACCCCGCGGACGGCTACGAGCCACCGCCCGACCCGCTCAGACGCTGCCTGTCTCAGTCGTCGCGTCTGCGTATCCCCGACCGAAGAGATAGTACATAACGATCTGCGCGTAAAACAACACGAGGAAGCCGACGAGTATCACCGCTAGCAAGCTCCCGACGATACCGAGACCAATACCGACGATGACGGCGACGAGGACAGCCACAAAGAAGTCGGCGTTAAACCCGGTCCGGACGACGCTCCCGATCTCGAAGGCCGCACTGAGACTGCCCGTGACTGCCAGACGCAACTGCGCGACGACAGTGAGATACCCGACTAACAGGAAAATCGGGAACATCACTAGCACGATCAAAAGCGCCAAGAGACTGAACCCAGCAGAGACACTTGTGCTGCCGCCGGCCGCAGACAGTGCGACCCCACCAGCAAGGACGGACTGCACAACGACAAACACGAGGAGGGGTATGATCCCGTACACCAGGGACACCACGAATGCCTTGAGCCCGTCGAGCAACAGCTCGATCCAGTTCTCGAACGACGGTGCACCCTCCTGTCCGTTGGCGCTATCCCGGGCGACTCGGAGGAGATAGCCCTGTACGATCAACCCAGGTATCACCAGAAATGAGAAGAGTGACAACACTGCGCCGATGACAACCGTCCTCAACCACCCATCGCTATTCCGTGGGAACGCGAGCGCGTCTTCGATCATACACACTCCGACACCGCGGCGGCACATAAATTCGGTCCACTGAGCCGACTGCTGGGACAGCCGCTATTCGACTGTTCGACTCCCGCCCGGCGGCAGGAACTCCTGGATCAAGTCGGGACTGGCAACCTTCCGGACGAAGGTTTCGTCTGTAAACCGGCCCTTGAACTCCCTGTAGAGCCGCTTGGCGATGTCGTTTTGGGCGTACTGACCCGGCTCGACCTCGATGGCCGTCTCCGCCTGCGGATCGATAGCGCTCGGCGGGCCACCGATCACCTGGGTCTCGGGCTCGCAGGTGATCCCTACGGCCACGCCGACTGGCGTGTCCTCGTAGTACGTGCGGTCGCCACGGATCGCGAAGCTTCCCTTTTCGAGGTACTCGCCACTTTCCGGCGTCTTGGTCACCTGGTCGTGATCGACCATATACACGTCGGCGGCGTACTTGCCCTCTTTCCAGACTGTCGAGTACGAGACCGCGAACTGGGCGGCCTCTTCGCGACTGGTCTCGGGAATGTCGATGTCGTCGTCGGGACTCTCGCTGGGCCCGGTCGCTTTCAGGATCGTCGCCGGCGCGCCGTGGGCCTGCGTGTGGAAAAACAGGTCTCCACGGTCGAGGTACTTCTTGACGAGTGTCTCGTTTTGATCGGCGCTGCGCCCGCCGATCACGAGAAAGCCGTCGCTGGTGTGGAACCACCGGAACTGTTCGTACCACTCCTCGCTCTGGCGAATCGGGATCGACGACCGGGCGAGCCAATCGATATCTTCGTCCTCGTCTGTTTCGTCTGCCTCCTCTTGCTCGCCGTCGTCCGCCTCCCAAGCCTCTCGCTCGGCTTTGACCTCCTCGAGGCGCTCGCGCGTGTCCTCGATCGCCTCCTTGGCACCCTCTTTTTTGCCCTCGATCCGTTTGGCCTCGGTGTAGAGCCGGTCAGCGTTCTTCTCGACGCCGTCGTCGGCAGCCAGTGTGATTCGAGTCCCGCCGATATTCATCGTTACCGTCCCTTCGCTGCCGTCGACACCGACGACGCTTTCGGCAGCGTCGATCCCCTGTTGTGCCCCCTCTTCGAAGGTCGCCTCGATGTCGTCCCAGGCGTGACCTTCCTCGCGAGCGGACTGGACCGTCGAAAGCACCTCATCGACGAGGTCGTAGTTGGCATACAGGAGTTGTGCCTTCTCGCGCTCGGCTTCGGCCGACTGCTCGAAGTCCTCGATCGCCTGCTGTTGTTGCTGGATGATCCGTTTTTGCTTCTCGATTTCGCTCTCGAAGTCCGGCCGCTCTCGACCGGTCCCGCTTTCGCCGCGGTCGTCGTGATCGGCGTCGACGTTCGCGAAGTAGTCGTCCAGCGCCTCGTTGAACGTCTCAAAGACCTTGCTGTCTCGGTCGGCGTACTCCTCAAGGGGAAACGGCGTCACGTCCACGCGGGCCCGGTCTTCGCCGTCGCCCTCGTAGTAGACTCGCGCGTCCAGATCGCCCGCACTGAGCCGCCGCGACAGCGACTCGATCTCCCGGTACAGGGCCTCGAACTCCGAGTCGTCGGTCGCCTCGATGTCCTGGTTGTAGGGCACGCCGGCGCGCGAGCAGAGTTCCTCGCCGTACAGCCCGCCGAAGTTCAGCTGTGTCGCCAGCGTCCGCACTACGTCGCTGTCGGACTGGCCCATTCGCTCGGTGAACCGCTCGTAGTCGACGGTGAGCGGGTTGAACCGGGCCGACGGAAACTCGTAGTGCGAGCCGGGCACGACGGTTCTGGATTTCAGCCGTACCGTCTCCAGACAGTCGATCACGTCGTCGTTCTCGTCGAGGACCGCTACGTTACCGTCGCCGAACAACTCCGCGACGACAGTTGTCGAGTCAGTGTCCCGTTCGAAGCGCAGCGTGAGGATGCGGTCGAACTCGAACTGCTCGACGGCTTGCAGTGTCGCTCCCGACAGCCGGTTGCGCAGCATCATCGCGAAGTTCGGCGGCCGCTCGGGAGCGTCCGGCACGCGATCGGGGTCAGCGATGTGTGCGCGCTTGTTCTCGCCGACTTCGATCAGCAGCTCGGTCCGGCCCCGGTCGTAGTCGCTCATCCGGAACCGCAGCAGCTCCGCGTCGGGATACAGATAGACCTTGTCGACGTGTGCGCCGCGATACTGGCCGAGCTCGCCGGCCAGCGCCGCGATGTCGACGCTCGTTAGTTCCCGCTTTTCGTCCATATCCGTATCTGTCGGGGCAGGGGGAAAGACGTGACGTTCACGCTTGCATCGACGAGCCTCCGACCGCTGCCAGCAACTCACGGTAGCGACGGGCTACGTCGGACGTGATCGGATCGCCGTGACCCATCCCGAGGAGATCCAGTGGCGGGGCCCGCGACCAGAACTCGACGATGCTCGCCCGGAGTTCGTCCATATCGTAGCTATCAAGCCAGACCGGTGGCGTCAGTTTCCCGTCGCGCTCCCAGAAGAGATCGCCGACGAACGCCGCGCCGTCCTCGTGGACGTACGCCACGTGGCCGGGGTTGTGCCCCGGTGTATCAAACACAGTGAAGTTCCCGATTCGCTCACCATCTCTGACTGGGCGGATGTCACTCCCAGCAATCGGAAACAACGGCCGAACGAGTCGGTGAAACAGGCCCTTGTGGTGACACAGCGGCGGATCGAACCCACCGGTTGCGAGGTCGTAGTCACGCTGGCCAATGTATATCGGCCCACCGAATTCAGAGGAGAGACGACCCAGTCCAGTGGTGTGGTCCAAGTCGTAGTGAGTGAGCAGGATACGATCGATATCGGCCGGATCGTACCCTGCTTCGGCCAGCTCCGATCGCAGCGACGGCCAGTTGACCCAGAGGCCAGTGTCGATCAGCGTGACCGTACCGTCATCGACGAGGTAACTGTTCGTGTTCAACGGCCGAACGAGCCCGACGTCAAGCAGCCACACGCCGGACCGGAGTCGTTCGGCCATACATCCGATTCAGTCTGCCTGGACAAATACCCCACGGCAGTGATATTACCGGCAGCTACAGACCGAAGCTTTCAGCGAGCAGATCCTCGCGTCGCTGCCCGTAGACGTACGTGTCGCCGCCGACGACGTCGACGGTCAGTTGGGCGGGCGCGAACAGGTCGGTCGGGAGGTCTTCGAGCGTCCAGTCGACTGACTCGAAGATCGCCTCGAACGGTTCGCCGTACGACTCTGGGGCGGTCGAGACGACCTCATCAAAGCGGTCGAACGGTTCCGAGACGACTAGATGCACCTGTCCGCCATAGGCGAGCGCGTCGGTCGTGCGGGCCATCGCGGCCGCTTCCCCGTCCGCGACGGGCGCAACCGGTGCCGATGCCGACGCCGAGAGCACGTCGAGCGGGTCGTATCCCAACTCCGACAGGCGAAATACGGCCAATTCAGCCGCCCTGGCGGCCGCCGTGACGCTACCGGTCAGGCTCGCCGTCGCATACGTCGGCAGGAACACGCCACTCTCGGGGACGCCGGCGCGGTCTGCGACCTCCGACACGACTCCCGCCTCGGGTAGGGTCTCTGCCTCCAGGGCCAACACTGCGAACTCGAAGTCGTCTCGGTAGCCCAGTCGCGAGAACTCCTCTTCCTCGGCGACCAGTGCCCGGGCCGGACCACTCCCCAGCCCTTCGAAGTCATCGACACTGAGTTCCCAGCCGGCTTTCTGTGAGCCTAACAGTGCAAGTCCCGGATAGTCCGTCGTGAGTTCGACGTGTGTCCGCGGTGTGTGCTCGATTGCATCGAGCGTCGTATCCAGCGTCGCCAGACCGGCTGTCTGGATCTCCGCGAGCATCAGTCCGGCTTCGATTCCACCGGGAACGTGGACGCCGAAATCGAGTACTGTCGCTTCCGAATCGAGTTGCTGGACGGCAATCGCGAGTTCGTCGGCGAAATCGATCGCCTCGTCGACTAACTCAGTCGCCATCCGGTTGAGCGGATCCATACCTTGGGTCTCGCTCGGCAGGGACATACGGCTTACTCTCCGTCGGCAGTATCGAATGTCGGGTCAGGGCTCGGTATCGAGCTGTGATATGGTGTTCGACACCAGCGTCGTGATCCCCCGGCGCAGACGCTCAGTTACGGCCTGATCGGAGACGTCGAACTCTTTGCCGAGTTCTTTCGTCGAGATGCCACGCGGCAACGAGTAATACCCGTGATCGACAGCGTACGTCAGTGTCTCCCGCTGTGGTGGCGTCAGGCCGTACCACGGCCCGGCATCGGGTTTTGTGGGGTTGTAGATCCGCTCGACTATCACGTCGATCTCTTCTTCAGTGTAGAAACTCTGAAACTCCGAGAGGACCTCGTGAGAGGGAAACCGGAGTTCGAGCGACCATCGATCCGCGCCTCCGGTCGCTCCCAGGAGTGCGATGTCTTCCTGGATAATCGTCCTGAAAAGCGTGTCTGTCGAGGGGTCCCAGTCGAGCGTGTACAGGACCTCCCCCTCGTGGGTGTTGAGCGGGCGGATGTCAGACACCGCCGGGTGTGCGCGAACCCGCTGTACGAACTCGTCTCGAGCCCCGTGCTTGACGCGGATGAACGGGGTGGGGCGACCCCCGAGTGGCACCATCGTCTCAAGCGTGACCCGTCCAGGCTCTTCGACACTGAGTATTCGCCCCAGCTCGAACGCCTCGGACGCGACCGTTAGCTCGACGATGACTGTCATCGGATATAACGTATTTACTGCCCAGTCGTTAAAGGCTACCTTACTCTCCTGCCCGATTTCTTTGTCACACCTGGTGTACCAGGTTTTCCGCCACTACTATCCCCTATGAACTCTTCCGTGTCAATAGGCTATCGGGAACACGCCGACACGGATGGTACCTGACCCGGTCACGCCTGGAGTACATCCATGACATCTGATCCGGTCTTTGACGGCGAGATTGAGAGTTCGGCCGACTTCGAAGCCGCCCTCCATACGCTGCTGGTTGCAGCACTGGCGAACGATGTCGACCCGCGTGGGTCCTGGGAATATCGCAGTGACGGACTCCCGTCGGACTGGGAAGTTATGATCGCGGAACTCCAGCCCCGCGACACTGACGTATGAATCCCTTGGTAGGCAATCCGCAATCGACATATTCTGAGCCTATGATCATTCTGTATGGCGCGGTCTGGGGAGGCTCAATCGGGTCTGGGGCCACTAGATAGTATCTCGCCGGATGGGATTCTCGAGGGTGTCAGATCCCACGCCATTTTCGTCCTTGATGCAGACGGGGTCATTTCGCTGTGGTCTGGCTCGGCGCGGGCACTCTATGGCTACGAGGCCTCGGACGTGGAGGGCAGGCACGTGCGTACGCTGTTCGCTGAGGAGCGATCGGGCGAGGGAGATCCAGTCGATTTCGAGGCGGTCGAGGACGTGTCCGATCGGACTGTCGAGACCGAAGGCTGGCACGAGCGAGCCGACGGTTCGGTGTTCTGGGCGCTGCTGACCCTCTCGCCGCTCGGTGACGAGCAGCTACGCGGGTTCACGGCGATCAGCCAGGACACGACCGAGGACAAGGCCCACGAGCGAATGCTTGAGCGCCAGAACGACCGTCTCAAGGAGTTTACCGATATTCTCGCACACGACCTCCAGACTCCGTTACAGATTATCGACGGACGACTGACTCTCTACGACGAAACGGGCGACGACCAGCACATCGAGTCCATCGACGAGACGGTCGATCGAATGGCACGGCTCGTCGACGACCTGCTCCGGGTCGCCAGGCAGGGTGACGTCCTCACGGACCCGGAGCCCACCGATCTGGAGTCGGTCGTCGAATCTGCCTGGGACGGAGCGACGTATGACGCAGACGCCACGCTTCGATATACGACCGTCCCCTCAGTCAGCACCGACCCAGATCGGCTCCACGAGCTATTCGAGAATCTCTTTGCGAACGCCGTGGAACACGGCGGCGAGGGCGTGACTGTTCGGGTCGGTCCCCTTCCGAGCGGCTTTTACGTCGAAGACGACGGCCCTGGCGTTCCCGAAGAGATCCGCGACCAGGTCTTCGATCACGGCGTCACGACCAGCGACGACGGCAGCGGATACGGGCTCTCGATCGTCCGGACAATCGCGACCGCTCACGGCTGGGACATCGGTGTGACCGACAGTGACGACGGCGGAGCCAGATTCACCGTCACCGGGATCGAGTTTGTCGACTGATTTCGGCCGCCCGGTCTGCGTGTGGCCGGGACGACAGCCACCAGCCGATACGTGACTACCACAGGGAGGTGCCTGTCCCCCCAACTTTTACCTTAATATCAATATATACGTCTGGTAGTGGTCAACACGCGGATCAACTACAGTGGGCTGGTCATCGCCGGGATCGGATTTTTCCTGACGCGTTTCACAGTCACGCTCGCCATCTACGAAGACCCGGTCCGGTTCTACTTGGCGGGAGTCGTCCCGCTCGTGTTGGGACTTGGCCTCGCGGCCTTCGGCGTTGCGTTAGCGGTTGTGAACATCGAGGCAGCGTTTGTCCGTACGACGGCCCTCTGGTGTGTCGCGGGATTGCTGACGATGCTGCTGTTGGCTGTGCTCACGCTAGTCGGGTCGAACACTGGCAGCCTGTCAGATATGGCTGCCCTCCGGTCGCGTGCGTATCTCTCGAACTTTCTTATCGGCGGCAGTCTCGGTGGCACGCTGACTGGACTGTATGCGGGCCGGACTCGCAAGCAGCGAGTCGAACTCGGTCGACAGACCGACCGGCTCAACGTACTCAATCGATTCCTCCGTCACGAAATTCTCAACGCACTTACCGCGATACGAGGATACGCCTCGATACGGCGTGACGGCGCTCGGGACCCTGAAACAGTAATTAACAAGCACTCTGACGCTATCGAGCGAACGATCGAAGAGGTGAAATACCTCACTCGCAACGACGGGCCGGCGATTGGTTCGGTAGACGTCTCGGAATGTCTCCAGAACAGCATCGAGACGATCGAAGCGGAATATCCGGATGTCGACATCGCTGTGGACGGAGCAGACGACGCGATACCCGTCCGTGCCACCGATCGATTAGAGCGTGCCTTCACACATTTACTTGAAAACGCTGCTGTACACACAGGCGCCGACTCGCCTGTCGAGGTTTCGGTCACCGAGGCGACTGACGTGGTTCGTATCAGCGTCAGCGACACGGGTCCTGGGCTCCCCGAAAGCCAGCGACGACTACTCGAGACCGGCGACGTTGGCTCGCCCGACGAACCTGGCACTGGATTCGGGCTCAACATCGTCCGGTTTCTCGTCGAGAGTTTCGGGGGCACAATCGAGACAACGGTGAGTGACCGTGGATCGACAATCACCGTCGTCCTATCACGTCCCGTCCCCGACGAGACTGGCTTACGCCCGGACTCGGCCCGTCTGGCGGGGTTCAGTCCCTCGGCACCACATCTGCTCGTCACGTCTGTGGCTGCCATCATCGCCGGCATCGCCTACGGCATCGTCTCGCAATTGTTCGGTGGTTCCGTCAGCGGTATCGGCGTTTTCTACGGCGCTGCGAGCCCCGCTATCGGTTGGATCACTCACGAATTCCACAGCATCGTGTTCGGATTCGTCTTCGTAGGGGCCATCTCGCTTGCACCGAAACAGTATCACGATCATATCCCTGCGTATCTGGCGATCGCCGTCGGCTGGGGGCTGGTACTCTGGTTGTTGGCCGCCGGTATCGTCGCCCCGGTGTGGCTCCGACTGCTCGGTATCCAAGAGACGGTGCCGAACCTCTCGGCGGACCTGTTGGCAACCCATCTCGTGTGGGGTATCACCCTTGGTCCACTGACAGCACTTGGGTTCCGCCGTGCCGTGCCCTGGCTCAAGCGACACGGCTGGTGAAAGGGGTCATTCTTGACTCTGGTGGCTATACGTCTGTCAGAATATTCGACACCCCGTCGTGACGATTCATTTCGAAATGGTATGGTCACCAGTCTGAGACACCAATGGTGTTTTTGTCGTGTCCGTGAGTGCGTGTGTGTATGGCGGACGAATACCGAACGGAATCCGACAGCCTCGGCGAGATGCAGGTGCCGGCCGACGCCTATTGGGGGGCTCAGACCCAGCGTGCAGTCGAGAACTTCCCGATCAGTGACCGCAGGTTCGGGCGCCGCTTCGTGCGCGCGCTCGGCATCGTCAAGAAGGCCGCCGCACAGGCCAATCGTGACCTGGAGACGATCCCTGAGGACAAAGCCGACTGTATCATCCAGGCTGCTGAGGAAGTCATCGCCGGCGAGCACGACGATCAGTTCCCGGTCGATATCTTCCAGACCGGGAGCGGTACCTCGACGAATATGAACGCAAACGAGGTCATCGCCAACCGCGCGACCGAGATCTACGGCGGAGAGATCGGCACGCGGGAGATCCACCCCAACGATCACGTCAACTTCGGCCAGTCGAGCAACGACGTGATCCCGACGGCGATGCACGTTGCTGCCCTGGAGGCCGTCGAGCGCGACGTCATTCCCGGCCTCGAGACGCTCCGGGACGAACTGGAAGCGAAGGAAAACGAATTCGAGGACGTGGTCAAGACCGGCCGGACTCATCTCCAGGACGCCACGCCGATCCGACTGGGCCAGGAGTTCTCTGGCTATCGGGCACAAGTCGAAAAGGGCATCTCTCGCGTCGAGGATTCGACCGAACGCCTCGCGGAACTTGCGCTCGGCGGGACAGCAGTCGGGACCGGCCTGAACACTCATCCCGAGTTCCCGGAACTGGCCGCCGAGTACATCAGCGAGGAGACGCTGTTGCCCTTCCGCGAGGCGGACAACCACTTCGAGGCCCAGGCAGCCCACGACGCGATGAGCGAAGCCCACGGCGCGCTTCGGACGGTGGCAGGTTCACTGCACAAGATCGCAAACGACCTCCGCTTGCTGGCCTCGGGGCCGCGGAACGGCCTCGGCGAGATCGACCAGCCCGAAAACCAACCTGGCTCCTCAATTATGCCCGGGAAGATCAACCCGGTCGTCGCCGAGTCGGTCAATCAGGTCTACGCACAGGTTGTCGGCAATGACGCTGCGGTCTCGACGGGCGCGGCGAACGGACAGATCGATCTCAACCTCTACAAACCGGTGATCGCCTCGAACTTCCTTGAGTCCGCCCGACTGCTCGCGAACGCCGCCGGGACCTTCGCGACGAAGTTCGTTGGGAAACTGGAGGCCGACCGCCAGCACTGCGAGCAGCGCGTCCAGCAGTCGATGGCGCTGGCGACCGCGCTCAACCCCGCCATCGGGTACGACAAGGCCGGCAAAGTCGCAAAGAAAGCCCTCGCAGAGGACAAGACGATCCGCGAGGTCGTCCTCGCGGAGGGGTATCTCGACGAGGAGGAAATCGAAGACGTGCTCGACCCCGCGAAGATGACCGAGACAGGGATCCTCGGCGAGGAGTAACGTTGACTGCTCTCGGCGGGCCGGAGTCGATCGATCCACAGTAGTGGGCTTCCCGGAACGTGCCGATCCATTCGGGACCCACCAGCCTAGTCGGGTCGGTGGGCAGTCTGTGGCTGGCGACCAACTTGCGGGCACAGTTGGTCGACACGTCGACAATCACGCTCAAGGCCCTGGGGCGCCCTGTCTCGGGTATGTTCGACGAGATTATGGAGAAGTTCGAAGACAGCCCGAGTCAACAGCGGGTCATTCGCTTGCTGCTCGAACGCGGTTTTTCCGTCAACGACGAAGGGCGGGTCGTCTCCGGCGGTATCGAGATCCCAAACACCGGAATTGCCCGCGAAATCGATGTCGACCGGCGGGTCGTCGACGCCACGACCGACGCGATCCTCGCGGATACACAACTCCGGCGCATCTTCCAGAACATCTCCGCGATTCCGAGTCTGATGGACCTCGCTCCGGTGTTGGACCTGACCGTTCTGACGGTGACTGTCGGCGACGCCGAAGACACGGGCATCGTCGCCGCGGTCACGAATGCGATCGCCGACCACGATATCGCGATTCGGCAGGTGATCAGTGACGACCCGGAGTTCTCCGACGCGCCGAAACTGTACGTCATCACTGGTCAGCAACTTCCCGGCGAACTGATCAACGAGATCCAGACGATGCCGTTCGTCCGGAAAATCGAACTACGGTGACCCGAACGGCCTGTCGCTACTCCTCGCTGTCGAGATCGACCACGCGCTTGCCTGCGGCTTTCGGCACGACGCGCTTTTCCGCGCCGTCCCACGTTCGGTCGAGTTCGCGCCCCTCGAACAGTCGGTCGAGAAATACGGCTAGTGCGGCGATCTCGGAATGTGGTTGGTTCGTCACGCCCACGTTGAAGTCCGCACGTTCGTAGACCTCGAAGGGGACTTTCTCTGCGCCGACGACGACGAGCAGTGGCTCCTCTCGATGGGCTGTTCGGATCTGGTCTTGGAGGTCTTGCACCGGCTCGCCGTACATCGTCAGGTGCGCGATCGACCCGTCCCACGATCGAATCCGACCGAGCGGTTTCTCGGTCACCTCGACCTCGAAGGGGCCGCCAAAGCGGTCGGTGATGTCGGTGACGGTCTCTTTGCGTCCTGCCGCGGCGTCCTCGAGCACGAGTCGATCGGCACCGAGCGCGCGGGCGGTGAGTCCGACGTGGGTGGTCATCCGTTCGTCGCGGCCCGGTCGATGGCCGAGTCTGAGCACGACGACCGGCGGTTCGTCTTGCATAGGTGACCTGTCTTCCGGCACGGGTTAGGTGCTTTCGAAACGGCGGGACCGTCGCCCGGATCAGGCGCTGTCGATCGCCTGCGAGATCGTCTCGAAGTCGTAGCGGTCGAGAGCTGTGCCGTTCACGAACACCGTCGGCGTCGAATCGACACCGAGACTATCGCCGAACTGTTTGTCGGCCTGGATCGTCTCACTGTATCGTTCGTTGATGGCCGCATTCCGAACGACATCGGGATCTGCCCCGACCTCCTCAGCAAGCGACGCATAGAGGTCAGGACCCAGATCTGACTGGTTACGGTAGAGTCGCTGTGAGTACTCCCAGTAGGCCGCGCTGCCGGCTGTGTCCTGTACCGCGCGGGCCGCGTTTGGCGCACGGACGGACTCATTACTCAGCGGCAGCGGGAAGTCGTGATGTTCGTAGTGGATCGTCCCTGGATCGATATACTCCGAGCCAACCTGCGGGAAATGTTCAGTCACGTAGCTGGCACAGTGGCCACAGACGTAGTCCTCGAAGACCAGGACGGTCGTATCGGCTGTAGGATCGCCCAGCGTCGGTGTCGGCAGGAGCCCATCACCGTCTGGGGTCGCTGTGTCCGTCGCCACGTCCGGCTCGTAGATGGCTGCTGACTCGCTTTCGTCGCCGAGTATGCCACAGCCAGCGAGCCCGGCCGATCCGATAGCCGCTGCGCCCGCAAGAAAACCGCGTCGTGTGCCCCGTCCGTTGTTTGTCATACAAGCGGGTCTGTGCCCAACTCTGATAATATCGTTCCTTCGGGCTTGTCTTGCCTCTGACAGCGACGACGGCTTATCGAATGTGCGCTGTTGCGGTGCACTCGACGTCGACGGCACACAGCCACGCGCGGACCGCTCCCTTCGGCAGGTCAGTCTCGGTGATCGTCTCGCGCAGTCGTTCACCTGGCCGTATCGTCTCGGTCCGAAGTGCCTGCGTGAACACCCGTCCGTCGCTATAGCGCCACTGCTCGTCCCCGCCCCGCTCGATGACGACTTCGATGGTCTGTCCGTCAGGAAACTCGAGATCGATCGGAGCTGTTCCCGTGTTTCTCGCGACGAATCTGATCGTCGATTTCCCGTCCTGTCTCACCTCGACCGTGCAGTCGATCGCCATATCGGAGTAGCCAACAGACAGCACAATTAGCGTTGGGATGGCAAGGGCCAAATCCCCGCAGCCGCTACGATCGGGCGTGCAGATCGTCGGATATGAGACGGGTGCACCGGACGATGTGGCTGCCTTGCGCCTCGCAGACGACGGCGAGATCGACCGACAGCCGCTCGATCCGGGCAAGCAACTCACGCTGACACTACACGAGCGCCACTGCGCTGGCACGATCGACCACTCCGGAGCGACGCCACGTTACATCCGATGTGACGCGCCACAAGCCCCCTACTGTCCGCAGCACACCGACCGCTGGCCGTGTGCGCGCTGTACGGGTGACTGTGACTTGCCCCGTGAGACGTGCCACGAGGAACACGCGATTTATCTGGCGGCGTTCGCACCGGCGACGTTCAAGGTCGGCGTCACCCGTTCGTGGCGACTTGAGACCCGCCTGCGCGAACAGGGTGCCGACCGGGCGGCCCATATCCGGACAGTCGAGAACGGCCGCATCGCCAGACAGATTGAAGCCGACATCGCCGCGACGATCAGTGACCGAGTCCGCGTGCCGAGGAAAATCGAGGGTCTCCATCGGACCGTCGATGGCGACGCGTGGTCGGAGTTGCTTGCCGGCCACGACCCGATCGCGACCTATACGTTTACCTACGGGCTCGAACTCGCCGAACGGCCGGTCGTCGAGACGATGGCGACCGGCACAATCCGGGGAACGAAAGGCCGGGTGCTCGTCCTTGATCGCAACGACAGTACTTATGCGGTAGATATGCGCGATCTGATCGGCTACGAGGTGAGCCAGCGTCCCTCCTCGCGCCAGTTGCAGTCCAGTCTGAGCGCGTTCGAGTGATCGGCAGGCGAGTTCGTCCTGATCGCAGTCCCGTGGCACTTATGCGGACACGCCCGGACGCCAAGCGTATGCAGACTGTCATCCTCGCGGCGGGACAGGGAACCCGTATGCGACCGCTGACGGTGTCGCTGCCGAAACCGATGCTGCCGGTCGCCGATCGCCCGCTGGTCGCACATACTGCTGACGTCGCCGTTGCGGCCGGCGCGAGCGAACTTATCATCGTCGTCGGCTACGAGGCCGACACGATTCGATCGTACTTCGGCGAGGAGTATCGTGGTGTCCCGGTCACGTTCGCACGTCAGCAGACCCAGGCGGGTACTGCCGACGCCGTCCGGGCCGCTAGCGACTACCTTACGGGTCCGTTCGCGGTGCTGAACGGCGACAACCTCTACGATCCGGCGAGTATCGAGACGCTGTTCGCCTCCGGGCCGGCGTTGGCGACCCACCGTGTCGAGGACCCCTCCAATTACGGCGTCATCTCAGTCGACGACGGGCGGGTCTCCGGAATCGTCGAGAAGCCGCCCGACCCGCCGACCGACCGTGCGAACACGGGTGCGTATGTCTTCCCCGAGGCTGCCCGTGAGTGGCTGGACGTTCCCGAGAGTGAGCGCGGCGAACACGAGATCACCGACGTCGTCTCGCGGGTGATTGAGGCATTCGACGTCACACCCGTCGAACTCGACCGCTGGTTGGACGTCGGCCGGCCCTGGGAACTGCTTGCGGCGAACGAATGGCAACTCGCCGAACTCGACCGGCGGATCGCTGGGGACGTGAGCGCGGACGCCGAACTCCGTGGCTCCGTAGTTATCGAGTCGGGTGCGACCGTCGAGCCGGGCGTCGTGATCGAAGGCCCCACGCTCGTTCGTTCGGGCGCCACAGTCGGGCCGAACGCGTACATCCGCGGTGCGACACTATTGGGCGAGAACGTCTATGTCGGCCAGAGTGTCGAACTCAAAAACAGCGTTGTGATGGCCGATAGTAACGTCCCACACCTCTCGTATGTCGGCGATAGCGTACTCGGACGGGACGTGAACTTCGGGGCCGGGACGAACGTCGCGAATCTCCGCCACGACGGTGCTGACGTCCGGCTCACGGTCAAGGGTGAACGCGTCTCGACGGACCGCCGGAAATTCGGTGTCGTCGTCGGCGACGGTGTCAAGACTGCCATCAACACGAGCCTGAACGCGGGGGTCGTCCTCTCATCGGGAACGACTACGACCCCCGGGGAGACTGTCACCAAGGACCGATAACTCGACCCACACGGCCCGCTTGTTGTGGTGTGTACACGCCCTTCAAGCAGCACATATCCGTTCCGCGACGTTTTAGTCCCTGGGGAAGTTACAGCACGTATGCAACTCTCGGTCGTCGTCCCGACGCTCAACGGCCGGGACCGCTTGGCGGGGACGCTCGAAGCCCTCGCGACGGTCGTTCCCGAGGCCGAAGTCGTGGTCGTCAACGGCCCGTCAGCGGATGGAACGACCGGGATGGTTCGTGAGCGCGACGACGTGGACGTACTCGTCGAACTCGCCGATCGGTCGGTTACGACGGCGCGCAACGCCGGAATCGACCACGCGACCGGGGACGCCGTCGCGCTCGTCGATCACGGACTTGCTGTCGATGCGTCCTGGGCAGAAGCGGTGCAAAGAGGACTTTCTGATGGCGACGTGATCACCGGTCCGACACACCGGCCGCGCCGCGCGGGGGCGGCGACCGAAACCGTCGAGACTCAGGCCGTTGCCGGACGGGAGGTCACGTATTTCAACAGCGGCAACGTCGCGTTCGATCGGGCCGTGCTCGATGCGCTTGACGGCTACGACGAGTACCTTCCGGTCGGCGGGTCTCGGGACCTGGCCCATCGACTCGCCGACAGCGAGTTCCACGTCGAGTGGGACCGGTCGATGGCCGTCGAACGGACGTACGGTGCCGACGGCGGGCAGCCACAGCGTGACTGGGGCTGGCAGTATCGCTCGCTCGCATATCGGTTAAGCAAAAACTACGGGCTCCGGCCGACAGTCCTCCGGCGGGTGGCCGGTCACGCCGCCAGTGACGCCCTCGACTCACTACGAGACGTGTTCCGCCGCAAGACCGTCCCCTCCGAGTGGCTCTCGGCCGGACGTGACGTCCTCTCCGGAGCGGCCGTGGGACTGAAAGACGGCCTCTCGGCCCGAGCACGTGACCCTTCGCTCGCCCGCAATCCACACGGCGCGAGCACGCAGTCTGACCGGGCAGTGTCAGTGTATGACTGGCGCTGACACCGTTACTCGAGTTCGTCGTTGATCCAACTCCGGGCAGCCATCGCTGTCGGGAATCCGAGCGTCGGGATCGACAGCGTCGCGACGTGTTGTAACGCCTCTGGGTCGACTCCTTCCTCCAGGCCGCGACGGACGTGGGAGTGAACGGCCCCTTCCGACCCCGCGCCGACCGCGAGCGCGAGTTTGACGAGGCGTTTCGTTTCGCCCTCAAGCGGCCCGGCTGCTGCACAGGCCCTCCCGAGGTCGCTGTATCGCTCCCAGACGTCGGGGTGCTCGCTGGCGAGTTCGTTCGGCACGTCCGGCAGTTCGTCGAGTGTGGCTGGTTCGTCTGCCATACGGCCTCTTTGATTTCTTCCGTGTTGTATTTTGGCGTGTGACAGACTACGATGTACTCCCGTCACCGTTTTCCACACGTGGGTCTATCTGCGAGTAGGATGCGTGATGATACCGACGGGGATCGATACGTCCATCGACCCGACGCCTCGGCCGGCGACGCCGACAGTGACTTTGGCTGGCGCGGTTGGGTGCTCGTCGGGGCGCTCGTCGTCTCGTTTCTGCTCGTTCCGTGGGCGTTGATCCTGCTGTCATCGGCGCGGGGCGCAGTCGCGTCGCTCGGTCTCCCCTGGCGGGAGACGTTTCTGATCGTGCCGCTCGTCCCGGCGCTGGGGCTTGGCGTGCTCGGCGTCTGGGCGGCGCTTGCCGCACGCCGGTGAGTCGTCTCCTCTCGCTGGCAAACGATTTAGGGCAGACCCTCCAAGGCCACAGGTATTGGAATGGTCTCGTCGCTGTACGTGCCGCTGATGTTGCTTGCTGCCGTCGCCGGGTCGGGACTCGCACTGTTCGCCTGGCTCCATCGTGACACGCCCGGTGCGGCACCCCTCGCGTTGTTCCTGCTTGCGGCCAGCCTCTGGTCGCTGACGGACGCGCTGAGCGTCGCGACGGACACGCCAGCGTTCTGGACGGCACTGAAACTGTCGATTTCGGCACTGGTCCCGATTTCGTGGCTCGCGCTTGTGTTTGAGTACACAGGTCGCGAACGCTGGCTGTCCGGTCCTCGCCTGCTCGCACTCGTCGTCGAGCCGATCGTGTTCTCGGGGCTCATCTGGACGAACGGGAGCCACGGACTCGTCTGGCGCTCGGGCCAGGTGGTGCTCTCGGGTCAATACTACGTCCTCGATACGACGCCGGGACTCGCTTTCTGGGGCAATCAAGTCTACGCCTACGGGTTGATCGCGGTCGGTGCTTCGCTGCTGGTCGGCGTGCTGTGGCGGACTGACGGTGTCTTCCGCGATCAGAGCACCGCGTTGCTGATCGCGATTGCCGTCCCGATGGCCGTCAACGCGCTCTACGTCTTCGAATACATCCCCGGCGCGGTCGATCCGACCGGCATCGCGTTCGTGTTTTCCGGCGCCGTCATCGCGGCTGCCGTCCTCCGTGAGCACCTGCTCGATGTCACGCCGGCGACACGGCAGCTGGGCCGCGAGGAACTGATCGGACAACTTGCGGACCCGGTGGTTATCGTCGATGCGAGCGGGACAGTCGTCGATCTCAACCGCGCCGCCGAGTCGTTGCTGGCCACCGACGCTGCGGATGCGATCGGCAACGATCTAGCGGTGCTCGCCCCAAAACTGGCCGATCTCAATGGAGTCACCGAGATCACGATGGACCGTGACGGGATGCGCCGTTATTACGACGTTCGCGTCTCGGAACTAGATCGCGCCTACGGCACTGTGACTGGGCGGATCATCAGCCTCCGGGACGTCACCGAGCGCACTCGCCGCGAACAACGTCTGGACGTGATGAACCGCCTGTACCGACACAACCTCCGCAACGAGATGAACGTCGTCCGTGGACACGCCGAGCTACTCGCCACGCGCATCGAAGCGCCGGAACACCGCGAACACGTGAGCAAAATCATCGACACCGCCGACGACATCGTCGACCGCAGCGAGAAGATCAGCGCGCTCTCTCGATCAGTCGCAGACGAACCGACGCAATCGCTCGATCTCTGCTCGATTCTCCAGTCGCTCGCGGAGTCGGTCCGTGCCGACCACCCCGAGGCGTCGATCACGCTCGATTCGCCCGACTCGTGTGTCGTCGTCGGCGACCCCTCGGTCGAGCTCGCGGTCGGGGAACTGATCGCAAACGCCATCGAGCACGCCGACCGTCCGGATCCGACGGTGCGGCTCGATCTCACGGCCGCGGACGGTCGTGCCCGGCTCGCAATTGCTGATGACGGCCCAGGGATTCCCGAGCAGGAACTCGAGGTTCTGGAAGCCGGCACTGAGACGCCGATGGAACACGCCAGCGGCGTTGGTCTGTGGCTGGTCTCTTGGACGATCGAACGCGTCGGTGGAACGGTTTCGTTCGAGACTGACGACACTGGAACGACAGTCACAGTCACGCTTCGGACCGACGATTCGCCGTCGCGATCGGCGGTATTTTGATGACTCGCATCTGAGCAACCGCTATGTCACTCGCTGCTGACACCCGGGAGGCGGTTCGAGCACACCCGTTTGTCTACGAGGGACTGCGTGCTGGGATTCTCAACTACACCGCTGTCGCCCGGTTTCTGGACGTCGGCGAGACCGACGCCGTCACGGCGGCACTGCGACGCTACGCCGAGGAGTTATCCGACTACGAGCGTCCCGACCGCGAACTCCGGGTGACGATGCACAGTGGTGTCGGCCCCGCCGATGACGGCGAGGACCCACTGCTCGTGGTGGGTGAGACGGCACTCGCAGCCGACGGCGGCGACGCGACCGCGATCGTCGCGACCGGTGACGTCGATCCCGACCTGCTGGCGACGGTCCTCGGGCGCTGTCGAACCACAGACGTGGCTGTCGAAGCCGCCGCAGTCGGCTCCAGCGCGCTCGCGGTCGTCGTCGGGCGGCGGGACGGCCCGGACGTCGTCCGGTTGCTCGAACGCTACGGCGACACCTGACTGGGATAGTGACGCCGCGACACGGACTCCGACGGATTGAAACGCTGGCTCGCGTAGTGACGGGCAATGACACTGCGCGTGAGTAACACGTTGACCGGCGAGCGCGAGGAGTTCGTACCTGAGGATCCCGACGCCGTCCGGTTGTACTACTGCGGGCTGACGGTCTCGGACCCGCCACATCTGGGTCACGCCCGCGGGTGGGTCCACGTGGACGTGATGGATCGATGGCTCTCCTGGCTGGGCTATGAGGTCCAGCACGTCGAGAACTTCACCGACGTCAACGAGAAAATCGTCGCTCGCGTCGGCGAGGACGGTTCGAGTGAGGCCGACGTCGCCGAGTCGTACATCCAGGACGTGATCCAGTCGATGCGCAATCTCAATCTCAAGCGCGCCGAGGTCTATCCCCGTGTCTCCGAGCACGTCCCGGAGATCATCGATCTCGTCGAAACCCTGATTGCGAACGGTTACGCCTACGAGTCGAACGGCTCGGTCTACTTCGACGTGACCGCCTTCGAGGAGTACGGCAAACTCTCCAACCAGGAGATCGACGAACTGGAGACCCAGGGCAGCGCGGACGAACAGGCCGAGAAGCGCCACCCGGCGGACTTCGCGGTCTGGAAAGGCGGCAGTGTCGATCCCGCGGAGATCACCGACCATCAGCACGCCGAGGCCGCACCCGCAGAAGAGGCCTCCGAGACCGCCGAGACGTGGGACTCTCCGTGGGGTGAGGGCCGTCCAGGCTGGCACATCGAGTGCTCGGTGATGAGTATGACCCATCTCGACGAGACGCTGGACATCCATGTCGGCGGGCAGGATCTGGTCTTCCCCCACCACGAGAACGAGATTGCCCAGAGCGAGGCCGCGACCGACGAAACCTTCGCCAACTACTGGCTGCACGTCCGGCTGCTTGAGACCAAAGGCGAGAAGATGTCTTCCTCGCTGGGAAACTTCGAGACGGTCCAGGAAGCAATCGAGCACTACGGGACGGACGTCGTGCGGACCTTCCTGCTGTCGACGGCCTACTACAACAGCGCCGTCTACGGCGAGGACACGATCAGCGAAGCCATCGAGCGCTTCGAACGGCTGGAGCGGGGTTACGAGCGCGCCGTCGAGGTCTGTGACAGCGTCGACGCCCGGACGAAAGCCGAAGACGACGATCTCCGCGCTGCCGTCGAAACAGCCCGCGAGGACTTCGAGGCCGCGATGAACGACGACTTCAACACCCGGGCGGCGATGACCGCACTCCTGGATGTCGTGAGCCAAGTCAATACCCATATCGACGAGCACGACCAGCACGACTATCGCGGGCTTCGGCGGGCGATCGAGACCATCGAGGAGTTCGCGGGCGGCGTCTTCGGGCTCTCGTTGGGCGGGGCCAACGGCGGCGATGTCGAGCTTGCCGAAGACGTGATCGACCTCGTGCTTTCGATCCGCGAGCACGAACGCGAGGCCGGCAATTACGAGCGCGCCGACGAACTCCGGGACGAACTAGAGGCGCTCGGCGTCGAGGTCCAGGACACCGACGACGGTCCAGTCGCGCGGATTGAGTAGGCCACAGACTTTTTTCGCTCGGCGGCGAGTCCCGGATATGATCGAATCCCTCGTCTACCGCGGCGGTGCCGTCGAGTCCTACGACGATCTCGCGAGGGCGAAAGCCGCTGAGGGGACGACGTGGGTTCACGCGACGGAAGTCACCGACGACGAGCGCGAACGCGTGCGTGAGGCGTTCGATCTGCACCCGCTCGCGATCGACGACATCACCGGCAACGTCCGTGCCAAGACCGAGGAGTTCACAGACTACGTGTTCGTCCTGCTGAAGACGGCCCGACTTACGCGGGGCGAGACCACCTTCGAGGAGGAGATCACCGACGACCCGGTGGGCATCTTCTTCAGCGATGACTGGGTGGTGACGCTGACGCCCGGCACGGCCGAGGAGATCGGTCGTGTACGCGGAGCCGTCGAATCGCTGGACGAGCGATTGCTGGAGCGTGGCGCGGACTTCACGGCCTACCGAATCGTCGACGCGATGGTCGATCGGTACTTCGACCTGCTTGACGGCATCGAGACGAAGATCGAATCTATCGAGGACGAGGTCGTCGCCTCGACTGACATCGACCTGCTCGAAGGGATCAACAGCGTCCGGCGGGAACTGCTCTCCTTTCGCAAGCTTCTGTGGCCGGCCAGGGAAGCCGTCGGGACGCTTGCCCGAGGCGATCCCAATCCGATCTCTGGGGTGACAGAGAAGTACTACCGCGACGTATATGATCACCTCGTCCAGTTGGTCGACTTGACCGAGACCTACCGCGATCTGATCGCCGGGACGCGGGACATCTACCTCAACACGCTCTCTCAGTCGACCAACGAGGTGATGAAGGTTCTCACGGTGGTGGCGACGATATTTATCCCGCTCACCTTCGTCGCCGGCGTCTACGGGATGAACTTCGAGTGGATGCCAGAGCTGGGCTGGCAGTGGGGATACCCGGCCGTGCTGGGACTGATGGCCGCTATCGCCGTCGGCATGGGCTGGTTCTTCCGCCATCGGGGGTACATCTAGAGGATCAGTGGCCCGAGTAACACCCCCATCAGTGAGACGCGACGGGCACCGACCCGCGGAGGAATCAGACCGACCAGCGTCGCTGCGAGGAAGATCCCGACGCCTACGACGCCGCTCAGAACCCAGAGCAACACGACCAGCAGGGCAAGCACGCCGATCGACACCCGGGTATTGTCGAGTTGCCCGACGACTGCGAGATAGCGATCGCCGAGGACAATCACGAGCACGAACCCGACAAGCGAGGCGACAGCAATCGCGAGCAGCCACAGCGAAAGCGACTGCGGGGCGTTGACTGATTCGACGGCGACGACGACGCCCGTCCGGGTCGAGCCGAAGGTAACGAACGCCACGAGCGCGAAAATCGCCGTCGCCGTGTTGACGCCGCTGGTCGCGACGACGAACCCGCGGGAACCACGCGAATGCGGCACTGCGAGTAGCACCATCGTGGCCGCGATCGCACTGGAGACGCCCGGCAGGAAGCCGACGATCGCCCCCGCAACCGCCCCCATTCCGGCCAGGCCGACGACCAGCCAGCGCGTCGTCAGTACGACCGGCTCGTCCTGCGGGGGGACGCCCGAACCGCCGATCGAATCGAGCAGGATCGGCGCACCGAACAGCCCGGCGAACAGCGGCGCGAGCGTGTTCCCGACCGCAACTATTCCACCGACCGTCAGATTCAGCGTGACAAACCCGAGGACCGCGCTCGCGGCAAACGAGAGGGCCGCGCCGATCCGCGCAGGTCGGCTTGGCTCCGACATGAGCAAGACGGCGACGATGGCAGTGAGCACGATCGACAGGTGCGACTCGAGCCACGGCATCCCGGATTCCATTGCCTCGGTCAGCGGCAGCGCCAGCGGGACGGCCGCGACCACGGCCAGCCCGCTCCCCATCGCCGACAGTCGTAACGCTTCGCGGCCCCGACCCTCGAGCACAAGTTCGTGACCCGGCAGTGCGGTCGCAGCCATCGCCGGGTCCGGCACGCCTAGCGCCAGCGACGGCACAATATCCAGAAACGTATGGGTGGTCCCTGCTGCAAGCATCGCAGCTGCGACGTATTGCGGTGGCCCCGGTACCGCCGACGCGAAGGACGCAAGCAACAGCGCAAATGTGTTCGCGTGTAGTCCGGGTGTGAGTCCGCTGATCGAGCCGAGACAAATCCCACCGCCAATATAGGCGAGAACTAGGGCGGTCGCTGTCGGATCGACGACCAGCCGAACGCCAGCAGCCTCCATCGAACCGCCCTACTTCCGGATTTACTTATAAACACGCGCATCAAGGCAGCAAGAAGTGAGAGCTAGTCGTTGACGTCTTCGAGGTGATTGTTGACCACCACGCGACCGGCTGGGGTCAACTGTAGGCCGTCCTCGCCGTCGGTAAGTAGCTCTTTGTCCTCAAGTTTACCGCGCAGGAGTTCGACTTCGCTGGTCTCCATGTCCAGCACCTTTGGGAGGGGGATACCGTCCATCTCTCCTGCTGAATAGACGGCCACGAGCAGTTCCTTTTCAGGGTCGGATAAGTCGATGTCTCCGATTTCGTCCATGACTTCGCGGTATTCCCGACGCAGGTACCGCCCCAGGATATTCATCTTTCGCGATGAGGGAAGTGCGGCGAGCGTGACGATCGCCTGGTCGTCCCGGTTGTGTGTCGTCGATAGCACCGGGCGTGTCCCACCAGCGATCTCCCGTGAGAGGCGCTCGAACCCCGTGACAGTCGCGAGCCTGACCGTAAACTCCCCGTCCGCCTGTTTGAACCGGATCCGGCGCGGCTCCATGAATAGCTTGGCTGGAGTAAACTCCGCGCCGGTGACTCGACCACCGACCCGTGCGGGATGTTTTACCGTCGCCTCAGTGCCGTTGAGTAACGCTTTGAACAGTACCGTGTTGAACTTCTCGATCGTCTCGTTGTCAGCTTCGATGGCGGCGACGAACTGCTGGTCGTTGCGCTCGAAGGCAACTGTTACCGTCGAATTGAAAAAGTTACCTAACTCGTCGGGAACCTGCCCGACTGCGACATCGAAAATCGACGACAGCGGAATCTGTGTCTTGCCCTCTTGGGCGGCCAACACCAGTCGCTTGCGACTGAGGAGGATTCGCCCTTTCACGGGCTCAGCGCGCGCGGACTTCTGGGAGTTGAAGCTGCCGACGAAGTCCGCGATAATTGATTCCGACATCCCTTGGCTATGCAGTCATTACAGCGGACGAATATTGAGGGTTTCGCGCGAGTATCAACGGAGAGAACGGCACGCCCCACACCGTGGTCCTTTACTCGATCGACTCGGCGATATCCGACAGCGACCCCTTTGGCGGCTCCCGGACGGTGTAGACGGCACGCTGTCCTGGTTCGCGCAAGCCGTAGTGATACCCCTTGTGCAACACGTCGAGCAACAGCGAGCGGCCCGGTCCCACGGCTGCGTCCTCGACCCACTCGACCAGACGGTTCTCGCCGTCGTCGCTCCGTGCCAGGCGAGCGTTGTCGAAGGCCCCGCGGACGACGAGCGTCCCGTCGAGGCCCGACTCGACGCGCGCGTGGCAGGCCTGCCCATCGAGTGTGAGCCGGACGACATCACTGTCGCTAGCCTCGATCGGATCGGGGAGCTCGAGTTTCGGACGCGAGGTCCGACCGGCAGTGCCAAGCGTCACGCGGTGGGTCTCGACTGCCTTGTGGTCGCTGGCGATCCGGTCGGCCATACCCTTATTCGTCGTCGGATTCGCCGAGCAATTCGGCGACGTCGCCGCTACCGGCTTTGGCGACTGCTGCGTTGATCTGGCGCACTTCGTCGCTGATCTCGCGGCCACGGACGGTCACGCGCTTGCGCTCGCCGTCGCGGGACGGCTCGTAGCCGACTCCACCCTCTAGCATGACTGATTTGAGGTTCGGGCCGCGAACGTCCCCGCGGAGGGGACGACCCGCCGTGTCAGAGCCGCCGGTGATCTCGAGCGTGTACCCGTCGAGACCGACGGCACTACCCTCGACCTCGTCGCCGATCTCTCGGCCCATGAATCGATTTGCGTCCTGTCCGTCGGCGTCAATCTGGTACGTCTCGCCGCTGTCGGGATCCGCAACGGCGACGGTGAAATCTGCCATACCTGTAACCTGCCAGTCCCGCTTAAAAAGCCCGTCGAACCGCAACGCTACCCTTTTGTTCGGTCACCGGCTGTCGATCCCGACGATCGTCGAAACGCGAGCGTTCGCTTTCAGATACAGCCCGGCACCGCCGACCGACAGCGGGACGCGACCGAGCGACTGCACCGACAGTGTCGGAT
>ENA-ORCS01000268-ORCS01000268.1-marine-metagenome-genome-assembly--contig:-NODE-268-length-47142-cov-14.530883_pt1 | contig 47142 bp, 49 predicted proteins | sample MGYA00237781_ERZ508513 | MGnify/ENA primary metagenome ERZ508513 (study PRJEB26184, sample SAMN06268793) | marine metagenome | isolation source: Eden Landing Ponds, San Francisco, CA, USA | place...
GTCGCAGGCGTCGCTCGCCGGCGAGCGGGCGCTCGCGAGCATCGAGCGCGTCAGCGACGATCTACAGGAGAAGGTCGACCAGTTCGAGGAGCGTGAGGACGCGCTTCGTGAGCGGTTCCAGGACGCGATGGGATAACCTACGAGGAATCGACGAGCGAGCCGAAGAGTTCCTCAGCATCCCCCGGCACATCGAAGTCGTGGAAGTGTTCTCCTTTTTCTTTGGTGAGGATATTAAGCGCGGCAGCGGCGCCATCTCCAGCTGAAATGACGGCCTGCCACTCCTCGGCTCGAACCATTGCTCCGGTTGCGTAGGCGTTTTCGACGGACGTCTCCATCGTCACGTCCACATCGACGATTCCCTCGTCGGTGTGTGCACAGCCGAGTCCCTCAGCAAGATCTCGATTCGCACCCGTCGCGAGCACGACGTACGAGGACTCATACTCGCCGTCGTCGGTCGTAACGGTGAAGCCGCCGTCAGTCGATTCGACGGCAGTGACCTGGGTTCCCTGATGTCGGTCGACTCCGAAATCGTCGACCTGGTCGCGGAGCGTTTCGATATAATTCGAGCCGTCGATCGAGCCGATCCCGGGATAATTGAATAGATGGGCCTTGTGCATCCACGTCTTGTCCGTGTCGAAGACAGTGGTTTCGAGGCCATTCTTGGCCGTGAACAGTGCAGCACTGAGGCCAGCGGGACCGCCGCCGACAATTAGTACATCTGCCATACAAATATAAACAATCACAGAGGGATAAGCGTGAAGGGAGGCCCGATAGCAGATATAACACTTTTCTGGGAATTTTAGCCGCATCTCTGGACCGACGATGGCCTTTTCGCAGGCAACACCGTACGAATCATATGCCCGTTGAGACCGACGCAGACGTCCGACGAATACTGGAATATAAAACAGTCGCTGTCGTCGGGTGCTCGTCAACGCCCGGGAAGGACGCCCACGAGATCCCGAAATATCTCCAAGCACAGGGCTACGAGATCATTCCGGTCAATCCCACTGCGGAGGAGGTTCTCGGACGACCCGCCTACGATTCGCTCTCCGATGTCGAGGAAGACATCGATATCGTGGATGTGTTTCGACCGAGCCCCGAAGTCGCTGGCATCGTGGACGAAGCCCTCGCTCGTGACGACCTCGAAGTCATCTGGCTCCAGCTCGGTATCCACGACGACGATGCAGTTGCCCGGGCAGAGGAAGCCGGGCTACGTGTCGTTCAGGATCGGTGTATGAAACCGGAACATCAGCGATTGGTTGCCGCAACATAGGAACCCCCTATAGGTCGGAGTCTATCACGAGAGCGTTCAATCAAACAAGGTTATTATCATCTGAGGATGGCATACGTGAGCAGATTCGATCACTGAGAGCCAGACAGAGTCGAGCTACTTGTGTTGGATTCCGCGCTGGTTCTCGATGATTCGCTCCTGCATTTCCTCGAGCTTGATGAAGTGACAGAGTGGATTCCCTGGATAGACGACCGGGTTTTCGAGAACCCCAACAAGCAGACCCGTAAACGGTGCCTCGACGGTCGTTTCATCGGATTTGAACGGGTTCGTAATGCGGCAGATCGTCTCACCTTCGTGGACTAACTCCCCCCGTTTGTAGTTCATTTCGACGATTCCACCTGCGTCAGCCCGGAGCCACGTCTTTTCACTCCAGCCCTCGATCACAGTCCGCCATCCCGGCCACCGAACCGTTTCCTGTTGGTAAATCCCGTATTCGGCGAACACGCTCCGGACGCCATCGAGGGCGTGGTCGATCAACTCCCGCTCGAAGCGATGTGCTTCCCCCATCTCGAGCGTGATCGTCGGGATACCGTCATCGGTCGCCTCCCGACGTAGCATCCCTGAAGAGCCTTCACCGGCCATAATAAGATTCGTTCCGAATGCCCGGGCGAGTCGGGCGGCCCCCTCGTCGTCTATGTCGGCGCGGACGTGGAACATATTCGTCCGCCCACGTGTCGAGGTGTGGAAATCGAGGCCGAAATCACAGGGCTCGATGAAATTGTGGTAGATCTGGTAGGCGATCCGGTTCGAACTCGTACTGTTCTGTTTCCCTGGGAAGGCTCGATTCAAATCCCGTTCGTAGATCGGGAGATACCGCTCCTGTGCGACGAACCCCTGAACGTTCAGAACAGGGAGACAAACGAGCGTCCCACAGACGTCTGAATGATCCCACTCTTGGGCGACTTCTCGGACGACTTCGATCCCGTTGAGTTCGTCACCGTGGATCGCAGCCGAGAGGAATGCGGTTGGCCCGGGCCGGGGGCCGTTGATAATCGTCACTGGAATCCGAACCGGATCACCCAGATAGGTCTCGCTCACTGGATACCGGAGTTCCTTCGTTTCACCCGGCTCCACGCGACCACCATCGAATGAGAACGCTTCGGCCTGTTGTTCGCTCATCAGTCCCTACATGGTGGGTTCCGTCCGGTTAAATCGAGAGAGGGGTTGTAACTGTGTTACACGGTCGCAGAACCCGTAATGACGGGTATCTCCAATATAGACCAGAGCAACGCTAATGACTGCCTCTTCCAATACCCCCGAACCGGAGGGTGCGACGGACTCAGCACGATCTGCGAGCATCGATACTGCGCAGACCGACGCTGGGACACAGCGAGTGGGCGTGTTGAGCACCCACAACAGCAAGGAGACCAAAGCGATCCTGAACGCGGTTCGGGTGTTGGGGCACGAATCCGTGTGGATCCGCGACGAGAACGTCACCTCGTGGATCGAGGACGGTGCCGTCCAACTCTCGCCGCGGGTCGACGTCCTCGTCAACCGGATGCTCCTGACTAAGAGTGACCACCAGCTCGAAGACCTCCAGCTCGCTGCGCTCTACGATGAGACGACACCCGTCGTGAACCCACCGCAGGCCGTCGCAAACACGCTCCATAAGTATCGCGCTGGAGCAAAGCTCGCAGCAGCCGGTCTGCCAGTACCGGACGCCTTCTTCGGCCGCTCCCCGCGGACGTTCGAAGAGTGGCCAGAGTATCTTCCAGATACCGCTGCCCACAAGCATACCATCGGGACGAACGGGCAGGACATGTCGGTCGTCTCGCCGAACGAGCCCGTCGGTCCCATGATCAACGACGAACACGCGTTCGTCCAGGAGTTCCTCGAAGACTCCGATGACCGCCCCTCCGACGTGCGTGTCTACGTCGTCGGTGAGGAGATCGTCGGGGCGATGCGACGCCACGCACCGGATGGCGACTGGCGGACGAACGTCGCGCTCGGTGGTGAAGTGGAGGGCGTGACTGACGAACTCGGTCAGGAGCCTCGCCGACTTACGAAAGAGGCCACCGAGATCCTTGATTTGGATCTGGCCGGGGTCGACCTGATGCCGATCGACGGCGAGTGGTACGTCCTCGAGGTTAACGCTACTGCCGGATTCAAAGGCCTGTTTTCCGCGACGGGCGTCTCGGCGGCCCCGCATATCGCACGCCTCGCTATCGAACGAGCGGGCGGCAGTGTCGATTCATCACAAGTCGTCGACCTAGAATCAACGCTGGACGATTCCGTACCAGACTGTAAACCGCCGTTGATTCAGGAACAGGGCGACGATGGCGTCCTCGGCTACACCTCGCGGATACGAATCAACGGTCGTGACGGGGCAGAACAGGCGGTCGCAAAGTCGGACACGGGCGCGAAGCGAACGAGCATCGACACCGACCTCGCCGGTCAGATCGGCGCCGGCCCCCTCGTCGGGACAACCGACGTGCGGTCAGGAACGGGCAGTGACACGGAGACGCGCCCCCTCGTCGATGTCGACCTCTGTCTGAACGGGCGCTGGCGGACGGTCACGGCCAGCATTACCGACCGGTCAGAGATGACCTATCCAGTTCTTCTTGGACGTGACGTGCTCGAAGCGTACACGCTCGATATCAGCCAGACAGTCGAGGAGTAGTCTCATGCAGAGAAGCCGATCCGTCGATACAAATCGAAGCGATGAACCGCCTCCTGAGCGAACTTTCACTCCCTACCCGCCACTTCCGGTACAGCCGGGTGTGGTGTGCCGTGAGAGACTCACAGACGCCCTGCAACCATGTCCATAACGAGACGAGCCGTCCTGGAAGAGATCGCCACAGCAAGCGACGCAGACAAGCGAAAGACGACGACAACGGCGGCGATCGCAGCAGCGCTCAATACCGACGAAGGGACGATCGAATCCCATCTGAATGGACTCGCAGCGTGTGAACTGGTCCGAACGTACCCGGACGGTCGAGCTAGGATAACGATTACCGGCGAAGAGTTACTGGCTCTCGATACCGATGAGATGGTAATCGTCGATTCGAATTAGCAGATTCGAGCCGATTGAGAGGCCAGTATTTATCGGCGCCCCACATAACAGTCGATATAAATGGAGGAACACGTTATCGATGTCTGATCAAAACACAACCCAGTCCGACGACGAGAGTGCCGAAGTCCAGTACGATCCGAACTCAGGTCGGTACGATATCTACGAATGCACCGTCTCTGATTGTGATAACGTCGTGCTCGTGGTTGGAAATGACGACCCACCGATGTCCTGTCACGATCAACCCATGGAGCGAGTTACAGAGGTGGATATGAGCGTGAAACCCCCGGACGTGAGGCAGGTACTTCTTCAGGCGTTCGGGCTTCCGAAGGCTGGACTGGATATCTGTCTGTGCGTTATCGGGGAAGGCCCCCTCTCAGCGAACGAGGTCGCCGAGCAGCTCGGGTACGACCGAAGTACAGTCACGCGGTATCTTAACAAACTCGTCGAACTGGGCTTGCTCAGACGGTCTGAACTGAATCGAGAGGGTGGCGGCGTCGTCAAGGTGTATCACTCGGTCGACCTCGAACGAATGCGCCGGGAGACACTCATCGGGTTCTACGTCTGGGCTGGGGAGGCAGCGTCCCTCATCGAAGACGCGAACCTGACGAAACAGGACTACCTCAAAGAGAATCCCGATCAAGACCTACCGGAGGTCTTCTGGGAGTCATTCCCGGATGACTAATTGTTCGAAGGGAACACCACGGAACAGCTATACAGAACCACGGAGAGCGGCGATGAGTTGGTTACGGCCTCTGCAGGGGTTACATGGTGACCGATATGACCAGCGGTCCGGGAGTCACGTCGAGTTCCGAACCCGAGACACGGCCCGATCCTCGACAGGCTTGACGATCGGTCACGCATCAGGTCCCCGTCGCTTGAACCCCACCGCGGAGTGGATACGTCTACTCTCGTGTTGAACAGTTTACGACCAATGCCCCGACGTCGAACAATGCTGACAGCCAGTACTGGGGTCCTGCTGTGGCTCGCGGGCTGTGGAGGTCGTGGGTCCGATCCGACTCCCACGGCCGAGTCAAACTCGACGCCAGCTACCGACATCCCCTCTGGCCCATACTGGTACACCCATCCACAGTCGACTGGCAATCGGTTCATATCTGGAGCCGCGGATCTCCGGAACACCGAGCCCGTTCGGGTCGCTATCGACGGTCGGCTAGTGTGGCTGGTCGCCCATCCGGCACCGCGGGGGAGTTACTGGACCGTCGTCACGGCGGAGGGTGCCGCTACCCGAGTACAGGTCTATGACGGGGCGATATCCGATGAGACGCGCCTGCAGCACCAGGTTCCCGGACGCCCGCCGGTAGTAGCAGACGGCGACGCCGAGCCGGAGCTTCTCAACCATCCGTCGATCATGAGTCAGAACGCGGGCCAGATGATGACATCTGGGGAGGGGATATCCCGCCGGCTGTTCGTGGCAGCGAACGGTGACCTCGTCGTCGATGGCGACGACCGCTCTCGTCTCCCTATCGACGCACCGCCCGATGTCCGACCAGCAGCACTCGGAGACGGGACGTACGTTGTCTACGGTGACGTGACGGACCGCTACGGGCACGGCGCGCTCGGTGACACACTGGAACCGTCAGCCCTGGTCGTGGTCGACCCGATGGGCCCAGAGGTGGTCGCACGAACGGTGCTTGATGCACCCCTTGTCTTCGAGGGGTTGCAACCACTCGTCGCAGATCTCGACGGCGATGGCGAACCGGAGATCGTCACCACGATTGCCGACTCCGAGAACGGGGCACGCATCGCTATTTACTCGCCAGCTGGTGAGCGCATCGCGACCGGCCCCGTATACGGCCCTGGCTGGCGTCACCAGCTCGCAGTCGCACCGTTCTGTCCCGATGGTGCCACGGAACTCGCCGCCGTTCTGAAACCACACGTCACCCATACGCTGGAGTATTACCGACTCGAAGACGGTGATCTGAGCGTTCGGGCTACCGTCGATGGGGTGTCGTCCCACACGTACGGGTCCCGCAACCTCGGCGGGGCTGTCGCAGCCGATCTCGATACCGACGGTACTGTGGAACTCCTCGTCCCGACGACGGACCGTCGCCGACTCATGGCTGTTTCCCGCACATCTAGCGACGCGCGAATCCAGTGGGAGTGGGAGTTAGGTGGCCCACTGACGAGTAATCTCACTGGGGTGGGACTTGCTGACGGTGGTATCGCAGTAGGTGCCGCCACGACTGATGAGCTTCTTGTCTGGTCGTTGTAGTGCGCGGGACCCTCTCACCGCCTGCCGTCGACAACCTTGGCCGCCGTCAAGATGGGATCCCACGTCGTGTTGAATGGTGGCGCGTATGCGAGGTCGTAATTGGAGAGGTCGTCGACGGTCGTCCCCTCACTTACTGCCCCGACCAGCGCGTGACTCCGGTGGACCGCACCTTCGCCGTACTCGGAGACGAGACTGCCGCCTAAAACGCGGCCGGATGGACCGTCAACGGTGAGCGTCACCTGCACGGTTCCACCTTCGGGGTAGTACCCGGCGCGAGATTTCGCTTCGATCGTTTCCGTTATTGGTTCGAAGCCAGCTTTTTGGGCCCTGTCGTGGTCAAGAATTCCAGTTCGAGCTGCCTCCATCTCGAACGCCTTGACCGCCGCCGTGCCGGCGACACCACCGCCTTCGGTCGGTTCACCGGCAACGGTCTGACCGATGGCCCGTCCGTGTCTGTTGGCTGTCAGTGCCAGAGGGATGTACACCGGGTCGCCGGAAATGACGTGTTCGGCCTCCGCACAGTCTCCTGCTGCATACACGTCGGGGAGGTTCGTCTCCCGGTAGGCGTCAGTCGCGATTGCGCCCGTCTCGCCGAGTTCGATCCCTGCATCCTCGGCAAGGTTCGTCCGAGGTCGGACGCCAGTTCCCACGAGGACCATCTCGACCGGGACGCGGTCATCCGTGGTGACGATTGCCTCGACCGCGTCACTCCCAGCGAGTTCACGCACCTCAGTGTTCAGATAGACTGCAACATCCTGCTCACCGAGATGATCGAGGACGGTTTCGCTGGTAGCCGTGCTGAACTGCTTGAGGATTCGGTCGCCCCGCTGGAAGAGATGGACCTCGAAGTCGTTGGCGGCCAGCGCTTCGGCCATCTCGACACCGATGTATCCGCCGCCGACGATTCCGACCGGCCCGTTGCACGTTTCCAGAAACTGGCAGGCGGGGCCGCGGTCGGGCTGCTGTAGGTCCCCAGTCGAGCGGGCCCGCCCGACGTATTCGCGGAGTTCCTTCCCGTCAGACATCGATCCGAGCGTGTAGACACCAGTCCGGTCGAGGCCGTCGATCGGTGGCGTAACGGCCTCCGACCCCGTCGCCACGAGCAAATGGTCGTACTCCTGGACGACCTCGCCGTCCTCGCTCCGGGCCGTGACAGTCCGGTTCGAGGGGTCGATGTCAACGACCTCGTGGCCCGTCCGGAGATCGATGTCCCGTTCCTGTCGGAACTCTTCCGGTGTGACCGAGACGAGATCCTCCAGCGACTGGATTTCCCCTTTGATGTAGTACGGGAGTCCACAGGCACCGTAGGACACCCAGTCGCCCTGCTCGAAGACGACGACGTCGATATCGGGGTCGTCGCGCTTCGCTTTACTAGCTGCAGACATTCCAGCGGCGTCCCCGCCAACAACGACGAAAATGGACATAGAGAGTGCAACGGACAGCCGAGTTATAAACACGGCTCGCGTGTGTGACTCGGTTCCAGCGTCGGACGCGTCCGTGCAATCGAATCGAACCGCCGGGAGACCTTCTTTGTCGTCAGTGTCGTCGAGAGAGATATGACCGACTTCGATGTCCTCGTGATCGGCGGCGGAACGGGCAACAACGTGGCGGCGGCAGCAGCCGACGCCGGGCTGGAGACGGCACTCGTCGAACCGGGGCCGCTCGGCGGTACCTGTCTCAACCGTGGCTGTAATCCCTCGAAGATGTTGATTCAGGCCGCCAACGCGGTACATCACGTCCGCGACGCCGAGAAGTTCCACGTCGAGGCGACACTCGACGCTGTCGACCACGCCGCGGTCGTCGACGAGATGGACGACCTGCTCGGCGGCATCGCTGAGGACATGGAGTCGCGCTACCGTGAGAAGGAGAACCTCACGCTGTTCAAAGAACGCACGGAGTTCGTCGGCGAGCGGACTGTCCGTCTCGAGGGTGAGGCCGTCACGGCCGAGAAAGTGGTCGTCGCAGCTGGCAGCCGCCCCATCGTACCACCGATCGACGGCCTCGAGGACGTGGACTACCTCACGAGCCAAGACGCGCTGTACCACCGCGAGACGCCGGACAGTCTCGTGATCCTCGGGGGCGGGTACATCGCTGTCGAGCTGGGCTACTTTTTCGACGCGATGGGGACGGACGTGACGATCGTCGAGATGATGGACTCGCTCATTCCCCGTGAGGACGGCGACATCGCCGAGGCGTTCACCGACATCGCGGCCGACCGTCACGAGGTGTACACCGGCCACCGAGTGACGGCCGTCGAGGAGGCAAGTGAGGGATATGCTGTCCACGCCGAAACCGAGACCGGCGACGAGACATCTGTCGAGGGCAGCAAGGTCCTGGTTGCACTCGGACGCCGCCCAAACAGCGACACACTCAACCTCGAGACGGCGGGCATCGATGTAGACGAACGCGGCTTCATCGAGACCGACGAGTACCTGCAGACCACCGCCGAGAACGTCTGGGCACAGGGCGACATCGCGGGCAACGCCCTGTTCAAACACTCCGGGGACTACGAGACTCGGCACACAGTCGCGAACGTCGTCCACGGGGAGTCGCGGGCCATCGACCTCTCGGCGATGCCCCACACGATCTTCACCGAGCCACAGATGGCCGGCGTCGGGGCGACCGAGGAGGAGCTCGACGACGAGGCCACCGAGTACGTCGTCGGGCGGGCCGACTACGCGGACTCGGCGATGGGTCGAGCAAAGAAACTCAATCACGGATTCGTGAAGGTGCTCGCCACCACCGACGGCGAAATTCTGGGCGCTCACGCGATCGGCTACGAAGCCTCCACGCTATTGCACGAGGCCGTGCTCGCGATGCGGACCGGGGCGACTGTCGACGACGTTGCTGGGACGATCCACGCCCACCCGACGCTGAGCAAGGTGGTCGAGGCTGCATTCCAGGATGTCCCTCTCTGAACAGCCCCGTTGGAAGACACCATCTCGGCACCCACTTGTCGGTGATATTATGCCATCTCAATCGATGCCCGGATGACGTTGAAGGCGTTTTACGAGCGGCTAGATCGGTTATTCGAACTCCGAATGAATCTTCGAGCCGCAGCTGTCGACCTGTTCTCACAGGAGTTCTCCTATTCGACGGGGTATTTCGCGACGATACTGAACGGTTGTCTGTTCGCGCCGTCGCTGCTCACCTTCTGGTTCGTCAATGGCCTCATCGACTTCTCCACCGCCATCACTATCGGTGCGGTTGCCACACCCGCTGGCCTACAGATACGACTACTCGCATACCTCCTGCTAATTCCGGCGTTCTTTCTGGTGAGGGTCAGTATGCATCTCCTCCACCCAGCACACCGGCGACAGATTCTGGCGGGATCTTGTCCGAACGCTCGACTGTTGAGCCTCGACTGGTTCAGCATGGGGATTCTCGCGACAGGGCTCCCGCTTGCCTTACAGGACTTCGGCCCATGGCTGGGAATGAATACCGCGTTCCTTCTGGGCCTGTTCGTCCTGCCACGCCCGCTCTCCGCCCGGCGAGGGAAATTCGTCAAACTCACCGCGATCGTACTCGGTGTCGCGCTGTTCCTGTATGCGAAGTACGGGCAGGCGATGACGGTGCTACCGCCACCGCAGTTGGTCCTGGGCCCAATCGCGACGTTCGCGATCGGAGACGGGGCCACGGAGTGGCTGCTTCGGCTGGTCAATAGCCTACTCTTCGGCCCCCTGCTAGTGGGCATGTTCGGGGTGTTCCTGAACCACGTCCTTACACGCCCTGAACTCACCGAGATCCCCTTTCTCCATCACACGCTTCCCCGACGCGATCCCGATTCCGTCGTCGTGGCGAGTGCAGCCCTTGGCACCACGTTCTATTTACTGATCGTCACGGCAGCAACCGGGCGAGTTGTTCTGGTGCCATAACAGTCAGTGAAAACAGTTCGATGCGGGTATATCGCTTTCGTGGTCTCGATGACGGCACCTCTCGAATCAGTGGATCAAGGTGAGGACTGGCCTACGAGGGTCATTGAGCCGTTACAAAAATACAGTATCCAGATCCCCACACGTACATTCCTGGCCTGTCCTTGTCGGGCATGAATTACATCTCGGCTCGAAACTCCGTCGCGCGTTGCTCACCGAGGTCCATCAACTCCTGGAGGAACGAGGGGCTCCGGTCGACTTTCGTCGAGCAGTGGTACGCCCGTCCCATCTCGATTCGTCGAATCTTGGTCTTCGAAAAGTCGCTCTGTGGGAGGTGGCCGGCATCGATCCATTCGTTGACTCGTTCGATCACCCGCAGTTCCTGGTTCAGCGAAATGTTGCCCGCGAGTTCGTTGCGCCGGTCGGCGATCTCCTCGAGCGACGTGGGCTCGCCTTCGCGTTCTTGCGGGTTAATCTGGATCACCCACAGCTCGTCTGGCTTCCGGTCTGTGCCGACCGTCATCAGATCGTCGACGGGGGGATTCTGCGAGAAGAGCCCGTCCCAGTGGTAGTGGCCGTTGATCTCGACTGCTTCAAACATAGCTGGGACGGCTGCGGACGCGAGGATGGCCTCGGGTGTCACCTCTTCGTTCGTGAACGTCTCGAAGATGCCAGCGTTGATATTGACCGTGCCGACGACGAGTTCTGGCGTGGTCCGGCTACAGAGGTCCGGAACCGCGTCGAAGTCGATGTGTCGTTCGAGCGTCTCCCGGATTTCGTCCTTGCCCACTTCCGAGCTGGGGATATCGTACGGGCTGACCTGGAGCATCGGAACGCCAGTGCTCCCAAGCCGCGACAGGCCGACGACGAAATTGTTCATGAATCGATCGGAGAAGCTAGATGCTGACAGGTCCTCCCAGATCGCGTCGAGCAGTTCTATCGCCCTGTCCTCGTCGGCCGTGACCAACCCGTACCAGGCCGCAAGCGCGTTGAAGGCGCCGCCGGAGGTCCCGCTGATGCCGACCAGTTCGTATTCGTCGTCCCACTCTCTGAGGAGTTCTTTCAGTACGCCGGCAGTGAATGCCGTGTGGCTGCCACCGCCTTGACACGCGATGGCGACCTTCGTCGGGTTTTGCTCACTCATAGGTCGTGGTGTATCCGCCGTCCCAGAGCAGGTCGCCACCATTGAGGTGTCTGCCGTGACCGGAGAAGCCGAACACGAAGAGGTTCGCCACCTCGACGGGCGTCATCATCTCCTTCGTGCGGGCTTGTCCGAGCATCACGTCCTCGACGACCGCTTGCTCGGAGATGCCACGCTCCTCGGCGGTGTCCTCGATCTGGTTCACCATCAGCGGCGTCAGGACGTACCCGACACTCACCGAGAACCCTCGAAGCGTCCCCTCGCCCTCGGCAGCGATCGACCGAGTGAGCCCGTTGAGACCGTGCTTGGCGGTGATGTACGCGGGTTTGTCCTGAGTCGCGTAGTGGCCGTGGACTGAAGACATGTTGCCAATCGCGCCGACCCCGTCGTCGGTGTCCCGTATGTGGGGCATCGCGAGTTTCGCGGTCAGAAACGGGGCCCGCAGCATGATATCCAGGAGCATGTCGTACTTGTCCATCGGGAACTCCGGAATCGACGCGATGTGCTGCATCCCGGCGATGTTCGCGACGTATCGCAGATCACCGTGGTCAGCTGCAGTCTCGATCATCGCCTCGACATCTCCGTCGTCGGTGAGATCAGTCGGAACGGGGTGTATCGTGCCAGGCGAATCGAGTTCTTCGGCGAGATTGACCGTCTCTCCAAGACCTTCTTCATCGATGTCCGCCCCGACGACCGAGAGTCCATTAGCCGCCAGTGCGACTGCCGTCGTTTGACCGATCCCGGAGGCGGCACCCGTGACAACCGCGACGGTGTCCGGACCGAAGTGGGGATCATCGAGCACGAGAAGGTCCTCAGCAGTCACCTCTGGTTCTGAGAGGTCGAACGTATTAGTAGACATGCGCATACCAGAGTACGTCGGCAGCGCGTAAAGAGGTGTGTCGAGCGTGTAACGCAGGAGCAACGCCACCCGGCGCTCTCTCGGGGTAACGGGTGTTTGCCTCTACGCGAGCAATTCGCTCCCGAGCACGATCACGCCGACGATGGCGAAGACAACACCGAGTGCCGGCTCCATAATCTCGCTGGGAACGTACTTCCCGACTCGGGTGCCGATCGTCCCGCCGATGAGAACCCCAGGAATCGACCACGCAACGACGTACCAGACGGGCGTAGCAGCGAGGGCGTGGACAGCTGCGCCGGCGATCGCGGCGACGGCGAGCACGAACACGCTCGTCGCGATTGCCACCCGTGGGGGCAGCCGGCACCGGACAATTAGCTGGGTAGTCGTGATCTCCGGGAGGCCGGCGCTGATTAGTCCTGTTATGAATCCGCCTGCGGTCGCCAGGCCCAGGCCGGGTGGGCGCCAGCAGGTGTCGTATGTGTACGTCTCGCCGTCCGTCGTCTCGATGGTCGTCGTTCCGCGTCCGGTGTTTTTCTGTTTCAGGAACTCACCTTCGCACTCGCCTGGGACGCACTCCTCGGGCGGGTCGTAATAGACGAGGAACGCGCCCAGGAGGAGGAGCCCGGCACCGAACGCGATCGTGAGGAGTGTCGTCGGCACGACGTGGGCGGCGAGCGCCCCGACCACGACGGCCGGAACCGCCCCGATCAGGAGCCATTTCGCCGTGGCGTAATCGACGACCCCTTGTCGGACGTAGTTCACCAATCCGTTGCCCATCCCGAACACCTCCGTCATGAGTCCCGCCCCGATTGCCTGTGAAGGGGACAGTCCGACGAGTAACATGAAGAACGGGCTAAAGAACAGCGCCCCGGAGACGCCCGAGGCGAGCGCGACCATCGAAAAGAGGATCGAAGCCGGGAACACCCACCAGTGGGCGAGGAACTGGTCGACCGGAAAGCCAGCCGGAACTGGAAGCGATTGCAACGCGACCGTACCGAGATCGATACCAGCTCCCACGCTGAGCATCGGTAAGGTAACCACTCCCGCCAGTCCGACGACACCACTGAATGCGAGAACGGGAGACTTAGTCATGCTCGGAGCCCCCCGTGGGAGTGTCGTTTCTTCGGCCACAGGACGGGCGCAGGTTGCTGGCGATCTTGAGCCCAGAGAGGCAGTTCACCGGCAGGTCTCTGTGTATCATCCATGCCTGCCATCTATTCGAAACGTTCCGACACGGTTTCTTCGTCGGGGGTCCAGCCGACGAACTGGCCGCCCTCGAACGGGAGGTCGACGGAGGCGATGTAGTTACACAGCCCCACGTAGAAATCCACGAGGAGACCGAGGGCCACGATCTCACCGGACGAGTAGTGACGGGTCAGAGCGTCGTGAATCTGGTCGGTGACGGTCCCCGACTCGACGGCGCGGGCGTACTGGAGCAGGACGAATTCGGCGTCGTCGAACACGGAGAGGTCTTCCCCACCGATGGCTTGCATCTCCTCGATCGTGACACCCTTGTCGCGGGCGATATCGACGTGCTGGTGCCACTCGTAGCGAGCCCCACGGGCGCGGGCCACGGTCAGGATGACCAGCTCCTTGCGTCGCTGGCCGAGCTGATCGTACAGGACGTTCAGGTACTCCAGCGTCGCCTCAAGGACCTCCGGGTTGTGCGCCCACGCCCGGAAGATGTGGCGATCGCCGAGGTACTCGTCGGTGAACAGGTGGTGATACTCCTCTGGGATGTCGTCTAATTCGAGTAGCGGGAGTCGTGACATATGTGTCTGTGTAGTATGATTGGTGGAATCGCGGGTCCTGCGGGGATGTTCGCCTCGGGTCGCAGCTCGATGACCTCTTAGGCGAGGATGCCCGCACCGAGGAAGGCGCCGAGAACGACGCCGTAGATGACGTGGACGGTGCCGAACATCATCATCATACCCTTATCCGGCTCCATGCCGATGATCATCCGCATCCAGAACATCATCCCCCCGATCATGAGGATGATACCATAGACGAGCCCGAGACCGATGGCGACGCCGATGGAGCCGAGACTAAGCCCGATCAGCGGAACGCCGACCGCGAACACCGCGCCAGCGACGATGCCGTAGACGAAGTGCAACGCCATCCCAGGCATCGCATAGTCCTCGGGTTCGCCGCCGGCGAACTTCGCGACGAGCGCCGCCGTCGGCGGCGGCCCCCCATCGCCCATCATCATCATCGCGATGGTCATAACGATCGTTGCAACCACGCCGCCAGCGAGACCGGCAATAACTGATGCCATGAGTTCAGTTCTATCAGACGCACGATGACTACTAAACCACGATGCGGCCGTTGAAGAGAGACGCACACCCGCGAAAGCGTCTGAAACTGTCGTCACGGAGCATCTGATAGATCCTCTATGGAGAGACGGAATGAAGCTGATAGTATGTGTGATTGGGGGCGGATGTGCCTGCGCCCGCGTAGCCGGTCAGTACCGGTGTCTCGGTCAGGGTTGATTATTACGCTGGGAGTGAATGGATGAACATGACTGGAGAGGATACAGACTCCGTTCTCTATCCGAATAGACAGGACTCACCTACCTCAACCGAAGGGGTATCTCGTCGAAACGTACTCGCTGGGAGTGCAACTGCCGGAGTCGTGGCGACGGCGGGATGCGTCGGTGGAGATGGCGGCAGCGAACCCGTCGAACAGCCGACGGTGTTCGTGTTCAACACTGGCGACGGCACGGTGAGTTTGATCGATTCCGAGCGTGACGAACTCGTCGAGACACGAGCTATCGACCTCTCGTCGTCGTTTCCCTCGAATCAGTACACACCAGGCCTGACTGACAGCCCGGACGACTCGCTGTGGCTCAACGTCGGCCGCGGGGTTCGGGGCCTCGCGGTCGGATCGCTCTCGGAGACGGCGGCCATCGAGACGGAGTCCGGCGCGAACTGGCTCGAACAGACGCCCGACGAACGCCACGTCATCGTCAGCGCCAGAGAGCCCAGTCACAGACAGTTCCGGCTCGACGCCGATTCGGCATCGGAAACGTTCGGTGAGGTGACCGCAGAAATCGATCGGACCCCGGAGGGCGGGCGTGGTAACAGAGACGGTCCTGGCCCGTGTGACGTCACGATACACCCTGACGGTGAATATGCGTACGTTCCGGATCTTTTCGGAGATACACTGACCGTCTTATCGGTCGAACCGTTCGAGATCGTTACTCAGGTAGACGTAGAACCAGTCGAGGACGGTCCTGCCCGACCGTGGATGGGAACCGTCGCACCGGACGGGCAAACCTTGCTCGTCGAACACAACGAGGCCAACGGGGGTAGCGAGAGTATCTGGACGCTCGACGATCCAGCCGCCCCAACTGAGACGGGTCGACTGACGGTCGAGGACGGACTCGGACAACGACCGCTGACCAGTGAGATTGGTCCGGGCTCCGAGACGGGATACGTGTTCACCCCGGGCTCGAACGACGTGACTGTCGTCGACCTCACGGACGGGACTGTGACCACGCGACTCGACCTTGGTGGATCAGCATTCGTCGGAACGTGGAACCCCTCACGGACGAAGCTCTACGTTCCTGTCCAGACCGCCGACGAGGTGGCGGTGATCGATCACGAGCGTAGGGAGGTAGTCACGCGAATCAGCGTCGGGCCGAGTCCGTACGGGGCGACATCGGCCCAGGTCCGGCCGCAGAGCGATCCGTCGGCTTCAATGGCTCTCGCAATGGCTCGACTCGGCATCTCAGCCGAGCAACCTGAGACGACCTACTGTATCGGGAACTGCGCGTGCGGCCATCGATTGTGAGAGCACCTACGATTCCCGAGTGTGCCGGGCGACGCGGGACTTTTGCTATTCGACAGAGACACCTTGTATATGGCGTCAGATTCCACAGAGCAGCACGAGTACGAAGTCGTCGTGGTCGGCGGGGGGCCCGCTGGAATGACGGCAGCCCTCTATAGCACGCGACTCGGACACGATACGGCCGTCGTCAACCGTGGTGGCGGACGGGCTGCGATGATGCAAGAGGTCCACAATCTCCTCGGCGTGAGAGAGGAGACGAGTGGGGCGGAATTTCTCGGCATCGGGCAAGAACAACTCGAAGCGTACGGGTGTGATATCCACCGCGATATGGTCACGACCTGTGCCCGGCCCGATTCGGACGGCATCCGACTATCGGGTAACAGCGCAGAGTACGAAGCCGACCGTGTCGTTCTCGCGACCGGATTCAACGACGTTCGGCCGGAGCCGCCACTTCCCCGGACCGGGCGTGGCCTCCACTACTGTCTGCACTGTGATGCCCACATGTTCGTCGACGAGTCGGTGTACGTAATGGGGCACGCCGAGAGCGCCGCACACGTCGCGGCCATCATGCTCAACTTCACCGACGAGGTCGACGTCCTCACCCGAGGTAACGACCCGGAGTGGAGCGAGGAGACCGCCGAAATGCTCGAAAATCATCCGATCGACGTCGTACATGACGACGTCTCGGGGGTCCAGAACGGCGAGGACGGCTGGCTGAAGGCTCTCGAGTTCGAGGACGGGAGCGTCCGGGAGTACAAGGGTGGCTTCGCGATGTACGGCGCCGAGTACAACAACGGGCTCGCCAAGGAACTCGACTGTGACATCAACGACGACGGCACGATCGAGGTGGACGATCACGGGCGGACGTCGGTCGACGATGTCTACGCCGTCGGCGACTGTACGCCGGGGCACAATCAGATACCGGTTGCGCTCGGGCAGGGCGCAAAAGCAGGAATCGACGTCCATTTCCAGCTCAGAGATTTCCCGCGAGACCCCGAACTCCTCGAGGAGCAGGGACCGGTACGTAACGAAGAAGTCCCGGGGATTCCCGACGAACTACTCGAGCAAGCTGTTGATTTCCACACCTATGGAGAGTGAAGGCGTTCCAGCGGATGCAGAGCCGTTAGACTGACTCTTCGGACTCGTCGATTGCACACTCGTCGTCCCGGCAGTTCGTCGCCTTCCGCAACGCGTCGAGATCGGGTTGTTCGTCAGGACTGCGAGCCGACCACGCGAACTGGACAACGCGATCGGCATCGACGACGAACGTAGCGCGGCGCGGAACATCGCGATGGTTCTCGAATTCCTCCATCAGTACTCCGTATGCCTGGCTCACTTGTCCATCGGTATCCGATAGAAGCGGGAACTGGATGTTGTGCTTGTCTGCGTACTCACGATGGGCGTAGGCAGCGTCTGATCCCACCCCGAGGACAACGACATCGTCCAGGAGCGTGAGCCAATCAGCGTCGCGTAAGGAACACCACTGATCGGTACACGCTGGGTGAAAATCGAAGGGGTAGAAGACGAGAACAACTGCCCAACCACGATCCGTGTATTCGGAAAGTCCGTGCGTCTCAATCGTCCCAGCGGCAGCTCCGGGGAGCGTGAAATCTGGTGCCTCCTGTCCGATACGAATCATGCGAGTTTGTAACACAGCTACAGACTTCAAGCAGCGGGGGGAGTGCAATGGAGTCACACAGAAGCGAACGACGAACTATTACTCGAGTCGGACCCAGTCGTCATCGTCGAATGGCGGTTCATATTCGAGGTTAAGTCGGTCATACACGGTTCGGGGAATACTGATATCCGCAAGATACAGCTTGCCTGTGTGAGCATCGAGCCCCGTTTTCGGAAGGGCGAGTGTCACCGTACGATCCGGCGCTACTACCTCGCCTAGTGCCTCGCCGGTCGTGGCATCGATGCCGGATGGGACGTCAAGTGAGACTGTCGGTCTAGATAGGTCACTCATCCTGTTGATGTACTTGTCCGCCGGTGGCCGGAGGGTTCCACGAAGCCCATACCCGATCAGCGCGTCGACGATGGTCGTCCGTCCGTCGGCGTCGGCGAGTGATTCGACACCGGAGGTGACCGGGACGTTCATTTCGTCGAGAATCTGTCTCTGGTGAGCCGCCGCGCCGCTCAGTTCCTCCGGTGGTCTGTCCAGAACCACCCGAACGGGGACATCTCGATTAGCGAGGTGTCGTGCACAGGTGAGCCCACCACCACCGTTCCCACCGTTCCCAGCGACAACCACCACGTCGCTCCCCCGAACGTCACGTACGTGCCAGGCGAGTATCCGACCCGCATTCTCCATCATCTGGAGTAACTGTAACCCGACATCCTCGACGGCGACACGGTCGACGTCTCGCATCTCGTCGGCGGTGACCGCGGTGACCGACCGCCCAGTCGACGTGCGAAACGAGTTTCGGGACATATCTCAGTCATGGTGGAGCAGGGACAAATACCTCGCCAGTGGCGTCCGCAGCGGTCGAAACGCGCCCTGCCTCCGATGCGACTGTTCACAGGTGTTATTGATTGGGCTACCGTCCTTGGAGTATGCATATTCAGGACGTCCTCCCTCGGGACGCGATTCCTAGTATCGACGATCCAACCTTCGGCACGGAATACATCGGAGACGATGAAGACGATGTAATCGTCGTCGAAACCACGCCTGCGCGGGCGTATCCGGTACGGATTCTCAGCTATCACGAGATCGTCAACGACGTGCTCGGAGAGAGCGACCGCATAGAATCAGGGAGACGCTCGCCCGGTGACGCCCCCGACGAGTCGCGCCCGGTCGCGGTCACGTGGTGTCCGATTTGTGCGAGTGCGGTCGTGTACGACCGAGAGGTCGACGGTCGTGTGTTGACGTTTGGAACCTCCGGGAAACTTGCTGACGACGCGCTGGTGATGTACGACCGCGAAACTGAATCGGAGTGGAAACAGCCGCTTGGAAAGGCGATCAATGGCCCCCTCGACGGGCACGAACTCTCCGTTGTGCCCGCGTCCGTCGTATCGTGGGAGCAATTTCGGTCGGACTACCCCGATGGAATCGTCCTCCAGCCGGTTCACGGAGATGAGGGTGGTCCCCGAGGAGAATCACCGCGAACAGTGTACGAGATGACTCCGTACGAGCGATACGACGCCGCTGAAGGGTTCGGTCTCAGAGAAATGCGTGGTGAAGGGAGGGAACGGTCGTGGGACCGCGAGGATATCGACGCCAAGACGGTGGTGTTAGGTATCACACACGGAGGAGATGCCGTCGGGTATCCAGTCGAGCAGGTCCAGAACGCGGGTGGTGTCGTCTCTGATAGCGTCGGTGAGCTCGATGTGCTTATCGTCAGTTCGGACGATGATATTCACGCGTTCGAAGATCCCGGCTACGAGTTCGAATTACGGGAAGGAACGCTGTATGGCGACGGAGCAAAATGGGACACTACAACGGGCCGAAGTGACGACGGTCGTACGCTGGCACGAGTACCGAGTCGACGACTCTACGCCTTCGCCTGGCAGGACGACCACGGCCCGAAATGCTTCTACGGACTCACGTGAGAAGCGGCCGACAGAAGAACTACTGAGTCCAGACGTCATTCATTCTCCGGTGCTGTTGTGGAACGAGATTGCAGACCCGGCTAATGCTTATGCCCTTTTTCACCTGAGTACTGAACGGGGCACCCCGTCACACGCTCCCGCCCCTTTGAATGATGAGCGACGATTCACGCCTCGGCGTGTGCCCGAACTGCGGTCACGATATCCGGCCCATAGACGAGTTGATCACGTACGAACGGTCAGACAGCTCGATCGGGGTGTTCGCCGAGTGCCCCTCGTGTACAGCGGTAATCGCTCCACGGTAGCGGTGCCATCTGTCCCGTGTTCTACTGCTGCGAGTGTGGGAAAGAACCGAACGGCAGCGCAGATGATTATTACTCACGGGGACGAATAACGGATGTATGAACGAAGTCGATTTTCTGGTTATCGGGTCCGGCTCCGGTTTGGATGTCGCGAACGCCGCAGCCAACCGAGGGCAATCCGTTGCAGTCGTTGAAAAAGGCCCGCTCGGCGGGACCTGTCTCAACCGTGGATGCATCCCGTCCAAGATGCTGCTCTATCACGCTGACGTATTCGAGACAATCGAGAGTGCCGGCGCGTTCCACATTGACGCAGAAATAACTGATGTGGACTTCGCGGAGATGGTTCGCGAGGTCAACGAGGACGTGAGTGGCGACGCTGACTCTATCCGGAACGGGCTCCGTTCCTCCTCGCAACACGATCTCTACGAAGGTGAGGGTCAATTCGTGGACGAACGAACAGTCGAACTCGTCAGCGGTGAGGACGAAGGAGCCCGAATTCGAGCCGAGACAGTGCTGATCGCTGCAGGCACGCGGCCGGCAATCCCCGATATCGACGGGATCGACGACGTGGACTACCTCACCAGCACCGAAGCGTTGCAGTTGGAAACCCCACCGGACCACCTCGTGATCGTCGGAGGGGGCTACATCGCCGCCGAACTCGGTCACTTCTTCGGCACCTTCGGAAGCGACGTGACGATCATCGGGCGACGACCGAACCTCCTCCCGGAAGCCGACGAGGAGATCGCCGAGGCGTTCACCGACCGGTACGCGGATCGATTCACTGTCCACACCGGCTATGCGGCGACAGCTGCCTCGGAAAGTGATGGTTCAGTGGCTGTCGAAGCCCACCCGTACGAGTACGGAGACGACGGCGGGATACGCGGATACGAATCAGTGACCGTAACGGGGGACGCACTACTCGTGGCCGCTGGCCGCACGCCGAACACTGATCTACTCAATCTCGACGCAGCAGGGGTCGAAACCAACGATCGAGGCTTCGTCGAAACCGACGAATATCTCCGGACGACCGCTGAGGGAGTCTGGGCACTGGGCGACATCGTCGGCGAGTATCTTCTGAAGCACAGCGCGAACCACGAAGCTCAGGCCGTCGCTCGAAATCTCTTCGGCGACGACCTCGAGCCAGTCGACTACACTGCGATGCCCTTCGCTGTGTTCGCGTCACCAGAAGTCGCAGGGGTAGGCGCACACGAATCTGAGCTTCAGGAAGCCGGCACGGAGTATGCGACGCGAACCTATCGGTACGACCAGACGGCACGTGGAAGTGCAATGAAAGCCGACGGCTTCGTCAAGGTCATCATCGACTTGGAGGGCGAAATCCTCGGCTGTCATATCATCGGACCCGAAGCCTCCGATCTCATCCAGGAGGTCGTCGTCGCGATGAAAGCCGGGTCGGGGACAGTCACGGATATTCGCGAATCCGTCCACATCCATCCTGCGCTCTCGGAGGTGATTCAGCGAGCATTCTCGGGGCAGTTCTCCCAGGGAGGGCACTCACACTGATCTCGGCAAGAGCCCTCGAATTGATTGGTGAGTGGACTCGCGCCCACACCCGTGTGCTTCAGTTGCACAGTTGCTGAAGACATAACCAGCAGTCGCTCCTCAGTGCGGTTGGAATGTTAGTAGTCCATGCGACGTTTCCGATCGCTACGGAACATCACGAGAGAGCAACTGAATTAATCCGAGAACTTGCCGAGCATTCACGGAATGAGGAAGGAATTATCGACTACCGAGTCGCGACTGATGTAGACGACGAGAATCTCTTCCGGTTCTTCGAACAGTACGAGGACGAAGCAGCGTTCGGAGCACATGCTGAGTCCGACCACTTCGAACGCTTCGAGGCCGAGCTCCCTGAATTACTGGCGGGAGAGCCAGAAGTGACTCGCTTCGAGGTCGAGTCAGCAACAGACGTCGAACTCTGACCCGAGACACACCCGAAGAGGTCCACAGGACCCCGCCGTTTAGTTCCAGCTGACCACGTATGGGGCCCCGTCAATCGCCACGGGGTATTTAAATTACCTTCGCAGACGTATCATCGTTGCACGGCCGCAGGCGGATTATATTCTTTAGGGCTCTACTGGCTAACGCAATGGCAAAAGCAGCAGTTGTGATCCTGGCCGGAACAGAAGGACATGCGAACCTCGGTCGTATCGTGAATGGGCTCGAGACGGCGAAGGAGTTCGCCGAGACCGATGGGGACGAAGTCGAACTCATCTTCGATGGTGCCGGTACCCAGTGGATTCCCGAACTCGAAGATCCGGACAGTGACCCCCACGAACTCTATCAGGCTGTCAAGGATAATGCGTCCGCATGTGATTACTGCTCCGGGGCGTTCGGTGTCGATGATGCAGTGAACGATTCCGGTGTGGTTCGACTCGACGACCACGACGGCCACCCAAGCATCCGTTCGCTCGTCGACGACGGTTACGAAGTCATCACGTTCTGACGATCGAGACGGCAGATTCCGTCTCGGGATCCGTAACCGAATAATCAGCCAATGAACTGACTTCTTCACCCAACCTACTCTCATGCTTCTCGGAATGCCGTTTTAATACACTACCCATGTTCCCATCCGCAGGCGACGAACTTCGAATAAAACCAGGGGGCCTGTTTATCGCCTTGGTTGCCTTCGTCCTGACGCGAACGCTCTTGATTGGAGTAGTCTACACTAGTCCAGCCAAATCGATCCTAGCCATATCACTCCAACTAGTTCCACTTGTAGTTGGTCTAGCGCTCGTAATTTACGGTGTCAATCTGGCCGTCAGTACTCACGCCAGAGCGTACGCCCGCACCATTGCGACGTGGTTTCTCGTCGGCAGTATCGGTATCTTCGTGATGGTTGCTCTGGGTGCCGTCGAGAGCTCAAATCCAGTCGCGACGCTGTCCTCAGACATCGTCGTCGCCAACGCCGTTCTTGGGGGTGGAGTAGGTGGAATTCTCGTCGGCATCCGATCCGCGAGAGACGAGCGACGCCAGCGATCGCTCTCGAGACAGTCCGATCAGATCGTCTTGTTGAACCGGATTCTCCGTCACGAGATCTTGAACGCAATCACGGCGATTCGAGGACATGCAGGATTGTTACACAACGGACAGAGCACCGGCGGTAGTTACGATGCAATCAGTAATGGAGTCAATCGCATCGAACGAACGATAGCACAGGTGGGATTTCTCATTCGAAGTCTCGATGAGACTGCAGTGAGTTTAACGTCGGTCGACCTGGCCGCCACCGTTCGGGAGTGCTCCGACCAGTTTCCCATCGATGCCACGGTTACAATCGACGCTCCAGACTCCGCACAAGTCCGTGCTGACGACCACCTCGAAACGGTGATTTCAGAACTCGTCGAAGGCGCACTCGAACGAGCCTCGGAACGCGAAGCGACGGTTGCAGTCTCCCCAGACGAAACCACCGTCGATGTGTCGGTTACCGCCCCCGGTCGGTGGCTTGACGAATCCGCTCGAAGCACACTTCTCGAAGGTATCCAAGACTATGACGATCCGAACATCGATTACGGGATACCGATCATCCGGTTGTTGGTGGCTCAGTACGGAGGCACCATCGACATCGTCGATAGGGAGACGAGTACCACGGTTGTCGTAACCCTGCCCCGGACATCCGAGCAGGCCCCCGAGAGTAATCGACCAGGAGTCAGGTCAGAGAGCCTCCGGAACGCTGCAGTCGCTGGTGTCGTGGCGGGGATCGCGATGGGCCTGATCCTCCAGACATTCACCGGTGAAATGGGGATTATCGGGGCGCTCTATGGGATTCAGACGAACGTCGTGGGATGGATAACCCACCTGTTCCACAGCGTGGTATTCGGGACAATATTTGTCGCTGCGGTGTCTGTCGATAGCCTCAACCACTACGCTGAGTCACTCTCTGGGACTGTCACGCTTGGTATCCTGTACGGGGTGCTACTATGGCTCGTCGCCGCAGGCGTCGTCATGGGAGTGTGGCTCAATCTCGTCGGCATACCGGCGTCAATTCCAAATCTCGGCATCGTATCACTCATCGGTCATACAGTCTGGGGCGCTTTGATTGGCATCCTCATCTTCGTGCTGCCGACAGAGATCTAATGAGAGAACCATCCACTCAGGGCAAGAGCGGGGTCATCCCCTTCCGCCAGCTAGTGCGGTTGCCTCGGGAAGCCGTCTGAGCCACAGCATCGCGACTGTTCCGACGAACGGTCCGACGACCAGTGGCGCAAAGGCCCACTGCCAGCCGACGGCATCGGCAATGATCGGTGTGACCTGTATCGACCCCACCGTGAGTAGAAAGCCGACGGCAGTCTGGAGCGTCAGGGCCGACCCGACGTAACTGTCCTCGGCGAGTTCGGAGACGGCCGCCGAGAACTGCGCGGAATCGGCGACGATGACGAACCCCCAGATCAACAGGAACGGAACGAGAACGAGCAGGGACCCACCAAACACGAAGCCGGCCCCGATACAAGCCGCGCCGCTGACGACCATGCTCCCGCTCGTGACGGTCGTCCGTCCGATTCGGTCCGCGAACACGCCGGCGACGACGGCACCGATACCCCCTACTGCGATAGTTCCGAATGCGAGCAGCGCAGCGAGCGTCGGCGCCGGGTCGCCGCTGGCAGCGAAACTCGCAGCCAGATAGACGGGAATCCACGCCCAGACGGCGTATAGTTCCCACATGTGACCGAAATACCCGAGGTTGGCGAGCATCGTTCCGCGGTCACCGAGCATCCGCCGAACGGCTCCGGGATCGAACGGTGCTGCCGGAGCTTGATAGGGGCCCGGGCGCACGAAGAGAACGAGCACGCCGCTGACCGCTGCGAGCCCAGCCGCACCCAGTAAGACGAGCCGCGGACGACCGACGCCTCCGACCGCCCGAAGCAGATGCGGCATCGCCGACCCGATCGTGAGTGCTCCGACGAGCGTGCCGATAGCGAACCCGCGTCCTTCCCGAAACCAGCCGGCCATGATTTTCATGCCGGTCGGGTACACGCCGGCCAGTGCGACACCGGTGAGAAACCGTAACAGAACGGCCGGGAGGAACGACGACACGGCGAGGGCGATAAGTGTAGTCGCGCCCACGCCGATGGCGGCTGAGACAGCAAACAGGTACCGCGGCGGAATCGTATCCGAGAGGGTGAGCGTCGCGGAAAGCACGGCGCCGACAACGAACCCCAGTTGCACCGCGTTCGTCAACCACGCCGTCTCAGCGCTCGAAAGATCCCAGAGTGCCGCGAGTTCCGGCCCGACCGCTGATGCACTGAACCAGAGCGTCATCGCCAGCAGTTCGGCAACGGCAAGAATGAGGAGGACACGGTAGCGACTCGGTTTCGTCGGTTCCCGCGTCTGTGACTCCGTATCCATCGCATTGGTGTACTGATCAAGATGGATAAAAGCTCACGAGGGGGTTCGGGTGTATTGCACACCGCAGCGCGTATTATATATGCAGAAGACATCCGTACCCACGTTAGGAACATGACCGAGGACCGGGATTGTGATGAGCCTCTAAGTGACCGTTCGTCGGGTGCGTCCGCTGCCCCGAGTTCGCCTCCTGAAGAACGGTATCGCAAGATTTTCGAATACAACAACGACGCAGTGATGGTCGTCGATCTGGAGACCGAATCCTTTCTCGATGTCAATCCTGCAGCCTGCGACCTGCTCGGATACTCGCGCGAAGAGCTCCTCTCGATGCATCCGGAGCATATTCATCCGAACGACGTCGAGCGCGTTCGAGAGGAGTTCATCTCGCAAGTCTACCAGGAAGGATCGGGATTTACCGACGACCTGACCTGTCTCACCAAAGACGGCGAAGCGGTTCCGACCGAAATCTCCGGGGCCGCACTCGACGCAGGTGGCGATGGAACCGACCCGACACAGATGATCGCGATGCTCCGTGATGTCTCCGACCGCGTCGAGCACCGTCGGGACCTCGAGGAGAAGATCGAACGGCTAGATCGATTCGCCAGTATCGTTTCACACGACCTAAAGAACCCGCTCTCGATCATCAACGGCCACGTGACCCTTGCTCGGGAGACCGGTAATCCCGAACACTTCGACGCCATCGAGGAGGCCGTAGATCGGATGGACGAGATGTTGTCCGAACTCCTGCAGCTCACCCGGGAAGGAAACCTCGTCGGCGAGAGAACGGATATCGAGTTGGAGCACTTGGCACGCGAGGTCTGGATCGACTGTGAACTCGAGCCAGCGACGCTCGAAATCAAGTCATCGAGGACACTTCACGGGGATCGAGACCGCCTCCACGAACTCTTTGCAAACCTCTTCGAGAACGCACACACTCACGGTGGAGAGTCCGTCACTGTCCGTGTCGGAACCCTCGACAGAGACGGGAGCGACGGGTTCTACGTGGAAGATGACGGCGAAGGGATCCCGGCGGACGAGCAAGATACCGTATTCGAGTGGGGACATACAACGACCAGTGACGGAACTGGCTTCGGCCTCGCTATCGTCGACGAGATCGCCGAGGCGCACGGCTGGGAAATTACTGTCTGTGATGCCGAAGCGGGGGGAACTCGCTTCGAGATCGAAGTCTCCTAACCCCGAGCAAGGGAGAACGGGACATCGCTCAACAATCAGTATATAAATACTGTGGAGGGTTGGAACGGAACGTAACGCCCGCGGCGTGATTAAGCCCGTTCTCCACGGGTCGGAATCACATGGGCGCAAACTCATCCCCGAACACGCCACGCGGGGATCTGACGTGGTACAAGGCACTTTCTCCCGGTGAACTACCTGAGGGCCGAGTCAAGGCTGTCAGCTGTGGGGATACGACCGTCGCTGTCACACATCATGACGGTGAATATGCTGCGCTCGATAACAGCTGTCCCCACCAGGGCGGTCCTCTTGGCGAGGGCTCGATCGAGACTGGCTGGCTGCGCTGTCCGTGGCATGGGTGGGACTTCGACCCACTCACGGGCGAGACACCCGGACCACACGACGACTGCGTGGAGACGTATCCGGTCGAGGAGCGCGACGACGGCATCTACGTCGGCTTTCCCCAGGAGGAACCCCACGAGCGGACGGTCTCCGACGTCATCGCCGAGACACTGGTCAACTGGGGCGTCCGGCAGGTCTGGGGCATTGTCGGCCACTCGAATCTCGGTCTCGCCGACGCGCTCCGCCGCGAGGCCGACCAGGGGAACCTCGCGTACTACGGTGTCCGTCACGAGGGTGCTGGCGCATTCGCCGCCTCGGCCTACGGGAAGCTCACCGGTCGGCCAGCGGCTTGTTTCTCCATCGCTGGACCGGGGGCGACAAACATGCTCACGGGACTGTGGGACGCCAACGTCGACGGTGCGCCGACCATCGCGCTCACGGGCCAGGTCGAGTCGCAGGTGCTGGGCACGGGCAACTTCCAGGAGGTCGACCTCGAGGCCGCCTACGGCGACGTCGCCGAGTTCGAGGCGACCGCCCTGCCGGACAGCCAGCACGCTGAACTCGCAACCCGAGCGGCCAAAACAGCGATCCTCGAACGGGGAGTCTCCCATCTCATCTTCCCGGACGAGATCCAGACCCAGTCTGCGGAGGGAGCCGAGCCCGGTGATCCGGAGGGGCGTATCACCGAGCGCGACATCAGCCCGCCGGAGGACGCGCTCCGGGATGCGGTAGACTTGCTCGAAACCGCCGAGCGGCCGGTCATCATCGCTGGCCACGGGGCTCGCTTCGAGATGGATGGGATCGTCGATCTCGCCGAACGGTTCGACTGTCCGGTGCTGACGACATTCAAAGGGAAAGGGCAAATTCCCGACTCGCATCCGCTCGCGGGGGGCGTCCTTGGCCGGAGCGGGACGCCAATCGCGAGTCACTTTATGAACGAGGCGGATCTGCTGGCCGTCTTCGGGGCGAGCTTCTCGAATCACACTGGAATTGCGGAGTACAAGCCGACAATCCACGTCGACTACGACGCGATGACCCTCGGGAAGTTCCACAGTATCGACGTGCCCGTCTGGGGCGAGATCGGCGTCACTGTCGATGAATTGCTGGGTCGCATCGAAGACACCGAAGCGAAGAGCCAGCGTGATGAACTCGCCAACCGGTGGGACATCTGGCGCGAGGAGAAGGTGACGCGACGTGCGCAGACGCCCGAGCGCGGTGTCAACTACGCCACCGCCTTCGACGCGATGACGCGACTCGTTCCCGACGATGCCATCATCCCTGTCGACGTGGGGAACAACACCTACGCCTTCGGGCGGTATTTCGAGCCGGAACATCAGTCCGTGCTCATGTCGGGCTATCTCGGTTCGATCGGCTTTGCGTTCCCGGCGGCGCTGGGTGCGTGGGCGGCCACACAGGAACCCGAGTCGCCGTTCGCTGGTCGCAAGGTAGTCTCAGTGTCCAGCGACGGTGGCTTCGGCCAGTACATGAGCGAGTTCACGACCGCCGTAAAGTACGATATGGACATCACGCACGTCCTCTTGAACGACGACGAGCTCGGAAAGATCAGCAAGGAGCAGCGTACGGGCGGCTGGGACGTCTGGCAGACCGATCTGGTCAATCCTGAGTTCGCTGCATTCGCCGAAAACTGCGGCGGTCATGGTGTCTTCGTCGGCGACGCCGACGCACTCGACGACGCTCTCGAAGATGCAATCGCGTACGACGGCCCCGCGCTCGTCGAAATCCTCACCGACTCAGACCCGGTGTGAACATTCCCGAAACGACACTCCAATGATGATACACACTACATCAATTTCCGGTCAGACGTCGGCGAGTCGCATCGAGCGTCGATCTACCCCCCAAGCAGGGAGGTACGCAACATGAGTCGCTCTAACGAGGGGGCAGCCGAACAGGTGGCCGTTTGGAGCGATCTTCCTGATCGTGAGCCTACACACGCCCGCGTCGATGGCATCGACCTCGTGGTCGTTCGCTACGACGACGAGGTGTCGGTTCTGTATGGCCGCTGCCTGCATCGGGGGGTACTCCTCGGCGACGGCCACGTCGAGGGGCACAACCTCATCTGCGGGGTCCACGGCTGGGATTACCGGTACGACACGGGCGTGAGCGAGTACGACAACTCGGAGGTCCTCGAGACGTTCACCGCGTGGGTCGACGAGGACGAGGACGCCGTCTTCGTCGACGCCGCAGAGGTCGCGGCGTGGGCGGACGAGAATCCACAACCGTACGATCCCCCCGAGGCTGGAGATGGAGATGACGGGGCGATGCAAGGGGCCACCGACGATATCGACGGTGGATCGGTCGACCCAGAGTTCTACGGCGAACCCGACTACGAGAAAGAGCCGTACACTCACTACATCCAGAGTCTCGCACAGAAAGGACCCGAAGGAATCGGTGAACATGGTGACGTCTCGGCGATGGGAGTTCCACGTTCGGAGCTTCCCTCTTGGGACGACCTACAGCTCCTGACTGCCCAACTCGCCCGAACCCCACTCGACGACGAGGCCCCAGTCGACACGGAGCTGGTGATCGGCCCGAACGCGGAGAATCCGCTCCAGCTGGAAATCCCGATCTTCGTGAGCGACATGAGCTTCGGCGCACTCAGTGAGGAGGCGAAAATAGCGATCTCGAAAGGAGCAGACCAGGCCGGCACTGGGATCTGTTCCGGCGAGGGCGGAATGCTCCCCGAAGAACAGGAAGTCAACTCTCGATACTTCTACGAGTACGCGACGGGGAAATTCGGCTGGGACATCGAGAAAGTCGAGCGGGTCCAAGCGTTCCATTTCAAGGCCGGACAAGGCGCGAAGACTGGTACAGGCGGCCACCTTCCTGGCGAGAAAGTGCAGGGTCGGATCGCAGAAGTCCGCGACCTCGAACCGGGGACGGACGCCGTGAGCCCGGCACGGTTCGACGACCTGCGCACCCCTGAAGATTTCGCCGAGATGGCCGACCTCGTTCGGGAAGTCGGTGGCGGCATCCCGATCGGATTCAAGCTCTCCGCTCAGCACGTCGAGGAGGACATTGATTTCGCGCTGGAGGCCGGTGCCGATTACCTTATTCTGGACGGCCGCGGCGGAGGCACCGGCGCAGCGCCGGACGTGTTCAAAAACAACATCTCCGTGCCGACGATGGCAGCGCTCGCGCGTGCCCGCCGTCACCTGGACGCACGCGACCGGTCGGACGTTACGCTCATCGCGACGGGTGGTCTCCGCACGGAATCGGATTTCATCAAAGCGATGGCGCTCGGGGCGGACGGCGTCGCGGTCGCCAACTCGGCAATGCAGGCGATCGGTTGTCTCGGGATGCGGGCCTGTGACTCGAACAACTGCCCCGTCGGGATCGCCACCCAGCGAGAGGACCTCAGAAACCGGCTCGTTATCGACTCCGCCGCCGACGGCCTACAGAACTTTTTCGAGGCGACGGTCGAACTGATGAAGGTGATGGCCCGTGCCTGTGGACACGACAACCTCTCCGGGTTCGAGCGTCGTGACCTGACGACCTGGAAGAAGGACATCACCAACCTGACCGGCGTCGAGTACGCCGGCGTCGGCGACCGGTAGTAACCACAGATTCTCACAAATGGACACTACCGAATTACCCGCGGCCGTCGCCGAACACCTCTCGAGTAATCGCGACGAACTCTTCGAGTTCACCGAGACGCTCCTCAGTCACGATACCAAGAATCCGCCGGGACGAACCGTCGAGGTCGTCGAGTGGCTCGAAGACGTCCTCGACGAGCCGCCGCTGGCAATCGAACGCCACGAGGTCGACCCTGAGAAACCGAATCTCGTCGCCACGCTCCCCGGCCGGGGCGACCGCACGCTCTGTTTCAACGGCCACCTCGATACCGTCCCGTTCGACGAGAGCGACTGGACGTACGATCCGCTGGGTGAGCGGAACGACGAGCGCATCTACGGTCGCGGAGCGACCGACATGAAAGGGGCCGTTGCCGCGATGTTACAGGTCGCCCTCGCCTACGCTCGAACCGAGACGGAGCCACCAGTGACACTCCAGTTCGCATTCGTCAGCGACGAGGAGACGGGTGGCGACGCCGGCCTCACGACGCTCCTGGAGACGACCGGCTTCGACCCCGACGCCTGCGTCGTCGGCGAAACCACCTCCCGGAACGGTCGCTACTCCGTCTCGGTGGCCGATCGCGGGAACATCTGGCTGACGCTCGAAGCGTCCGGGACAGCTGCCCACGGGTCACGGCCGATGATCGGAGAGAACGCGATTGACCGACTGAACGACGCGATCAAGCAGCTGCGTAGCGAGTTCGGGCAACGGGAACTCTCGGTCGATCCGTCGATGGACGAAATTATCGAGGAGTCGGTGGATTTCTACGAGCCGGAGGCCGGGGCCGAGGCGACCCGCCGCCTGTACCGCTACCCGACGATCAATCTCGGTATCATCGAGGGCGGAACGGCGATCAACACGGTGCCAGCCTCGGCGTGTGCGAGAGTCGATATCCGCCTCACTGCTGGCGTCGACACAAGAGAGGCGCTCAGCGGGATCCGGAGCTGCTTGAGCGGGATGGATGGCATCGAGATCACCGATATCTCGTGGACCCGTGGGTCGTACGAGCCGCTTGGGAGTCCAATCGTCGAAGCGAGCGCGCGGGCAGCCGCCCACGTCGTCGACGACCAGGTCTACCGTCGGAGTGCGACCGGTGGGGGCGACGCCAAGGTGCTTCGACACGAGGGAATTCCAACGGTCGAGTTCGGCTTCGGCACCCAGACAGCACACGGAACTGACGAGTACACGACGACCGAGGCGCTGGTTCGAAATTCCATCAGCTACGGGACACTCCCAGTCCTCTACAACCAACTCACGAGCGCTGACGGATGATTGCAGCCGTCGGGGGGCCAACAGTCGCACTGATCGTGCTTGTTATTCTGGTCGCGGGAATGACGAATGGACTCGCCGGCTTCGGGTTCGCCCTCGTCGGGACGATGGCGCTCGCAACGGTAATCGAGCCGGCAACGGCAGTCGTCTTCATGATCATCCCGATTCTCGCGGTGAATCTCTCGCTGGTCCGTGATCTCTCCCGGGAAGAGCTGCAAACCTGTAGTCGACGATTTGCCCCACTCATCGGTGCAGCGCTGGTCGGCACGGTTGTTGGGATGGCCGTTCTGAGTAGTCTCCCCACCGCCCCGCTGCGTCTCGGTCTCGGAGTATTGACGCTCGGGTTCGTCGCGACCACCCAGCGACGGATTCCCCTCCCGGAATTGTCGACAGGTGGACTCGGTACGTTCGCTCAAACGCGACTTGGGATGCTCGGTGTCGGCGGCGTTTCAGGACTACTGTTCGGCGGGACGAACGTCGGGGTACAGCTCATCGCGTATCTGCGGAGCTTCGACCTCTCCCACGGGTTATTCGTCGGCGTCGTCGCCCTCGTATTTCTGGGGCTCAACGGGATCCGCGTTGGTGTGGCCGGTCTATTCGGGCTGTATCCCAGCCAGACCGTTCTGTTCACGTCCGTCGTCGCTGCCGTCCCGGCCGCAATCGGGGTCGCTGTCGGGAAGCGCCTCCGAGTGACTGCCAGCGAACGGTCTCGCAGACTCGTCGTCTTCGGTCTCCTCACCGTCGTTGGATTTCGTCTGGTCGGCGGGGGACTGGGATTGATCTAAGCGTCGGTGCTAAGATGGTGACCGTCACTCGAATCTAGTGAATAGATCCGCTGTCTCGCATCCATGAACGAGATGCGGGAAGAGACAATTCCGTTCTCTTCGAGCTCCGTGAGAGCATATCGAACGGTTCGGGGCGGGAGAAGCGTTGACTCAGCGAGCCCCGATTGGGTACTATCACCCTCGTATTCCAGTGTTTTCGCAACGAGCTTCGCACTCGGGGGAAGATCCGCAAGGTCAGCAGAAGTTTCCTGAGGTGACAGAGACGGCTGTTCAGGCATGAGTAACAGAAGGGCACGGAACCATCTTAACAGACTATCGAACGTGCAGTTACATTACACAACCGGCTACTCGCCGGAGTCACTCGGCTGTCGAAGCCCATTCCAACAGCGGTTCGAGACGGGTTCGCACCTCATTTCCATCGTCGGTCAGCGAGTACTCGACACGGGGTGGAATCTCGTTGTACTGGGTCCGAGAAATCAGTCCGGCATCTTCGAATTCATCGAGGCGTTTCGAGATGGTCGAAGTACTCGCCGTCGGAAGATGTTCTTCGATCTCCGCGAACCGGAGTGAATCGTGCGCGCCGATGATGCTGACGAGTTGCATCGCGTATTTCCGGCTCAGCGTGTCGATGACACCCGTGAGCGGACAGTAGCACGTTCCGTCGATATTACACACAGGCGCGTCTGCGGTGGTATCTGCCATAGCTTTGTAGCCTCGAACTTACTCTGTAGCTTTGGACTCCGAAGTATAAGAACTTCCCGTCGTAAAGTATAGCCACGAATGACCAGCACATCTGACTATGATTTGGTAATCCTCGGTGGCGGGGCCGCTGCCTTCGCTGCGATCACCGAAGCGAGTCGTCGGGATCTCTCGACGGCGATGGTGAACACCGGCCTGCCCATCGGCGGGACCTGCGTGAACGTCGGCTGTGTCCCGAGTAAGCATCTCCTTGCCGTCGCCGAGAGCGGCGCTGCAGCGATGGAGAATCCCTTTGACGCCGTTCGATACCCCGAAGAACCAACCGTCGACTGGGGCGACGCACTCAACGGCACCGACGAACTCGTCGAGCGGTTCCGACAGGAGAACTACGTCGATGTTGCCGAGCATTTCGAGACCGACATCTACGAGGGCTACGGCCAGCTGGTCGACAGCGAGGGACACAGTCCCTCGGGCAACCGGACGCAGTCCGGTGACGACACGACCATCGCAGTCGTCGACGGCGCCGACGAGGGGGCGCGCATAACTGGAGAGAAGGCACTCGTCGCGACCGGCAGTTCACCGTGGGCGCCACCCATCGATGGCCTCGGGGAGATCGACTACTACACGAGCGAAACGATCCTCGAGGAGCGCGACCTGCCCGGGAGTATCGTGATGCTCGGCGGGGGTTACATCGCTCTCGAGTGGGGCCAGATCCTTCACCGCGTTGGTGTCGACGTGACGATTCTACAGCGCTCTGACCGCGTCCTCTCGGACATGGAAGGCCAACTCGGGCGTGAGATGAAGCGTGCATTCGAGGAGGAAGGCATCGAAGTGATCACTGGCAACGATTTCCAGCGCGTCCACACGCCAACAGCCGACGGCGGGGGCGAAGCGGTCCAGTCGGCCGTCGCCGTCGACACAACCGTCGATGGCACCGAGCGGACAGTCACCAGGGACGCGCTGTTCGTTGCGACCGGCGTCCAGCCCAACAGCGAGGGCATCGGTCTCGAAACGGTAGGGGTCGAAACGAACGACGACGGGACAGTCCACGTCAACGAGCATTTCCAGACGACCAATCCCAACATCTACGCGGCGGGGGACGTGATCGGCGAACCCGAACTGGAGACGGTCGCCGCCAAGGAAGGCAACCACGCCGTCAAGAACGCCTTCGGCGACGAGGGCGTCAGCATCGACTACGATGCCGTCCCCGCAGTCGTCTTCACCAGCCCGGAAGTCGCCGCGGTCGGGACGACTGAACTGGAGTACATGGACGAGCACGACACCTGTTCGTGCCGGACCGTCCAGATGGCGGATGTCCCGCGAGCGAAGGCAGTCAAGAACACGGAAGGCCTCGTCCAGGTCGTCAAGCACCACGAGACCGACGAGATCGTCGGCGTCCACATGGTCGGACCCCGTGCCGCCGACATGATCATGGAAGCCACGCTGGCGGTGAAATTCGGTCTCACCGTCGACGATATTATCGATACCGTTCACCCGTTCCCGACGTTTTCCGAGGCGTTCAAACAGGCGTGTCAGGCGTTCCGTCGCGACACGTCGAAAATGAGTTGTTGTATCGAGTGAATCACCTCCGAAGCAGATATTGAGACCTCACGTTCTCGGGTGGTCGTTCACTCTGACAGCCACAGCGCTCGTGTGAACTCGTTTCGCATTCGCGAGGAGTATTTAATGAGACGACGCTCACTCTCTACTACGATCCAATGTTGGAACTCTACCGACTCCCCGGCTGCCCGTACTGTGCGAAGGTTGAAGACAAGCTTGATGAACTGGATTTAGAATACGAGACTCATACTGTTCTTCCCTTCCGGTTTCTCCGGTTCGAAGTGAAATCCGTGAGCGGTCAGTCCGGGGTGCCGGTGCTTGTCGACCCCGAACACGGAGTCGAAGGGATGGCAGAGAGCGACGACATCGTCACCCATCTTGAGAACACGTACGCCTGACGTGGTCTCAGATGACTGGCGAGAACGGCGGCCCTCCGCACACTGTTGGCCAACACCGCCAAAATGATCGACGCCGTCATCGCATTTGCCCTCGCCAGCCTGTCGATTGGCGCGATAGCGTGGACCCTGCGTCGTCGCCACGTTGCCGTGACTGCGGCCGACATCGCGGCTACGCTTCCGTGGTTCGGCGTCATCGGTGTCGCGGTCGCTATCGGACGTTCAGTACCCATGTCGGGACTGGCCGCTGGCTTCGTTCGGAGCCCCACTGTGTACCTCATAGTTGCTACGCTGGTTGCCGGACTGTGGCTGATACTCGATGCCGCCGATGCGAACGATATCGCTCGATGGACAGCCGTAAGCGGTGTCCTCACAGCGATCACCGTCGGCGGAGTAAGTGTTCTCGCAACGGAGGCGCTCCAATGGCGAGTTGTCGTCTGGAACGCAGCTGCAATCGTGATGGCGATCGGTATCACCGGACTTGTTCTACGAGCGGTTCAGGATCGATATCTGTCCACCCACGGGTGGATCGGTGGTGGGGTCGTCTTTGCGCACGTCCTTGATGCAACGACCACGGGAATCGGACTTGAGCGCCTCGGGACGATCGAGCGGAACCCGATTTCTGCGACGATCATTCAGTTTGGAGACGGCGTCGGCCCATCCGGCGTCGTGCTCTTTCTTCTCGTGAAAATAACGGCAGCTATGCTCGTCTTAGCCGTTCTCGACACAAACAGAGATCAGCTGGACCGAGAGTCAGTGGGCCTGCTTGTCATCGCCGCTGGCGCCGGTCTCATTCCTGCTGTCCACAACCTCACACTCTTCGCGCTTACAATCCACTAATCGGGAATTGAACCACAGTCAGCACCTCTGTCTCTCCCTGTTGGAGAATGCAATAGAATCCGATTGTCTCGTCAAACGAACGCGGAACCTATCTGAAAAACCATTCGTGCCGGTGGACGTCCACAGACCTGCCCATCACTGATCCGATAGGGTGGGTCAAGCACCAACCCGGTCAGGATTTATTGGGGAGTTCGTTCTATTAGTCTCATAGTGATTGTTTTACACGCAACGTTCCCGCTCGACCCAGAAACTCGTGACGAAGGACTCGACCTCATCGAAGACCTCGTCGAACAGTCGCAGCAGGAAGACGGGATGATCGACTACCGCGCCGCGACGGACATCGCGGACCCGAACGTCGTACGGTTCTTTGAACAGTACGAAGACGCCGCTGCGTTCGAGGCCCACTCGCAGACAGACCACTTCCAGAAGTTCGAAGCGCGGCTCCCCGACCTGCTCGCAGGTGAGCCCGAAGTCCTCCAGTTCGAGGTCGATTCAGCGACCGAACTCGAACTCTAACGACCAGTCTTCGTGGGCACCGTCCGATACCAGTCAACCCCGTTACGGTGTTGCCTGATATCATTGCGGTCACCGCGTCTCGATCTCAACCGAAAAAGAAATCTTCCGCTTCAATATCCTTGGTGAGGACGAGTAGCCCCTATCAGATCCGGACACCTGAATCAGTGATCAACACCATATCTGCCAAGGGGCAGTAACGAGAAGGCCTCGTAGGCCGTTATAACGACGATGTGGTATTTCCCTATCAACTGGCACTGACAGTCACTCGGACGCGATTTGACGTCGTTCCGGATGCTCGAACTCGAACTCCTTCGATTGGATCATTGCCAGGGTTTCTTCGATCGACGGCCGGTCGCCCCAGAACGTTCCGTAATAGGCGAAGCGAACAGTCCCAGTCGGATCGAGGATAATCGTCGCAGGTCGATTGATATACTCGGCGTGGACGGCGTAAGCCATCGGATCGACGCCGTATTTCGCGCCGACAGCCCCTGCACGATCGAGAAGGTGTGGCCACCAGATCTCCTCGGCGTAGGACTCAATAAACGACTCCTCGGCGAACCAGTACTCCGGTTCGAACTCCCGACCGACCATCACGCGACCGCGATACTGGCCGTGGCATTCGATCGTCGCCACGTTGATATCCGCCGCCTGCAGTTCCTCGCGAAGCTCGATCAGTTCGTCGAACTCGCGGTGACAGACCGGACACCAGTCGGCAAACACCCAAATCAGGACCGTCCAATCGTCTCCAACCGAGTCCTCCAAGTCCCATGTCCGTCCGTCAGTATCCGGCAGTACGAATGACGGCGCATCCTCACCGACTGCCAGCTGTTCGAACGTGTCCTCGTCGAGATTTCGATACGCGGCCTCCAGTTCGGGTTCGGCGACGGCGCCCTTTTCGATGCGGTCGATCGAAAGTTCGGCTTGATGACGGACGTCTTTCGAGTCGTCGTTCGCGTGCCGGTCACGTAGCAAGTCCAGCGTCTGGTTGGCACCAATTTGCCCCAAGGCGACGATCGCCTGCGATCGTGCCAGTGGGTCCGGATCTTCGCGGACCACCCGTTCGAGCGATTCCACCTCGCTCTGGGCTCGCAGAATTCCCAGCGCCGTTGCACACACGTAGCGTACCTGTACGTCTTCGTCCTCGAGTTCGCCGGCGATTTCAGACGTTTTGGCGTCCCCGATCCGAACGAGGTCGCGGACGGCGAGCAGTCGGACCCGCCAATCGTCGTCGTCGAGGTCCGCAATGCCGTGCTCTTCGAGCGTCCGATCGACCGTGAAGCTTGTCTCATCAACAGGGTGGAATTCGTGCGTCCGGACACGGTCGAGTACCCCCTCTACGGACAGTCCATCGGAGGAGCTCGCTTCGGTATCGTTCATACACCTATGAAGCGGCCGGACCAGAAAAGGATACGCGACGGCGAGCCCGAGACAACCACAGAGATGCCGGCGAAACGGGGTTGATTACGCAGTACAATCAGACACCGAGCGTTTCAGCCAGCTCATAGAAGGTCTCGATGGTGAGATCGGGGTCGGGACCGAAAGGCTCCCACGGTGTTGATTTGCGGTCCACCCAGGCGGCCTGCATTCCGGCGTGTTGAGCCCCCATAACGTCGAACCAACCAGCCGTCACATGAACGATTTCGTCGATCGGCGTACCGGTGCGAGCGGCCGCGTGTCGATAAATCTCTGCGGCGGGTTTGAATATCCGAACCTCATCAGCGCTGATCGTGTCTTCGATGATATCGCCGATCCCGGCGTGGTCAACCATTGACTCTAACATCTCCGGATTGCCGTTCGACACGACGAAGCAGTCGTATCCACCGTCACGGAGCCGCTCGATACCATCCCGGACGTCGTCGAACACATCGAGTTCGTGGTATACAGCGAGAATCTCATCTCGCTCCGAGGTGGAGATATCCACACCATATGCATCGAGCGCGTACTGGAGGGCGTCCCGATTCATTTCATAGAACGGCTGGTACCCACCGATAGCGTTGGCGACAAATGTGTATTCGAGTGAGCGCGCACGCCAGAGTTTCGAGACCGGTTGCGGTTGGTCGACACGCGCAGCAAGTGCCTTCTCTGCGGCATCAACGTCTACGAGTGTACTATACGAGTCGAAGGTGACCGTCGAGACCTGATTGGGGTCGAATCCCATGTAACACCTACTGTGAGTCAATAGCATAACACTCCGGAACGTGACAGAGGTGGTCGCGCTCAGCCGTTCGAGCAACTATGAGCGATGGCCGTCAAACGATACGCGTTCAAAATACACCAGGAGCCGGGGCTACGACGGTCGGGCCGTGGTTTCGTCGGGACTTGACAGTTGATCGCGGTCGTGGGGTTGGTTGTAATCGAGCCCCGGCCCGATCGGCGTAATCTCACCCTGGTAGTAGCCGTCGTCTTTGATATGCTCCATCCGCACCGTCTCCTCGAACCCCGGCGTCTGGTAGAGATCGCGCAGATACGGCCAGAGATTGTCGTACTGGTGGAGATACTGTCGGTTGCACTTGAACGCCGTATGATAGCACTCGTCGAATCGAATCAGCGTCGGGAACAGACGCACGTCGGCGAGCGTCAGCCGGTCGCCAGCGAGATAGCGCTGGTCGGCGAGGACCTCATCCCAATGGTCCAGCGCGTCGAACACGTCGGTGACGGCCTCGTCGTAGGCAGCTTGTGACTCCGCGAAGCCAGCCCGATAGACGCCGTTGTTGATCGAGTCGTAGATCGAATCGATGATCCGGTCGATCTCCTCGCGGTAGCCTTCGGGATACAGCTCGCGCCCATCGTCGCCGTAGTCGGCGAACTCGGTGGCGAACATCCGCATGATCTCGATGGATTCGTTGTTGACGATGGTCTCGTGCTCTCGGTCCCAGAGAACTGGCACGGTCACTCGACCGGTGTACTCGGGGTCTGCCGCGACGTACACGTCCCGGAGGTATTCACAGCCGTTGACTGTGTCGGGAGTACAGCCGTTTTTTTCGGGGGTGAACTCCCAGCCATCGTCCTCGCGCCACGGATCGACGATGTCCATCGAGACGACATCGGTCAGCCCGGCGAGGCGGCGCGTGAGCGCGGCACCGTGTGCCCACGGACAGTTCCGCGCGATGTAGAGGTGGTACCGTCCGGCCGCCGGCTGGAATTTGGTATCCGGGGCGTCCTGGATCCAATCACGGAACGAGGTTTCAGCCCGATCGAATGCGCCACTCTCGTTAGTATACGGTCCGATATCGGTCTTCCAGTCCCCGTCGACGAGCATATTCCGACCCATATGACTGTGGAGGGGCTTCTCGCATACAATCCTGCCGCCCAGTCGTGCTCAGCCAACACAACCGATGGGTGGTTCCGTTCCCATCTCAGTCAGATGAACTCGGAGTTCTGCGGGCCATTCGTGATGTGGACCTCGAACGGCTGTGTACTGACGTCGTCCTGTTCGACGAGATGCCAGTAGGTCTCGGCCATCTCGTCGGGGTCAAGGAACGTCTCGTCCTCCCGGTCGGGGAACTGGTCGCGAACGCCCGGCGTGTCGATCTGACCGTCGATGACGACGTGCGCGACGTGAACTCCTTCGGGGCCGAACTCCTGGGCGATATCCATCGCCATTCCGCGGGCAGCGAACTTCGCGGCCGTGAATCCAATCGCCCCACCAAGACTCCGGACGGCGGAGGTTGCACCCGTGAAGAGGACCGTCCCGCCGCCCGTCTCAAGCATGTCGCCAACGGCTTCTTGCGAGCAGACGAACGCACCGCGCCCATTGACCGCCCATGCCTCTTCGAATTGCTCGACGCTCACGTCCATAAGGCCCTTCCAGGAGGCGGCACTTGCGTGGTTCACCAGGATATCGACCGGCCCGAATGCCTCGCGAACTGCCTCAAATCCGTCTCGAATCTGCTCAACCTCTGTGAGATCCGTCTGGACGGCCAGCCCCTCTCCGGCGTCCGGAAGATCCTCAGCGAGTTCGTCGATGTAGCCCGCCGACCGAGCGAAGAGAGCGACCTGACATCCCTTAGCTGCGAATTTTCGTGCGAGCGATTCACCGAGTCCTGGACCGACCCCTGCGATGACTGCTGTCCGAGTCATGGAATGGTCTACGAACCGGACTGGCAAAGCAGTGGTGACAGGCCCCACACTGCAGTTGATGGACGATCAGCGAAGACAGTCTTGTTGAATCAGTGAGAACTTGATCGGGTAGGTTCTATTCAACGAATTTAGAGAGGGCGGTATTGTGCGGAGTGTTGTTTGTTTCAGCCCTCTAGCGGTGGAGGCGTTTTGCAATGGAGTCAGCTAATGACGCCGAGAATGACGAGTTCCCACCCGAGAAGCGCCTCGAAGCACCGAACCATCGACTGATCAAGGCTGGTATCGCGACGATTCCCGATATGGAGACCCTCCAAGAATGTGTTGCCTACGAGAACGCCCACCAGAACCGAACGCGGGTTCTGCGCCGGCTCAAGTGGAAGGCCGAAGAGCTGCGTGAGTGCGAGGAGTAAGCTCTGTTTTTAACCAACACACTCCGCGTGAATTCCCTATTGTTGGTTAAAACGCTGCGCATCGGTTTTTCGGGCCCCTGAATGGGTGCGGGGCAGCCAGCAACGGCCTCGCGAGCATAATCATGTCCCTCGAGCTGAGCTTCAGCGCCAACACGGCGAGTGAAATCGCAGCCGCCAGACAAACAGACTTCGTGGCGTTCCTCCACCGATCTCCCTTCGCCGGCGATGCTCTCGCCCTAGGATTTCTCCCCGGATTTCGGGAAGATTGTGGATATCAAACGGACCAGTATCAGAACCTCAGCCTCCCTGTCGGGATGCTCGACAACAACTTCCGCAATCCCGACCTGGATCGATTCGTTGATCGCTTCTTCAAGCACGAACCACGGGTCGGGGTCATCGGAGACGTCGACGATATCGACGACGTCGACGCCCACGTCGCTGCTGCTCGTGAGACTCAGGGCAGCTTTCCCGATGCCGAGCTCATCATCGTCCCGAAATCCCAGGCAGTAATCGACGCGATTCCAAATGATATCGTCCTCGGCTATTCTCGCGGGTACGCCGACCGCCTCGCCCACGAGTTCTCCGACCCAGCCGATTGGAGAGGGCGACGCGTCCATATTCTCGGAGGGAGTCCGCCGAAGCAACTTGACGCCATTCGACAGCTGACCCGGCCGACACTCACCGACGACCCACCGGCGGACATCGTCGGCGTCGACTGGAACGGACTGCATCGAGGCGCGCAGTTCGGTGAGTTCTGGACGGCTGACGGCTGGGACGACAGCGGTCGCGACGCCGACCACGTCACCGTCCGAAAGACCGTGCGCCACAGCCTCGCCCGCATCCGCGAGTTCTGGGAGGCCCACGGTGTCTGGCCTGAATCGACACCCCAAGACGACGGGTTGGGCGTCGAGTACGAAGGGCCGCGGCCTGCCGACCTCGAGCAAGCGGCCTGTACCGAGTGCGGAACGAACGTCTGGCGAACCCGGCGCGGTCCCTATGTCGCCGAATACGATACTGGCGCAATCTGTGGCTACTGCAGCTACGAGTGCTACTTCAGCCACCGTTACCGGAACAACCTCGAGGAAATCGCCGGCGAGCAGAGTGTCTACTTGCCGCCGGCGTGAGGGATACGATCCACTACTCAGTGGGAAGCCAGGAGTCGGAGCGCAGAACCCATTTAGCGGGTGAGCGACTACACAAGGTAATGGACGAATCGCCTTCCGCACAGACCCACTCTCGCATCTACACGGCGCCGCGAACGGATATCTCGCAGAACCAGGGCAAGTTCCGGATCCACTTCAACTTCCCCGGCCGCGCCGTCCCCGATCACGACGACCACGGGTACGGGCCCTTGGCGACCGTTGTGGAGTCGTTCATGGACCCGGGAACCCTCATCCGGATGCACCAGCACAGAAACGAGGAGATCATCTCGTGGGTGCCCGAGGGCGTGATGCGCCACGACGACCGCCAGGGCAACCAGTTGGTCACCGATTCCGACCATCTGATGGTGATGAACGCCGGCAGCGGCTTCTGGCATTCCGAGGAGACGCTCGCGGACGACCCGCCGCTGCGGATGCTCCAGATCTTCGTCCGGCCACACAGCCTCGACCTCGACCCGGGCATCCAGCACGAGCCGATTCCCGATCCGGTCGCCGGCGAGTGGCGCCACCTGTTCGGCCCCGAGGGCACCGATGCCCCGCTGTCCGTTCGGAACGACGTCGACTTCTACGACTGCCGCCTCGTCGCCGGGGCCACGACCACGCTTCCGTCGCAACCGGGGCGCCACACCTACTTGTACGTCTTCGACGGGGCCGTCGAGGTCAGCGATGAGCCGGTCGGGTACACCGAAAGCGCACTCGTAACCGGCGACAACGACGTGGCCGTCACTGCAACCGAGGATGCCACTATCGTCGCGTTCAGCATCAATCCGGACGCGCCGATTACACGCCAAGGCACCATCGGCCGCTGAGACACCCGAAGAGATCGCCGGCAAGCAGAGTGTCTACTTCCCGCCGGCGTGACTTCGCGACCTGTTTTTCGTGCCCCCGGAGAGGGCGAGGGCTCCTTCGAAAGCTCTCAGAGGTGACTTCCAGTGAGTCAACAACAGAGTCCCGACAACGTCTCGGTCGACGATATTCCCGTCGATATCGACAACACGCAATCAGCGGAGGTCGATCCAGCCGACGTCCCCGACGAAATCGAATCCATCACCCGTGGGCTCGCCGGTGAGCAGCCGCCGACGAATCCCATAGTGGTTCTCAAGGCGGCCCGGTGGTGGTACATTCACGGCAAGGGCGGCACGGATCCCGCCTTCCAGTGGGCCATCGAGTGGGCGCGTCACCTTGCGACCGACACGTCTAGCGACGTCGAGCGGTTCGACGAGTTCCTCGAGTACCTCGTCACGGTCGGCTTCGCTGAGGAGCGATCAACGCTTCGTAATCAGATCTCGTAGCACGCGACATCTTCGGCACCGCAAGTTGGACACTCATCAGCGTCTTCTGAGAGTGCCTCTCCACAGTGCCGGCACTCCCACACCGTCGACGACTTCCCCTCGACGGCTTTGCGGAGTGTAGTCAGTATCCCCATCCGGGCCAGATGAGGTTCCCTCGGTTGTTAACACTATCCTCTAACTCCAGCCCCTACTTAAACGATGTTCGCGGGGAGCTGTTTCTGCTGCGCCTCTGAGGGGTGCGGCGCGGTCTGAACAGACGCAGTCGCCGTGACCTTGATTCGGTGAACACAATGGCTACGACTAGTGACTCGTCGGTCTCCTTCGACCAGACCGACACGCGATCCGACGAGATGAACAGTACGATCGAACAGTGGATCGACGATCTCGTCGCCGGCGTCGACGATGCGCAGGCCAGCGCTGAGTTCCAAGAGTGGCTTGACGTACAAAGTCGCTTCCACGACTACTCGTATCGGAACACGCTGCTGATCAAGCGCCAATGTCCAGAGGCGACTCGGGTGGCGGGCTACCGGACGTGGCAGGAAGAGTTCGACAGGCACGTCCAGGAGGGGGAGTCGGCCATCTGGATCTGGGCGCCGATCATCACCACGCAGTGCCCGGAGTGCGAGAACTCACCGAGCTACCACGAGGACAGCGACTGTGACTACGACGAGACACCGCCTGAAGAGTGGTCCGAGGGCCTCGTCGGGTTCAAGCCTGCGCCGGTGTTCGACGTCTACCAGACCAAAGGCGAACCGCTCCCTGATCTCGATACGGAAGCCACCGGGGACGCCGGCGACCTCGTCGAACAGTTGACTGCCGCCGCTGATGAACTCGGTGTGACGGTGCGAATCGTTCCCGAAGAGGAGTGGACCCACGGCGAGGCGAATGGCATCTGCAAGCAGCTGAGTCTCGTCGATATGCAACCGCGGGTCCAGGTGCGTGATCGGGAGAACGAGGCCGACCTTGCGCGGACACTGATCCACGAGTACGCACACGCCCTGCTCCACTTCGACGTCGACGACGACACCGAGCGGGCGAAACACGAAGTCGAGGCCGAAGCCGTCGCGTACGTCGTCGGGCGCTACTGCGGGCTCGACACTAGCGGGTCGGCGTTCTACCTGGCCGCGTGGGAGTCGGACGATCCCGAGATCGTTCGCGACCGTCTCGACCGGATCAGCTCCACAGCAGAAGAGCTCATCGACATAGTCGAAGACGGCGCTTGAATCCTTAACCAACGCACGGTTCCACACCCCGATTCCGTTGGTTAAGTCTGCTCGTCTCCGCCGTCCGCGGCAGTCGCAAGGCTAAAGCAGGCCCGTGTTTATACTCTATGTAAGAAACGCAGGTATGAATACCATAGAACAAACGCAAAATATACGCCAGGGGCTCTCGACTCGAGAAAGTCGACTCCTTGCACGACTCGCTGGCGCGGGTCACCAGATCATCTCCGTCGACGACATCGAGACGACGCTGGAGGTCCCCCCAAACACCGCCCGCGAGATCGCCTCCCGGCTCACCGAGAAGGGCTGGCTCGACCGGCTCTTCCCGGGCACGTATCTCATCATTCCACTCACTGCCGGCGAGGAGGCCGTGTACACGACCCACGAGTACCTCATCGCCGCCCACGTCGCCGAGCCGATGTACATCGGCTACTACAGCGCCCTCAGCCACCACGGGCTGACCGAACAGGTCCCCCGGACGGTGTACGTCGTTACGCCGACCCGAGCGCAAAGCCGAGAGATCCACGGCGTCCCGTACCGCGTCACGACAGTCACCGAGCGGAAATTCTTCGGCTTTGAGCCGACATCGATCGAGGGCACGACCGTTCAGGTCAGCGACCTGGAGAAGACGCTGGTCGACTGTGCGGACCACCCCGAGTTCTGTGGTGGCCTTCGGGAACTCGCAACCGCGATGCGTACTGCCGACGAACGGGGTTGCGACTGGGTCACTGTCGGCGAGTACCTCGAACGCCTCGACAACGGCGCTGCGTCCAAGCGGATCGTCTACCTCGCCGACCAGCTCGGCATCGACCTCCCCGCCCGCGAGGAACTCGTCGCGTCGTTCACGAGTGGCTATTCCCCACTGGACCCGACGCGGCCCGACACCGGATCGACCGACAGCACGTATCGCCTCCGGATCAACGTCGAGCCAGCTACGCTGGAGTCGGCGGAGTCCTGATCGCGATGATCAGTCAGGACCGGCTCCGGATTCTCGCTCGCGAACTGGGCGTTCGGCAAGGGTACGCCGAGAAGAACTACGTTAATTCGTGGCTCCTCTGGGGCATCTTCACGAGCGGCTACGGCGACAACCTCCTGTTCAAAGGCGGGACCGCGCTGTCCAAGCTGTATTTCCCGCAATCGTGGCGATTCTCGGAGGACCTCGATTTTGGCGTCGAAGGGGAGTACCAGGGGTCCAAACAGGAGCTCCGAACGGTCCTCGATACGATTGCCGACCGCTCTGGCATCGAATTCGAGATTCGCGAGCACCACGAATCCCAGCAGGACCACTACCCGACCCACTACGTCGACATCAGCATTCAGTACCGCGCCGTCCTCAACCACCCCAACACGACCAGCATTGACGTGATGGTCGACGAGCACGTCGCCTTCGACCCTGTTCAGCACACTCACGCGTACGAAGACATACCCGAATTCGATCTCCAGGCGTACAGTGTCGAGGAGATCTTCGCCGAAAAGCTCCGAGCGATCTACCAGCGCGGGGCCGCCCGTGACTACTACGACCTCTATCAGCTGCTCGAAACCGATTCGGTCGCGATCAACCTTGCCGACGTGGGGCCCGCCTTCGACGCGAAGTGCAAACACGATGGGGTCACCGTTGATCTGAACGACGGACTCCCGGACGAGCAACAAGAAACGATCCGCCACCAGTGGGAGACCACGCTGCCGGACCTGACCGGTGATCCGCCGGCGTTCGAAATGGTCTGGAATCGATTGGATACGGCGATCTCCCAACAGGGATCGTCGTAGGCAGCAGCCGATATTGGTGTCGATAGCCGATGGGTGCCGTATCCGGAGCTCTGGTGGTTAACCAACAATCCGGGATCTCTGGCTGGTGTGTTGGTTGAGTTTTTGAGCGCCAGCCGAGGGGCAAAGGCGCATTCCAGCCTTCACCGAATCATGACGGAGCGACATCTCAGAGCCGTTCTGGCAGAAACGGAACGAGTCGCAAAAGAGTACGACCAGGTCGCCCAAACAACGAACTCTCCTACACACGAGTATCTCCGGAACGCTGTACTTCGACTCCTCGAAGGCGATGCCAAGCCGATCCCCGAAGAGGTCCCGCAGGTCGATGCGTGACGGTCGGATATGGCCGGGATCAAGCGATGTACGACGCTGGGGGTCTGAAGTCGAGTGGTGGGACACAGTACCGCCACAGGACGACAATACGCGCTTTCGAGTGTTCTATCCTGAGGACTAGACAACGGTTCCCCGAGTCATTCTCACTGTTATGGCCGCGCTGGGGGTATGACGAGACTGGGAAAGGAGTGCTGCTGCCTGTGGCTCCTACGACCATCGAGAGCGACGAGAAGTCCACTTTCTCTGGCCGGAGGGGAACCTTGCGGAAGCACTCTTGGAAAACCGGATTCA
>ENA-ORCS01000269-ORCS01000269.1-marine-metagenome-genome-assembly--contig:-NODE-269-length-47103-cov-23.390359_pt1 | contig 47103 bp, 59 predicted proteins | sample MGYA00237781_ERZ508513 | MGnify/ENA primary metagenome ERZ508513 (study PRJEB26184, sample SAMN06268793) | marine metagenome | isolation source: Eden Landing Ponds, San Francisco, CA, USA | place...
TGGGTGGCGCGGATTTGTTCGGACCTTCCATTCGACGTTGCCCCGGAGATTCGCCAGCGAGCGCTCGAACTCGCAGAGCAGGCAACTGAGTCCACCGAGATCAACGGGCGACCGGATGGAGTCGCAGCCGGCGCTCTGTATCTCGCTGGTCAGGAGTCAGACATCCGGCTCACGCAAGCGACGATCTGCGAGCCACTGGATGTGCATATTACGACGGCCCGGCAGTGGTTCCAAGAGATCGAGGAGTATATCGTTGCGTGAGCGCTCGCGACCGTTGTTTTGCGTGCCCCGGCGAGGGTGCAGGGCGAGCCAACAAGCACGTCCTGAGTGAGACATATGTCAGTTACTGATACTCCAGAATCGGCGGCACAGCACGACTCTTCGAGTGTTTTTGCGTCGGTCCCAGCGCCACGGTCGCCAACGAAAGTCGCATCGTTTGTCGAACGAGTCCTCGTCGAACTTCGCCACGAAGCGGTGGCTGCTCGGTACGTGACTGATCTAGACCAAGCCGGAGCGAAGACGATCTGGTGTCGGGTCGAGCACACGCCGTTGGACGTCGACGCAGAGTACGTCCAGATTCGAGACGACCCCCGGCTAGGCGTTGACGTCGAGCCGTGTTCGCAGGCAACGGTTCGAGAACGACTGTGCCAGTGTCTTGACCACGACCGGACTGGGCGCGTCGACGTTCGGCCGCTGGCTGATGTCTCGATGTGCGACGGCTGATGAGACGATACCACTACTCGACAGAGCAGCCGTAGGTCTCAGAATAGGTGAAGAATTATACTACACGAACGTATAGCATTTGTATATGTCTGATGCAGACAGCGATACTGGAAACGGTGGTCCAGAGATGGTACAGATAAACCTCCGATTGAGCAAATCGTTTCTCGAAGACATCGATGCAACGTGGCAGGAGGAGGGATTCAATTCACGGAGTGAGTTCCTTCGCCATGTCGCTCGGGATGCAGTGAAGCACCCCGCATTTAGTCGGAGTGGGTGGAAACAGATTGCCGCGAGCGAGCACGATCTTCGGGCGGGTAATGCTGAACTGGTTTCGCGTGAGGAAGTCCGTGCAATGATGGATCAAGACGGTAATGACGAGTGACGCTGAGTGGACGTGGAAGTTCACTGAGCGTGCGACTGAGCAGTTTGGTGATCTCGATACGCACGTTCAGGATCGAATCGTTTCGAAACTAGACGAAGTTGTCGACTCAACATGGCGCGAGCCCAAGGACTTCCTAGAACCACTGACTGGCGGGCCGTTCTGGAAACTCCGAGTTGGAACGTACCGCCTTGCATGTGTGCTTGCACATGATGCCTCAGTGCTTGAAATCCACAGAATCGAACACCGGAGCGGTGCTTACACGGCTGACGACGACTGACTGTCGCTTGTTCGTTCTGGCAGGTCGAGATCACCGAAGGCAGTGTGCTGGCGGAGTACACAGAGATGTGGGCAGACGGTCGTCGCCTGGAAGACTTCGCAGCTGCACCAGCCGGTGTGGGTCCCGTTTGGATGCTCGGCCAGCGAGCAATTAACGGGACAGTCGTCGTCGACGGAGACGAGGAACAGGTCCGGACGGCCACCCTTCGTTACGTCGACACTGGCATCGAGGGCGGCGTTCCACGTTGCTGACCGACGCTGTCGAACCTCCTTGAAATCAAGTTCGCGGGTGCCGCTGGGCTGGCGGGATATCCACTGGTTTGGTGGCGAACACTCGCTAGTCGTAGTGGGGGACTCGGCTGTTTTCATGATGAGTCCTCGTACTAATATATGTATTCTCAAACAGCAAAAAAGTTGCTATAGAGGCGATACAGAGCGGGTTTTGTGTTTCTCTAGTGGCTGAGAGAATCCAACAATGAGTAGTAAATACCAACGTGGGAATACGGGTCCGAAAAAGTTGAAGTGGCGATGGAAAGATGAGACTGAGAATCGGTCGTTGCCCCAATCGTGGGCCGACAACGGTCGCACAGAATCTTCCGAAGAAGATGAGGTGCAACTGTACGCAATTGAGTGTCGGGCTGGGCTCTTACTTGAGTGGCTGGTCAATACACGAACTGGAAAGCTACTCAGGGGCCCGCTGAGCGAGAAACCGGGGATTCGTGTCCTGTACGTCACCGCTGACGGTGAGCACGCACTCGTCAAAGAGTCCGAAGCCCGCGAAATTGGCGGCAGTTGGAAGCCACCCAAGCAGTTCACCAGCGTCATCGCGAAGGACATAGAGGAGGCTGATCCCGTTCCAGACTCCAGCCAGGACCACTACCGGCGCTCGGTCGAAGAACTGTACGACCCGCCGTAGCTGCTATGAGGTCTCTTTCGCTACTGAGTACGACAGAATCAGGTGTGTCGAGTCGGAGTACTGGTAGGGATGAGTGAGAGTGAGTACGCTGAGACGGTTGCGTGTCCACATTGCGATGCCCCGAACGGAATAGACCCAATTCATGATGGGGAAATACGACGTGGTACCACCTGTACCGAGTGCCGCGAGTGGTTCCCCGTCTTCTCCAGTGGGGACTCATGATCCGAACACTCGACAGGCATTCCTTCTAGAGTGGCACTCTCCAGCAGGCCAGATTTTGTGACTCTCTGGAGGCTGAGAGAGCATGGCTTCGCCACAGATCGACGTCAACGAAATTGTTGCAACGCTTGAGCAAATTCGCCAGCGCGGGCACAGCGCGCACACGGTCTTTCGAGACTGGGCCAACCTCGTGCTGTTCGCACTGCAGGACCGAGACGACCCGTATCTGGAGATCGTTGACGACTATCGCGAGCGCGGCGACATGGATCACCCACGCGGGCAGCGGTCGGTCGACCTCTTCGCCACGGCGTTCGGCCAGCTCCAAGAACGAATGGCGGCCACCGACGCTGACGTTCTGGGTGCTGTCTACGAGGAATACGGAATGTCCAGCGATGCGTTCGGCCAGCACTTTACACCGCACTCTGTTTGCGAGACAATGGCTGAGATCGCCGGCGTCGGAGACGAGAGCGATACCGAGGACCAACAGACGGTCCTTGATCCGGCCTGTGGGAGCGGTCGGATGCTATTGGTTGCCGGTCGAAAGCAGCCAGACGCCCTGTTTGTCGGGCAAGATAAGGACCCACTCTGTGCCCGAATGACGGCACTGAACTGCTGTTTCCTGAATCTGGATGCCTACGTTATTCAGGGCGACTCACTGACTGTCGAGTTCCAGCGAGCGTGGCAGACGTCGTACTCTTCGCTGGGTGGGAACGTTCGCGAGCTAGACGACGAGAAGGTCGAAGAGCTTCACGAGTGGGTGACCGACGCCTTCGAGAATACGGTCGAGGCGAAGAACCATCCCAGTCCAACGCAGGGGGCAGATACGGGCTCGGAAGATCGAACACCTCCGGTCACGTCGTCCGTTCCGAGTGAGCAGGCTAGTCTGGGTGCGTTCGAGAGCAGCGATTGAGGGCTGTTTTGTGTGCCCCAGTCGGGTGCGGGGCGGTCCAGTGAGAGCGTCCCGAGGAAAACCATGTCAGAAGAATCAGACACAGAGCCGGATGCGGCTCCAGACTCAGTTGAAAAGGTCGAACGAACGGACTTTGGGTGCAGTATGGAGGCCCGGATGAAACGAGGAACCGGGACGCGAGACGAAGACAGTATGACGATCAAGTCGAAGGGTGAGACTGCCGAGGAGACGATTGCGGAGTTTTACAAGCTCCTAGAAGAGTACGACCAGGAGATCAGTGGTCGGCTTCGGGATGTTCAGCCCGAGGAGGACGAGGCAGGCGAGGATTAACACTAGTTTACAATCAGATTTCAGCTGCTCTGTTGAATAGCGGTGTTGGTCGAGGTAGTCGGATTTGAGGCGGCTCGTCAGGGGTTGATGCCGGTGGTCTAAAGATCGGTGTCACTTCACCGTCGCTCAGAAGGCGCTATTCAACACAGCACAAGGAAGTACGTTGAAAGTGATACCAGCTCAACGACTTAATTGAGATGCTCTGTTGAATAGTGGTTTCTTCGTGCCCGGTCGCTCGCTGAGCGGGGCCGTGAGGAGCTGACACCACTCGCCACAGATTGAGGGGATCATCATCCTCGCTCTGAGGGCGCTATTCAACACAGCAATTTCAGCCGTTTTCGAAACCGGTTCTAGCCATCAATGCGTCTGGATTTTAGTCAATTTCATTAGACTTAACGGCGCAAAGTTGTTAGATATCCTGAAATGTTTGACCTCACCAGTTTTCAACGTGACCTGCTGTATGTGGTGTACGGTCTAGACGGCCCACATGGCCTCGCAATCAAAGAGGAGATGGAGGAATACTATGAGGGAGAAATCCATCATGGGAGGCTGTACCCGAGCCTTGACACACTTGCCGACAAAGGGCTCATTGAGAAGGCACAAAAAGACAGACGAACCAACATCTACTCAGTCGCGCGACGTGGCGAACGAGAGATAGCTGCTCGAAACGAGTGGGAACAACAGTACGGAACGAGTGAGCTTTCTGGATAACTGTCAACGCGCCTGATTTTGATCCGACTCTGAATGGCCACGCCGCAGTCGAGATCGAGAACGTGGTTCACGCGGACGTCTCAAAATCGCGAGGTAAGAGGATAGGTAAAGCAGCCACAGCGTGTGTATCAAAGCGATAACCCCGGCTGTCACTAACTCAGGACAGGCATCATCGCTGGAGAGTCCATATCGTATTCTAAGTCTGCAGGATTACACCACGTCGAACCCTCGCTAAGGACACTGTCACTCGCGGCCTTCGTCACTGCTTACAGCAGCTTCGCTTCGATGTACTGGTCGATATTCTCATTGTCGTCGAGTTCGTTCAGCGTGTCCAGCGCTCCTTCCATCGAGCCGAGGTCGTCTGCCGTGAAGTCGTCCTGCCGGGCTACCCGCCCCAGACTCACGAGGAGCTTGATTTTGTTCACGTCCGTCTCAAGACGCATCACTTTCGTCACGACGCTCTCGTCGTCGGGGTCGTCCAGTCGGACGAACGCCGGCGGGATTACGTCCCGAAGCAACGCCGAGACGTAGAGGTTGTCGTCGGTAGCGTCGCTGGGAACGTCAGCGAGCATCTGCTTGATTACTGAGTGGCGGTCGTCGGAGTCAGCGTAAACGACGTTACGGACGAATTGTCCCGAGTCGACGCGGCGCAGGTCTCGGTCCTCATTGACTTGGACACGAATCAGTTCTAGAATCTCGTTCGGGAACTCTGTGCTAATGTCGTCGCGGTGGACACACACGTCTGCACCGTACTCACCGATGTCGAGAGCGGCGAAGGGGTCGCCGAGGGTAACTGAATTTGATCCACTAGCGTCAGTCACACGTCATCACCGTCCAGAAGATGTTTATCGAGTGGATGGTCTCGACTTACATCGGCCCACGGCTCCTGTGTCTTGATCAGGAGCACAGCACCAGTGTCGAGTTCCTCAACTTTCCAGGCCGGCGCATCAGAAATACAATCTGCCCACCCAAACTGGTCTAAGAGTGAGGGGGAATAGACGCTTAGCCAGGGAAGACGTTCTATCTCGAATACACCCTCAGTTGGCATCGCTTCCAGCGGTGATGGGCCGACATCTGGATCTGGGTGATTGATTGAAACATAGTCGGGCTCAATTTTGATAGAGAGCTGTCTGATCAAATCCACGAACTTTGCCATGAATCCATTATACTCCATTTTGTTTTCATCAACTGTGAGGTGACGAACGCTGATGCTCAAGTTGAGAAAATAATTTAGCCGGCGGTCTGTCTGGTCATTAGATTCGAATCCTACTCGAATGTGCTTGTCACTGTCACTTAAGAAGAGCACATCGCCAAGACCAATTTCACTAGCCGTCGCTGGTGCCTCGCCGTCCCAGCTATTGGAAAACCCTTCCTCCTCAGCGACCTCCAGTATATTACCAAGGACATCTTCAATTTTGTTCAGTTCCCACCTGTAGAAGCCGGCTTGGGCAACACCATCCGTCATACGTCTTCTACCTCGTTGAAACGTTTGAAAGTTACTTCGACACCATCGAAGTTGGATTCGACCTGGTCGCCGAGATCACGGAGTGACTCTGCACCGTTCAGCTGCCCGGAGAGACGACGCTGAACTTCTGGAGGGAACTCCGTATTGGAATCTTGCCGAACCACAACGATAATTTCGTCTTGACCGCTGGCACCGAACGTGTTGAGCTTTGTTCTAAGGTCACTGAGTGACTCAGCAGTTTTACGGTACGCTTGTGGGAACTCTGCAAAGGGTTCGTAATCCAAGTTTTTCACCTCGTAGGCCGGACCGCCATCGATATCGCTATCGATGTCGGTGTTGCTGTTGTAATCACTCGACTGCAGGGAATCAGTCTCCCAACTGCTATCCTCTCTAATCTGCTTGTCCATCTCAAGATCGCTGGCGTCGATATCGTCTCTGTCCAAGAGGTCCGAGGTTACCTCTACTTCTCCGTCGAGACCCTTCATGTTCGAACTTATATCGTCGCCAGAGCTACTTGTTCCTCTGTTGATAGCGTCGTCGAGACCGTCGACATCGTTCCGGTCGAGGTCATCGATGTCGTCCTGTATGTCTCTGACATCGCGGCCATAGCTTTTGTCGCTGTAGGTATCGTAGGCTCTTACCAGGTCATCGACCTCCCCGTCAGTCAGAACGCTATCGCTGCCGTCACTGAGGTCGGTCACGTCGTTCGTAACTGAGACGCCGTCAGCGCCTTCGCTCTCGATGAGATTGGTGGCGGAGTCCTGTGCGTCCCTGTCTAGCTCGTTGATGGATCGGCGGACATCGTCGACGCTGTCGGCATCGAGGTCCCCGTTGACGTTCACGAGCGCATCCTGCAGGTCATCTTCCACGTCGTCGGGAAGCTCGGGACAGCTTCCACCGCTCTGTGCGAGGGTCGACGGCGGTGTTGCGACCGAGTGATACCGGTCGGTCCGGAACGAGCCCGCCCCTCCGAGCGACGGTGCACCGCGAGCCCCACAAGGAGAGATGACGGCGTCGAACGTGTCCGAGTCCGTGCGGCCTGCGAAGTCGGCCGCGTCGTCCCCGTTGCGTGCCAGCAGGTCGTCGAACTCGTCCTTCCCATCGCTATCCAACTTATCGTACCGCTTGAGAGCCGTCGCCATCTCGTCACGGTCCAGTTCGCCGTTATCGTAGGCCTCAGTAAAACGCCGCTGGGTGGCGGCGTCGTCCATCTGCAGGAGCACGTCGGCGGCGTCGGGGTCGGTCTCGGCGAGGTCGTTCAGCGCGCGGCGGCCCTTCGGTCCGGTGTTCTCGAAGAGGTCGGTAGCCTTCAGCGTCGGGTCGTCGATGTCAGTGTCACCGAGGTAATCGTTGCCGTCGCTGTCGAGTTGGTCGAACTGCTCGGTGGTGCGCTGGCGGCGCGGGCCGGGCATGTCGTTTAATTTCGCGCTCATGCGCCCGGTCGGCACGTCGGCGTCGGGCACCGCGTCGTCGACTTTCCCGGCTCGGCGCAGCGCTGTCGGTTTGACCCCGTTTGGCACTCTGTCGGGCACCGCCGAGTCCGCGGCGTCGACCAGCCGCCTGAGCTTCGAGGAGCTACTGAGTCCCTTCTGGAGGACACTTCCACCGCCGGAAGCCGCCGCCGGGGCGACCGTTCCGGCCGAGTAGCCTAGCGACCAGCCGCCGCCGAACTCCTGGTAGTACTGCTCGCGGGAGTCGAAGGGATTGCGGGTCTCGTGTTGCTGGCGGAGCTGGCTCGCCATCATCTGGGGCATCTTCGTGATTATCGCGGGGTTGTTGGCGATGGTCGTCGCCAGTTGGGCCATCTGGCTCGCGTAGCCGCCAGGGTCGGAGACCATCTGGGCGACGCCTGCGACGGTCTCGCCGACCACCGTTGACGCGCCCGAGGAGAGGCCCATCCAGGCGACGAAGCCGCCTTTGCCAGGACTGGCCGGGAAGCTAGCGTATTTGTCAGCCGCCTGTCCGAGCGTGTCCGGCCCGCTAAGCTCCTTGCGTTTGCGGTTGTCGTGGATATCCGTGGCGCTGGCGTCGACGGTCACCGGCGTGAAGAAGCCGGTTGCGCCGGTGTATATGGCGTCTAGCGCGTCACGCTCGACCTCGATGCTGGCGTCGAAGTTTCTGGCGGTCGCGCCATCGCCTAGACCCGACCACTGCCTGTTCCCGGCCTTGTAGAACTCGATTCGGGAGATACCGCTCTGGTCGGAAACGCTGACGCGAGCTGTGTAGCTGGTTCGGGCGGTGTTGTCGGCGCTGACCTCAAGCGGTTCGACCAGTGGCGCTTTGTGGTCGTGGATGGTCGGGTCGTAGTCGTTTGAGACCTCGTAGTAGTCGTCACTGCCGTCTGTGTCGGAGTCGGCGACAGTCGGGCTGGTCCCAAGGCGACGCTCCTCGTGGTCGTCCAGCAGGTCGCCGTCGGTGTCGGTCGACAGCGGGTCGGAGCTAACGTTTTGCTCCCAGAGTACGCCGAGGGTGTTCCCACCGCTCTGGCGGGCGCTGACGAACTGTTCGGCTGTCGAGGGCGAGCGTGCGAGGTAGGTATTCCACCCGCGGTTTTCTTCCGGGTCGGTGAGTTCATCCCCGTCACTGTTGACCTCGGTCGGGTCGGAGTTTGCGACCGCGATACTCGTCGTGAGCGTGCCGTTGTCGGCCTCAGTCTTGTAGATGATCTCCTCCCCGTCAGGGATGCCGTCTCCGTCAGTATCAGCGTCATACGGGTCCGTCGAGAACGTACTTGCATCGGCAGTCGGAAGCGTCCAGGTCTGATTCTCTACAGAGTCGCGGATGCCGTCCCCGTCACTGTCGGAGGTTTCGCGTGGGACGACCTCCGCTCGCATATTGACGCCGTCGGCCGAGAGGCTGATGTTCGCGGGGCCGTGAGCAAGCGTGGAGACGTTGACCGTCGTCTGAACGGTGCCGACGGTCCCGATAGCGAGGTCTTTCGAAACTGTGGTTCCGCTCGCACCGGTCACCTCGACGCTCGCTGCCGGACTGGTGTTGGTCTGCTCGGTCTGATACACCACCACGAGGTCATCACCAGACGTGAGATCGTACGTGACGTTGGCGGAACCCGTGTCACCACTGATGTTACTGGAGGCGCTCTCGTCGGGATCGCCCGGGACGCTGATGGTGATGTTCTGGTCTCTTGCCAGTGATTCGTTGGTTGGGTCGGTCGCGCGTCCGGACAGAATCTCCCAGTCATTGAGTCGGCCGGGAGTAATCGGGTCTTTCACCGCCTCCTCGTTGAACCTCGGTTTGATGGTAAACGTCGCGTTGGTCAGCCCGCCCCGGAACGCCCCACCATCGGTGTTGTCGTCGTTCCAGTTCCAGTCAGGCGTCGTGCCGTATTTGTCTCCGGGATCGTCCTGCACAACCCAATTTCCGTCACTGATCGGGAACTCGTAGAGTTCGAACGAGACAGCAGCACCGGATCCATCTCGCGGTTTATCGTGCAGTGAAACCAGACTGAGGCCGTTCGGCCCGGACCAGAAGAACAGCCGACTGGTGTCGCTTTTCGCAACCGGAAGCGGAGAGTTGATTTCGGCGTCCCCGTAGTCGTAGAACTTCTCGATGGTCTGCCCATTGCTCAGCGGCACCACTTCGTAGCTGTCCCCGCCCTGTTTGATGATTATCTTCCGCGTCGTGGGTTCCCCGCCAAGCACGACGGTCGAGTTGCCGGTCAGGTTACAGGCGTTCCGACAGCGGAACGAGTCGCTGGCGTTGAAGTCGACCGGCTCGCCGATACTGACCTGCGTCGCGCTGACCCACTCATCAGTGTCCAGCACCGTGAAATAGGAGAAGTGTTCGACAGTGGCTTTCGCCGTCCCGTTCTCGATGGTCGTCTCGACCTTGCTCCAAGTGTCTTTCGAGGAGCCGTTCCATGTATAGATAGAGAGGTTCTCGTACTCAGTCTCGGGGACCGAGGCGTCAACCGGGAGTTCGACCGTCGCGTTCTCGAAGGCTGTGCGGTTCTCAAGCTGTATCGTCGGGCCGGCGCTGGCCGACGAGTTCTCGAAGAAGTCGGGCTTGGCCTCCATGGTGACGTTGGCTCCCGACCCGTTCGTCCGGAGCGTGACAGTGGCACCGGTCGATTCGCTGTCCATCGCCGTCTCAAAGGTCTCGTTGCCGTCGAGAACGCCGTCGCCGTCAGTGTCGTTGACGAGTGGATCGGTCCCCAAACTGAGTTCCTCGTCGTCGTCCAGCCCGTCGGCGTCCGTGTCCGGCAGCGTCGGGTCTGTCCCCAGCTCGGTTTCGCGACTGTCGTTCAGCGACTCGCCGTCGGTGTCGGGTCGGTCGACCAGGGTCCCGCGCTGGGCCTCCTCACCGTTGGTCAGTCCATCACCGTCAAGGTCGCCCGAAGCGTCGGTTGTGCCGTCACCGTCCGTGTCGGCGTCGAGCGGGTCAAACTGGTCGTTCCGGTATTCGAAGCCGTCTGAGAGCCCGTCACCGTCCGTGTCGCTTACGGACGGGTCCGTGCCGATGGCGTACTCGATGTATGTCCCCAGCGTGTCCTGGTCAAAATCCTCCATCCCGTCGATGACGTCGTTGTCCGCCTCGGTGTAGTTCGTCAGAGGGGACTCGCTGTCGTTGCTGGCCGGGTCGGTCTTCGTGACGTTGCGCTCATAGCTGTCGGGGAGTCCGTCGTTGTCACGATCGTTGTCCATATACTCCGGCATCCCGTCACTGTCGCTGTCGTTGGTGCCCTCGACGCCATCCAGTGTCCCGTCTCCGTCGGCGTCCGTATCCAGCCAGTTGACCGTCTCGTCGAAGTCGACGTCGTGGCTGTAGTTCTGGCCGTCAAGCGCTTCCATGCGCGTCGAGATACCGTCGCCGTCGTCGTCGGTGTCGCGGTAGTTGGGCGTCTCGTCGCCGTCAGTGTCTTTGGTCCCTTCGCGGATGTCAGGGATGCGGTCGCCGTCGCTGTCGGCGTCACGGGCATCGATGATGCCGTCGCTGTCCGTGTCGATGGGCTTGCCGCCGTTGGTTTCGGTCCAATCGCCGATTCCATCGCTGTCGGTATCGGTGTCGAATGCGTTGGTGCCGAGCGCGACCTCGACGGTGTTATTAAGCCCGTCACCGTCGGCGTCGGTCTCGGTTGGATTGACTGCCTGGACGTAGAGCCACTGGCCGTCACTGGCGGTGACTCGTCCGTCACCAGTGAAGTCGAAACTCGAACTATAGTTCTGGACGGAGGCGTTCGTGAGGTGAGCAAGCAACGCTTGGCTGTCGACGACGTCGAAGCTGCCATCACCGTTGACGTCCTCGAAACGTCCATCACCGTTCGGGTCGGTCGGGCTCGCCGAGCCGACGACCGGGTCGGGTGTCACAGCCGTGTTTCCGGCGCCAGCGCTGACGCCGGTGTTACCCGCGTCCGTACTGGTGTTGCCTACATTGCCGGCCTGTGCGAATGCGCCGGTCGGGACCGCTGCGGCGACTGGGCTGGTGACGAGTAATACGGTCATAACGACCGCCAACAGCGGCCGTGCCTGCTCACTTACGAGTTCGATCCCTTCACGAGTGCGACTGTGACCTCTAGACATGAAGTATTCCAGCGTTAATTCAAAATATAATTTCGATTTATTTAATGCTACGGAAATTAGTTTCACCAATATCGATGCAACTTGCTCGTCTCATGAGGGTAGTATTAGTTAGTGTTGCGTTGATTGGGAGTACTGTTGCCGTCTCTGGTGCCGGCGGGACAGAGGTTCGACTCTCGCCGGCTGCAGAGAGCGTTGATCCGGGCACATCCGTCGAGTACGATTTGGTGGTGGCTGAGGCCAGCGGTGGTGTCGGTACGTTCAACGCGACGGTGTCGCTCAACGATAGCAGCGTCGCGACCATCGAGAGCGTCAAGTATGCCGACAGCCCAGCGTACGCCAAACAGCCCGACAGCGGGGCATCAGTGCAGTTAGCGGCAACGGGAATGAACACGCTCCAGAGCGGCCCGGTGGAACTTGCGACCGTCACTGTCCGAGCCGAGAATCCCGGAACTGTCGGGTCCTCGGTGAATGTCGCAGCGCTGGGTGACGAGAACGGCAGTGCCTACTCGGTCACCGGCACAGAAGGGCGCGTCCTCAGCGTCGACGGGCAGACCAACGATAATAATGGGTCGACACCAACGCCGACGGAAACAGCCACACCGACGCCAACGGATACGTCAACACCAACTCCAACTGAGGAGAACTCTTCGAGTTCCGGCGGTAGTAGTAATGATGATGACGATGATAGCGATTCCAGCGGCAGTGGCTCAAGCGACTCCAGCGACACAGCGACAGATACACCGACAGTAACGGAACCGACGCCCAGTGACACGCCAACAGCGACGACGACCGAAGTGACTGGACGCTCGACCAAAACGGACACCGAGGAATCAACCCCAACCCAGACTAGTAGTGGTGGGCCAGCAATCACTCCAAACGTGACGGACACACCGTCTCAGACCGCGACCACAGATGTCGAGCCGTCGGGCGGCTCACCCACGAATCTGCTCATCGGTGGGAGTATTCTCGTGGCTGTTCTCGGTGGGATCATCATCTATCGTCGGTTGTAGAAGCGATTCCAAGACACACGAGACATTCTCACCTCACTGACGACTCAATTGGAGGGTGTCTGTCAATTCCCTCTGAAGAGCGGCCGGCAACTTACTCACTGCCGATGATATCGTTCGCTTCGTCGCGGGTGCGTTTCGCTGCTTCTTGGGCGTAGCCCTCGTGTGTGGTCTCGATTGACTTGTGCCGGAGTACGTCCTGTGCCAGCTGTGGATTCTCGCGATAGATTTCTCGTCCGAGGCCACGACGGGCACCGTGAGGTTTCAGCGGTTCCTCGAAGTCGTAGGCAGACCAGTCACAGAGGTCAGCGAGGATATTTCGTGCTGACTGGGTTGTGATCGACGGCGTCGGGTCTAGAGCCTTCGCAGCGTTGTCGAGTCTGGGGAACACAGCTTCGTCATCATCTGGGTCCCGGAGTTGCTTCCAGCGCCGGAGTGGATCGAGAGCGTCGTCGAGGATCGGCGCAGACTCACGAGTGCGATTTTTGCCGAACACCTGCATCGTGCCAGCGTCGAGATCGACGTGCCGCCATCGTAGGCCGTTGCGGTCTTGATCATCAGAGACGGCGACGAGTTCTGCACTCCGGGCTCCTGAGTATGCGAGGAGGAAGACGAGTGCCTGGTCGCGGTAGGCCGCCGTGCGGTCGACGTCGTCGCTTTCGCCGGCGTCGTCGACGCGGGCGGTCGCAGTGGCGCAGATGGCGTCGCGGTCGCGTGTCGTCCAGTATTGCTGGTCACTCTCGGTCTCATCGGTGGGAAGTGGCCCTTCGGCGTGGTTGGTCTTGGCTGGGTTCGTCGGGATCAGGCCCTCGTAGACGGCCCATGTGAGAAACGAGCGGACGTAGGCGAAGTAGCGACGGGCAGTCTCTGGTGAGATATCGTCTCTATCGTCGGCCCGGGCCAGGTCACGAGCGTACTGCCGACAAAGGTCGTCGTCGATATCCTCGGGACCGGAGATACCGTGCTGGTCCCGGGACCAAGCTGCGAACTTCCGCAGCACGCTCGCGACGTTCGTTCGGTAGCGCCCGGAGTCGATATCGACGAGCCGCTTGTCGATGGCTGCTTCGAGGGCGTCATCCCGGGGAGTAGCGTCGTACTCAGGCGGAAGACGATTCATGCTTCCCGTACAGCGGCGGTGCGGGTAAAACTGGTGGTGCTTATTGGGGTAATACAAACCTAAACACAAAACCAGAATATCGACGTTTCAGGCACTCTGTGTGAGAATATACGGACTTTCTGTGTCTGATAAAGTCTATGTAGCTATATCAATCTCGCTCAAGGGTAGTTGAGACTACAGGGGGTTTAGCGGGACTGTAATGCGTGGTTTCGACTGTTTCAGTGATCGGGAACTGGCTCAAATTACTCTCCAGATGGCTATTCTTGGTACATTGCCAGTCAAATGGGCAAATTTTCGAGACTTCCAGCAGTGTAGCCACTCAAACACCGCGCTAACCCGAATCAAGCACCCTGCTACCCGATTCCTGTCTCCTTCTTCAACAACGTCAGCGTGTTGTCGGCTGTCACAATTGGCGAGTGTTCGTACTCACCAGTCAACTCGACCTGCACGAGCAGATCCACTGCTCGCCAAATCGAGTACAGCAGGCACGCAAACGCGAAATAAAAGAATCTAAGCCCGAAATCTTTTGACGTGGTGGCAGCCATGAACCGCTTGATCGACCTATAGCCGCTCTCAATCTCCCAGCGATACCCATACTCGGTGAGAAAGGCACTGCTGGTATTCGTCATGAATACCGAGTATTGTCGATAGTCCCCGTGCTCAGAGTCTTCTTTCCGGCGGTAGATCAGTGTCGTCTCGTGCCACTCGTTCTTCCCGAGGTGGAGCTTCCTGTCGGTCTCGTACCGATCCTGGCCTCGCTGCAAGAGTCGCTTTGCTTGGGCTTTCTCGCTCGTCTGCATCCGTTTCGGGACGACATACGAAAGCCCTCGTTGGCTGAGCATCTCCAGAATGTGCTGGCTGTCGAACTCCCGGTCCATCAGCACATTATCGACGTGAACGGCGTCTTGGGCTGAATCCAGCAGATCCTCCACTATCTCTTTCCGTGATTCACCTCTTCGTACAGGACGGGCATCGAGGACAATCGGAACCGCATTGCCGACCAACTGGACCGTCGCCCACTGATAGGCGTACTCATCGGTCTTTTCCTTTGTCCCAATAATCTCATCTTCGTGTCCGGTTCTGTCGCCTGTGAACGGGTCTGCTTCAGTAATATCGATAGCGATGATTCCTGCTCGGAAGAACTCCTCCGTCTCCGCTGCTTCCTCCAACAGTCGAGTCACAGCCTGCCGGTACATTTCCCGAATCTGCTCAATAGAGAGGTCACGAATCTGATCGCGATGGGCGTGGCCCAATGGCGTCCGATCCCGATTCGATTCATAGACGAAACTGCGGGCTCCTTCATTGGCAGCTAACCGCTCACGAAGTCCGAGATATGTTTGTAAGTCCCAGTAGGCGTTCTCGTGGATCTCACAGCCATTGTCACGATTCAGTGAGAATGCCGGAAAAACGACGTGACTGATGTGGTTCGTAATTGATGCCGCTTCGTCGAGGACGGCTTGATCTTCTGGGACTGGTTCTTCTTCGTCATCTTGCGATGGAAAGCTACGTTCTGGCTCGCGCGGAACAGCAACGCCTGCGTTCTGAGCCTTGATTAGAATCGTCCGCGCAGCTGCCTCAACGGTCTCACGAAGCTCTGTAGTGAATCGTTTGTGCCAACTGCGCCACAGCGTCGACTGGTCTGGAACCGTTTCTAGGTCTAGTTGCTCACGGAAATCAGGGCGGTGTGTGAGGTACGTGAGGAGTGCCGTCTCGTGGGTCCAACCGTGAAGTTCTTTGAGTAGGAACAATCGGAACAGTAGGGCCATCTCGTACTGGGTGGCTCCCGAATACCGGTCGTGTGGTCCAAACTCGACGTACGCTACTGGATAATGCGACACGAACTCGTCCACGGAATGGTGTGCCTGGTGGTTGAACCATGTGGAGGCAACGGTACGGATGTCTTCTTTGAGACCGGCAAGAGAGCTCCGGTCGTAGAGTGGCGTCGAATCATATGCTGGCCACTCAGCGTATGATTGCTGTGCGATCCGTCGAAAGACACTGCGTTGAGAGTCACAACTCGCAACCACTACCAGATGATGGCCATGACAGGCCCAAGAATTCGTCTACTGCACAGTCTTGAGGTCACACAGTCCGATACAGACCTCAAACTGACTGAATCCTGCCAGGAATCGTGTGCGGAACATCGAGAACAGATTCACAACTCAGCTGCGTACATTAATTTTTACCATCTTTTTCCAAGGACTCTAATCCCTTTTGAAGTAGTTCCAGAGCTTGCTCAAGGTCTTGAGAAGCTTCGGATGTCTCTGCTTGGTGTTTGGCAAGCTTGGTCTGTTTAATTGCTTCTTGTAGTCTGTTTATTGTTTCCATGGTTGAATAGTCAACTATCAATCGCTAAACTGGGACGGCCCTCTGTGTGGAATGATTCCAGTGGCCAGCGGCTGGGAATGTGAACTGATATCTGACTCTCTCATTATTTGTTCAGTTCAATCTGTGTTCCGCCAACTGTCGTGTGTGAATACATTTTCAGTCTCATTATCATCGTCATCAAACCGATCTGAATGAACATGCATTGAAAGTGGTTGGTCAATATTACGGTGTTATTGGCATCTCGAGAGAGGGGTCTGCATCAAGGATCGTAGACAGGGTCGGCTGCAGTTGCTCAAATTGGTTTGTAGGCGCCACGAGTTCCTTCTCAGAATCATAATGTATGAAATCTTTCGAGGCTAACTTCGGGAGGTGGACGTGATACAACGAGAGGCGAATATCCGATAATTTGTCCTCAGATGCTCCTGCAGGAGACATCTGATGGGTAGAATTGAAGATAGCCTTCGTAAGGTTGTCAAGAGTTAATGACTGCTGCTCTTTTACGAGTAATCTAAGTACGACCCGACGTTCTTTGTTTTGGCACATCTCAAGCACCAGACCAAAATCGATAGAGTCCCCATCCATTATTTTATAGATAGAGACGAACGGAGATTACAGTTATTTTTTCATATACAATCTATTTTTAAACTCGCCATTCAGGATCGGACTGTAAGGGTGGAGAGCGTACTCCCGAGAACGTGCTTGAGCCCGCCTTGAAGACGGGAGCCGACGGCCTGCTGTGAGATGCCCAGTTCCTTGCCGAGTTCTTCCAACGTGACCTCCCGGGGGGACTCGAAGTACCCACGTTCGTAGGCCAGTACCAACGCCTCCTGCTGGGTGTCAGTGAGGACGGCTTCTGTCGCTGTCTCAACTGGTGTTAGTGCACGCACTTCTGTCAGCGTAATCGGAATATCCCGATCTCGGCACCGTCGTTGAAACACGGCAATGTCACTTCGATTATCACCGCGAACCTCGAACGTCCACTGTTGGCTTGTCCCGGTAGCCTCAAGCAGTGGCACTTCTGTTTCCGCCAAAATGGTTAGCACGTCGTTATAGTCCAGCGCCCATTCAACGCGTAACAGGTACTCGTCCGCAACAGAGTCAATAACCCGAATCGCCTTCACCCCTGGATGCTCGGTAAACTTGCTCTCGATATCGCTGACTTCGGTACCCCGCACCCAGAAGTACGGAATCACCACCTCTCTTGCGGGGATCAATCGCTCTAATTGGACCGTTACATTCGGCAGTTGGGCGAATACTGTCCCCAAAGGGAACTGGTCTGCTGGAATCGTGAACGTCGCCTCGGTAGCCACTGTCCGTATTGATGAGTTACAGACATAAATGTCTAGTACTGATCACCTGCCGTTCTCGTGTTTTGACTGTACGCGGACCCATAATCGCTTGGTCGAAGAATCAGTATGATATACGTGTTGCTTCATACTGTGAGTGGAATAGGTACGGTGAGGTTGGCCTCAACGCCCTACACTCAGACGCTTCAGTCCATGGAGTCGCTTGTCCGTTTTCAAATGGACGTGGAAGCCAGTGAAGCCGCCACAATTCGTGAATTGCTTAGAGGTCATATCATGGACTAGATTTATGAAGATATGGGTGACAGTTTCATGTGTACCGGTAGCATGAGTCGTGATTGGGATTCAGAGGACAAAACAGCAAAGTCTGGTTGGACCTCTGCTGAACAAGAAATGACCGCCCTCATTGAAGATCTCATTTCTTCGGGTGGAATCCCACCGGAGATTGCAAGTGAGGCTATGAAACTACACGACTCCGGGCACCCCCGCCAAGCACTCAAAATACTCCTTGAAGCCTTGGACTAATTGTTGACTTCAACAGAGCAAATGACATTTAATGCCGTTATGAGTTATTCTAAACAGGGTGTCGGTTCGCAATCTGATCTGCAATAGTCCGATTTCAGTGAGACCTATATGAAGTTCCGATATTGTCTTACGGATAGTAAGATGGACATTTTATTAGTAAAGTGGATTCGTAAACCGGTCAGTATAATGTTCGTAGTATTCAATTGAATGGAAATGATATCACACCAATTAGTAGCCAATAAGTTATCTATTTTGATTATATGAAATAAAGCAAATATTATTCCTGTTGGTGGAGTAGCGAGATGTGGGAACAGGGTTACCTCTGACAAGCGCTACGATTCAGAACTTATAGCGCTGGTACCACATTCCCAGCCGAAGCGGAAAGGAGGATACTGGGCTATGATCGTGAAGCATGTCCCAGTCTCCGCTTTTCGCCACACACCCCCCATTATAGTAGAACGCGTAGTTCCACTCGTATCTTGAAAACGCCCATCAAGCAGAAATTTTGGCCGATAAACACCCACTGAGCGGTTATTTCACTCGCAAAGCCAGAGTAGTGGAAGATGTGTATCAAAACTGTTCCCAGAGATCCCGAGTAGTTGTAACGGTGCAATCAGTCCCACTACTATTTTTATTTAGCACCAAAAATAACAATAGTGGTGGGCGTATTCGTAGGGATATCACTAATGGAGCGAGATGACTTCGACGAGGCAGCTCCCGGTGAGATCGTTCCCACGACGACATCAAAGGGCACGTATTCGGCGTTCCGACCTGACCCGCTCCCTCCCTCATCCAACACTGAACAGCTCATTACACCGCTGGCCGAGGCGACACAGGCACTCGGTCGACTCCACGGTATCGGCCCACGCGTCGGCTCAAGAGAGATCCTGATCGAGCCCTTCATTCGAAAAGAAGCGCTGGAATCCTCCCAAATCGAGGGGACACATGCTACTCTCTCGGATATCTACGCCTACGAGGCCGGGCAGGAAGCCCTCATCGACGAAGACAGGCGACAGGGAACACAGGAAGTCGTGAACTATCTGCACGCACTGACGCACGGATTAGATGCGATCACGGCTGGCGATCCGATCACCACCGAATTGCTGTGTGAAATGCACGACCGGTTGCTTTCGGGTGTCCGTGGAGACGAAGCCAATCCAGGAGAGCTCCGGACGACCCAGAACTTCATAAGCAGTACGCCATACATCCAGGACGCCAGGTACGTCCCGCCACCGCCGAACGAGATCACCGACCTTCTCGACGACCTGCTTGCATATGCGAACCGCGATACTGATCTCCATCCGCTCCTGCGGATCGGGCTAATTCACTATCAGTTCGAGACGATTCACCCGTTTCTCGATGGGAACGGACGACTCGGGCGGCTATTGATCAGTCTGCTGCTGCAACGTGACGGTCTCCTGCCCGAGCCGTATCTCTACCTGAGTTCCTATTTCAACGCACGACGATCAGCGTACGTCGATCATCTCTTGGCAGTCAGTCAGCACGGTGAATGGGAAGAGTGGCTCCTGTTTTTCCTGCGTGGCGTGCAGTCGCAAGCAGATGAGGCCCACCAGCGGGCCAACCTGCTAGTCGACCTCCGAGAAGACTATCAACAGCGCTATCAGAGCGAGCGGTCTGAGAATATCCTCGAACTGGTGATGCGGCTCTTCGAAGATCCGTACCTTGACGTGAATACGGCGTCCGAGTGGCTGGATGTTGAGTACAGTACGGCTAACCGACTGATTGGACAACTCGAAGATGACGGGATACTCGAAGAACTCACCGGGAAAGAGCGGAATCGGTTCTACCGGGCGAACGAAGTCTTCAAAATAATCAATAACCCAATCGACCAACTCTGAAGTACTGAGCAGACGGGCTTGAGTCGTATGCATTGAGAGCGACAGTCTCAACTTCTCCGCTCAAATTCTGTCCTTTAATGAACAACATAACTCTCATCCAAGTAATGGTATGAGCTTTTTATCCGCTCTTGTTGTGGACATGACGATAATACTTCGAAGACGGTGTGTTTGGATATCCAATGATACTCCGAAGACGGTGTGTGAATTCTATTTTAGTAGATAACGATATTCCGGGTATAAGAGACTGCAGTTGCCAAGAATAGTGAGATGTTACTTCGAACGTGGTGTAGTATATTTATGTGGATGGGAGATACATCGGGATATATGACTGACAGCGACCACTCATCAGGGAATAATGTGGGAGATACTGACGATTCACTCACCGTGCGGGAGATGATTGAACAGGCAGGCGAGGAGTCAGTGTTCAGAAATCGGAATTTAGTGGAGCCCGACACGATTATCGACAGAGACCGTATTGTTGGCCGCGACGATCAACTGAGAACTGTCGTCTCTAATCTTCGGAAGGTTCTGAATGAAAACCGCCCACCGAACTTACTACTCTACGGTCCTGCAGGAACAGGGAAATCACTGATATTTGACGCTGTTGCCCGGCAAATCCGAGACATATCTAAGAATCGGGGTTATGAGTTCGGTACACTCCGAATTAATTGCCAAAATCTCAGGAGTCTTGACGAAGCCGTGTACGCACTTGTCCGTGAAGCTGCTCACGACCTCAACGAAGAAATCGGAGTCGCGCGGCATGGCGTCTCTACGAGTACGAAGTATGACCGTCTCTACGATCTGCTAGATGAAGGATACGACTCTGTCGTGTTTGTCTTAGACGAAATTGACTTGCTACTCGGTCGGCGGTCATCTTCAAGCGAACCCGCATATTCGGATTTAATCTACCAACTCAGCCGCGCCAGCATTGAGAGCATAGATATTCAGGTATCAGTAGCTGCACTAACCAACGACCCTGAGTTCATGAATAACCTGGACGCACGAGCGGAAAGTTCGTTCAACCCACGGGACATTCCCTTTTCCGACTACGATGCTAACCAACTACAGGAGATTCTCCGGAACCGGGAAGACGCATTTATTCAGGACGCATTATCCGAGGACGTTATCCCGTTGACTTCTGCCTTCGCTGCTCAAAGTCATGGAGACGCTCGGAAAGCTATTGATCTTCTTCGGAAGGCAGGCGACGTCGCGAATGAGAACGGTGATCTGACTGTGACCGAGAATCACGTTCGGGAAGCTCAAGAGGATGTTGAGACTGACCGTTCTCTCAAGCTTGTGGAAGGACTGACGACACAGAAGAAAATCTCGTTATATGCGACAGCCGCGGTGGCGGAGTTCGGGAAGAGTGGGTCAACGACGGCGTCATCGCGGGTAGCGTTCCCGGTGTACCAGTTTCTGACGGATGTGCTTGATGCAGATGGACGGACACGGGAGACGTTCAACAACTATGTCCGTGAGGTCGGGACGTATGGGCAGCTCGATCACGAGAGGAAAAGCCTTGGAGGAAAACAAGGTGGGGGAATGTACTTGATGTATGAGTTCAAGCGTGACCCCGGAGAAATCAAGAAGCGGTTAGAGCAAGACGAACGTATTGCTGATTTGAGTCACCACGAAGATGGCCTTAAGCGAGTGATTCAGGCACAGAAGCGCAATTTTGCGGAGGATTAGAATATCACATAGGGGGAGCCACACACCGTCTTCGAAGTATCTTTGTGGCAGGTTCCACGGATAAGTTGTTCTGAAGTATAATCAGAATAGATAGAGAGAGGCACACCGTCTTCGAAGTATCTTTGCTTAAAATAAGCGAGTAGTGGAGTTATGGGCATACTTTGCGATGCTCTTGATGATTCTTAGTCTGTTCATACTATTACTCAAGTAGTGGTACGGGTTTGGTTTTTCCTCTCTTCTTATTAAATCTATCTCTTATAATAGTCAATTCAACATCTTATCTTCCACCATTTCAATTATCCATTATTCCTCAAACTGCTCTGCATGAGTTGGTTATCGGCTATTCTCCACAAACGCCAATCCAGAAGGATACTTCGAAGACGGTGTGTGGGTGTCCGAAAAATGGTTGACAACTGCTTGAGACGCTAAATCTAGTACCCGGACCCGACTCCAATGGGGGTAGAGTAAATATCAGTTAGCTACCCTTGATTCGACAGTGACAGCCGTACTATTCGAAATAGCTGGAAATTACGGACACTACGTATATTGCGGATATTGCGGATATTGCGGATATTGCGCAACTTCCAAGCCTTACGGAAGTTGCGTAATATATGTCTTATATCTGCCGCACTGGAATTTATGTACATGGCGTAATATACGACATATACGAATGGCCCGAAAACTTCGCAAACTTCGAAAATTTCGAGAGGTGCGTACATGAGAGTCACAATTGGTATGCAGAAAGGAGGAGTCGGAAAGACAACGACAACGATAAACACGGCAGGCGCACTCGCTGAACGTGGCCATGATGTGCTCGCAATAGATGCTGATCCGCAGGGAGCCTTAACGCTCAAACTCGGTCATAAAGGACGATATAGACGGTTCTCTGATAATCCAAATAAAGACGCGGAGGCACTGATTGATGTCCTAACCCAAGATGGAGATATGGAATTCGACCAGTTAGATGATCTCATCATCTCCGGTGGGGAGTACGACATTATTCCTGCCCATATGCGGAATTTCCTTGCCGAGAAGTCTTTGTACACTGATCGGCGAGGCTTCGAGTCTCTAAAAATCGCTCTCAACCGCTCTGACATCGACTATGACTATGTCCTGATCGACTCGCCTCCAAATCTTGGGCCGCTCGCCGATGCTGCACTTCTCGCTGCAGAGAACGTCTTATTCCCAAGCGAGCCGAATGTTATTGCTCAGGAGTCGCTTAAGATCTTGTTTGATGAAGTAGAGACTCTAGAAGACCAGTTCGAGGTCAAGATTAGGGCTATTGGAGCCATCCTAAATCAAGTCCCAGCTCAAGGCTCCATCGCAGAAGATATGCAGGACTGGTTCACTGAGACCTTTGGAGAAGATCGAGTCCTCTCAATCCCGGACAGAGACGCAATTGAACACGCTATCGAATACGAAACATCAATTTATGCCTACGATCCGGACGATGCGGGTTATCCGTGGGATAGTGACCCAGTCAATGAGCTTCGCGACTGCTATCTCAGCATCGCAGAGCTACTGGAGGAAATAAACAATGAGTGAAGATCTGAAAGAGCGGTTCAGTGATCATCAAAGTCAAGATAGCGATAAGAACGCTGAAGATACTGAAACCGCAGAAGAAAAAACTGGACAGACTGAAACTGAAGCAGCAGACTCTCGACCCAAAGCAGAGATTCCAGTCAGAGATCGAAACCAGGTTACGATGTATCTCGGTAACGACCGAGAAGATGACATCTCCAAGCTATTTCAAGAGGCCAACGCACAGTCTGTCCTTGCTGGTGGTGGAGAAATATCAAAAAATGATGAGTTCTACCCTGCACTGGTTGATTTTGTGACTGATCACAAACGGACAGAGTTTTTGAAATTTTTAGGTTTAGAGGTAGATGCCGACGAAACCGAGTGACCGCCCATGCTAAATCATGTCACTGATTGCTATGTGGATAACTCGTCAATCGGAGCCAGATACTGATTCTCCCATTCTCGGTGCGCCTGCAGGTCTCGCACCCCGCGCTTTGTCAGGTAGTACTCGTTTGCTAGTCCGTTTTTGTCTTCTTTTCTGATGAGACCCTTTTCGATCATCGCGTCCAGTTGCGGGTAGATACGCCCCGCTGTGACTTCTGTATCGTAGTACTCTTCGAGTTCGGCAGTGATCTCCGTCCCCATCGGAGCATCTAAGCCTGCAATTACTGTCAGCATATCCCGTTCTGTATTGTTCAGGTCGTTCATCATTGCCAAAATCTAGACAGACCATTGATAATCTTGTGGTCTGACAGCTACCCAAATCCGGCCTAATCGGCCTCCTCAAGAGCTGTACTGACACTTGCCTTATGCTCCATGTCAGTTTATGAACCCATCCCGGCTGAGGGTTCCAAACCATGCACAACCTGACTGACAGCCAAAACAAAGCATTGCTCACCGAACTCGCAACCTACCAGAACCGAAAGCTCCTGCTCTGGCAACTCGCAACCGACGGCCGTTCGTTCTGCGGTGTCCGATTCGTTGCTCGGGAACACGACCTGCAGACCGCGCCCGTTGACGAACAGGTCCACGCGTTCGTCGACGACATACTCTCGGACGGTGAAATCCGGCCAGAGTACGATACGATGGCTGACTGGGATGCCCTGGAAGCGGCTCATGGCGACACTGCCGACCAGTACCTCTAGATCGGACTCACCCCCGTAGCGATTTTGTGCGGCCTCAGTGGCTGGAGGCTTTCCAGTATGTTGCCTACAGCCGAACCCCCGTTTGAACCGATCTTCGTTGAAGAACCACTGCTTATCCCAAACTACCGAGAGGCGATCATCAGCAACGTCGGCTTACCATTCTACGCCGATGTTGACCGTCCTGATGAGGTTCCCGCAGACGAGCAAGAACGCACAGTTGACCTTGCAGAACGTATTCTGCGCGCCGGCGGCGTCCGAACCGGCTTCGGCCATCACGAAGAGGTCCGAACCTCGATGGAGTCGTGGGCTCCCGATGCCGACGAGGACCGTGAGGCCGATCCGGGCTACTGGCGGTCGTCAGTTCTCTTGATGTCGCCCCGGGAAATGAACTTCGGGCAGCTAGACGGTGAACCAGAAGAGAAGCACAAGAAAGCCAAGACCGTGCTTGCTTGGGCCGCCGACTGTATCGACACCGACGTCCTTCAGGAAATCGAGCAGTCCCAAGCTGAGGATATCAAACAGGCGTGGCGAGATGCAGCGAAAGCCGAACTAACTCAGCGCAAGATCGAACAGTTCGCCGAGGAGCCGCCGGAAGAACTCGATGGCTGGCAGCGACTTGACGCCGGCCACGACGCCGTTGAAGTGGCCTACGTCGCTGACAACCACGGAACACCGTCGGTTGCAACCGTGTTTGAATCCGCTGACGGTGAGCTGAAGGCCCACGAGTTCACGCTGGAAGCGTGGGACGAGAACGATGGGAATCCTCGTGAGGCCCGGCTGAACCGGTATTGCGTCACCACTGACGGCGACGGAGCCTACGCCTGTCTTCGATCACATCTGCTGACCTTCGAGGTCGAGCCCATGGAGCAACTCGAAGTGTGAGTTAATCTCGCTCTGAGTACATCGAAGGCCGACAGTACCGCTGGTCGTACTCCGCTCTGCTGAACTGCTTAGAACATTGTAGGAGCCAGTCATCAGGTGCGGACCAGAACGTGATTGTATCTTAGTCGCTTTTAATGGTTTCCTCAGGGAGCAGTATCTCGGGTCGTTGGCGGCAATCTGCAGCCCGTGCGAACGCTCTAATTCGATCCCACTCGTCGGGTGTGAGGTTGCTGTCCATAATTGAAAACTATCCGTTTGAAGCCTTAATATTTTCTATATTTATATAAAATAAAAGGTAGTTAAGGAAAGCAACGAGGACAAACCAACCCCAGGTAACCCCTACGACACCTTCTTGAGATCTGGCCAGTCCCGGACTCGACACACCGGATTTCAAGTGAAACACCATCGCTGTCTGGTGGTTTTCTCCGGAAACAGTGGTGTGTGCCAATTCTTCAGCAATTGCGTGCCCAGACTGAGAGTTTTTTTGCACCCACAGCCGGGTGAGGGGTGCTCCAGCGGGAGCGTTCTGAAAAGAACTATGGCTTCGAAGACTACCAACAGCGGTCAGACCGGAGAACAGGCAGAACCCAATGAATCGCAGTCGTTCCCAGAGTTGACCGTCCAAGCTGAAGGGACCGCAGACCGACTGCGGCGCGTGAATGAAACTGGGAAGGCCGATTGTCTCGAAACAATCGAAGTTGAGCTTGCTGTCGAGCACGATATCGACTCCTACGACGAGTGGCGCAATCTCGTCGACCCGGAGTACATCAAACACGGACGGACCGTTGAGAAGGGCACGGTCATCGACGACTTGCTCGACGGACTCGAAGGACACTACCGCCGGCAGTCGTCCTCAAGCTACGAGGCCCCGGACTGGAATCTCACTGTGACTGGCTCGGCGACCGCCTGGAGACGCCTCTTCATAGAGTGTACGCAACTGCGTGGTTCAGATTCCGACCGGGCCGACAAAGCCGCCATCCGTCTCAAGCAGTTGCTCGCGACCGATCTTGCAGACACAGGCGCAGCGCTGGCTGCCCTCGAACTCATCGACCAGCACGACCTCGATAAGTCACCAGATCCATTCATCAAAGAGGTCGCGGACGGCACGGACGGCGAGTAGCCAGCTCACGCTCTATCTCGGCTGCATTCGTTTTCTGTGACCCTCGGGGCCGGAGTTTAAATACGATGACGAACGCAACCAAGCGTGTGACTGACCGAAATCCTGAGTACGACCCCGCGGATATCCTCGGTGCAGCGAGTTCTGACCCTGAAACAAGGGGGAACGGACGGGAACGGGTCCTCGAATCCACCGGCTACCCCAGCCAGACAGAGGGTGAGACTCGCACCTGTTCGACCTGCGGACAGGACATTCCACAAGATAACCGCCAGTGTCCGTTCTGCGCTCAAACCGGGATCTCAGAGATTCCTTCTGACGATCAGGATAGCAGCCCACTTGGGGAGTGGACATTCGGCCGGGTCGTACTCGCACTCGTCGACGCGAACACTGACTTTCACGCACGGGCACTAGGCGCTGCGGCCTTCTCCGTGTCCAGTAGCATCGCGAGTGGCGACGATACCTCTCACGGCACGGTGAAGTGTCGAGCGGCCTTTGGCACCGAGCCAGCGTCAAACCTCACTCGCGGTTGGCCCGACCTGCCGACCGAAACCACGCTCAACGAGGAAACTGGACAGGCGCTCCTAGAGACAGCCGACGAGCAGACCAACTGGGACGGCGACGTCCAACCACGGATCTATCTCGAGGATGGATCACCAGTCACCGATCGCTCGGAGTTCCAGCGCCTCACAGAGGAGTTCCGTCAGGACGACGGGACGTATTGGCTTGTGCCCGGCGTCGTGCAGCGCCACCAGGCGAGAGCCGAACCGGAGATAGTTGGTATCGAGTTCTATTGTCGGCAGTGTGGCGCCGTGACGGGACACGAATCCCACGGACTCGATGGCTTCGAATGCCACACCCATCTCGACCGTATGATCTGGACCTGCAGGGAATGCGGACAGCACCGACACGAGCCCGAGCAGGACGAGGAGACAGAGGAGACCACGGGGTATGAGCATCTTCCCGACGGCGTCTCACCCGAGGATATCCACGGCGACGAGCCAGACTTCCAGGAGCAAGAGTTCCAAGACCAGATCAGTGCCTATCGCGAGCGGAATGGCTTCTTCCCGTGGGAGCGGTAGCCTCCACTGTCAAAATCGCAGTTATTCTGGCAGTAGCCGATCCAAAACGACACTTGCCCCGTCCTCGGTCCGGGGCACTGTATTCTCCAGCAAGTGCCCATCAGTTTCGTCGACGTCGAGAATACCAGTTTCGACGATCCGGGGACCGTCTTCTCGCTCACCGGTGAGGGTCAGGCACAGCTGACCGTCGACTTTTCCACCAGCAACCGAGATCGCCGCAACGTCAGCAGGAAACGAGACGGTTGTCCAGCCGTCAGGTTTCCGGACCCGCAACTCAGTCATTAGTTCTTTCTCTCTCGGCAAACCGCATCAACGCTCCGTCTGGGTCAAGCAGAATTTTCTGACTCCCTTGTGGCTGGAGGACACCATCTTGAGTGACACAGAGCCGCCTTCGTTCGAGGAGTATGACTTCGACCACGGTGACCGCGTTCGTGTTGACTGGACGGACGGACAGGGTCCGCTTGACGAGGTCGTTGGAACGATTTCAGGCATCTCGCGCAGCGGCGGCGACGTGATCGTCGCTGTCGAGGCTGACGACGATCAGTATCCGGACAACTCGCTCTACTACGGAACCCACGACGCCGCTCCCGAGTGGGTCGAACTGCTAGAGCAATCTTAGTCTGACGGTGGGGGACTCTCACCTAATTTTGTGGGCCTCTGGCAGGTGAGAGGCGTTCCAGAGAGAGTGTCTTGACCACTATCTCAAACAAGCACCCAATCTAGACCAAATTAGCCGAAAACCGCAATCAGAAACGCAACCCTATCCAACACGCTGAGTCAGTCTCCGAGAATCGCCTTGTCATCGGCAGTACCCACCTCGTTGCCTGTAGCATGGACGAGGTCAACGTCCTCGCGGACTGGTCCGAAAGAAAAATCGACGTCTTTGCTGGAACTCGCTGTACTGGCCGGTCAGTAGGGGCTGATTTGGTTCCGAGACGAGCCATCTAGTGGGTGCTTGGCTGTGTAGTCTTCAGTCGAGTGGAAAAATTATATTAATAACTCGCCATGATTTTAGGTATGCCTAAATCAGGCAAGCCTAATAGTTCGGATTGGTCCGACGTGAAATCCATCCAGAGCCGCCGTCAGTTCTTCGCTAAGACTGGCGCAGCAGTCGGAGTAAGTACGCTCACTGGCCTCTCCGGCTGTACCTCGGTACTCGGTGGAAACTCCATGGATACGCTCAACATTGCGTTCAAGCCGCCGTTCCCGTTCCTCCAGTACCACGTTATGAATCAGGAAGGATATTTTGAGGAGCTGGACCCTGCTGTCGAGGCTACAAACTTCGCCAATGAAGGCCTCACCATTGTTTCAGCGTACTCTGACGGCGATGTCGACTTGGCCTTCATGGGAATTACCCCTGCGATCAAAATGAAGAGCAAGGGTGTTCCAGGAAAAGTCACAGCAGCCAATCATAAAGATGGATTTGTCGTATTTGCTCACGAAGACTTTGCTACTCTCTGGGACGAACACGGTGCTGGCGCTTTCCAAAAGTTCCGCGAAGAAAAGGGGCGAAAATTCAAATTTAGCACTTTCCCGAGGGGCAGTGTCGCGTTTATTCTGCTCCAGTACTGGCTCCGGGAGGAACTCGGCGTCTCGCCAAACCTCGTTGAAATTGAACCGATGGCCGGTGGCAGCCCCGTCAAGCGCTCGCTACTTTCGGGTAACGTCGACGGCACGGTTATCATGGAACCCATTCCAACGGCGCTTGAGGCGAGAGGCGCGCCCTTCGAGCGCATCACTTGGGCAGGTTCGTTCATGCCCGGCCAGCCAGGCGGTATCATGTTCATGCACGACCGCCTCTGGAACGAGCATCCCGATGTCGCAGAGTCTGTGGTCAACCAGCACACACGCGCCACTAAGACGATCCAAGAACAACCAGCGGTCGCCGCGGAGGCCGTGAGTAAGGCAAAAGGCGACAAGCTCCCGACAAAAATTGCCAGAGAAGCCCTCAACTCGAAGGCGTCGAACTATATTAGCAACCCTGCAGAGATTACAGAGAGCACGCAGCAGTTCGTCAATCAGATGGAAGAACTTGGCCAGATCGATAGTGGGGTGTCTACCGACAAAATCTTCGAGCAATCGCTCTACGACAATATCGTCGAATAGGATGGCCACTGGATTCGACCCCATAACGGGTTCGTCACGAACCCACTCTGAGCCGACAACCATGGGTGCACTCGGCCGACAGTGGAACCTGACACGGTTATGGCGTGGCTTTGCGGGAGCCACTGGGTTTCTTATAGTCTGGTGGCTGGTGGGTCGTGAGGTACCATCGTACCTGTTGCCAACACCCGACGAGGTGGTGGGGGCACTATGGACGGAATTGGTGAGTGGTCAATTGTTTATTCACCTCGGCGAGAGTCTGCTACACTACGTCCCCGGTGTCGTCATCGGCGTCGTGGCTGGCAGTCTGCTTGGAATTGGCATGGGTTGGAGTCAGGTTATCGATGACGTCCTCACTCCCGTCGTGCGGGTGCTTCGTCCGATTCCGCCACTGGCGTGGATCGTGTTCGCTATCATTTGGCTTGGCCTCGGTCACACTGGGGCGGCGTTTATTGTGTTCATTGGTGCGTTCTGGATCACGTTCTACAACGCCTACGAAGGCGTTGGGAACGCTTCTCGGGATCTGATGGAGGTTGCCGCGACACTCGGCGTCGACAGCGACTGGCGGCTGCTGTGGCGAGTCGTCGTGCCAGATGCGTTACCAGAGATTTTGACTGGCGTTCGCACGAGCATCGGTCAGTGTTGGATGATGGTGATCGCCGCTGAACTGTTCGGTGCGCCTGGCGTCGGGTACGAGATTATCACGAGCGCGAACAACCTCGCGATGGCGCGAAGCATCGCCTATATGTTGACGATTAGCGCAGTCTTCCTCCTCAGCGACTGGGCCGTGAGACGAGTCCGCTCCCACCTTCTTGACTGGCAACCATGAACTACGATACAAAAGCGGAAATCGACGTCAATGGGGTCTCCAAGCAGTACGAGGGCGAGAGCGGGACTACCACAGCACTCCGCGACGTATCTCTGATGATCGCGTCTGGCGAGTTTGTCACTGTGCTTGGCCCGTCGGGTTGCGGGAAGACAACACTACTTAGACTCGTCAGTGGACTGGAGTCACCAACCGACGGTGATATTATGGTTGCAGGGGAGCCGGTTCAAGGCCCTAACCCGAACCGAGGGACGGTGTTCCAGGCGTACCACCTGTTCCCGTGGCTACCCGTTCGAGAGAACGTCTCCTTCGGGTTGGTAGAAATGGGTGTGCCGGATACTGAGCGGCGGGACCGAGTTCAGGAGATGCTTGACCTCGTCGGATTGTCTGATTTTGCCGACGCCTATCCGAAAGAGCTCTCGGGCGGTATGAAACAGCGAGTTGGTCTTGCACGAGCATTAGCCGTTGACCCTGATGTTCTCTTGCTTGATGAACCATTCGGGAGCGTAGATATACAGACACGCCAGCGGTTGCAGCAAAAACTGCTTGATATCTGGTCTGATACCGAGAAGACAGTGTTGTTCGTAACCCACAACATTGAGGAGGCTGTTGCGCTCTCGGACCGGATCATCGTCTTATCCGGAACACCAGGACGCGTTCGAGCGACGGTTTCAGTGGAGAGATCTCGGCCCCGAGACCGTAGCGCGCAGTGGTTCGTCGAACAAGTCGAAACACTGTTCGAGCAAATTGGACCAGATACGTGAGCAGTTCCTGTTCGCCCGTCCCATTTGTTTCCGCATTCAATTCAGGGTTATCAACAGGCTCTTTGAGTCAACCAGATCTACAATAGAATAGGTGAGCAGAGCCTAAAGCTGCGGCTGGTCAACGACGACGGTGCCACAGTGGGGACAAAGCAGGCGGTCGCGCTGAACAGAATCGTCCATGATCCAGTCACCGTCAATCGGGCTGGCGTGCTCGCAGGTCGGACAGAACAGCGCTGCTTTTGAAAACTGCTGGTCGGGGTCGCTGGTGTAGAGCATCGAGTCGGTCATGCGTTTGGAGAGTAATTGTGTCCGAGGACAGCACAGACGATGTTCAGGACGACTAAGCCACTAACCAGCAGGGGCTGTGCTGCAACAACGTTGGTCGCAAGCGTGCCCGCGATAACAAGTGGAAGCGGGATGCTCGCCCAGAAGGCGATTCCTTGGAAGACAGCGACAATCGTTTCGACGATCATCGCTACTAGTGATTGCACGTTCGATCCGGCAGCCGGAGGGCGTGGGAGAGAGAGGTCTGAGGTTGACATTGATACTTCGCTTACTCGACTACTGTACTGGGACCCTCATATAAAGCGCAGACCGTCAGCATATATTTGATTCACTTCACTGTCTGCCCGATACTTTACCACCTTTTACGCCATTAAGGATTTACGTTGGAACAGACTTAGAATCCTTTAGAGGTTTTACAACCGATTATAGACCGAGTAATACTGATTGCATGGTATACTGCTGTCCTGACTGGTTAGTCCCTCACTGGTAGCTTTAATTGGGCGGGTTGTTCCCGGAAAGGGTGAAGATTTTCTGCCGACCGAACAGGACAAGCAGCAAACGAAGGCTGCCTCGCCACAGGTTCACTAAGAGCTAACCAACAAAATAGGAGGATTCGCGCAGTTGTTGGTTAGCATAGGTATGACCCTATCGTCTCACTAACATGGAGGGTTGTCCGTCACACCCGTTGTGACCACTGCAATCGCTGTGGTCGCTCCGTTCGTGTTACGACCACTCACTACACTCCTGTCAGAATGGGACCGCTCCCGGCTGCTGCAGCTAGCAAACAGCGGCGTCGGCGGCGGCAGGGCACGTACCACCGCGTCCAGCAGCGTCAATTCAGTGTCTATTCCAGTCCTATCCGGCGTGTGTCACAGGGTTAGGGTGTGGCCTCCACCACAACGGGTGTGATGCCACCTGTCGCGGCCTTGTGGTCGCTATTCTCCAAGAGATCGAGGCCGATGTAGCGTTTTTCGAGCAACCCTTCGGCGGTCTTCATATCCATCGCGAGGATCTCCGTTTTCGTCTGGTCTCGTCCGACCTGCCGGGTTTTCTCGACGATGTCGTCGCCGCCCAATTCGACGAGTGTCTCCCAGACCCGCTTGATCGTCTGTCGGTGGGGCTCTTTCCCGAGTTCGGCGGTAAGGGCCGTTTGCAGGTCGGCTTTGGTCATGAACACGCCGCTGCCGTCGGTTCGCGTCGTAGCAAACTCCGGCCAGCGTTTGGCGATGGCAATGGCCCGGTATGTGTTCTGTCGGTTCGAGCGTTCGACGAACATCGTCTTGACTTTCGATTGGCGGCAGTTCGCGAAGAAATCCAGCGGTGAACTGCTGGGTTTGATGCCCTCTGGCAACCGTTCGGCGTCTTCTTGCTGGTCGGTGTCGGCTTCGAGTTGCTGGGCCTTGGCGATGGCACTCTTGGCGACATCGTGGGTGGTCTCCTGCTGGGCTTCGACGTCGTCGAGGCGGCTCTCATTTTCCGCGGCCGTCCCAACGGCCGTCGTCGCAACGTCGTGGGTCTGTTCGAGGTCGGCCTCTAGATCGTCGACGCGGGCTTGGAGGTCGTCAATAGTCGCGACCAGCGTCTCAAGAACACTCGAAACGGGGGGTGAGACCTCGTCGTCGAGGTCGTTGATGAGCGCTTGGAGTTCGTCGGTATCAGTGCCATCCTGTTCGATGTCGATGTCGAGGTGGTCGGCGAGGGCTTTGTCGGTGGCTGTGTCGTCGGTGCCGTCGTTGTTGGGGTTTGTTTGTCGTGGCATTGTGACCACAGGACCCGTGCTCGGAATCGAACCGAGCAGTGCTGACCACAGCACGGGCTCTCGGGGTGTCGACTGACGCTGGACCGCTGACTGGGACCGGTGTCTTGTGGCAGCCGGAGTGGTGCTTGAGTGCCTGCCAGTTTCAGCGCCGGGCAGTAGCGAGGCTGGTGGGTATCTTCTGGTGGGTCATCTCTCACTCACCGCTGAGCGCTTGCTGCCGATGTTGTGGGTGTAGTCACCGATCATGTCGCGGAGCCACCGCTCGTCAGGCTGTGTGGGCGCTGTGTCGCGTTCAGTCATGGCCGTGGTTTTCGGGGCCATCTACTGCTTCTCTCCCGCGAACGGCTCAGGACTGCTGCTGTTGCGTTCGACTCGTGCATAGTCTGTCAGTGGGACGGTGAACGACAGGCACTCGTCTGCGCGCTTGACGGTGGTGGCCACCTGCCGGCGCGTGGCTGTATCTGGCTTGGATGTTCGCAGTCGCTGGATCGTCTCGGTCGACAGGTCGGCAAGCAAGACGCCTGTGACCTGCTTGGCGTCGGCGGTACAGACCAGCAGGAAGGGATCGCTGTCGGTGGTCGTGATGGCGACAATCTCGCCGACAGTCGGCTGGGACGTCATCGGCCCACCTCCCGGTGGCACAAACGGGTTGTCAGCGGGTAGCCACTCGGCCACAGATCAATGAACGGCGGAACGGTATCACAGCCATTTTGTTTACTAACCACATATTGGTCGGTTAGGTTCTGGTCCCCGCCCCACTTCCTGCTGACTCCCCCCAAATTCATGGATTGGTTTGGGTCCAGAACCTGTCGTCGTTGGTGACGACCCCCAACGTTGGACACGCCACGCCCCCCATTCCATGGCTGTCCACCATCCGTCCGCTGCTTCGGATAGCTGAACAGTACGTTTTGACGGCAACTGGGCGAAGTCGGGACTCTGTTGCCGTTATATTCTGTCGTGGGAAAGCCATCAAACCGGGAGCTTAGACGGCTCAAGCTGTCTATTCTGGTGACATAAGACCTAATTGTTGAACGTGCAGTACGTGTAAATGGGTTCGGGTCACTGCCCAACTCGCTCAGACAGCCCATCTGAGCCACCGACTGGATTGGACCCAGAACCCGCGCGTGCCTCTGACAACAACCGGGCGACTCGTTCTGTGCCCACGGTCGCCCGGAATACCCTTTCTGGTAGGAATATAAAATCCATTTGATATTGTTGTGATGATAATGGATACTCACTGTCGGCCACCTCCAGCGACGGGCCGAGACTGGTCACACAGGCTGGCAAGCGTGTCGGCGTGGTACTGGAGCAGGTGTCTGCCAGCGTCAGTCAGCGTATACACGTTGGTGCGGGCGTCGAGTTCGTCCCGGGTGATGAGGTCCAGCTCGGCGAGCTGGTCGAGGTTCTGGTAGAGGCGGCTGTGGTTGATCGGGTCGGCGTAGCGCTCGTCGAGGTAGTCCTTGAGCGCAAGGCCGTATGGCTCGTCGTCGACGGCGGCGATGGCTTCCAGTAGGTCGCGCTGGAAGCCAGTCAGGTCGTAGTAGGTCGTCATTGGTGGCCTCCGGTGGAATGCATCTGGCTGGGACTGGGACAGGACATGGCAAGAGTCTGGGGCGCGCGTGAACGGAAGTCGATTCTTGGCGACCGATTCTCGTCTGTGGGCCGCTGTGGGGTGTTCATGGGCCGCTCAGGCGATGAACGGAAAATCATCGGAAGCGAACGGAAGTACCGCCGTCTGGCGATTTCCAAATGAACGGAAATCGAGGCTGGCGAGCGATGCGACTCTTCGTGGGTTGGCTTGCGTGTGGTCATGGGGTCGGTGTGGCGCTTATTCCGAACTAACCGCTTCAGTCAGCACCGTATATGATAACAAAGGAAGTTGTGTCCACTTATATGTTGTGTAGACACAACGGTTATAGAACAAATATTCCTTTTAGCTAGGAGGGCGACGAATAGGACGTGACTAACCGTCCTGGGCCAGACCCGACTGTCTCTGACGAGGAATTACTCAGATCTATGCATATGGCCTACAAGCCGGCGCTTGGGACAACAGAAATCGCGGAGATGGTTGGGATCAGTCAACAGGCAGCATCAAAAAGACTCAGTCGGCTAGAAGAAGAGAGGCTGATCGAATCGGACAAAATCGGAAATGCTAGAGCCTGGTGGCTAACTGACTATGGACGACGTTACTTGGATTCCTCTGAAAATGACCCATCCAGCCAATAAATGAAAGGCCCTCCACCGATTCGTGAGCGATTGATTGCATTCTGATCATCAAGTCGCTCCAATCGCTGACGCACCCTCCAGTTGGATAGGTCAACCAGTTCAGCGACTTCTCCAGCTGTCGCAAATGGTCTGCTGGTTCGATTGATTGCCTCAATTAGTTCGTTATCACTGACCGTTGGTTCGGGGCCCTTTGTAGACATAGGGAGCTACCCCTAAATTGTTGTGACAGAACAATAGTCTTATTGGTGTGCCGCCACAACAGTATAGTACAGGAACACACGCGCCGCTGGTCGATTTCTCACGAAATCGCCCCGGTGTTGGAGCACCGAGGCGCGTGGTTCCCACAAGAACCAATGGCAACTACGCAATCCAATCCACAAGAACGTACCGGCCTCCCGTATGGGACCGCTCTCATCGGGATCGACACAAATGGTCACGAACACCGCCTCGCCGGTGGGGTGACCGATCACCGTGTGCTCATCTGTGACGCCGACGAGGTCCTGGAGATCCACGATCTCGAAACGCTCGCTGCGAATGGTGTTCTTGAACCGATAACGTACGAGGGTGAACTGTATGGCGCTGTGACGCCCCGGGCGTGGGTCGCCGCGTGGGCAGCTGACTGCTGTGGCTGGTCCGAGGTTCGACTGGGCGAGTCGCTGGTCGACCAAGCCGCTCGGGTGATGGACGCATGAGCGAGACTGTCGCCGACGCGAAGGGCTTCGTCTACGAGCCCGTCCGTGGCCCGAAGCGGAAGATCGAATTCGAACCACGGAGTGATGGCAGCTTCGAGCGCATCGAGGCCGTCTGGAACGGGTGTCGCTGGCGCGTGACTGGGCGGGAAGTCGTGACAACGATGCGGCGGATTTGAGCGTTTGGCAGCCTGTTTTCACCGTGAAGAGTCAGAAACGACTGGTCAGTAGATGGCGAATCAGTCACTTATCTGTCCCTCGCAAATCTTATTCTCATATCGTGACATCTGGAATTCGTGGTTGGATTGGAACGAGGGACTGTAGAACTCGAACCGTACCAAGACGAATGGCAAGACCACTACGAAACAGAAGTACAGCGACTAACTGATATCGCCGGTGAGTGGCTCCTCGATTTCGAACATATTGGGAGCACAGCTATCGAGGGGATGGTCGCAAAGCCGATCATCGACATCTTAGCTATCGTCGAAGATTTAGACGACAAGAACGACCTTCTCCCAATCCTCAAAGACCACGGCTACGAACAGCGTCCGGACGAGGTCAAGGGCCGACTCTTCCTCGCAAAGGGGCCGCAAACAAACCGAACACACTACCTCTCACTTACAGAGGAAGGAAGCGACTTTCACCGAGAAAAGCTCGCCTTTAGGAATTATCTGCGCAACCACCCGGAAGCGGCCGAACAGTACGCTTCATTAAAGAAGAGATTAGTAGAGACCCACTCTGAGGACAGGAATAAATACACCGCTGAGAAAGGGGAATTCATTCAGAATATTCTTAACCGAACAATGGACAAATAATCGCCGCATCTACCGAATACTGAACTCCCAAGATCTATTATGTCTGCTTTCTCGACTAATCGCTTATGATTACAAGAACCGCTAACCAGTTAGTAGATAAGCCACGATCTCCTGGGCAAAATCAGTCACCTATATCTTGTACGAGCCACCTACAGTTGGGATATAAGTAACGATCTCCTACGGTAACTCTTTCATTTGTACTGACCTCCCATCCGCGAACTACTGACCTAGGATCGACCGCTGTTTCTCGGCGTCGACGGCGAGGGTGCAGCCCACTACTGGGATAGCTACGAGTTCGCCGTCGCTGTTGTTTCAGCTGATGGCGACGCCGAAAAAGTTGACTTGGTTGATACGCCCTTTGAGACGGTTTCGGAGTGGTGCGGATACACGCGCTCAGAGCGGGGGTGGGACGTTGGGCCGCACGTCGGTGGGTCGCTCGTCGGAGATCTCATGCGGGCGGTGGAAGCATGAGCAAGATTGTTCGCTGTACGGTCGCAAACCGGAAGCGGGTCGAACGCGCCGCCTGCGCGCTTCGAGACACGGTCCCGACCGCGCTGGTCGAGACGACGCCGCCCGTGCGCTCGGAGCACGACGCCTGGACGCTTGACGCCGTGATCCGTGATACTGACGGCGTGCCCCCCGAAGTCCTACGGGAGCTCGCACTCGCTGACCTGACCCTCCGGCCGACGCCCGCCCAAGGCGAGCACCAGCACGTCGTCGCGACGGCCTGATCGAGACAGCGATACCTCTGCTTTTTTGATGGCTTGCGTGCGTTTCTGACATGGGTTGCAATGGATTCCGGGATTACCTCCTGACAGCTCGCGACCCCGCGCCGGGACCTGTTAGTGGCAGGTCCCACGATGGTGCGAGTGTAGTCAATGCTGACGAGCGATTGGTATTCAACCCCTCTAGTATCCAACCATGGACGAGGACGACTTTCACGAGCTACTGAGCTACTTCAGAGCGCTCGGTGAGGTCGTCGTCTTCCACAAGCCAATCAATCCACGCGGTGCGAATTTCTAGGAGTGTCTTACCCTGACAAAAAAGCGGACGTTCTATGAAGGCCGATAGCCGATATGCCCTGACCAACCGACCCGAACAACAATCTGCTCATTATGTGGTTTTGCCAACCCACCAGCGATTATAATTTCATCACCTCGAGCGACTTTCTCGTAAGCATTGGTACGCCAGAGGGCCACTTGGATCCGGTCACCATTATTATCCCTCACGTGTATTTCACGTAATTTGATCTGTTCATCATCCAATTGAATATTCTCAATTTCAGCAACCTGCTCCACTGTCCCCTCCAAATCCACTTTGGGCGTTGCTGAAGTGATTTGATCAACCGCCATCGAGTCAAATTTCACTTCAGGCGGTTCCGTGAGGATATCAATTGTATCTTTGGAGTGGATGTGTAACTGGTCGACACCAGCGTCTTTAGACAGTCTGCCTTCAGCTCGGATCGGATCACCAATTGAAATATCTCTCATTGCCTCATGAGCGTCGTCCCACAATGGGATTTCAATCCAGTTGTAATCTGAATTAGCAGTCGTGACTACAAACAGACTTGGCGGGTGATCTTCATCGGCTCGGTTTTCAGGTTTCCATGCATGGCGCTTGTTGAATACAACACCGGAAACAGCGCGCGTAACGTAATCAGTGGGATCGACAACCTTTGGATCAACCTTTTCTGCGTCGGCATATCGCTCATGCTCTATTTTATCGATGTCGTAATCCCCTGAATCCGCTGAGACTGTTTCGTTCTCTGGCGGCTGTTGGTCACCTCTACTCTCTTCATGTTCCGTGATGACTTCCCTTTCAGTTGGATCGGGTCGGCTACAAATGGGACAGTCTACACCAGTATATTCTCTCCCACATCCTGAGCACCGTATGCCACCAGTCCAGTCCTCATACGACATATTTAGAAAGTTAATGTATTCTGGCATAAAGAATTTGATTCAGCCCCATCCAAGTATCTCGTATGATAATTTTAGCCTAGGCATTAACCAGACTTTCGCCACTATTAGATTGTATAGAGATAATGGAGATTAGTTATTTTAGCCCCAAGCAAGACTCATACAGAAATACGACACAAAGAGGGGTTCTAGGAGAATAAATCCGCAAATCGTATTTTCAAATCATAACTGACATTTGGAGAAGGGTGGAGCAAAATATTTTCATATAACTATAAGCATAGGCTACATATGAAAATCACTCAAGATAACGCGAGCTTGGTCCAATTATTGTTATAATGTCACTTTCTACTCCTCCCATCGGCATTGATCTCGGCACCACCAACAGTGTCGTCGCTACCGTTACTCACAGGGAGTTTGAAGTAGTCCCAAACGCGCGAGGAGATAAGAAGACACCCTCCGTCGTCAGCTACGATCAAGACTCTCAAAAGGTGTTCGCCGGCAAACAAGCCGAAAATCGGGCCATCCAACACCCTGAAGAGACGGTCGAATCGGTCAAGCGCCACATGGGAACAGATGAAACATTCTCCCTTGGGCCAGACCAATATCATCCCGAAGAAATCAGCGGTCTCATCCTCAAGAAGCTCATTGAAGATGTAAAAAATGACCTCGGTCGGTCTCTTTCTAACGCTGTTATAACCGTTCCAGCATACTTCTCAGATGCACAGCGCCGGGCTACTAAACGCGCAGGTGAAATCGCCGGCATCGATGTCGATCGAGTCCTTCCAGAGCCAACGGCAGCCTGTCTCGCCTACGGCCTCCAGTCCACAGCCGGAAAGCGAATCTTCGTCTACGACCTTGGCGGTGGGACATTCGATTGTTGTGCAGTGAAGATAGACGATGGTGTGATCGAAACTCTTGGCGTTGACGGTGCAACAGATCTCGGAGGCGACGACTACGATAGTCTCATCGTCAATTGGGTTGCGGATACCATTGAGGACCAGTACGGGAGTTCTCCTGTTCTTAGCGAACCGAAAGTTAACCAGCGATTATTCGGGGCTGCCAAAGAAATCAAGCACACACTCTCGAACCGACAATCAGCATCACATCAGCTCCCGTTCCTTGAACTCCAAAACGGTGACACCATCGATTACGGGATCGATATAACACGGCAGAAGTTCGCAGAGATTACTGCTGGGCCGACTCAGGAAACAGTGGACATCATGAACAGTTTCCTCAATGACCTTGGCCTCACACCCTCCGACTTCGACGACGTGCTTTTAGTTGGTGGAGCCACCCGAATGCCTACCATCAGATCTAGTGTCGAGCGGTTCTTCGCCCGGGAACCCCGGACAGACCTCAATCCCGACCAAATCGTTGCACTTGGGGCCGCCACGCAAGCGGCTATCTTGAACGATGTTGAGGTCCCCGCCGTTTCAACTACGAATCTTGTCCCATCGACGGAAGCATCTAACGGTGAAACCGCTATTAAAGAGGGAACAGACCCGATTCTTATTGATGCACTGCCCCGAACACTCGGCGTCGAACTCCGGGAGCCAGGGACAGAGGATACGTACTTTCAACCACTCATACAAAGCGGGGAATCCATCCCAGCACGGGCTGAAATCAATGTTACCCCTGTCCGAGCACACCAAACTAAAACCAAATTCACGATCTACCAAGGAGACCAAGGAACGCTTGAAGGAAACAAAAAAATCGGCGAACTCGTTCTCGGTCCGTACCCCCCGAAAGAATTAGAGGAATACAGCCAGCGTGCTACTATGGAAATCGATTCTGACGGGATTATTACTTTTACTGCTGTCTCACTCGATGCGGATGTATCGGATACCACTGAAATCGAGACTCAATTCGATAGGGAAGGAAAAGAGCTAGGAGGAGCAAATCCTGATCTTCCCACCCTACACCGATAATTACTCATGGACAGTAATACAGCGCGTATCGTACTTGACCTCCCCAAAGGCGGGTCTCTCGATGATGACGATATCCAGAAAGCGTTTAGGGAAAAGTCAAAGGAATATCATCCAGATACGTCGGACCTTCCAAATGCGCGGGAGAAGTTTCTGGAGGTTAAAAAAGCACGCAAGGTGCTTTTAGCCGGCGACACAACACAATCATCGGCGTCTACTTCAGCAACATCTCAGACCGACCCGTCCCAGTCGAATGGGACCAACTCTACCACATCAAATAACTCTGGATCGTCATCAAATCGTCAGTCAAGCTCGACAGAGAGAACAGAGTCCGGACGAACAAACTGGCGAAGTGAAACATCCAACTGGTCAAACAATCGAGGAAGTAGTGGCGGCTGGCGGGGTAACAGAGCAGGTAGCTCCACCCGTAATCAAGAAGTAAATGACGATGGGGGTGTAAATCAGCACACAGAGACCACTACTACAACGGATACAGAAACCACTGAAGAGACCACCGAAGATGGAACAGATATCCATCAGAGAACCTGGAAACGACTGTGCCGTTGGGACCAATACCACGGATTCGACGGCGGGGGCTACCTCGGTGTCGACGAGTTTCCAGAGCGGCCTCCCAGTCGCTCACGGATTTTCCATCTATTAGCAATTATAATTGGATGTATCGCCACCGCACTGCTAAGTAAGGGGCAATACAACGCGCTAAAGAACTCAACTGGTGCATCAAGGGTTATCGAACCATCTCTATCGCTACGAGTGGCATTCGGGATGCAGGCACTCTTTGCTATACTGGGGACATTTCACAAGGCCAAGTTCATCCTACGGTTCTTGCGTTTCCCCCGAGTCTTCTTGTCCGTCATCGGAGGAGCAATGATTCCAGTTATTGTCCACAGCAAAATTATGACCCTTTCGGTAACAGAGGCCGCTGCAGTTGCAGTCATTGGTTCAGGAAGCATGATGAGTATCCTTGTACTGATTCGGAGAATTACCGGAAAACAGAGCATACCAACCATTGACGAGTGGGCTGACATCGTCCCAAAAATGTCATGGGTCCCCGGTGGCGTCCTTCCTCTCCTATTACTGCAGACACCTGTATACATATCTTCTCAAGCCTTTCCCACACTGTATTACGCATCCTTCAAATTCTACTTCATTTTGCTAGTCCCAGCAATTGCTCTTGGGGTTATACTCTCATATACAGAACTCATGATAAGCGACAAAGTCACACCAGCAGGTACGCTGATTTCTATGATGATCATTGGTACTATTGTTCACCTGCCGTGGTTTGAGCCGATAATGCCTGGCCGCCTGCTGGCCGGGACGAGCTACTATGCCGTATCAGAAGGCATCAGGTATCGCGGCATACTGATAACGATCTTAGCAATAAGTTGGCATTTCCTCTTTGTAACTATCATCGAAGTCCTGTTTATGGGCTGGGACGTCAGGTGGCACAAGCAATCATCCAACCAGAGGCTCTTATATACAGTCTGGAGTACACTTACTGGAGCTGGTATCGGTGTCGCTATTTGGGCAATGTGGCCTACTTATCAAATTCCGATAGAGTACCACGCTGCTCATCAATATCTCGTTGGCGGGGTAGCCCTCTTCGCATATACCTACGGGATTGTTACCGAACCGATCGCCGACTAACTGGACCATACAGTCATGCTCAATGTCATTTTAATAGAGTATCAGGGTTTGTGCTGTACTCTCAGACCAATTCCTCAAAAAATGCTACGAGTATCTCACACAGGCGTGAGATGAAGCAAGTAGAACCGCTCCGTAGAAAGTGTGAAATATATTTTATAACACGGTGAATATTACAGATTAGAACCGCTTATACCTCGTAATAGTGGGTTCTTTGTGAGGGTTTGAGTGTGAAAATGGACTAAAGTGCTTGACCAGTGAAAATCGGCAACCCGCTAAGGCTGAGACCGCTTCGAGTGGGAATTAAACCGCATTAGCTAGAACAAAAGCTGCGATTGCGATAATCAAATATCCTTTGAACCGAGCAATATCAAAGTGGCTGGCCTCTGTTGTGTCAGCTCGCGGCTTAATCTGTACTGATGCAGCGAGTAGAAGTAGCGACCCGACAGTGAGAAGCATTCGACTCTGAACCCAGTTAGTAAAATAACTTGCAACGATCCCTCCAATAAAGAGACTAATTGTAATTACGCGAATGTCTTGAGCTGTTGCGCTGACACTTTCTGCTCCCATCTTAGTTCTCCGTAGTGCAGATCGTTATTACGCGTGTCCTCGCCAAGGCAAATTATCCTTGTGGTGGTTTCAGGGAGTTTCTGATCTCACTCGTGAAGTTTGTTTTCCATCTTCAATGACCTTGTACGTGGTCTCTATATGATAACTGAAAAGGACAGTTCGTGGATGCAGCCACTGGTGTTCCTATCAGGGAATTTCGTATAGTCCACCTTCTGTCGAGTACAGGTAGATTCTGTATACTTTGATAGACTTGATAAATAGTCCAACAGGTGACCCGGCCAGTCGCTTTACTCCCGAAGAATCTCTCCGTCACCCAGGTCGAGATCGGCCTCCAGATCATCAAGCAGGTCCATCGCTTCATCATGCAGACGCTTTGCATCAGCCGGATTCATGCTCTCCGCTTGCTGAAGCTCCGATCGGATTTCCTCGACTCGCTCTATTTTCCCGTCAACATCATCATATCCGTCCATGTCTAGCCCTTTTTGTCCCGTTATATGAATCCAAGGAAGACTGCAAGCAGGACCGCCACTATAATGAGGAGCACGATTACCAAGGCCACGAGCGCGTAATTTCGTCGTTCTAAGCCCTGTTTTTCTGCCTGGATATCTTGCTCCCGTTCGATCCGGGCGGTTTCATTTTCGATTGTTGTTCGTGAGTCGGTAATCCACCGCTTCGTGAGCTGCCGGTAGTTGCTCCGGATCTCTCTGCGGTGTCGTCTAAGCCACCGGTCACATTGGTCGTGAGTTACCGAGCGGATTGCCCGCTCGTTTGACTGTATCCACTGTTCTGTTGTGCCGCTATAGGCCGACTGAATATCGTGTCGATATTGGCGTCTCCACCTCCGTGATGTGTCAGAACAGACAGTGTGGATTGTTTGACGGTACTCGTGTAGCCAAGACTGCGTGAGCTGGTGTACACTCTCCGCAATTGCTGTATTGGTTGATGTGATCCACTGCCCAATAAGCTGTTCAGCGTCACTGCTGATAGCTGTCTGTGAGGCTGCCAGCCAGGCCTCAATGTGTTCTCGATAGGCGGTCGAGATATCTTCCTGAGCCGTCTCGAACCACTCCGTTATGTGCTCGGTCGTTTCATCGTGAATGGCTGCGTCGGTATCTGCTACCCACTGCGTAGCTTGCCTATTGTATGCCGTCTGGATTTGTTGACGGCTTTCAGCGATATCTTCCCGGTACGTCTCAGCGTCCAACATCACTGCGCCTCCAACGGCGGTTGGGGTCTGCACCCGAACATCAGCGACTTCGTCGATCAAGGGCTCGTCCGCATCGTGGCCAATAGCTGCAACAGTCGGTGTCTCTGCCGTTGCGACGCTTCTAACCACGGGTTCTTCGTTGAACGGTCTGAGTGCGAAATCGCTTCCACCACCACGCGAAATGACGAGAACGTCTACTTCTGCAGTCTCGGCAGCTGAAACTGCGTCTGCTATCTCACTGGGTGCGTTGTCTCCCTGTACTGTTGCATCAAAGAGACGAATATCGACGCCGGTATGTTGGGATCGGAGACTCTCAATAATATCTTGTTCAGCATCGCTCCCAGCAGCTGTCACAACACCGACTGTCGTCGGTAAAGTCGGAATCGGCTGTTTCCGATCATCAGCCAGCAGCCCCTCATCCGCCAAGGTTTTACGGAGCTGTTGAATGCGCTGCCAGTATGCACTTTCACCGACGAGATGTAGATCATCGACTTCCAGACTGGGGTGTCCCCCGGCTTCAAAGAACGTGAGATTCCCCTTCGCTGCTACGAGCATATTCTGCTCCATCTCAATATCCAACTGTCCACGCTTACTTTCCCAGACAATACATTTGACTTTACCATCGGTTCTGGCCGCAGTCAGTGAAAAGTACAGATGGTCTGACTGAGTGCTCAAATCGCCAATTTCACCGATAATATACTCGCTGTCGAATTTTGAATACGCTTTGAAGAAGCCACGAAGTTCGGTAGTGACGTCTTCAACCGGAATGAGTGCATCCACGTCGAGATCGTCTGGCAACTCTGTTGGTTCGACATCATCGACAGTCGAATCATTTGACAGCAATCCCATCTATTAGCTTGGTTATCCGCCTGCAGTAAGTATGTTTTCCGGAGTTGGCTATCTCTTCGCAGTGGAGACATGATGCTGATTTTGTGCGCCTCTGTCGGGTGAGAGGGGGTCCCGAATATAAGTACTGAACAGCAGTCCGTCGGCATTTGTAGAATTAGTATATATTATGAAACTACATTTTCCGGTAGTACTAATTTAGTGTGATATATGATTGGTATATACGCCAACAAATAGCCCTCCGATGCAGAATCCGCAAATAAGGATATAATACAACTATGAATCAAAATCGCCGCCAAGTGTTACAGTTCCGTAATTACAGATTCGTTTTTCAATAGCATGACAACCTATCAAGTTTCGTGGTCGGAAATGGCCGCTTATTCCTTTTTTTTGCTAGTGATGGCTGGTCTGGTGTATGTTGGTGAGACAGCTTTGGCGGTGTTATATATTTCAGCAGTAGCCGTTGGGTTATGCTTGTACGTTATTAGAATAAGATATATGCAATGAGTCGAGATTCGTTTTCAAGAGCCACCAACAGTTCGAGCAACTGTTTTGTCGACAGACGAAACCGCTTCGTCATATGTCTGTATCAGGCCGAACACCCAGATGTTTTAGTCAGAATGTAGTTGGAGTATCGTACCGTTCAGTCTGGTGACGGTACGTTCCCTAAATTTTGTGCGCCTCTGGCGGGTGAGAGGCGTTCCTGAATATGAGTACTGAACAGCAGTCCATCGACGAACAGTCTCCAACCGATGACACTGACGACCGACCAGATATTCGTGCCCAGCATCGACAGGCACAGGCCGATGGCGAGGTGTTTCAGGGTCGTCCACGGGGTGAGAGGTAGATGTGTTGTCCTGACTGCGACCAGCCCTACGAGGTAGCGGCGTGTGTCGACAAGCGCTACTATATCAATGGGGTGGCTTCCGATCCGATTCCGTGGGGCGAGGGCAGCCAGTATCTCACTCACGAGTTGCAGATTCTCCAGAGTAGTGGGCCGACCACTGTGATTGATCCCGAACAGTGGGGCGACCGGTCCTGTCCTGCCTGCGTCGTTGAGATTGAAGTCCTCGCACCACGCAGTCCAAGGCGTCGTCTCAAGCAGCTGCTCAGTCGTCTCCTGTAGGTCGGATTCTCCCCTGGTAGAGATCTGTGGTCGGTGTCAGTTGTTGTGACTACACGCATCTTATTCGCGAGAGTGTGCGGTCATTTGGCCAGGGCAAACACTCATAACTGAGAAATTCATTAGAAATTCACATGAGCCGAACATCCATTCCCATAGATACTGATACAAAAGACAGACTCGACGAGGCGAAACGAGAAGATGAAACGTGGGATGAATTCCTCCTCCGAATTGTTGCATCGACTGGTGACGGGATGTCTCCAGGGACACTGTCTGATGAAGAAGCCGAGGAAGCACTGGAAATCGTACGAGAAGGTCGCGAGCGGTAATGTTTCTCGATACCTCCGCGATTATCGCCTACCAGCAGGGAGACGAGCGCGCTGTCGAGTATCTCGATGATGGCCAGCCATGGTACACATCCACAATTTGCGCCTTCGAGTATATCAACGGCCGGCTTGGGAGCGGTGAAACTGACGTACTGGCCGTCAGACAAGAGTTTTCGGATGTACAGACACTTGACCTGAACGAACCCATTGCAGTCGAGGCCGCACGCCTGCAAGATGAAATAATGACCGACGGAGGGCGACTTACAACTGCTGATATGCTTATTGCGGCTACAGCCCGCTCAACGGGTGACGAACTTGTCGTCGCGGATAGCGACTTCGAGACTGAGGTCCTTCAAACTGTGATGGAGGTCACGAACCTCCGTAAATGAGCGATACGCAAATATACTAAGTGGCTATTTCGGCCACTACAGTAAGTAAATAAACCCAGCCGTAACGACTGGTAGCAAGACCAGACCCCGTGGTCGGAATTTTGTGTGCGCCGGCGAGGGTGCCGGCGTCGCACTGACTGCAGTGCGTAGAGCGCCGGCAGGTCACGGTCTACCAATGCATATGCTCATTTACGCGCTAGTTGAGGCATCGACAGCAGACGAGGCACTCGCCGCTGGCACAGGCGTCTTCGACAACCTGGTCGGCGTCGACAGGCACTCAAGCGCAGTGTTCGACTACTACGTCACATTCGACGAGAGTTCCACCGTCGCAGGCAAATCCCGGTGGGGCGAGCGTCCGACCGCAGCCCCGGTCGACTCCGAGGCCGGCCAAGAACTGCTTGGCGATGGCTGGGACACAACGAAGTCAGCGTTCGAGCGTAATCTCCAAGCAGTCAAAGACGCCCTCAACGAGCTCTCAGACGAGGAGATCATGCGCGACAAAGACCTTTGTCGGTATGCGTTCCAGAGAGTCGGAGCCGCCAAGGGGCCAGATATTGCACTGTACGAGGAACACGGATGCGGGATTCGCGATCGGACGCAGCTTGACCGGCTTCTGGACAAGAGTGACAG
>ENA-ORCS01000274-ORCS01000274.1-marine-metagenome-genome-assembly--contig:-NODE-274-length-46660-cov-38.037696_pt1 | contig 46660 bp, 51 predicted proteins | sample MGYA00237781_ERZ508513 | MGnify/ENA primary metagenome ERZ508513 (study PRJEB26184, sample SAMN06268793) | marine metagenome | isolation source: Eden Landing Ponds, San Francisco, CA, USA | place...
GGCTCGACCTCGGAGCCGATTTCGACGCCCTCGGCGGTCGTGAGTTGACCGAGCGCGCGCACGCTCTCGCCGTCCACCACAAATTCGACGATGGCGAGGTGGTTCGGCTCGCGGACCCCCGGCGGCGTCGCGGTGGAGGTCGTCCACGTGACGACGGTGCCGGTGCGCTCCGCGAGGTCGATGGTCTCGGTCTGTTCGTCGCCGCACTCCGGACAGCGCGTGTGTCCGGGGTACGTGACGTGGCCGTTCGGGCAGCGGTGTGCGTCGAAGCTCATGGCTGTTCGAGGATGGTAGTGGTCACGCAGTTGCCGAACCCGCCGACGTTGCAGGCGAGGCCGACGCTCCCGTCGACCTGCCGGTCGCCGGCGTCGCCGAGCAACTGCACGTAGAGTTCGTACGCCTGTGCGACGCCGCTCGCGCCGAGCGGGTGGCCCTTCGACTTGAGGCCGCCGGACGTGTTGATGGGGAGGTCGCCGTCGCGGTCGGTGACGCCGTCCTCGACGGCCTTCCAGCCCTCGCCCTTCTCGAAGAAGCCGAGGTCCTCGCTCTGGAGGAACTCCAAGATAGTGAACATGTCGTGGAGCTCCGCGAAGTCGACGTCCTCGGGCCCGCGGTCGGCCATCTCGTAGGCGATGTCGGCGGACTCGACGACGCCCCGCATCGTCGTGGGGTCGTCGCGCTCGTGGACGACGTGGGTGTCGGTCGCGCCGCCGATGCCGGAGACGACGACGTAGTCGTCGGTGTACTGCTCGGCGACGGACTCCGGGCAGAAGAGGAGGGCGGCGCTGCCGTCCGTGATGGGGCAGAAGTCGTACAGCCGGAGCGGGTCCGCGACGATTGGGCTGTCGAGGACCGTCTCCAAGTCGACTTCCTTGCGGAACTGCGCGTGGGGGTTGTCCACGCCGTTGCGGTGGTTCTTCACGGCGACCTTCCCGAGGCTCTCGCGGGGCGCGTCGTACTCGTCGAGGTACTTGCGCGCCGTGAGGCCGGCGAAGCTCGGGAGCGTGACGCCGTGCTTGTATTCGACGGGGTGCGTGAGGCTGGCGATGACGTCCGTGGCCTCGCCGGTGGTCTTGTGGGTCATCTTCTCGCCGCCGACGAGCAGCGTCATGTCGCTGGCGCCGGAGGCGACGGACTGCCACGCGGCGTAGATGCCCGCGCCGCCGGAGGCGCTCGTCTGGTCGACGCGCTGGGTGTACGCGCCGAGCGCGCCGAGGTCGTGGGCGAGCGCGTTCGGGACGCCGGTCTGTCCCTCGAACTCGCCGCTGGCCATGTTCGAGACGTAGAGGTGGTCGAGGTCGTCGCCGTCGACGCCTGCGTCCCGCAGGGCGGCGTCGCCGGCCTCCGCCAGCAACGCCCGCACCCACGCGTCGCGGTCGCCGAACTCGGTCATCGACGCACCGATGATTGCTACGCGGTCCATACGCGTCCGTCTCGGAGCGGGGCCTTTACGCTTTCAGGTTCGCGCTCGCGGCGCGGCCGCGCTACGGCTCGGCGGGGCGGAGTTCGAGCGTGATTTCGCTGCCGTCGTCGCTGCGCTCGTAGGCCACGTCGCCGTCGTAGGCGGTGGCAATCCACCGCACCAGCCACAGGCCGAGGCCGTTCCCGTGGTCGAGGGGCGTGAGGTCGAGGTCGCCGACGAGGAGTCGGCGCTCCTGTTCGGGGAGCCCGGGCCCCTCGTCGGCGACGGTCAACGCCACCACGTCTCCCTCGCTGCGCGCGCTCACGCGGACGGTGGGAGTTTGGGCGTCCGCGTACCGGACGGCGTTGTCTACGAGCGCGGCGACCGCGCGGTCGAGGTGGCCGCCCGACAGCACGTCGGGGGCGTCCGCGACATCGACGCGCACATCCGCGTACTCCGCCAGCCGCACGTCGTCGAGGGCGTCCTCGACGACCGAGTCGAGCGCGTTCGGTTCGAGGTCGGGGTCGGCGTCGAGGACGCGCTCGACGTCCCGGGCTTCCTCGCTGGTGCGTTCGAGCGCGAGCGCGTGCTCGCGGATGTCGCGCGCGGGCTCGACCACGTCGGGGTCGTCGGCGGCGTCGACGAGCGCGGCCGAGCGGTCCAGCAGCCCGTCGACGGCCTCGGAGACGTTGTACCGAAGGACGCGGTTGAGGACCGCGAGTTCGCGCTCCTGCCTGATGTCGTCGGTGAGGTCCGTGTAGAGCGCGAACCCGCGGTCGCCGCCCTCGTGGGGGATGCCGCGGTACAGCAGCGTCTTCAGGCCGTCCTCGGTGCGCCGGTCCACGATGGCGTGGTTGGCCTTCCCCGCGGCGGTCCGCTGGTCGAAGCGGCTGCTCTCGGTGGCGTAGTCGTTGGGGACAATGAGGTCGTTTAGCGAGCCCCCGACCACGCGCTCGCGGTCGACGCCGAACAGCTCGCAGAACGAATCGTTGACGGTCTCGACGATGGGCTCCCCGTCGCGCAGCTCGAACTCCACGACGGCGTCCTGTACGTTCTCGAAGAGGTAGCGGAAGCGGTCGCCGTCGGCGCGTTCGAGCGAGTCCGCGTCGCTTTGTTCCATCGCCTCTGTGTTCCGAGCGTGCCCGTATCACTCTTCTCATTCGTTTCGTAAAGAACCCTATTACAGTATGAACGAACTCTAAACTCCGTGGTTAATAGACGAACAGCCATAGAAAACAGATATTACTGAACTTTCCATTAGTGAAAGCGAGCCGCCACGAGTATCACGAGCAATAACCAGCCGCCAATTTTTAAGTGAGGGGTTCGGCGTCTTCCGGTTGTTATGCAGACAATCCAACAGACCGCCGAACACACCGTCGAACTGTCTGACAGCGGCATCCCGGTGTTCACCTACGAGGAGCACGTCGCCGGCGAGGAACTCCGCGACATCGCCCGCGAGTGGGCGGACGTCGCGCTCGACCGCGGCGCCGAGCGGTACGTCGTGAACGCCCAATCCATCTCCGCCCACGACGAGGCGGACAAGCGGTGGCTCGCGGAGACGTGGGTGCCGAATCTCATCGAGAACGGCGTTCGCGCGGGCGCCGGCGTCTACGCCGACTCCGCCATCGCCAAGATGGACAACGAGCGCATCGAGGAACAGCTCAACGCCATCGACCCCGGCTTCGAGTACCGCATCTTCGCCAGCGACGAAGCAGCCCTGTCGTGGCTGGCCGACCAGTAAGGCGGCGAGAGGACCGCTCGTTCGGACGTTTCGAGCGCGTGGGACGCACGGAGACAGTTTATTACGCGCTCGGCCGAACAGCGTGGGTAATGAGCATCAACTCCGAGGACCGACCGTGGCCGCAGGTGCTCGACCACGACGGCGTCGACTGGCCGGCCGACGAGCAGCGCGTTCTCGTGCCGTTCTGCGAGGCGGCGAACCGCACGGAGACGAGCCGCCTCGGCGCGAGCATCACGTTCGGGAGCGACGGCGAACTGTACATCCTCCACGCCACCGGCGGCGAGTCCGCCGACCCAGACGAATTGCGCCACGAGGCCGAGTTGGAGCTGGCGCTCCGCGAGGAGTTCTCGATTCCGGTCGAGCAGTTCGAGACCGAGTTCTCGGCGGGCGTGCTGGACTCGTTCGTGGACACGCACTCCATCACGGCGACCGTCGTCGACCGCGCGGAGCGCGGGTTCTTCTCGCGGGGCCGCGACGAGCAGACGGTCGCCGCGGGCTGTCACACCGTCGTCGGGACGCGCATGGACGCCTTCGAGTCGCCGTCCAGCATCCTCGTCCCCGTGGCGAAGGGCCCGCATTCGGGGCTGGCGACGCGCATCGCGGAGGCCATCGCGCGCGCCGCCGGCTGTTGGATCGAGCTGTTCCACGTCGTCGGCGAGGACGCCGACGAGGCCGAGCGCGGGGACGCCGATACGCTGCTTGACGCCTACGAGGACCGCCTTCACGACGACGTGGACGTCGACCACCACGTCGTCGCGGCGGCCGACCCCGCCGGGGAAATCATCGAGCACGCCAGCTACCACGACGTGACGGTGCTGGGCGCGCCGCAGAAGGGCCGGCTGCGGCGGTTCCTGTTCGGGTCGACGACCGACGAGGTCGAGCGGGACGGCGAGTCCGGCCCCGTGCTGACCGTCCACCGGGACACCGGGGAGTCCGTGTTCTCCCGCTGGCTGTAGCTGAGTCTGGTTCTCCGCGACGCGTGCGGCGGCAGACAGCCGGGGAAAGCCGAACCTTCAATGCGAGCGCCGGCGAAGACTGACCGATAGCACCCGAATGGAACGCCACACCGACGACTCGGTCGACGAGGAGCGAATCGCGTCGCTCCGGCGGTCCGTGGACGCCGACAGCGTCGACGCGCTCGCCGAGCGCCTCCACAGCGAGGACGCCGACGAGCGCGCGGGCGCCGCGTGGCGGCTCGTGGACGCCGTCGACAGGGAGCCGACGAAGGTGCGCGCGGTCCTCGACGACGTGCGCGCCGCCGTGAGAGACGACGACGTGTGGGTGCGGCGGGGCGCGACGTGGGTGCTCGCGGAGCTGGCGGAGCGCCAGCCGGACGCCCTCTCCGTGGAGTTCTCGGAGCTGGTGTCGCTGACGAGCGCGGGCGACCCGCTCGTCCAGCAGAACGCCGTGGTCGCGGTCGCCGGCGTCACGAAGTCCTACCCGGCGCGGGCCTCCTCGGGGCTGTCCGCGATTGCGCGGCTCACGCACTCGGAGAACGCGCTCGTCCAGCGGTACGCCGAGCAGGCCGTCGAAGAAGTGACGGCGGCAGTCGCGGCGCGCGCCGAGGACGCCGGCTACCCGGTGGTCGTGCGCTCGCACCCGGCGTACGCGGAGCTGTTCCCGGACGGCGTCACCGTCGTCGAGACGAACGGCGACGACGACCGCTCGCGGCCGGTCCACGTCTCGTTCGGCCAGCACGCGCCCGTCCGCGCCGACGAGGACGCCGACGAGGCGTCGGCGGGCGGGCGGCCCGACGAGATACCGGACCCGCCGGCGGTGACACTTGACCGAGAGGACGTCTCCCCGGACTTCCGGCTCCGGGAGGGCGTGCTCACGACGGACTACCGCGCGGACGTGGACGAGGACGTGCTCGAACACGGGCTGGCGACGGTGCGGCGGCTTCACACCGACGAGAGCGCGGCCGCGTCGGCGTTCGCGGAGGCGGTCGAGCAGTGGGCGGGCGTGGACGACCACGACCACGTGGTCGCCGTGCTCGGACACGGCGCGCGCTGGCTGGCGACCCGCTACGACGACGGCGACACGCTCGCTGACCGCGGCGCGCCGTCGACGCTCGCGGAAGCCGTCTGGAACGTCGAGGTGCTCACGCGCGCGGTCAGTCACGCCCACTCGCGGGGCGTCGTCCACGGTGGCCTCCACCCCGGCGCGGTGCGGTTCGTGGCGACGGGGCCGCGGACGTGGGAGGCGCCCCTGCTCGGTGACTGGGGGTTCGCGCACGCCGCGAGCGCGGTACGGACGCCGCCGGTGCCGAGCGCGTACGCGGCCCCCGAGCACCACGAGCCGGAGACGTACGGCCGCTTCGACCAAGCAACCGACGTGTACGGGCTGGGCGCGCTCGCGTACGTCCTGTTGACCGGGGAGCCGCCGGGCGGCGACGACCGCGTGCCGGCGTCCGAGCACAACCCCGCGCTCCCCGAGGCCGCCGACGACGTGTTCGCGCGGGCGCTGGCGTCGGAGAAGCCCGCGCGGTTCGCCACCGTGCTTGACTTCCAGCGGGCATTCGACGACCTCGCTGCGGACATCGACGGGGTGGGCGGATGACCGCCGCGGAGACGCTGCTGGCGGTCGCGTTCGCGGGTCACGGCATCGTCGTGGTCGCGGGGCTGGCGTTCACCTACTACGCGGTCCGCAACTACGCGCTCGACCGGCTGGAGGGGTACGACGACTTCTGGGGGTACCTGACGTACCTCGGGGTGGCGTTCGCGGCCTTCGGCGCGCTCGGGCTGGCGGCGACCGTGGGCGGGGGGCGCGTGGTGCGCGCGTTCGCGGACGTCTCGCTGCTGGTCGCCATCGCGTTCCTGACGTTCGCGCTCCGGGAAGTCTACTTCAACAGCGCGCTCGCGCCGTCCCCCGACGAGCGCGCGGTCTCGCTGGACCGCGTGCGGCGGCTGGAGTTCGGGCTCGTGGTCGTCGTCGCGGTGGAGTGGCTGGTCGTGGTGCTCATCGACCAGCCGGCGGTCGCGGCGGGCGTGCAGGCGGTGGGCGCGGTGGGGTTCGCGGCGTACGGCGTGGCGTTCAGCGAGCGACTGGAGGCGCTCGCCCACGGCACGGTGTTGGACACGCTGCGGCGCCACCTCCTGCTCGTGTTGGTGTGTGCGACGGGGGTCGCGGTCGCGGAGGCGCTGTCGTTCGTGGCGCCGCCGGCGGTCGCCGACGGCGTCTTCTACGTGTTCCTCGTGTTGCTGGGCGGCCTGCTGGTGCCGCCGACGGTGCGCCTCCAGCAGTCGGTCGCGGGCCTCACCTGACGGATTCGGGGTGCTCAGACACCGACACTCATTTTAGGCCGGCCTAAATAGAGTGGGGCAACTGATGAGCCCAGACGTCTGCGTGGTCGTGCCGACGATTCGGGAGTACGAGTGCCTGCGCGCGTACTTCCGGAACGCCCGCGACCACGGCTTCGACTTGGACCGCCTGTTCGTCGTCCTCGTCACCGAGGACTTCTGCGACACCGACGGGATGCGCGCGATGCTCGACGAGGAGGGCGTCGCCGGCGCCGTCTTCGACGGTGACGCGCGCGACGAGTGGTTCGCCGAGCAGGGCATCGCGGAGTACGACCACCTGATTCCCGCGGCCAGCCACGCCCAGACCTCCTTCGGCCTCCTCTACCTGTGGGCGAACGACTTCGAGTACGGCGTGTTCATCGACGACGACACGCTCCCCCACGACGAGTTCGACTTCTTCGGCGCGCACCTCGACAACCTCGCCCACGAGGGAAGTGTCGAGGCGGTGTCCTCCGACGAGCGCTGGGTGAACGTCCTCTACCAGTCCGACGCGGACCTCTACCCGCGCGGCTACCCCTACGCCGCGATGGACGAGGACATCGAGACCGACACCACCGAGACCGACCACGTGGTGGCCTCGCAGGGCCTCTGGACGAACGTCCCGGACCTCGACGCGGTGCGCATCCTGATGGACGGCGACCTGCAGGGGCAGGCTCAGACCCGCACCGGCTTCGAGGACTTCGAGCGGGACTTCGTGGCCGCCGACGGCGACTACCTCACGGTGTGCTCGATGAACCTCGCGTTCCGCCGCGAGGTGGTGCCGGCGTTCTACCAGTTCCCGATGGACGACAACGCGTGGGAGGTCGGGCGCTTCGACGACATCTGGAGCGGCGTCCTACTGAAGCGCGCGGCCGACGTGGTGGGCGGCGAGATTTACAACGGCGCGCCGCTATGCGAGCACAACAAGGCCCCGCGCTCGACGTTCGACGACCTCGCCAACGAGGTCGCGGGCCTCGAACTCAACGAGCACTTCTGGAAGGAAGTCGACGCCGTCGAGCCCGAGGAGCGCTCGTACGCGGCGGTCGCGCGCGCCGTGGGCGAGCGCCTCGTCGCCGGCGACTACGAGGAGTACAACAACGGCGCGTTCCTCGCGGAGTGCGGGGAGTACCTGCTGGACTGGGTGGACTGCTGTGCGGCGCTGGCCGAGCAACGGGCGACCGCGGTGGCCGACGACTGAGCGCGCCGACCGAACCGGTAAGTATAAGAGTTTTAGGCAAGCCTAATTCGACACATGAGAGAGCGACGCGACTCGACGCGGCGCCGGTTCCTCGCGGCCGCGGGCGCAGCCTCTACGATGGCGCTCGCCGGCTGTTCGAGCATCCTCGGCGGCGACGGCGGCGACAGCGGCGACCGACCGACGCTCGCGGACTTCCGCGGCTCCGGCGAAATCGTCTCCGACCGGCCCGCGCCCGGCGGCACGTCCATCGAGGACCTCCCCGACCTCGAGGGCGAGCTCGCCGTCTACCTCGGCGGCGGCGAGGGCGGCCGGTACACCACGCTCATCGACCTCCTGAACCGGTACTACGACGACTTCGAGGCGTCCGCGCAGACCCAGCCGTCCTCCCAGCTCGCGAACGTCATCGTCGACGAGCACGACAGCGGGACCACGCAGGCGGACGTGTTCTGGTCGGTCGACGCCGGCTCGCTGGCGTACGTCGCGGACAACGGCGCCACCACCGCGCTGTCCGGCGACACCACCTCGATGGTCGGGGACGACCGCTTCGTCACCGAGCAGTGGGCAGGCGTCGCCGGCCGCTCCCGCGCGGTCCCCTACAACACCAACCAGTTCAGTGCCTCGGACATCCCCACCAGCGTCGACGCCATCGCCACCGACGACCGGTTCGCCGGCACGCTCGGGTGGGCGCCCACGTACGGCGCGTTCCACGGGTTCGTCACCGCGATGCGCCAGCTCCGTGGCGACGACGGCACCCGCGAGTGGCTGAACGCGATGCTCGACCAGAACCCCGCGCGCTACGACAGCGAGTACGCCACTGTCTCCCAAGGCATCACGAACGGGGAGGTCGGCCTCGGGCTCACGAACCACTACTACCCCATCCTCGTGTTCGCCAGCAACCCCGACGCCCCCCTCGACCTCGCGTTCACCGAGAACGACGCCGGCGCGCTCGTCAACACCGCGGGCGCCAGCGTCCTCGACGGCGCCGCCAGCCCCGACCTCGCGGAGCTGTTCGTGCGCCACCTGCTCTCCGCGGAAGCACAGGAGTTCCTCGCCACCCGCGGGTTCGCGTTCCCGATGATAGACGGCGTCGAGCCGGTCGGCCCGCTGCCGACCATCGACGAGCTGTCGCCGCCCGAGCTCGACCTCCAGTCGCTGTCGGACGTCCAGCCCACCATCGAACTCCTCGAAGACGTCGGCATCCTCTCGTAGATGGGCGGCAGCGAGCGCCTCGCGCGCCTCCGGGACGCGGTCGGCGGCGACGACGAGCCCGGGCTCTCGCTGGCCGTGCTGGCCGGCGCGGTCGCGGCGTTCGTCTCCCTCCCGCTGGTCGGGCTGCTCGTCCGCGCGTCCAACTACGGGTTCGGCCACCTCGCCGGCCTCCTCACCGAGACCGGGAGCCTCGGCGTGCTCGCCAACAGCCTCGTGCTCGTGTTCTGGGTGACGCTGGGCTGTGTGCTCGTCGGCGTGCCGCTGGCCGTGCTCACCGTCCAGACCGACCTCCCGGGGCGGCGCTTCTGGACGGTCGTCGCCGCGCTCCCGCTGGTCGTCCCCAGCTACATCGGCGCGTTCACGTTCGTCTCCGCGTTCGGCCCGCGGGGCGACCTCGCGGACGCGCTCGCGCCGCTTGGCGTCGAGCGCATCCCCGCCATCTACGGGCTCCACGGCACCGCGCTCGTGCTGATTCTGTTCACGTATCCCTACGTGTTCCTCACGACGCGAGCCGCCCTGCTCTCCTTCGACGGCACGCTCGTGGAGGCCGCGCGCACGCTCAACCACTCGCGGTGGGCGGCGTTCAAGCGCGTCACCGTCCCCCAGATTCTCCCCGGCGTCACCGCGGGCGCGCTGCTCGCCGCGCTGTACGCGCTCTCGGACTTCGGCACGCCCTCCATCATGCGCTACGAGGTGTTCACCCAGCAGATATACGTCGCCCAGCGCAGCCTCGGCGTCCCAGAGGGCTACCCCGCGCTGCTGTCGATGCAGCTGCTCGCCGTCGTCGCGGTGGTGCTCGCGCTGGAATCCCGCATCGGCGAGGGCGACGCCTCCTACGTCTCCCGGGGCTCCCGCCAGCCCGGCCGCATCACGCTCGGCGCGTGGAAGTGGCCGGCGCTGGCGTTCTGCGCGGCGGTCGGCGTGCTCTCGCTGGGCGTCCCGCTGGGCGTGTTGGCGTGGTGGTTCGAGCAGGCCGGCAGTGCGGTCTTCGAGTTCGAGCCCGTGGTCGCGTGGAACTCCCTGAAGGTCGCGGCCGCCGCCGCGCTCGCCGCGTCGCTGCTGGCGCTGCCCGTCGCCGGCTACGCGGCGCGCTCGACGTCGCTGTTCGCCACGCTCACCGACCGCCTGACGTACGTCGGCTACGCGATTCCCGGCGTCGTCGTCGCGCTCGCGCTGCTGTACCTCTCCACGGAGTTCACCCAGTCGCTGTACAAGACCGTCCCGCTGCTCGTGTTCGCGTACGTCGTGCGCTTCCTCCCGCAGGCGGTCGGCACCGTCCGGTCGTCGGTCCTCCAAGTCGACCCGAAGCTCACGGAGGCCGCGCGCACGCTCGGTCGCTCCCCGCTCGGCGCGTTCCGGAACGTGACACTGCCGCTCATCGCGCCCGGCGTCGCCGCCGGCGCGGCGCTGGTCTTCCTCACGACGATGAAGGAGCTGCCGGCGACGCTGATGTTGAGTCCGATAGGCTTTGAAACCCTCGTCTCGTACATCTGGCTCGTCAGAGGGGCCGGCTCGTACGGCGCGGCCGCGATTCCCGCGCTCGTGCTCGTGGGCGTGTCCGCGCTCTCGATGGTCGTCATCCTCGCACAGGAACGATACAATGGCTGACAGCGAACTCACGACGAACGCGACGGTCGAGCCCGACACGGACGGACCGACCGACGCCGCCGACACGGTGCTGGAGCTCGACGGCGTGACCAAGCGCTACGGCACCGAGACGGCCGTCTCGGACCTCACGCTCTCGGTCCGCGACGGCGAACTGCTCACGCTACTGGGGCCGTCGGGCTGCGGGAAGACGACAACCCTGCGCATGCTCGCGGGCCTCGAACGCCCCAGCGAGGGCGTCATCTCGCTGGCCGACGAGGAGGTCGCGGGCCCGTCGACGTTCGTGGAGGCGGAGTCCCGCGGCGTCGGCATCGTCTTTCAAGACTTCGCGCTGTTCCCGCACCTCTCCGTCCGGGAGAACGTCGCGTTCGGGCTGACCGACCGCGACGACGACGCCGCCGACGAGCGCGTCGACGACCTCCTCGACCTCGTGGACATGCCCGGGATGGGCGACCGCTCGCCCGACCAGCTCTCGGGCGGCCAACAGCAGCGCGTCGCGCTCGCGCGCAGTCTCGCGCCCGAACCCGACATCCTCCTGCTGGACGAGCCGTTCTCGAATCTGGACGTGCGCCTGCGCGTGGAGATGCGCGAGGAGGTCCGGCGCATCCTCAAGGAGGCCGGCGTCACGGCCGTCTCGGTCACCCACGACCAAGAGGAAGCGCTCTCCATCTCGGACCGCGTCGCGGTGCTCGACGACGGCCAAATCGAACAGGTCGGCGACCCCGAGGCGGTGTTCGAGCACCCCGAGTCGCGGTTCGTTGCGTCGTTCCTCGGGCAGGCCGGCTTCCTCTCCGCGCGCGTCGGCACCGGCACCGTCGACACGTCCATCGGGAGCTACGACCGCTCGCTCCTGCAGGGGCTCGCGGACGGCTACGCGGGCGCGATGGTGGACGTGCTCGTGCGCCCCGACGACCTCCGCGCCGTCCCCGCGACTGAGGCGGACGCCGACGGCACCATCGTCCGCCGGCAGTACACCGGCCCGTCGTTCATCTACCACGTCGAACTCGACAACGGCGACGTGGTGCGCTGCCTGCACAACCACGCCGAGGACATGACGGTGGGCGCGCCCGTGGCCGTCGACCTCGTCGCCGACCACTCGCTGGCGTGGTACCCCAAGCAGGGATGAGCCGCGGGCGCGCCCGCCGCCTCGCCGCCCGCGTCCGCGACAGCGGGTACGCGGCGCCCGCCGCGCTCGCGCTCGCCGCCGCCGTCGCGGCGTACGCGCTCTCGGTCACCGTCTTCCCCTACTACTCCACGAACCACGACGAGGCCGTCTACCTCCAGCAGGCCGCGATGCTCCTCGACGGCCGACTGTTCCTGCGTCCGCCCGTCAACGGGCCGTTCCGCCCGTGGTTCTTCGTGGAGTCGCCGCGGGGCCTCTACTCGAAGTACGCGCCCGTCGTCCCCGCGGTGTTCGCGCTCGGTGACCTCGCCGGGAAGTTCCGATACGCGCTGCCCGCGGTCGCCGCCGCGAACGTCGCGCTCCTGTACGGCGTGGTCCGCGACGCCTTCGACCATCGCACCGCCGTCCTCGCGGGCGCCGTGGTGCTGTGCTCGCCGCTGTTCCTCGTGCAGTCGGCGGTCTTCCTGCCGTACGCGCCCACGACGATGCTGAACCTCGCGTTCGCGTTCGCGTACTTCCGCGCCGAGCGCGTCGCGAGCGCGCGCTGGGCGGCCGTCGCGGGCGTCGCCGTCGGGCTGGCGTTCTTCGCGCGGCCCTACACGGCGGTGCTGTTCGCCGCGCCGTTCGTCGCGCACGCCGTCTGGACCCTGCGCGTCCCGCTCCGCGAGCGCCGCGTCTCGGCGCTGTTCCGCCGCCGCATCGGGACCGCCGCGCTCGGGCTCTGCGGCGTCGGCGCCGCGCTCGCGTACAACGCCGCCGTCACGGGCGACCCGCTGGTGTTCCCGTATCAGGCGTTCGCGCCGCTGGACGGCCTCGGGTTCGGCCACCGCGAGATACTGAACCACGAAATCAACTACACCCCAGGGCTCGCGCTGCGCGCGAACGCCAGCGTCCTCGCACAGTTCGTCACCGAGTGGGCGCCGCTGGGCGCGCTCGGCGTGCCGCTGGCGGCCCTCGGCGCGCTCGCCACCCAGCGCCGCGGGTGGTCGTGGCGGCAGGCCGTGCTCGCGGGCGTCGCCGCCAGCGTCGTCGTCGGGAACGTCTACTTCTGGGGGAACTTCAACGTGCTCGGGGACATCGACGACCCGAACGGCCTGATTACGACGCTGGGCCCGTACTACCACTTCGACCTGCTCGTTCCCGTGAGCGCGTTCGCCGCGACCGGCCTGCTGGCGGGCGTCGACCGCCTCCGGGACGCGGCCGCGAGCCGCCTCTCGCCGAAGCGCGCGGTCGCGGTCGTCGTCGCCGTCGCGCTCGTCGGGAGCGCCGTCCTCGGCGGCGTCGCGGCGGCCGCGACCGCCGAGCAGGTGCGGGACAACGCCGAACTCACGGAGCACTACGAGGCCGCCTACGAGCCCTTCGAGCCCAAGCCGCCCGCGGACAGCGTGGTCTTCCTCCCGGACCCGTACGGGGACTGGCTGAACCACCCGTTCCAGCCGCTGCGCAACGACCCGGGCTTCGACGGCCGCACCGTCTACGCGCTCGACGAGCGCCAGCTCGCCGTCGCGGACGCGTACCCCGACCGCGCGCTCTACCGCTACGTCTACCGGGGGTCGTGGTCGCCGTACGGCAGCGAGCCGGTCGACCCCGACCTCCGCCGAGTCCGGGTCGCGGGCGGCGACGCGCTGACCGTGGCCGCGGAACTGGGACTGCCGTCGTGGACGGAGGCGGTGACGCTGACGCTGTCGGCGGGCGACGCGGAGGCGTACCTCACGCTCGCGCCGCAGAACGCGTCGGCGGCGAACGTCGACGTGCGGGTCGCAGACGGGCGCGTGCGACTGTCCGCGGGCGGCGAGCGCGCGGCGGTGCCGCTGAACGAGTCAGCGAGCGTCACCGTGGACGCGCACGTCGACGGCGGCTACGGCGCGGGGTTCGCGTACCGCGTCCGGTTCCCCGTCCAGCGGGCCGACGGCGGCTACCGGACGTTGACGCCGTACCGCGAGCTCTGCACGGACCTGCGGAACTGCGAGGGCGGCGCGGCGTACGTGCCGGGTGTCGGGCCCGACGGCGCGTACGTGAACGCGTCGGTGAGAAGCGAGTGAGTCAGTATTTCGCCCGCCGGGCGGTGAGCCGGTACTGGTCGAGGAGACTCGTCAGCACGACGAACGCGCCGGCGAGGGCGGTGGCGACAACGAACAGCCAGCCGAACCAGTACGCGATGGCGGCGAACTGGAGGAGTTCGGGCGTGGCGGTCAGCGAGCGAACGGCCACGGCGAGCCCGAGCCACGCCGCGTAGAACACCGCGAGCTTCGCCGCCAGCGGGAGCCACGTGCCGACGTGGCGGTCGACGACCGCGTACGCCGCCTGCAGTCCGACCCGCTCCGTCTCCGCCGCGCCGCGAGTATCAGTAATCCGAGCCATACAATGACTACGCGCCCGAGTAGCTTATACTATCGCCCCAGAACAGCTAATCTCGAATAGTAGGACAGCGTAGGATTAGACGAGTGCACGGAGGCGTTCCTGCGCGCAGACCTTCAGAATCGAGCCGACGATTTCCGCGCCGCCTTCGAGGGGGTCGAGTTTCGTCTCGCCGAGCCGCTCGTCGTACTCGATGGGGAGTTCGAGCACGTCGTAGTCCCGGCACAGCGGCCGAAGCAGCAGCTCCGCGGAGAGCCCGGTGTTCTGCGTCCAGTCGATGGCGTCGATGACCTCGCGGCGGTACGCGCGCATCCCCGTGGTGGTGTCGTGGACGCGCTCGCCGACGAGCAGGGACGCGACAGCGGCGAACGCGGCGTTCCCGAGGCGGTTGACCGCGGGCATCCCGTCGGCGCCCCAGTAGAGGCGGTCGCCGCTGACGACGTCGTAGCCGTCGTTGACGCGTTCGAGGAAGTCCGGGATGCGCTCCATCGGGTAGGTGTCGTCGCAGTCGGTCGTGATTACGACCTCGGTGTCGGCCTCGTACAGCGCCGAGCGGACGGCGACGCCGTAGCCGAGCGGCTCCTGTCTGACGACGCGGGCGCCGTGCTCGCGGGCGATTTCCGGCGTGCGGTCGTCGGAGCTGTCGACGCAGACGACGGCCGCGCGGCCGTCGGTCGCGTCGTCGATATCGTCGAGGACGGTCTCGATTGCGGCTTCCTCGTTGTACGTCCCCATGACGACAGTCACGTCGTCGAGCGTGTACGGCGCGGCCGGCCCTGACATGCCAGCGGGTACGCCCCCGCATTATTTTAGGCTTGCCAAAATCCGACCCACCAACAAGTGATAAATAGGTACACGTCGAAAGTCCGGCAGACCCGCGTTGCGCGGACAACTATGACAGGGGACGAGACGGGCGAACCGACCGCCAGCGAGCCCACAGTGTTGGTCGTCGACGACGAGGAAGGCCTCGCGGACCTCTACGCCATCTGGCTCCGCGAGGAGTACGCCGTCGAGACGGCCTACGACGGCGAAGCCGCAATCGATGCCCTCGACGAGAACGTCGACGTGGTCCTCTTGGACCGACAGATGCCCGGCGTCTCCGGCGACGACGTCCTCGAAACCATCCGCGAGCGCGGCCTCGACTGCCGCGTGGCGATGGTGACCGCCGTCGAGCCGGAACTGGACATCGTGGACCTCGGCTTCGACGACTACCTCCGCAAGCCCGTCGACCGCGACACCCTCCGCGAGACCGTCGACCGACTGGTCCGCCGCTCGGCGTACGACGACACCGTCCAGCGGTACTTCGCGGCCGCCCGCAAGCACGCGCTGCTCACCGAATCCAACGACCCGACGGTCACCGAGTCGGCGGAGTTCGAGACCCTCGAACAGCGCCTCGACGACCTGCGGGGCCGCCTCGACGACGTCACCGAGGACTTCGACGAGGACGACTACGAGGTCCTGTTCCGCCGGCTCTCCGCCGATGACGAGTGACCGCGACCACCGCAGCGCCCTCCTCTCGTACGCCACCGACGTAGCCAGCGCCGACGACGTCGACGCCGTCTTCGAGGCGATGGTCGACGCCGCCGAGGCCTCCTTCGACTTCTCCTCGGCGGTCGTGGAGGCCGAAACCGACGGCGTGCTCGCGGTGCGGTCGTGGAGCGGCCGCGAGCCCGAGGTCGACTACGTTCCCATCGACGAGGGGGTCGCCGGGGACGCCTACACCACCGGCCGCACCCAAGTGGTCGCGGACATCCGCGAGGACGACCGGGTGACGGACCCGCCCGCGGGCGCGCCGCGCTCGGTCGTCACGGCCCCCATCGGCGACGTGGGCGTCTTCCAAGCCGGCGTCGACGACCCCGACGGCTTCGACGACGAGGACGTGGAGCTCGCGGAGCTGCTGGCGTCGCACGCCTACCAAGCCGTCGAGCGCATCCGCTCGCAGCGCGAGCTCCGCGAGAGCGAGGCGCGCTTCCGCGAGCTGTTCGAGCAGAACGACGACGCGCTCGTCCTCTACGACGTGACCGACGACGGCGACAGCCACGTCCGGCTGGTCAACGACGCCACCGAGCGCGTCCTCGGCGTCGACGAGGCGGCGCTCAGCGGGGCGTCGCTGACCGCGTTCTTCGACGCTCACCCCGAGCAGTTCGCGCCCGAGGACGGTGCGAAGACCTTCGAAACCCGGCCGCCCGGCGACGACGACCGCATCTTCGAGGTGACGGTCAAGCCGTTCCGCCGCCACGACGGCCCCGACGCGTTCGCCGTCGTCGACGACGTCACCGAGCAGCGCCACCGCGAGCGGTCGCTGACGGACCTCCACGACGCCACCCGGCGGATGCTCGCCGAGGACGACCGCGACGGCATCGCAGCGGTCGTCGTGGAAGCCGCCAACGACCTCCTCGGGCTCCCGTACGTCGGCGTGTTCTTCGCCGACGAGGACAGCGGAGAACTGCGTCCGGCGTCCGTCTCCGACCCCGTGACCGGCGACAGCGCGCCGACGCTCAGACGCGGCGAGAGCCTCGCGTGGTCCGTCTACGAAGCCGGCGAGCCGGAGTCGTTCACCGACGTCGGCGAGCAGCCGAACGTCCACAACCCAGAGACCCGGATTCGGGAGGAAATCGTTCACCCGCTGGGCGACCACGGCGTCGTGATTATCGGCTCGACCGAGAGCGAGAGCTTCGACAGCACCGACCGCGACCTCGTGCGCGTGCTCGCCACGAACGCCGAAGCCGCCTTCGACCGCGCCGAGCGCGTCCGCCAGCTCCGCCGTCGGGAGGCCGACCTGCGCCGCGAGCACAGCCGGCTCGCGGCGCTGTTCGAGAACGTCCCCAGCCCGACCGCGAGCTTCGTCGTGGAGGACGGCGACCCCATCGTGCGCGCGGTCAATCCCGCCTTCGAGGACGTGTTCGGGTACAGCGAGGACGAGCTGCTCGGGGAGAACATCGACGAGTACATTATCCCGGCCAACGAGCAGGGCGCCGCCGACGAGTACAACCAGAAGCTCGTGGACGGCCAGAACATCAACGTCGAGGTGCGCCGCGAGACGGCAACCGGCCCCCGTGACTTCCTGCTGGACGTGGTGCCGTTCCGCCTCGACGAGCCGAACATCCACGGGTACGCGATGTACACGGACATCACCGACCGGAAGGAACACGAGCGCGAACTGGAGCGCCAGAACGACCGCTTGGAGGAGTTCGCCAGCATCGTCAGCCACGACCTCCGCAATCCCCTGAACGTCGCCCGTGGCTACCTCGAACTCGCGGAGAGCACGGGCGACGACGAGTATTTCCGGCGCACGGAGGAGTCGCTGGACCGGATGCACGAAATCATCGAGAGCGTGCTCGCGCTCGCGCGCCACGGCCGCAGCCTCGACGACATCCGCGAGCACTCGCTGTCGGACGCCGCGGCGGACGCGTGGCAGAACGTCGACACCGCCGACGCCGCGCTGGCGGTCGCGGGCGACCGCACGCTCCGCGTCGACGCCGCGCGGTTCACTTCGCTGCTGGAGAACCTGTTCCGGAACGCGGTCGACCACGCCGGCCCCGAGGCCACCGTCACGGTCGGCCCGTTGGACGGCGAGGACGGCTTCTACGTCGAAGACGACGGCCCCGGCATCGCGCCGGAGCGCCGCGAGCGCGTCTTCGAGTACGGCGCGACGGGCGATGACGACGGCACGGGGTTCGGGCTCGCCATCGTCAAGAGCATCGCGGACGCCCACAACTGGACGGTCTCGGTCGCGGCCAGCGACGCCGGCGGCGCGCGCTTCGAGTTCCGGACGTAGCCCTCACGTCACCTGTTCGTCGCGCTCGCCGTAGGCGTGGTGGGCGTCGGCGTCCAGAATCGCGCGCAACTCATCGACGGCGAGCCACACGTCCTCGAAGCCGACGTAGTACGGCGACGGCGCGACGCGCACGACGTTCGGCGGGCGGAAGTCCACGACCACGCCGCGGTCGCGGAGCGCGCGGCTGAGTTTCCCGGCGTCGGGGTGCTCGACGGCGACGTGGCCGCCGCGGCGCTCGGCTTCGCGGGGCGTCCCGACCTCGCACTCGGGGAGGCGCTCGTCCACGAGACTGACGAGGTACCGCGTCAGCGCGACCGAGCGGTCGCGGAGTTCGCCGACGCCCGCGGCCTCTGTCACGTCGAGCGCGCCGAGCAGCGGCGCGGCCGCGAACACGGGAACGGTCCCGATTTGGAACGCGGCGGCGCCCCGCGCGGGGTCGAACTCGTCGGCGAGGTCGAACTGCGTGTCGTCGGCGTTCCCCCACCAGCCCGCCATCGCGGGCCGGCGGTCGAAGTGGCGCTCGTGGACGTAGAGCCCGCCGATTGCGCCCGGGCCGGCGTTGAGGTACTTGTAGCTGCACCACACCGCGAAGTCCACGCCGTCGAAGTGGAGGTCGTGGTCGACGACGCCGACGGAGTGCGCGAGGTCGAACCCCGCGAACGCGTCGTGCTCGTGGGCGATTTGCGTGATTGCCTCCACGTCGAGGAGTTGGCCGCTCCGGTACAGCACCGACGGCATGAAGACGATGGCCGTCTCGTTGTCGACGGCCGCCGCGATGGCGTCGGTCTCGATTGTGCGGCCGTCCTCGCTCTCCACGACGACGAGGTGCTCGCTGGGGTCGAGGCCCCGTGCCCGGAGTTGGGAGCGAATCGCGTAGTGGTCGGTCGGGAAGTCCAGTTCGTTGACGACCACGCGCGTGCCGTCGGCGGCGTCGAGGAACGTCCCGACGAGCGCGTGGATGTTCACGGTCGTGGAGTTCGCAGCGACGCATTCTTCGGGTTTGGCGCCCACCACGTCGGCGAGCCGGTCGCCGAGGCGCTCGCCGTACTCGAACCACGGCGGCTCCGCCTCCGTCCACCCCTCGATGCCCAGTTCCTTCCACTGGTCGACGGCGCGCTCCAGCGCGGCCGCGGCGTCCTGCCCGTGCACCCCGAGGCTGTTCCCGTCCATGTAGACAGTGTCCTCGGGGACGGTGAAACGCTCGCGCAGCCCCGTCAGCGACGACTCGGCGTCCCGCATCCGCGCGGCGGCCCGCGACGCGTCGAACTCGTCCATGCCTCGCAATCCGCGCGGAGGCCCAAGTGCGTTCTGTCGCAGTTCGACGGGGACTTCATCGGTCGCGGCGCCGATATCAACGCCGTTCGTGTCGAAAATGTAATCACGGGGTTATCGTAGGTAAGAACCCCACGGAAGCTTTATTCACGAGGTCTGGCGTCGGCGGGGGCATGGCTGATGTCAGAGGCCGTATCCGTACCGAACGCACGACCACCACAGGCGCTGTCCGCGTCGGCGAGCCGCCGACGCGTCTGCCGACCCGCGAGCGTGAGCCATGAAGATTCGCACGAAGCTCATCGCGCTCTGTCTGGTCATCTCGCTGGTGCCGGTGTCCGCCGTCGGCGTCACCGGCCTCCAGAACATGGAGTCGGTCGGCTCGTATGCCCAACAGGAGAGCACCGCGCAGCTCGAAGACCAGATTACGGGCGAGCTCAACGCGACGATTCAGTCCCGGCAGAGCGAGTTCCAGAACATCCTGAGCGTCCGGGAGGTGGACGCGCGCTCGCTGTCCGCGTCGACGCCCGTGCAGAACTACGAGGCCGCCAGCGCCGGTGAGATGGAACTCATCAGGGAGCAGAGCCAGCGGCAGGTCGGGCACATCGCGCTCCAGCTGCACTCCACCGTCGAGACCACCAAAGCGCAGCTGCTCGACCAGCAGTACGACGGCCGGGCGTGGAGCGACCTCACCGCGTCCGAACAGCAGGCCGTCAAGAATCAGGTCGAACAGCGGCTGTTCGGCACCGACGGCGACTTCACGCAGCCCAGCGGGACGCTGTCGGAGGCCCTGCAGCCCGGCTACATCGGCGACACCGGCTACGCGTACGTCACCCGCCTCGACTCGCAAATCGTCGCCCACCACAGCCTCGAAGACGGCTACAGCCTCCGCGAGGACGCAGGCCTGTCGGTGTTCGACGACATCGAGTCGACCGTCGAGTCCGACGACGCCGTCCGCAGCGGCGACGACTGGGGCGTCGCGGAGTACGGCTGGGAGGACACGACACAGGAGGGCAACCCCGTCGAGCAGAAGTTCATCGCGTACACGTACCACGAGGACTTCGACTGGGTGCTCGCGCCGAACGTCTACTACTACGAGCTCCAGACCAGCGCCGTCGCGGACGCCCGCGACGGCATCCGCGACTCGTTCCGCAGCTACATGGAGAGCCGCACCGTCTCCGTCGACGGCGAGCAGCGGCCGGCGTACGACGAAATCGTGCTGACCGACGACAGCGGCGACGGCGTCGTCCGCGCCCACAGGACCGCGGACGGGACGGCCGCCACCGAGACGGTGAAAGACACGTCGTACGCGGACACGGACTGGTACGCGAACACCGAGTCGCTGCCGAACGGCGAAGTCCACGTCAGCGACGTGCAGACCGTCGACGGCGAGCGGGTCGTCTACGTCGCCACGCCGGTGTACTACGACGGCGCGTTCGCGGGCGTGGTGTCGCTGCGCTTCGACTACTCCATCGTCTCGGACATCGCCACCGGCATCACAGTCGGCGATTCGGGCTTCCTGAGCGTCGTCAACGAGAACGGCGACGTCGTCAGCCACCCCAACGAGTCGGTCGTCGCGTCGGGGGCGTCGCTGACGAACGAGTCGTACGCCGGGACGCTCGCGGGCGACGCCGAGAACACCGTGCTCGCGGGTGAGACGGGCCTGCGGACGTTCGAGCGCACGGCCGCTGACGGCGAGACCGAGCGCCTCTACGCGGCGTACGCCCCCCTACGGTTCGGGGACAAGCAGCTGGCGCTGCTCGGAACGGTGCCCGCGACGGACGTGACCGGGCCCGCGGACGCGCTCGCGGCCGCCGTCGACAGCCGCACCGCGGACGCGCGCAACCTCCTGTTAGTGCTCGTCGCGGTCATCATCGCCGCGGTCGTGGCGCTCGGCTACTACGCCGCGCGGTACTTCTCGCGGCCCATCGAGGCGGTCCGCGACCAAGCCACCGCGCTCTCGCAGGGCCGCTTCGACGACGGCACCGACGTGGACGCGCCCGACGACGAAATCGGGGAGCTCGTCGACGCGTTCGAGGCGATGCGGACGAACCTCCGCCAGCAGGTCGCCCAACTCCGCGACGTCAGCGCGGGCCTCGAACAGGGCGACCTCGACCAAGACGTGGATACGGACCTCCCCGGCGAGTTCGGCGCCATCATGACCGACCTCGACGGCGGCATCGACCGCCTCCAGTCGGGCTTCACGGAGATTCGCGGGACGAGCCGCCGGATTCGGGAGGGCGACCTCGACACCGACGTGGACACCGACCTCCCCGGCGAGTACGGCGCGGTGCTCACCGACCTCGACGCGGGCGTCCAGCAGCTCTCGGGGAGCTTCGACCAGCTCGGCGAGGTCAGCCGCCAGCTCCGCGACGGCGACCTCGACCAAGACATCGACACCGACCTCCCCGGCCAGTACGGCGAGGTCATGGTGGACCTCGAAGCCGGCGTCGAGGAACTGGAGGACAGCCTCGCGGAGGTCCGCGCCGTCGCCGAGAAGTTCGCGGAACTCAGCGACGAGACCGCCGCCAGCGCCGAGGAAATCAAGTCCGCGAGCCAAGAGACCGCGCAGGCCGTCGAGCAGATTGCCAGCGGCGCCGACCAGCAGACCGAGCAACTGCAGTCGGTGTCCCACGAGATGAACGACCTCTCGGCGACCATCGAGGAGGTCGCGTCCTCCTCCGAGGACGTGGTGGCGACGGCCAACGAGGCCGTCGAACTGGCGGACCGCGGCCGCGACCACGCCGCCGACGCCACCGACGAGATTTCCGCCATCGAGTCCGAGGCCGACGAGGCCGTCGCGCAGGTCGAACAGTTGGACGACCAAATCGCGGAAATCAACGAAATCGTGGGCCTCATCACGGACATCGCCGAGCAGACGAACCTGCTGGCGCTGAACGCGTCCATCGAGGCCGCGCGCGCCGGCGAGGCCGGCGAGGGCTTCGCCGTGGTCGCGAACGAAATCAAGACGCTGGCCGCGGAGGCCGGCGACGCCACCGAGGAGGTCGAAGCGCTCATCGACGACATCCAAGACAGCACCGACGACACCGTCGAGGACATGCAGTCGATGCAGGACCGCGTCGAGACCGGCGCGGACACCATCGGGGGCGCCATCGAGATGTTCGACGACATCGCCGAGGCGGTGACCGACGCCGGCCGCGGCGTCGAGGAGATTTCGGACGCCACCGAGGACCAAGCGGTCTCCACCGAGGAGGTCGTGGCGATGGTCGACGAGGTGTCCAGCGTCAGCGAGGAGTCCGCCGCCGAGGCGAGCAACGTCTCCGCGGCGACCGAGCAGCAGACCGCCGCCATCGACGAGGTGACGACGAACATCCAGAACGTCTCCGAGTCCGCCAAGTCCCTGCAGTCGCTGGTCGCGCAGTTCGACGTGGCCGACGACAGCGGGAGCGCGGGCCGCGGCGTCGACGCCGATGTCGCGGGCGGCCGCGGCGCGGCGACCGACGACTGACCGCGTTCGGCCGCGAGGCCAACGTTCACGTCGCCGCGACGCGACGACCGAGCCGTGACCGCACTCGACCCCGAACTCGCGGACGCCGTCGCGGCCATCGAGGCCGCCGGCGTCCCGGAGTGGCACCGGCTCTCGGTCGCCAGCGCGCGCCGCGTCGAGGACGACGTGTTCACGCCCGACGAGCGCCGCGACGTGGCGCTCGTCCGCGACCTCTCGTTTTCCGGGCCGGACGGCGACGTGCCCGTGCGCGTCTACCACGACGACCCCGCGCGGCCCGCGCCCGTCGTCGTCTTCTACCACGGCGGCGGCTGGACGCTCGGGACACTCGACTCCGTGGGCGGCGTCTGCCGCGAACTCGCAGCGCGCGCCGGCTGTGTCGTCGTCAGCGTGGACTACCGGCTCGCGCCCAAGCACCCGTTCCCGGCGCCGCTCGACGACGCCTACGCCGCGCTAGAGTGGGCGACCGAGACCGCGGGCGCGTTCGGCGGCGACCCCGAGCGCGTCTCCGTCGCGGGGACGAGCGCGGGCGGCAACCTCGCGGCCGCCGTCGCCCTACGCGCCCGCGACTTCGACGGACCGGACATCGCCGCCCAGCACCTCCTCTACCCGATGACCGACCGGCACACGTCCAGACGTTCCTACGACGAGCACGGCGACGGCCCGCTACTGACGCGCGCTGACGTCGAGTGGTTCTGGGACAACTACTGTCGCAGCCCCGTGGACGCCGCGAACCCCTACGCGAGCGTCCTGCGCGCCGACCACGCCGACCTCCCGCCCGCGACCGTTGTCACCGCGGGCCACGACCCGCTGCGCGACGAGGGGCGCGCGTACGCCGACAGCCTCGCCGACGCCGGCACGCCCGTAGAGCACTTGCAGTACCCGTCGATGGCTCACGGCTTCCTCAGCCTCGCCGACGACGTGGCGGTCGCCGACGACGCGCTCGACGCCGTGGCCGCGCGCGTCGACTCGGCCTGAGGCTAGCGCGCTTCGACGCACGTATCACCATCCGGCGGCGACCTCCTCACGAATGAGTCGCTACCGAACCGCGGCCAAGTACCTCCTGCTGGCCGCCATCTGGGGGACGGCGTTCATGGCGACGGACGTCGGCCTCGCGGACCTCCCCGCGGTCCCGTTCGCGGCGGTCCGCTTCGACGTGGCCGCCGCCCTGCTGTTCGTCGCCGTCGCCGCCTCCGGCACCGACCTCCGACCGCGCACCCGCGACGACTACGCCTACGTGCTCGTCGGCGGCGCGCTCATGATCGGCGTCCACCACGCGCTGCTGTTCGCCGGCCAGCAGTACGTCGCCGGCGGCGTCGCCGCCGTCCTCTTGGGGCTCATCCCCGTGGTGACGCCCGCGCTCACGCGGCTGGTCTCGACCGACGAGCAGTTCACCGCCGCGACCGCGCTCGGCGTCGTGCTCGGGTTCGCCGGCGTCGTCGTCATCGCCGACCCGAACCCCGCGAACCTCGGCGACAGCGCGCTCGGCGTCGCGCTCGTGCTCGCGTCCGCGCTCGCGTTCGCGCTCGCGGCCGTCCTCACGCACAGCCGCGACCCGTCGCTGCCGTTCCTCGCCACGCAGGCGTGGATGATGGCCGTCGGCGCGGTCGTCCTCCACGTCGCCGTGCTCGCGCTCCCCGGGCAGTCGTTCGCGGACGCGACGTGGACGGTCTCGGCACTGGGCGCGGTCGTCTACCTCGCCGCGGTCGCCGGCGCCGGCGGCTTCCTCCTGTACTTCGTCCTCTTGGACGAACTCGGCCCCATCGAGATGAGCTTCATCGAGTACGTGATTCCCGTGTTTGCGGCGCTGGCGGGCTGGCTGGTGCTCGGGCAAGAAGTGACCGCGACCACCGCGACCGGGTTCGTGTTCATCCTCGGGGGCTTCCTCGCGGCGAAACACCGCGCTATCCGCGCGGAGCTCCGGCGGGTCGCCGACGGCGCGCACTCCCAGCCCGCGGACTAGTTCAGGCCGACCGACGGCTCCGAGTCGATGAGCGCGTTCTCTGAGACGAAAAAGTAGATTCGAACGCTCCCGGCCCCGGGAACGTCAGTCGTCGGCGGTCGCGTTCGCGTCACCGAGCGCGCCCGCATCGGCCTCCTCGGCGGCCGGCCGCAGGCAGACCGCGCACTGCTTGAAGTTCGGTTCGTCCGAGCGCGGGTCCGTCTCCGGGAGCGTCAGCGCGTTCGTCTCCGGGTGGTGAATCGGCAGCCACACCAGTCCCTCGGGGACGGCGTCGTCCACGGTCACGCGCACCGGGACGCTCGCGCGCCGGGACGCCACGACCGCGCTGTCGGCGTCCGCGGAGATGGCCGCTCCCTCGACGGTCTCCGGGTGCACGCGCGCGAGCGGCGATTCCGGAGCGTCCTCGCCGCGCGAGCGCACGCCCGTGTTGTAGCCATCGGCCTCCCGCGCAGTCGTCAGCGTGAGCGGGTACGTCTCGGTGGTCGGCTCCGGGACGCTCTCGTGGCGGCCCGTCGAGAAGCGCGCCTTCCCGGAGGGCGTCGGGAACGACCAGTCGCCGTCGTCGTAGTAGCGGTAGCCGCCCTGCGAGACGGCGTCGGACGCCGGCCACCGCACCGCCTGCTCGTCGTCGAGGCGCGCGTAGCTGATGCCGGAGAGGTCCGCCTGCGTGCCCGCCGTGAGCGCCGCGAGCTCGTCGAAGACATCCCGCGGGTCGGGGTCGCCGAGCAGCCCGGGCACGAGCAGCTCCCCGATTGTGGTGATGATGTCGAGGTCGGTGCGCACGTCCGGCACGAGGTCGGAGGCCGCCCGCACGCGGGAGACGCGGCGCTCCATGTTCACCGCCGTCCCCTCCGACTCGCCCCACGTCGCCGCCGGCAACACCACGTCCGCGAGCTCCGTGGTCTCGGTGTGGAAGGCGTCCTGCGCGACGAGGAACGCGTCGTCGAGGCGCTCGCGCGCCGCCGACGCGTCTGGGAGGCCAGCCGCGGGGTTGGTCGCAACCGTCCAGACGGCTTCGACGGGGCCGTCGTCGATGGCGTTCACGAGGCCGACCGGCCCCGGCCCGGGGTCGTCCGGGAGGCGGTCCACGGGCACACCCCACGCCTCCGCGACGACCCGGCGCTCGTCGGGGTCCGCGAACGACCGCATCCCCGGCCACGACCCCTTCGAGGAGCACACCCGCGTCCCCATCGAGTTCGCCTGCCCGGTCAGCGAGAACGGGCCCGTGCCCGGCCCGAGGTTCCCGGTCGCCAGACAGAGGTCCACGAGCGCGCCCGCCGTCTCGGTCCCTTGCGCGCTCTGATTGACGCCCATCCCCCAGTAGACAAGCGTCCGCTCGCCGAACGCGTCCGCGAGCGTCTCGATGGTCCCCATTCCGACGCCCGCGGTCGCCGCGGCGTCCTCGGGGTCCGGGAGGTCGGCCCGGAGTTCGTCGAACCCGGTGGTCGCTTCTTCGACGAATTCATCGTCGACGTCGCCGCGCTCGACGACGCGAGCGAGCACGGCGCGGGCGAGCGCGAGGTCCGTCCCCGGCTCGATGGCGACGTGCTCGTCGGCCTGCCGCGCGGTCTTCGTGCCCACGGGGTCCACGACTACGAGGTCGCTGTTGTCGTCGCCCGCGCTCTCCGCAATCCAGCGGAACATCACCGGGTGCGCGACCGCCGGATTCGCGCCCCAGACGACGTGCGTCTGCGCGTCCTCGATGTCGTCGTACGTGCACGGCGGCGCGTCGCTCCCGAACGCGTCGTAGTACGCCGTCACCGCGCTCGCCATGCAGAGCGTGGTGTTGGCGTCGTAGTACCGCGTCCCGAAGCCGCCCCGGGCGAGCTTCCCGAGCGCGTACGCCGCCTCGTTCGTCTGCTGGCCGCTCCCCAGCACGGCGACGCTGTCGTGGTCGCGTTCGAGCGCGGCGCCGAACTCGTTGGCGATGCGGGAGAGCGCCACGTCCCACGTCGTCGGCTGGAGGTCGCCGTCCATCCGCACGAGCGGCCGCGTCAGCCACGTCCCCTCGGGTGATTTGGTCTCCTCGACGCCCCGCGAGCACGCCAGCCCGCGGTTCACGGGATGGGTCACGTCGCCGCGCACGGTCCCGATGCCGTAGCCCGCGTCCACCCGGTCGGTGAGGTGGCCGCAGCCGACCGCGCAGCGCATGCACGTGGTCTGGACCGGCTCGCTCACGCCTCCTCCACCTCGGCGGGGTCGGGCTCTGTGGGGAGCAGTTCGGGCGCGACGTCCATCGGCGCCGTCGAGGCCGCCGCGTCGTCAGTCATCGCTCTCGGTTGCCAGCGGCGTGCCGTCGGCGGCGGTCGGCGCCGGGCTGTCCCCCTCCGCGAACGGGTACCACGACTGCTTAGCGTCGTACAGGCAGGGGTCGGTGTACCCCTCGACTTCCTCGGGCTCCGCGAGTTCGACGATGGTCTCGTGGCCGGTCGCCTCCACCCACTCGCGGAACGTCTGGCCGTCCTCGCGGAGCGACGCGAACGCCCGCACGAGGTTCGCAATCATCCCCGGAAGCTCGTCGGCGGGGACGCGCTGGTGCACCCAGTCGATGAACGTCGGCTCCTCGCCGACGCCGCCGCCGACGCCCACGTCCACGGCCTCGACCATCTCGCCGTCCTTCCGGGCGCGCATCCCCTGCAGGCCGATGTCCGCGGTCATCGCCTGCCCGCAGTCCGCGGTGCACCCCGAGAAGTGCATCTTGATGCGGTCCACGTCGTCGGGCACTTCGACGTTGTCGCCGAGCCAGCGCAGCAGGCGCGCCATCCGCGCCTTCGTCTCCGTGAGCGCGAGCGAGCAGAACTCCGTGCCCGTGCACGCCATCGCGCCCTGCTCGAAGGCGTTGGGCTCGGGCTGGTGTTTGCCCAACAACGGCTCCGCGAGCAGGTCGTCGAGGGCGTCGTCGGGCACGTCCGTGATGATGGGGTTCTGCCGGCGCGTCAGCCGCACCTCGCCGCTGCCGTACTCGTCGGCGAGGTCCGCGAGTTCGATTGCCTCGTCGGCGCGCAGGCGGCCGAGCGCGACGCTCAAGCCGACGTAGTTGTCGCCGTCCTTCTGGTCGTAGACGCCGACGTGGTCGTGAGCGCCGCGCTCGGTTGGCTTGCCCGCGTTGTAGGTGTACTCGCCGCGGAAGTCCGTGCCCGCGGACTCCAGCTCGAAGTCCAGCCGCTCGTCGAGGGCGTCCCGAATCTCGTCGGTACCCCACACGTCCACGAAGAAGCGCGCGCGGTTCTTCGAGCGGTTCTCGCGGTTGCCCTCCTCGTGGTAGAGCTCGACGAACGCGCGCACCGTGTCGTAGGCCTGCTCGCGCGTGACGAAGATATCGAGCGGGCGCGCCGTGCGGGGTTCGCGGCCGCCGAGACCGCCGCCGACGCGGACGTTGAAGCCCGTGACTTCCTCCCCGTCGATAAGCTTGTGCGCGGGTTCGAGGCCCACGTCGTTGAGCGCGTCCTGCGCGCAGCCCTGCCGGCAGCCCGTCACCGAGATGTTGAACTTCCGGGGCATGTTGGCGAGGTCGTCGTCCCCGCGGATGCCGTCCTGAATTTCGTCCAACAGCTCGCGGCTCTCGACGTACTCCTCGGCCTTCCCGGCGACGGGACACCCCGAGATGTTGCGCATCGTGTCCCCGCCCGCCGAGCGTGAGGAGACGCCTACAGCTTCGAGCTTCTCCCAGATTTCGGGGATGTCTTCGAGTTTCAGCCAGTGGAGCTGAATCGACTGGCGTGTCGTGAGGTCGATCCACCCGTTCCCGAACTCGGGGTTGTCCGCGGGCCCCTGCGCGTAGTCGCGGGCGACCTCCCCGATTGCCCGGAGCTGGTCGGGTTCGAGGACGCCCCCGCAGTTGGTCAACCGCATCATGAAGTAGCTCTCTTGGCCGCCGCGCTGATGGAAGACGCCCCAGAACTTGAACCGGGAGAACCACTCGTCGTGTTCCTCCTCGGGAATCGCGTCCCACCCGCGCTCGGCGAACTCCTCGAGCTGTGCTCTGACTTCGTCCCCGTACTGCTCGGCCTTCCACTCCTCTTTCTTGTGTGCCATCGTAGTGTGTGATTGGGCTCGTTATCCGGAAATACCCGGACGACCGTCGTCTTTGATGCAGTTGAGTCAGTCTCTCGTCTAGATAATAAAGGTCAGCGTTGAAAAACCCGAATTAGGACACAAGTATGCAGACGAACGTCAGAAGTTAAATGACCTTATACAGATATACTTGCCAGCTACCCGCTGGGTGTGCCACAGATGCCCACTAAATCATCTCTCGTATTGACGTTCGTGAACGGGGTGTCCGTCCCGACGTTGACGACCGCCGGGTCGAGGCGCGCGAGCGCGTCGGCCAGCCGCCGGGAGTCGTTCGCCAGCGTCCGGTCGCACGCGAACCGCGCCGCGTGGCGGTCGTAGACGGCGTGCAGCGGCTGCAAGTGCTCGTCCGCCCGCGGGACGGCCGCCGTGCTCGCGCGCTCGAACAACCGCTCGAACAGGCCGGGGTCGGCAAGCGGCATGTCGCAGGCGACCACGGCGACCGCGTCGCCGCGCGCGACCCGCAGGCCAGTCCGCATTCCCGCCACCGGGCCCTCGTCGGGCACCGGGTCGACCGCGAGCCGGTAGTCGAGGCCGTCCAGCGCCCCCGTGATTCGTCCGCGCTGGGCCTCTCGGCAGTTCACCACGAGCTCGTCAGTGACGCCCGCGACCCGCTCGGCGACGCGGCGCACCATCGGCGCGCCGTCCACGCGAGCGGTCGCCTTGTCACCGTCCCCGAACCGCGTCGAGCGCCCGCCCGCGAGCACCAGCCCCGTCCGCATCAGTCGTCACCCGACGGCTCCACCGCCGAGGACGTCGACGACCCGAAGCCGGCCTCGTGGGCGACGCTGGCGATTCTCGGCTGGAACACCCACGCGGTCAGCGCGAGGATGGGCACCATCGACGCCGCAACCACCGCGTACCCCACGTGGAGGTTCGGCAGGAACTGCGCCGAGTACACCAGCGGGTAGACGATGCCGCCGATGGTGCCGACGCCGCCGACGACGCCCGCGACCGCGCCGGAGCTGTTCGGGAACATCGCCGGCACCTGCGCGAAGATGGCGCCCTCCGCGAACGCACACCCCATCCCGACGAGGAACCCCGCGGCGACCGCGAGCAACACCTCACCGGACAGCCCGGCGAGCGTCATCCCGACCATCGCCACGACGACGAACGACATCGCCGTGAACGTCCACTGCTCGCGGTAGTGGCCGGTAAACACCGGGAGGATGTCGCGCTCGGCGCGCGCCAGCCGGTCGCTGACGTAGCCGCCGATGGGCCGCAGCAGGCCCGCCGCGACGGAGAACGTCGCCGCGAACGTGCTCGCCAACACGAGGCTGTCCGTGCCGAACCCCTCGCGGTAGTAGGTCGCCAGCCAGCCGTTCATCGACAGTTCCAGCCCGAACGTCATCACGTACGCGAGCGCGAGCACGAGCGTTCCGTACCGCGTCGCGGTGTGGACCCAGCCGGAGAAGCTCGCGCTGTCCTTGGTCGCCTGCCGCTTCTGCTCGGTCTTGGCGGCCTCCCCGAGCGTGAAGTACGCCACGCCGAGCAGCATCGAGACAACGCCCGTGTAGAAGAACGCCGCCCGCCAGTTCGTCGAGAACAGCGGGCCGCTCCAGTTCGTCCCGAACACGCGCGGGAGAATCAGCGCGCCGCCCGCCGCGCCGGCGTTCCCGACGCCCGCGTAGATGCCCTCCGCGAGCCCGAGGTTCTCCTCCTCGAACCACTCCGCGACGTGCTGGATGCCGACGACGAACGTGATGCCCGCCGTGGCGACGATGAGCCGCTCGACGAAGAACACCGCGTACGACTGCGCGAACGCCGACGCGATGGAGAACACGCCGACGTACCCCAACACGATGGCGAACACCGACGGCGCGCCGAACTTGTCGGAGAGCCAGCCGGTGAGCGCCCGCCCGAACGGCGCCAGCCAGATGTTCGCGCTGGCGAGCAGGCCGATTTCCGCCAGCGACAGCCCGAACTCGCTGGCCATCGGCTCCGTGAACGGCGCGAACGAGAACCAGATGAGAAACGAGAAGTTGAACCCGACGGTCGCCAGCAGCAGCGTCCGGTACTTCGTCATCCGAATCAGCGCCATTCCGCCACCCCTGTTTCCTCCGAACGTCCAGCTAATTCGATTTCACGAAACCGTTCGTCTACTGTTTCGACCCTATCCTGAATGTAATGCCACATCGACACGCGAAAATCGAGCAGTACCAACTACATTAAGCTAGGCGTTGACGTTCGAGCGATAATACCGTCTACGGAAACCCATCCAGCCAATATTAGGATGAATACCACTACATTAAGGAGTTTGAACGCCCAGTTCGAAGTCCGAAAAGGAAACGAACGCCGAATACGTTCGGCGCCCGGGAGTTCCGAAGGAACCCATTCGGGAGAACCGCTGCGCGGTCGCTACGCGGACGCCTCGAAGCTACTCGGGAATGCGAGCACGGTATCGGCTACGCTGAGTTCAGCTCCTGCCATCGGATATTAGTATAGCAGTATATGATTTACTCGTTGCGAGAATTGGGTGCGACCAGTTTGGATGCGGCAGACGCGCCCCGGTGAAGTGAGGAAGCCGTTCGAGTCAGTCACTCTGAGATACGTCTGCATCGAGAGACACACGGCCACCGACTCGGCTGTCGAGCCGCGACGGGATGGCTGCGACGACGACAGATAGAATAGTTGGACATTGCGCCTATTCCGTCGATCAGAGCTATTCCACGAGGTCACGACTGTTCCGCCTTCCCCTCGGTGTTCGAACCCTACTCGAAACGACCCAGATAACGTGGCGTCCGTCTACGAGTCCCTCTCGTACTGCGAATCGGTCTCGGAACTGGCGTGTCGATGGTCTCTGGTGCGCCACCACACAATCACGCAATCGCTATCGTCGCGCACGGCGACGTTGTACGAACTGCCGCTCGCGGAGTTAGACAGAGCGTGACCTCGTCTTCGACGAGGTTTGATGGAGAAGTCTACCGGATTGGCCGCTGTCGAATTTCAGCCGTAGGGCTTCTCGACGACCTAGTCAAAATCGGTGCCGAGAGTAATTCCTGTCGGCTCGGTGGGTCCGCATCGGGTACCTCGTGACGTGACTCATCGCAGCGCCGGTATTCGAGCTGGGCGTTCGACCGAACCAAGCCTCGGTCTCAACGTTCGTATTTTCCTGGCGACTCACGCCAGCCACTCGAATCGAGGAATGCAGCGTAGTCCGGTGGAGCGCTATCGTTGGACGGGGCGCGGGTGAGCGCCAGCCCGAAGAGTCCACGATTACCACTCGTGTGGAGCCGCGCGAACCGAGGTTTCTGGGAGGGATCGTCAACTGACGCGGGCTGTACGAACCCCATCCCCTCAACAGAGGAAAGCATCAACGCGAGGAGACCGACTCGGTCGCGCGAGCACTCGAAAAGCTGACTGAGTGGGTGAATCTATATCTCGTAATGTGAGACTATGAATCTGAAAATAGTATCTATCTAAGTAGTACCTTTAAGAGTCTAATGCAGAATTATGGTACTACGATACCGCTATTTTGAGTGCTATTCTCAGCGATAAGGTGTCGTGTTGCCTTCTCCGAATTTCACGAGTCTCGGGCGCTAACACCGGCGTTCTATCCCCATCAGAAGCCGGGCGAAGTGCGTAGTCCCGAATCGGCCGATAACCCACTTAGCGGCAAGCCACACAGCACTATGCAACCACCACATCCACCAGCAGGACCGACCACCGCCACGACCGACCTGACAACCGACCGCTCGCCAACTAACGCCGCTGTTCTCGGAGGTGTCGCCCTGTGAGCGCTACTCTCTCGCAGTTCGCCGACGACCCCGACAACAGCGACGAGTCTGTCCCGTGGTGCGTCGACCACGACGCCGAAGAGTGGTGTCGCACCAACCGCGAGAACGGCGAACTCGGCTGCTTCGACCACTTCGAGGGAGGTGGTTCGGCGTGACTGATACCGCGCCACTCTCGGACCCACTCGACTTCAGAACCGAGTACGACGACCAAACCGGCAGTTGGCGGCGCGCCGACTCCGTAAACGCCCTCATCGAACCCCACAACCGCTACGGCTGGAAGGTCCTACTCCCCGACTCCGACACCGTCCACGAGCTCGCCATCGCCCGCGAACGCGGTGCTTGGGTCGGGTGGTGCGACTGCAAGGGCTACCGGTGTCACGACGGCCCGTGTGCCCACCTCATCACCATCCGACAGGGACACGAGGTCGACGACCCCGACGCCAACGGCGACCCCATCCACGTCCCGACAGTCGAGACGCCGACACCGACGGACGCGACCACTGACGACCGCGCCATGACCGACGGCGGCGAGGTCGTCGAGCACGCCGCCGGGAGCGATGGCCGCCAGTTCGGACGGCCGGAGGGTCGGCTGTGACGCCTCGCACGCACCCACGGACGCGCGTGAGTCCGGCTGGCAGTGGGGGAGGGGCGTCCTACATACTGCAACCGCGACCCGGATTCGCCGCGCCGTGTGGGGATTCCGTGGCGTATGACAGCACCGGCCGGTGTCATGCGGAGGTGGCCTAAGATGGCGCGCATGGAGAGCGACGAGTCCAACACGAAGCGCGTGACCGTCCGCGTCCCGAAGGACCTCGTCGAGGACTACGACGACGCACTCGGCGACAAGAGCCGCAGTCAGGCCGTCCGCGAGCACATGCGCGAGACCGTCTCGCGCCCAGCCACCGACGGCGGCCTCGTCCCACCGCAGGACGACGAGAAGCTCGCCGACGCCTACCGCGCACTCCGCGAACTTGCCGAGAACGGCGGCAGCATCCCGCTCGACGAAGCGCGTAGCGTCCTCGCGTCGAAGGCGAACGTCCCGAAGGAAAGCGTCTCGCGGCGCATCCTGAAGCCGCTTGGCGAGCGCGGGTACATCCGACGCACCGGCGACCCGATAAACCAGCCGTTCATCGCCGTCCGCACGGGTGGTCCCGGTGGCGAGTGAGGCCGACGAGAGCGCGGAGTCCGGCCGTGCTATTCATCACGGGGGTGGAGAGCGGTGAACCACACCGTCTTCCCGTATCCCGGCGGGAAAGCCTCGTACGCCGACTGGGTGCTTCAGCATCTTCCTGCCCACGAGACGTACGTCGAGCCGTTCGGCGGCTCCGGTGGCGTCCTCTTCAACAAGCCGCCGTCCGACGTCGAGGTGTACAACGACCTCGACGGCGACCTCGTCAACTTCTTCGAGGCGCTTCGCGACAGTGGTGACGAGCTTCGCGACTGGCTTCGGGACACGCCCTACGCTCGCGAGATGTGGCGGTCGTGGATGCACCAGTGGGTCGAAGACGGCTGGCGGCCCAACGACGAGGTCGCCCGCGCCGGCGTGTTCTTCTACCTCCGCGCAGCGTCGTTCAGCGCGCAGGTCGGCACGCGCTCGGGCTTCAGCATCTCCGCGAAGCGCAACCACGCCGAGAAGTACCAGAACCGCGTCGAGCGCTTAGAAGCGTTCGCCGACCGCATTCGCGGTCAGGTCACTATCGAGAATCTCGACTGGCGGGACGTCATCGAGAAGTACGACCGGCCGGAGACGGTGTTCTACGTCGACCCACCGTACCCAGAGACTACACGGCAGCACTACCGGCTCGACGACCTCGACCACGCCGCGCTTCGCGACGAGCTCGCAGCGGCCGACGGCGAGTGGGTCGTCTCCTACGGTGACGTCATCCCCCGACCGTTCCAGCGCGAGCGCTGGGAGACGGTGAGTCTGGAAACGCAGTACGATACCGCTGCGAAACCGGGCATCAACTCCCGGGAGGCGACCGAGAACCTCATTCTGTCCTTCGACCCGGCAGAGCGAGAGCCGTTCCTCGGACCGCAGACTGGTCTCGGAGCGTTCGCGACGGACGGAGGTGCTACGACCGATGGCGAGTGATGGGTTCGACCGCGAGACTCCTCACAAGGAGAACGGCGACGTTCGCTCAGTCCTTCAAGACGCGCTCAAGCAGGCGTGGGAAGACTGCGAAACGGCCGCCCACGAGTTCCTGTCGCTCCTCGGCGAGCCCGAGCCCGAGCGGAACCCCGACGAGATACGGGAAACGTGGAACGCCGCCCGCAACGCCTACGAGCGATGCAGAGCGTTGTACGTCGTGCTCGAAATGATGGAGAGCGAATCATGAGCGACGACGTACCAACGCGTGTGAGCATCCGCACGGACCCGGACGCGGACCTCGGGCACCGCTACGACACGATAGAGGCCGCGAAGGACACGTGGGGCGTCGGCAACAACAAGGACGCCATCCTGAAGTCCTGCGACGCCGCTGGCCGTCTCGTCGACAACGTCGAGGAGGCGCTACAGCATCCCGACCTCCCGCCGAGTCTCGCGGAGGAGCTGGCCGAGACGATTTCGACCCGGCAAATCTCGGTCGACTACCGCGGGCCGGAGGTCGAAGTCGGCACCGACTCGTGACCACGAACCCCGAAACGGGTTCCTGAGCGCGTCACTGAAACCCCCGAATCGGCCCGAAACCACCCTATTCTTCTCGCGTTCCTGACTACTTCGATGGTCGCCAGCACTCGCGGCGCGCCGATATGAACACGGCGTGCTCGCCGCTCGTGGTAATTAGGGGAGAACTGGTTTTGCGCTCGTGAAACCCCGTGACTCAGACGCGAACCGGGTTCCACGCGGTTCAGGCGTACTTGGCTTCGGCCTTCACCGAGTCGTCGAGCACGTGGCCGCTGTCGTCGTGCAGGACTCCGGTGTACCTGTCGGGGGTTGCGTCGACCGCGCCCCAGTCGAGGCCCATGCGCTTCACGACGCTGGATGTCCGGTTCTCGTTGCTCATGTCGAAGATGAGCCGATACTCGGACTGCCGGAGGCTCTGTTTATCGTACTTCGTCGGGTCCTGCGTGATAGATACGAGCTTGATGCCGCGCTTCACGCCCTCGCTCGTGAAGTCGCGGATGGCGTCGCGGCTGGGGTAGTTCCCGTACTTCTCGCCACTCTGCGCGGCGACACGGTCCACCTCGTCGAGGATAACCTGCATCTGGAGCTGGCGGTCGGTCCGGTCGGCGACCTTCCACAGGAAGTCCTTCAGCGCCACGAGGTCGCGCTCGCGGTCCCGAGAGACGAAGTTGATGCGATACTGGTCCCGCGCGAACGCCTTTCGGACGCCGTCGATGGACCGAACGACGTTGCCCTCGCTCGCTACGTCGGGCACGCGCTTGTCGCCGGCTTCGTTCAGCCAGATAGAGACGCGCGGCGTCGTCGCGTGAAGTTCGCGGCAGATGCTCGTCTTGCCGGTCTGTGTTTTCCCGAGGACGGCCATGTTGTAGCCGTCAGTCCACGGATTCCCGGTGTCGTAGGCTGGGCTCGTCACAGGTCCCCGCCTCCGGCTGGCGCACCTGTCTCGGCCTGTTCATCGCCGTCGGTCTCGGCGTCGATGCTGAACGATGTCCACCACTCCCCAGCGCCGATGATGATGTCACCGATGGCTGGCATCCCGTCGAAGTCAACCATCTTCTGGATACCGCGATACACACGCGTTTCGCCGCCTTCCTCGGGGTTCCAAGGGCTGTCGACTTGCGCGAGAGGCTTCTCCGGCCCTGTGCTCATCAGCATGTCGCGGAGCGTGCGTTCACTCCCGATGTCTTCCGTGCTGGCGGGCTCGGTGCCGTGTGCGGCCGCGTGTCCTTCGGCTGCCTGTTCTCCGCCGGTGTCGATGGCTTCGACGGCGTCCGATGGGCTCGGACCGCCGCTGTCGCTGTCGCTCATGGGTTGTAGGTGAATCTGTTGCTGTGCTCGGTGCAGCGGTACGTCTTCCCGGCTTCGAGGTCGGCGGTCTCGACCACGCAGCCACAGGAGAGCTCCGCGGTGTCGGTGCTACTGTCGTCGGGACTGTCTCGTTCGGGTGGGTCTGGCGGGCCATTCAGGCCGAGACCACTGTCCGAACTACTGTCTGTGGCTCCGTCGCCGTCCTGCGACTTACTGTCGGGGTCGCTCGGAGGGTCGTCGGCGGATTGGTCGTCGGGACTGTACTCTTCCTCGACCGCGACGCGCATCCCCTCGTCTTTCGAGGACACGTCTGCGTGGGCGTCGTCCTGCGATTTCCACAGGTGGATGGCGACGCCGTCGAGGCTGTCGTGGGTGCTTCCGCACCGTGGGCAGCGTTCTGGCATGGTCTACAGTACGGTGCCGAACCAGTGTGCGAGACCGCCGAGGGTGGAGAGGATGAACGTACTCACGGCCTCTGCGTGGCGCGCCCTGAGACCGAACGAATACAGGGCGTACACCACCCAGAACCACGCGATTGTGGGTGCGAGGTCGGTGTTGTAGGCTTTCGTGAGTACGGCCATCGTCACGACCGTAACGGCCCCGAAGCTGAGTAGGGGCACGATACAGTAGTATCACTGTTCGTCTATTAACTTTCCCCCGGACGTTGCTAAGCCTGCAATGTCAGACGCAATCGAAGAGGCGACCAACGCTCGACTCCCGTTCGGGATGGGCGAGGTCGACATCACGAACCCCCTGATGGTGGCGGCATTCGTCATCGCGCTCACGCTGGGGGCTACCTTCTGGAACATGGCGGACAGCATCGGCCAGAACTTCGCGAACTACATCAACGCGACTCTCGGGAACATCCTCGGCCAGAACCCCGCAACTGGCGAGACCGCGGACAACGGGGGTGCCTTCGACTAATGGTGTACTACCGAGAGACCTCCGACGGCGACGTGTTCGAGTTCTCGCCGGACTCGGAGACGCTCGTCGACTACAATGAGCACGGCGGCGCTCAGGCGCACGCCGACGGCTTCTCGCTCGTGTTCAAACGCCGACTCGCCGACTTCGAAGGGCTCGCCTTCGGGCGGGGCACGAGCGAGAACCCGGACCGCGCGGAAGCGTACCTGTGGATGAACCTCGTGAACGACTCGGGGACGGCCATCACCGACGGCCATCTCGAACTCGTCGTGCTCAACTCCGCCGACGAGAAGCTCCCCGGCGGCACCATCTACCGCCGGCCGCTCGACGAGGCCGCGAAGGGCGACCCGTCGACGGACTCCCGGGGCGACTGGGGTGTCCCATTCCCGTATCAGGCGCTCCGCGGCAGCAAGGGCGAAATCATGGGCGACGACTACCAGATCGGCGTCCGCGTGAAGCTCAACAGCGGCAGCGAATCGCTGTCCGTGGCCGACTCCTCCGCTCGGATGGAGGGGTACAGCGCCCGGAAGCAGAACTAAGCGGCCCTCAGCCACTAATTTATGAGTACCAACAAGCGCACCGGACAGACGTTGGCCCGGCAGGTGCCGGCGGCGGACTCGGGGAAGCTCGCCGTCGGCGTCGACCGTGCTGGGACCATCGAATCGCTGAAGCTCCGCATCTACCGCGGAGCCGAGAACACGCTCCGGCTGAAGCCCCAGAAGAAGACGAATGGCGGCTTCGAGAACCTGCTCGACTACGGCGACGGCAAGGCGTACGTCGACGGCGACGACGACATATGGGAGTGGTCGCTGTCGGAGCCCGTGACGGGCGACGACGAGGTCGTGATTCGGTACGAGAACCGCGACGGCCAGAACGCCCACAACTTCCGCGCGACCGTCGAGATCGACTACAAGGGCGGACTCTCGCGTGCAATCTCGGGGGTGCTACCGTAGATGGCGGGCCGTCCCGACTTCAGTCAGGCTGGCAGTCAGGGCAGCGGGCAGACGCTCGCGGTCTCGAACCGCCCAGAGCTACAGGTAATTGAGGCATCGAAGACGACGACCGTCAACTCGGACGGGAGTGAAAGGGTCGAAATCTACGCTCCGACGGGCAGCATCTACAGCGTCGTGGAGTGCTGGATTAAAATTGTCTCCCCAAGCGGGGCATCAACAGGGTCGCACTTCCTTAATATCCGGGGTGCCGGCGCTATCTCGTCTATCAGCGGCCAGTCAAGCCATGACATCAATATCAATTTCCTCGCAGGAGAGTTCAAAAGTGCTAATGAGTCCGAAATACCCACCGAACCAGTCAACCAACACCGCCAGATGACCGGGCTCAAGGCCACCGAGAACAGGCCAATTCAAATCAATTACATCAACAACACAGACGCCGCTCACTCCAGCGAACGCATCATCAAGTTCGTTGTCGAGGAGGACTCCTACTAATGTCGAGTGAGTGGCCCGGTCCGCGCTCCGTCGAGAAGGGCGCGACTTACCAGCGCGACGGCGAGACCGTGCGCGTCGAGTCCGTCACCGAGCACGAGGACGGCCGCGTGACGCTGGTAATAACTCCCGTCGACGGCGGGGGTGGTGCGTGATGAACGGCGAGGACCTCTCGCCGCTCCAGAAGGTCGCGGCGATGAGCGAGGACCCCTCGAACAGCATGGAGGAAATCAACGAGGTGTTTCACCAGTCGGCCGACCACTCGACGCCGGACCCCGAAATCGACACGGACCCCGACCCCGAGCCGGCGCCCGACCCGGACAACCCGGCGACCGCGCCCTCGGCGACCGGTGCGCCGACTGCGGGCGACGACGCCGGCGCGACCCACACCGTCGAGCCCGACGAGCCCGATGGTGACCCGAGCAACGGCAACGGCCTCGAAGACTGGAATCAGGGCGTGACGGACTCGTCGGGCGGCTCGGGCGCGGACACGGACTCGGGCAACGCGTCGGACCTCACCGGCGGCGACAACGTCGACGACGACGGCGACGGCTCGGTCGTCGACACCGAGCCCGACCCGAACGTCGACCAAGACCCGACGACGCCCGGCACGCAGAACACCAACGCCGACCAGAACACCAACAGCGGCCCGAACGAGCAGGTGCAGGCGCTTCAGAACCGTCTCACGAACCTGCAATCACAGCTCCAATCGATGGCGTCGGCGCAGGGTCGCCTGCAAGAGTTACTGTCGTCGGCGGGGTCGTCCGGCAGCGGGCTGGTGACGGGCGTGGTGACGGTCGTTGCACTCGTCGCCGCCGCCGTCGTCGCGCTCGGAGGTGGTGGGAGTGGGTAACTGGATTCCGGGCGTCTCCGGGCTCTCTCCCGGCGAAGTCGCGGACACCACCGGCGACGCCGTCGACAGCGTCACGCCGGACAGCCCCGTGCTCCCCGAGACCGCCGAAGACGCGTACCAACTCACGCCGATCTCCGCCGTGACGAACTCGACGAACGAGTATCTCGAAGGCGACCCGGTTCAGGCGACCGACGACCTGCTGTTCAACATCCCGAGCTTCACCGAGGGCGTCCTGTCGGGGGACCGCGAGAACGTCGTGCTGAACGGCTTCCCACGCGAGGCCTACGATTGGGTCGCCGACTACTCTGGCGAGTGGGGCGGCCGGGAGGACCAGCACGACATCACGGGGCCGTCGTTCCGGCCGCTGGGCAACTGGTTCGGGTTCAACTCGGACCAAGCTCAACAGGACTCGACGAACCCGACGAACTGGGGGCCGGCGGTGTGGGCGGCCGTGCTCGCGCTCGTGCTCGCCGTCGGCGCGTACCTACTCCGGCCCGTCTTCGAGCTGGCCGTGGAGGTGGTCGAGTAATGCCAATCGACACCCCAACGTTCGTCGCGGGCGTCGGCGTGCTCGTCAGTCTGGACCTCGCTGTCCTCGGCATCAGCGTGCAGAACGCGCGCCGAGTCGGGAAAGACAGGAAGGCCCGAGAGATGGCGCGAGACGCCCTCGAAGCCACCCGCTCAGGTGGTCGCCGTGAGTGACGTGCTCGCGGTCGCCGTAGAATGGGCCGCTGAAACCGGTATCCCAAACGGCGTGTTCGTCGCCGCCCTTCTCACGCGACCGTCGACGTGGAGCAAGCGCGTGGTCGGCGTCGCGCGCAAGCAGCTCGGACTCGGCGGGGGGGAGTCGTGAGCTTCCCCGCCGAGCGCGTTCCCAACACCCGCGACTAAGCTACGCGCTCGGCCGGGTCTTGCTCGAATTCCTTGATTTTCCGGAGAACGTATTCCACCGTTGAACGAACTTGCTCGCGGTCACGTGAGTGGACGCGAATCATCACGTCGTCGCCGCTGTGCCGAAGCTCCACCTTCACGGCCCTCGCGGTTTCTGTACGGTCTACGGCCTTTTTCCAGTGCTTTAATCGCTCTTCGTCAATTTCGTCGTGTTTGTCCTTCAGTCGGTTGTAGGCGACAACCTCCACATCATGCCAGCCGCGGAGAAAGCTCGAAGTGAACGGCTCAACTCGTAGAACAACAAAGTCGCCAAGCTCGTAGTCCTGAATGTCCGAAATGACGTTCTCCATCTTCTCCTTCCTCTGCTCGATTCTTTCGTCTACATCTACTAGAAACCCCCCGACCGCTCCAACTCCAAATGCACCTGCGTGAGTGGCGATTGGTATGAGGTCAGCGAGTGACATCTACACTTCCACTTTCACTACGCGGCAGGATTCGGTACAAGTGCTACTCGTGTCTTTCTCCAGATTGCGGCGGAAGAAGGGCGCCCAGGACAAGGCTAACACTCCTTCCAAATCCGCCCGGAGAAGACTAGAGAATGTCACTATCGCTAAAATCCTCTCTCAGGACTTTCTTGATATACTCACTCTGGTTCATGTTGAGTTCGGCCGCCCGAAGCCTAACGCTTCTCTTGAATTCCTCACTACACCGAGTTCCGATAAACTCAGTTTCTTCTGAGGAGTCGGCATCCTCGGCGCTCATATCGGTTAACCGTTTCACAGTCAAACAATTAAAGCGCTTCCCTCCGTCTTGAAGTGGGCCGGCACCGCGGTACAAAGATTTAACTTATGTCCTGTTTAACGAGTTAACGCGATGCGCCCAGGACAAGGCGAAGACGGTACCTCGCACCTCGGTGTGCGAGTTCCTACCAACTTCAAGTCGGCAGTCGAAAAGACCGCGTACGACCTCAGTACGCCACATCAGAAAGTCACGAAGTCTGAAATCATGCGGGAAGCGCTCTCGCTGTGGTTCCAGTTCAACATCAACAGCATCCCCGAGGAAGCGAAGGACGACCTCGACGACGACCTCGTGTCCAACGCCGGTTCTGGGTCGCTGAAGTCTGACCTCGTTGTCGACGACAGCGTGGCCGAGAAGCAACAGGAGGTGTCCCCGTAAGATGTCCAGCAACTACGGGGGCTCCGGTTCGGAGGACGCGGGCGGCGAGGAAAGTTCTGACGACCGCGAGGTGGGTCCATGAGCGATACCTACGCTTCGACGCTTCTCGGAGCCATCGGCGAGGCCATAGCGACTACGCTCGCCACCATCACGCTCTACGTCGGTTTCCTGTACGGCGTCGAGTGGCTCGCTTCCGACCCCGTCCAAGTGTACACCATCATCGGCATGTTCGCGCCGTTCTGGGTGTTCATGGAACTCATCGACCGCGGAAAGGCTATCGTTCTCGGGGTGAGCGACGAATGAGCCCGCAGGCGAACGCGTGCGAGGAGTGGGACGCCGCCGTGGAAGTCTGCGACGACCTCATCGACGCGCCCGGCGTCGCGCTCCGGCTCGCCGTCGCTCGCGGCAACCACGCGGCTGTCGAGGGGGTGAGCTACGCGTGAGCGTCCACGACTGCCCGCTCTGCGGTACGGCAGGCGTGGCCGGCGAACGGACCACAGGAGCACATGAAGCGGACTGCCCGAACGAGGACTGCTACGTAGTCGTCTTCGAGGTGAGCAACCTGTGAGTTCGTATAGCAGCTTCGAGTTTACGCTGTTCGCGGTCTACTTCGACGAGGACCGCACACGCGTCGACACCGACGGCGACCTCATGGGCGCCGGCTTCCAGCTCCCCACAGGCACCTGCTACGTGTGGTGGCACCTCGAAGCCTACCCGCCCGAGGACCGCCTCGACCACGAGCACGTCTCTCGGTACGGCAGTATCGCGGACGTCGAGCAAGGCACCGGCGGCGTCGTCGAGACCGTCGCCACCCACGAGGTCGACGATGCGTGACCGACTACGACGCCCTGCCGCCGTTCCTCACGAGCGGGGACGCCAGCCCGGCCGGCGCCGTACAGTATTTTCTCACGGCCACGGACCGCGACGAGATGATTCGCCGGCTCGGCGCGCACGTCGGCTTCGACCCCGGCGCCGACGACCTCGACCGCGACCGACTCGACAGCGAGGAGCTGGCTCAGATTCTCGTGTTCGTGCTCGTTGCGCGGGGCGAGATATGATTCCAGACGGCACTACGAGCGTCGGGCGAGTAATCCGTCCAGACGGGACGCATAACTCGTGTTCCGTCCAGACAGTACCAGAATACCCCCGGAATACGGGCTCGGACTCGTTGATAAGGTGTCTTATCCACGTGTGGGGAACACTGAAGTTCGCGGGGTGGAATAGTGAGCGTATGGCTAGTGACGACCGCGCGGTCGTGAAGACGTACGTGCCGTCCGAGCAGAAGGCGGCGTGGAGCGAGCACGCCGAGGAGTTGGACATGTCTCAGAGCGAGTACCTGCGGACGATGGTGCAGGCGGGGCGACGGGGATTCCTCGGCGGCGGCGAGGAAGGCGGTTCTGGGGACGCTTCCCCCGGGGGTAGCGGCCTCGAAGACCGGGTCCTCGAATCGGTGTCTGCGGGGGAGGTCGTGTCGTGGGACCGACTGGTCGAGGAGCTGTCCGGGGACTTCGAGGACCGACTCGACGAGGCGGTGCAGTCGCTGGTCGAGCGCGGGGAGATTCGCCACGACCCGCGACGGGGCGGGTACGTCCGCCGGGAGGACCGATGAGCGAGCGCGCCGCCGGGCGCGGCCGCGACGCCGACGACCCTATCGAGTATTTCCTCGAAGACATGGCGTTCCACGGGAAGTCCGAGCGAACGCGGGAGGCCTACGGGCGCGTCCTCCGGGAGTTCGAGGCGTTCCTCGCGGAGTCGGGGGTGACGCCGGCGGAGGCGGACCGCCGGGACTGTCTGGCGTGGGTGCACGAACTCCGTGGCGAGCACGCCGAGAGCACGGTCGCCACGTACGCATCCTACCTGAATCGGTTCTACGGCTACATGACCCAAGTCGGGGAGTTCGACGGCAACCCGATGACGCTGGTCACCCAAGAGATGGACGAGGCCATCGACACGGACCCGACGCGCCGAGAGGTCTCCGTCGACCAGATGCGGTCGTTCGTCGCGGGCGTGACCCATCCGCTGGAGCGCGCGGTCGTGCTCACGCTGTTGAAGACCGGGCTTCGCGTCGGCGAGCTATGTAACCTCGATGTCCGCGACCTCGCGCTGAACGCGCCTTCCGTCGAAGCGGTCTACGACCTCGGGACGCGCGCGCAACTGGACGGCCACCCGGACACGCTGTTCGTGGACCCGGAGCCGAGCCGCGGCGAGGTGACCAACGGCGAGGAGCGCACGGCCTCGAACAAGCGCAAGCGCGCCACGCTCGTTCCCGTGGACGGGGAGCTGAAGGCTGCACTCGTGCGCTGGCTGGCAATTCGCCCGGATACCCCATCACCGGCGGCACCGCTGTTCGCCAGCACCCGGGACGCGTGGGGGCAGCGGCTCACGCCGGAGATGGTGCGGTCGTTCGTCCGCGAGCACGCCGAGCGCGCGGGCTGGTACCGCAGCGGCGGGGACGCCGCCGAGAACGTCACGCCGCACTACTTTCGCCACTTCTTCACGACGCACCTCCGGGACCGCACCGGCGACCGCGGCGTCGTGAAGTACCTCCGCGGGGACGTCGCCGACGACATCATCGACACGTACACCCACAACTGGGGTGATAGGGTCCGAGAGGTCTACCTGTCGAACGTGTACTCGCTGACGTGACGTTCGAGCGAGCGCGAATAAATTGTATGTTGCTATACTGAATCGCGTTCGTTCGTATGACTCGCAGTTCGCGCTCGACCGGCGTCGAACAGGGTTTTGACAGTCTGAGCGTGGTTCGGGGCTGATTCGAGGGCGTGGCTGACCCACCCCACCGTGTTGAATGAACGTTCAATCAAAGCGTATATGGGCGGGGCCACCGTTCGAGCAGGCGTGAACGCAATCGACGCTCAGCACGTGGAACTGACCTACGCGGACGGGACGGAGGCAGTCCGCGACGTCTCGATGGAGATTCCGGAGGGCGAGTTCTTCGGGTTCCTCGGCGCGAACGGCGCGGGGAAGACGACCACCATCAAGGTGCTCGTGACGCTTCTCCAGCCGACCAGCGGGAGCGTCACGGTCAACGGCCACGACGTCGAGGCCGAGCCGCGCGCCGTCCGAGAGTCCATCGGGTACATGGCCCAAGAGACCAGCATCGACGGCGAGCTCACCGCCCGCGAGAACGTCCGGTTCGCCTGCGAGGCGTACGGCGTCTCCGCGGACGGCCGCGCCGAGCGCATCGACGAACTGCTGGACCTCGTGGACCTCGCGGACGTCGCCGACAAGCAGGCCAAGGACTTCTCCGGCGGGATGAAAAAGCGCCTCGACGTCGCCACCGCGCTCGTCCACGAGCCGCCCATCGTCTTCCTCGACGAACCCACCACGGGGCTGGACCCGAAGGCCCGCAATCGCCTCTGGGAGTATTTCGAGCGCATCAACGAGCGCGGTACCACGGTCTTCCTCACGACCCAGTACCTCGAAGAGGCCGACCAGCTCTGCGACCGCCTCAGCGTCATCCGCGGCGGCGAAATCGTCGCCTCCGGCTCGCCCGACGAACTGAAGGCGCGGGTCGGCGGCGCGGTCCTCGACGTGGAGTTCGCGGACGCCGACGACGAGACGCTCGAACGCGCCCGCGAGGTCGCCAGCGAGGCCGGCGTCTTCGAAGACGCCGACATCGAAGTCTCCGACGGCGGGCTCAGCGTCCGGTCGGCGTCCGCCCGGCGTCACGGCACAGACCTGCTGGTCGCGCTGAACGAAGCCGGCTTCTCCGTCACCGGGTTCAACGTCCGCGACCCCACGCTCGACGACGTGTTCCTCGCCATCACGGGCGACGGCCTCGACGACGAAGCGAGCGCGGACGACGAGGCGGCCGCGGAGGTGGCCGAATGAGCGCCGAGAGCCAGCAGCGCGCCAGCGGCAACGGGTTCGCGCGGGACACGTGGATCAACCTCAAGCGGTGGGTGGTGAAGACGACGCGGAACCCGTTCGTGATGACCGTCTCCCTGCTGAACCCCATCATCTTCCTCGTGCTGTTCACGGAAGTGTTCGGGCAGATTACGGGCGGCGCCATCAGTCAGAGCCTCGGCACGGACGCCAGCTACGTCACGTACCTCGTGCCCGCCATCGTCGTGCAGACGTCGCTCATCGCGGCGACGACCTCCGGCATCGGGCTCGTCGAGGACATCGAGAGCGGTATGTTCGAGAAAGTGCTCGTGTCGCCGATGCACCGCGGCGCGGTGTTCCTCGGGAAGTCCCTCTCGGAGGTGCTTCGCATCGTCGTCCAGACCAGCATCATCCTCGTGCTCGGCTACGTCCTCCTCTACGTGGACACGGGCGCGTCGTTCCACGACTACGTCGCCACCGGCTGGCTGGGCATGGTCGGCATCGTCGCCGTCGGCGTCGTGTTCTCGGTGTGGTTCACGGCGTTCTCGAACGTGATGGCGCTGGTGACCCGCGACCAGGAGTCCACCATCATCGCGGTGAACCTCCTCCAGTTCCCGCTGCTGTTCCTCTCCAGCGCGTTCCTCCCGCTGGACATCCTCCCGGGGTGGGTGCAGACGGTCGCCGCGCTCAACCCCATCACGTACGGCGTCGACGCGGCGCGCGCGCTGATGTTCGGGCAGGACGTGATGACCGTCGTCGAGGTCACGAGCTTCGGCGGCATGTGGGACACGCTCGTGCCCGCGCTGGCCGTGCTCGCGGCGCTCGACCTCGTGTTGGGCGCGGTCGCCGTGCACTTCCTGAATCAGGCGTCCAGTTCCAGCGTCCAGTAGACCCAAGCCGCCCGCGCTCGAACCCTCGGGCGAATGCCGCCCGCCGACCGGTCCCGCCGCGACGTGCTGAAGGCCGCCGTCGCCGCCGGCTCGACAGCCGCGCTCGCTGCCTGCGCGGACCTCGCGCCCGACGACGACCCGCCGCGGGGCGACGACAAGCCCGCGCGCCAGCACGCGTGGCACGACCACGTGCGAACCGACGAGTACGGGAACGCCGAACTGCCCCGCCACCAGACGCTGCTGTACCTCTCGCTGGACCGCGACGGCCCGCCCACCGACGCCGACCGCGAGATCGTCGAGCGCGCGCTCGCCGTCCTCGATGACGCCTACGAGTGGTCGCACGACGGCTTACTGTTCTCGGTGGGGTACTCGCCCGCGTACTTCGAGCGATTCGACGCCGCGCTTCCCGACTCGGTGGACCTCCCCGAACCGGAGCCGCTGTCGCCGTTCGAGGACCCGGGCTTCGACACGCAGGACGCGCTCGTCCACCTCGCCAGCGACCGCGCGGACGT
>ENA-ORCS01000277-ORCS01000277.1-marine-metagenome-genome-assembly--contig:-NODE-277-length-46157-cov-4.988845_pt1 | contig 46157 bp, 41 predicted proteins | sample MGYA00237781_ERZ508513 | MGnify/ENA primary metagenome ERZ508513 (study PRJEB26184, sample SAMN06268793) | marine metagenome | isolation source: Eden Landing Ponds, San Francisco, CA, USA | place...
TCTGGCGGGGACGTACGTCGCCACCAGCGAGTCGGGCCACACCTCGCGCCCGGAGAACAACGCGATCCAAGACGCGATGGACTGGTGGTCGCGGGTCGAAGCGGAGTTCGACCCCGACGAGTATCTCCCCGTCTTCGAGCGGGTCACCTGCAAGCCCACGTCGTTCGAGGGCGGTAGTAGCGTCGACGGTCTCTCCGTTGAGGCGACGATGGAGGTACAGCTCCGGGTTCCACCGAAGTACACCGTCGAGGACGTCCGCGAGATGGCCGACGGCCAACTCGACGCAGGCACCGTCCACTGGTACGACCGGGTGCCGCCGGTCATGGAGAGCCCGCGGACGGCCGCGGCGCGGGCGTTCCGGGCGGCCATCCGGGAGGCCGGCGGCGACCCGCGGCTCCTGCGCAAGACCGGGACGGCCGACATGAACGTCTTCGCGTCGGCGTGGGACTGCCCCATGGTCACCTACGGCCCCGGCGACTCCGACTTGGATCACGCCCCCGACGAACACCTCCCGCTCACCGAGTACGATCGGTCGATCGACGTGTTGATCGACGTCTGCGAGCGGCTCACGGAGGTGGACGGATGAGCGTCGAGACGACCGACCTGCTGGACGTGGACGACCTCACGGCCGCCGAACTGGAGACGGTGCTCGACCGCGCGGCGGCAATCAAGGCCGGTGAGGACGACACCGACCTCGACCGACAGACGCTCGCGATGGTGTTCGAGAAGCCGAGCACACGCACCCGCACCTCATTCGAGACGGCGATGACACAGCTCGGCGGGCACGCCATCTTCCTCGGCCCGGACGATATCCACCTCGGACGGGGAGAGCCGGTGAAAGACACTGCGCGCGCGCTCGCGGGGTACGCCGACGCGGTTATGGCACGACTGTTCGACCACGCGGACGTCGAGGAGTTGGCCGCGTACGCCGACGTCCCCGTCGTCAACGGGCTGACCGACGACGCCCACCCTTGTCAGACGCTCGCGGACCTGCTGACGATCCGCGAGGCGTTCGACGGCTTCGACGACGTGACCGTCGCGTGGGTCGGCGACGGCAACAACGTCGCGCAGTCGTTCGTCCTCGGGGCGGCGCTCGCCGACCTCGAGTGTACGGTCACGACCCCGCCGTCCTACGGCGTCGATCCGGCGGTGATGGACCGCGCGGCCGAACTCGGGCCCGCACCCACGGTGGTCGACGACCCCCGCGACGCCGTCGGCGACGCCGACGTGGTCTACACCGACGTGTGGGTGTCGATGGGCGAGGAGGACGTTCGAGAGGAGAAACTGGCCGCCTTCGAGGGCTATCAAGTGAACGCCGACCTGCTCGAAGGAAGCGACGCCAAGGTGATGCACTGCCTGCCCGCCCACCGAGGTGAGGAGATCACCGACGACGTCATCGAGAGCGACCGCGAGTTGATCTGGCAACAGGCGGAGAACCGCCTGCACGCCCAAGCCGGCCTCCTAGTCGAACTACTCGACTGACCGGCAACCGTCGGCTCCGGGCCGACCCGCCCGGAATATCGGTCAACGATCCAACGTTTACGTTGAGGCAGGTAACCGTATAACTCCGGCGGCGGCGTGTGTCTCGGGCGTCAGACCCCCGAACGTGGTTGTGCCCACTCGCCGTGTGGTGTGGTATGTCACCACAAACTGTGGCCGGAACGGGGAAACTGGGCGGCAACTGGCGAGCGGGTACCCTCGGTGGTATCGCCGGAGGGCTGGTGATGGGGGCGCTCGTCGTGGCGATGAACGCCCCGACGCTGGCGGTGGCCATTCCGTCGCTGTACGGGCTGGCGCCGCCCCCGACGCTGGGGCTGGGGATGATCGTCCACGTCTCTCACGGGGCGGTGCTGGGCGTGGTCTTCGCGGCGCTCGTCGGCGTGAGCGGCGTGCGGACGCCGACAGAACAGGTGGGTCTGGGAATCGCGTGGGGCGTCGCGGCGTGGGTGGGCTTCGCGGCCCTGCTCATGCCCCTCTGGCTCCGTGCGGTCGGGTCGCCCGCGTCGCCGCCGTTCCCCAACTTCGCGCCGCCGTCGCTCCTGTGGCACGCCGTCTACGGCGCCGTGTTGGGGGCGGTCTACGTGGCGACCGAGGAGGCGGTGTAGACCGGTCAGTGCCCGTCCCAGTCGTCGAGGGCGTCCTCGATAGCGGCGACGGTGCGTTCGAGGTCGTCGCGTGGGATGGTCAGCGGCGGCTGGAACCGGAGGACGTTGGAGTGGAAGCCGCCGACGCCGATGACGATGCCCGCCTCGCGGAGGTGGTGGCCGACGTGTTTCGCGAGTTTCGGGTCGGGCGCGGGGGCGACGTCCATCGGACCGGTCTCCGCAGGATCGATGAGTTCGACCCCTTGCATCAGTCCGAGGCCGCGGGTCTCGCCGACGACGTCGTAGGCTTCCAGATCCGCGAGGCGGTCGCTCAGCCACGCTCCCCGGTCGCGGGTGTCGTCGACGATGCCGTCCTGTAGCTCCTCGATGGTCGCGAGCGCCGCCGCGCAGGCGACGGGGTTGCCGCCGAACGTCGAGAGGTGATCGCCGGACTCGAAGGCGTCCGCGACCTCCGCGCGGGCGGTGAAAGCCCCCAGCGGCAGGCCGTTGGCGATCCCCTTTGCTTGGGGCATGATGTCGGGGACGACGTCGAAGTGGTCCGACGCCCACAGTTCGCCGGTGCGGCCGTAGCCCGACTGAACCTCGTCGACGATCAGCAAGGCGCCGTGGGCGTGGGCAATCTCCTGCACGCGGGAGAGCCATCCCTCCGGCGGGACGATGATGCCGCCCTCGCCCATCACCGGTTCGACGACGACCGCCGCGAGGTCGTCGGCGGTGTGAGTGTTGATGACGCGCTCGACGTCCTCGGCACAGGCACACGAACAGGGGCCGCCGTCACAGAGCTGACACCGGTAGGCGTAGGGGGGTGCGACGTGAGCGACGTCGTTGATCGTCGGCGCCATGTCGGACTTGTAGGCCTTGTTGCCGGTCAGCGCGAGACTCCCGAGGGTCCGGCCGTGGAACGACATCTCGAGGGCCAACACCTCCGTGTTTCCCGTATACTTGCGGGCGAGTTTGATCGCCCCCTCGACGGCTTCGGTCCCGGAGTTACAGAAGAAGGACTTCTGAAGGTTTCCCGGCGTCACCTCGGCGAGTTTCTCGGCGAGGTCCGCCGCCGGCTGGTGGGGATGGACGTACGTACAGCCGTGGACGAACTCGTCGAGTTGCTCCTTGGCGGCCTCGACGACCGCGTCGTTGCCGTGGCCGACGTTGGTCACGGAGATCCCCGAGAAGACGTCCAGATACTCGTTGCCGTCGAAGTCCTCGACGGTACAGTCGTCCGCCCGCCGGATCGGGACGTTCAGCTCCTTCCAGATCGGCATCAGGTACTCCTCGTACTGCGCTTCGACCGTCGCGTTGGTGGCCCTCGATGTGTAATCCTGTGACATTCGTTACCCGTGTCTGTGTGAACTCTTTCCTACTAAATTAAACTTTCTCGAATATTACGCCAATATTCGGATCGAAAGTGAACCGTGTACGAACCCGTTCGCGTTCAGGCCTCGGCGGTCGTCGCGCGGTAGTCCGCCGGAAGCGCCTCCTCGGGAACGACTCCGTCTTCCCACCCGCGGCGGTCGTAGTACTCGTCGAGCGCCCGGTCGAACTCGGGCAGTTCGTAGGGGAGTTGGTCGTCCTCGCGGTCGAACCCCCGCTGGTTGTTGAAGTGACGTTCGAGGGTGACCACGCGGCCCCCGACCGCGAGGAGGTCCGCGAAGTCGGCGTCGAACAGCCGTTCGTAGCGGTCGGGGTTCATATACTGCCGAGAGAACTTACAGACGACGCCGCTGTCGTTGAGCGCCATCAGGTTCTCGCGGTGGACGAGCGTGTCGGCCTTGCCGAGCGTCCCCGACGGCTCCAGAGCTTGGTCCTCGTCGACGAGCGGATACTCCACCGAGTAAAACGTCGCGTACATGTGGTCGGCGCCGCGGTTGGCGACGGCGTAGGAGAGCCCCTGACCGTTGAGGACGCGCCCTTCGTGGGCGGCGAAGTCCATCCCCTTGACCGACCAGTTCTCGACGCCCAAGTCGTCGTGGACCCGGTCGATGCCCTCCGCGAGCGTGTCTCCGACGCCCTCGCGGTACGCGATCTGTTTGACGGTGTCGTGGATCAACTCCGTATCGCCGAACGCGTCGTTGGCGGCTAGGTAGGCCGCGACCGTGTTGCCCGCGGAGATGGCGTCCAATCCGTACCGGTCACAGAGCTCGTTCGACTTCATCACGTCGACGATGTCGTCGACGCCGGAGTTCGACCCGAAGGCCATGGCCACCTCGAACTCCGGGCCCTCCGTCTCGACCCCACGTGCCTCGTCTTTCGTCGGGAGCTTGCAGGCGAACGCACAGGCCGAACAGGTTCCCTTCTTGTACTTTTTCGATTCGACGGCCGAACCGTCGATTCCGTCGACGCCCTCGAACTGCCGCTCGGAGAAGTAGTAGGAGGGCAGTCCCTCGACCTCGTTGGCCAACTCCATCACCGCGACGGTGCCCTGCCGTTTCATGATGTCGTCGGCCGTCGCCGCCTCGCGGTGCACCTCGGTTTGGGTCGCGTCGATGTCGATGTCTCGTTCCGCGTCGCCGCCGACGGTGATCGCCTTGACGTTTTTCGCTCCCATGACGGCCCCGAGACCGCCGCGGCCGAAGGCGCGTTCCTCGGAGGTCATGATGGACGCAAAGCGAACCTCGTGTTCGCCCGCCGGGCCGATGACCGCCGTCTGATCGGCGGTGATCCCGTGTTCGGTTTCGAGATAGTCGACCGTCTCCGGAACGGTCGCCCCCGCGAGGCCGGGGACGGGTTCGAACTCGACGCCGTCGTCACGGACGTGGATCGCCAACAGTTCGTCGCTCGCCCCCGCGATCTCGATGGCGCCGTAGCCCGTCGCGGTGAAGTTCCGCGACATGAACCCACCGGCGTTGCTCGACAGCAAACCGTCGGTCAGCGGCGAGACGCCAGTGCAGTTCATCCGGCCGGTGAAGCTCATCGTCGAGGCCTGCATCGGCCCGGTGGTAAACACGAGTCGGTTCTCCGGACCAAGTGGGTCGACATCGAAGGGGATGCGCTCGTGCGCCAGTCGCGTCCCGACGCCACGACCGCCGATGTACCGCTCTTGGACGGTGTCGATGTCGGCCGTCGTCGTCTCGCGGGCCCCGACATCGAGCGTCAGTAGCGGACCGGTGTCGTGTATCATGGTTGGAGACTGTTCTGTGTTATCAATAAATGTTGTTGTGTGTCCCCTCGAAGGCCGCCGATGCGGAGGCTGTTCAGATTGCGCTCGGATGTTAGAACGAAATACAATTACTCGTCGACGAGCGTGTCGACCAGCGCCTCGGTGCCGAAGTCGTTGATCGGGTACGGCTCGCGTTTGACCGTCGCGATGACGAACCGCGAACTCGTTCGCCGGATCGCATCGATGGCCTCGTACTCCTCGATCAGCGTCTCGACCATCTCCCGACTCGTGACGTGGGAGACGACGATGAAGTCGGTGTCGCCCATGGTGAAATACACCTGATTGACGCCTTCGATTTCGGAGAGTTTCTCGCCGACGATGGTGTGGTATCCCTCGTCGAACTCGGCGTACACCTCGCTGATGACCGTGATATCGAGGCCGAGCTCCGAGAGGTCCATGTCGCCGAGGTCGTTTTCTAGGACGCCCCGCTCGCGGAGCTGGTCGAGCCGGTAGTGGACCGTCGATTTCGGGATGCCCGTATGTTCTTGGATACGATCCGGGCTCGTGATACCCTCCGCCGCCACCGTCTTCAGAATACGAATGTCTTTCTCGTCCATTGTCGAAGAGGCGTCGTCACGTTCACCGCAGTCCGTCTGAAATCGACATCGACCCCTCCCGTGATCAAGGTTTCCAAATCTTGAACGTGGTTCATGCTTCGGCGGCTGAGTGAGACGACGTTTATTCGAAGATGAGTTCCCCGGAGGTGGCGGGGAAGCCGACAGTGACCGTCTCACCCTCGTCGAAGGCACGGGTCGTCTCGTTGATCTGTCGCTCGACGTGGAGTTCGAGGGGACCGACGTCGACGTGGTACTGCTGGATCGACCCCTTGTAGATGGCGTCCTCGACGGTGCCGGTCCACTCGTTGACCGTGTTCAGCGTCTCGGCGCCGTCGGCCAACTGGACCCGTTCGGGACGGACGGCGACCGCCGCGGACCGGCCGTCCGCGTCGTCGGCGGCCGCAACCGTGACGTCGAGGCCGTCGGTCCTGATGGTGCCGGTGTCCTCGCCGGCTTCGTAGGTTCCCTCGAAGAGGTTCGTCTCGCCGAGGAAGTTCGCCACGAACGTCGTCTGGGGGTGTTCGTACACCTCGCTGGCCTCGCCCACCTGCTCGATCTGCCCGTCGTTCATGACCGCGATCCGGTCGCTCATCGTCAGCGCCTCCTCCTGATCGTGGGTCACGTAGAGGAAGGTGATGCCGAGTTGCTCTTGGATCTTCTTCAGTTCGACCTCCATGTGTTGGCGGAGCTTCCGGTCGAGACTCGCCAGCGGTTCGTCGAGGAGGAGCACGTCGGGTTCACGGACGAGCGCCCGGGCCATGGCCACGCGCTGTTTCTGTCCGCCCGAGAGCTCCGTCGCCCGCCGGTCGTGGTAGTCCGGGAGTTCGACGAGTTCGAGGATGTCGTCGATCCGCTGGTTGCGCTCGTCGGCCGGGACGCCGTCCATCTCGAGCCCGAACGCGACGTTTTCCTTGACGGTCATGTGAGGGAACAGCGCCCACTCTTGGAACACCATGCTGGTGTCGCGCTCGTTCGCGGAGAGCGGGGTCGAGCGGTTCCCGCTGATGAACACGTCGCCGTCGGTCGGCGTCTCCAAGCCCGCGATCATGCGGAGCGTCGTCGACTTGCCACAGCCCGACGGTCCAAGCAGGGTCAGGAACTCCCCGGCCCTGATATCGAGGTCGATCCCCTCGACGGCGAGCACGTCGCCGTACTCCTTGCGCAGCCCTTCGAGCTGTATTCGGCCGGTCCCTTGGGCAGTACCGTCGGTCATCTCACTATCGTCCGATAGTTGTGGTGAACTCATGGATCGTTCGGTTCCGCGCTCAGATACCGGCCCGGGCTTTCGCCTCGGTCCAGAGGTCGGTCCACGTGTCGGTGATCGGTGAGAACTCGTAGGGCGTCGTGTTCTGGGAGATCTCCGCGGCCGCGTCGAACCCTTCGTCGTTGAACATGAGCGCCTGCTGCTGGCTATCGTCGAACATGTCGAAGGAGTCGGTGTTGACCGGCGGGCTCTTCGCGGAGGGCTTCCAAGAGACGTTGTACTGTCCCTCCGCGGAGATGATCTTCCGCTGGAACTCGACGGCGAGCTCCCGGTTGGACGGGTTCTTGACGATACAGAGACCCTCGGTCCACTGCATCCCGCCTTGCTCCGGAATGACGACGTTGACCCAGTCGTTGCCCTCGGCGCGAAGTTGGCTCATCGCGAAGTTACCGACGGGCGCCATCACGATGTCCTCCTGCAGGAACGCCTGCCGGATGGCGCTGGTCCCCGAGTAGACGGCGTTCATGTTCGAGAACATGTCGACGAGCTTCGACCGGATATCCTCGATCTGGGATTCGGTCTGCTCGAAGGCGGGGTAGCCGAGCGAGAGCGCAATCTTCGGGATGTTCCACGTCGGCCAGTCCATGATCCCGATCTTGCCCTCGTACTCCCCGTTCGGCCCGCCCGTCCAGAGGGTCTCGTACGACTGGTAATGCTCCTCGGGGACCTGATCCGTGTTCACCGTGAGCGTGTCCCAGCCCCATCGAGTCGGGAGGGCGTACATCTCCCCATCGTGTCGGAACGAACTGAACGGCTCTTGGAACCGCTCTAGGAAGTTCTCTCGCTCGGGGTAGTCGGCGGGGTCGAGCGGTTCGATGGTGCCCGCCTGTGCGTGGCGCTGTGCCCACGTGTTGTTCAGCGTCAGGAGGTCGAAGGTGTCGGTCCCACCGCTTTGGAGCGTGTTGAACCCCTCGGGGTCACTCGAGAGGAGTTTGATGTTGACCGTCGCGTCGTGTTCGCTCTCGAACTCGCTGACGATTTGGTCGGTGCCGTACCCCTCCCAAGTCAGGATATTCAGCGTGTTTCCGTCCCCGGAGGCGTTCCCGGTCGTCGTCCCCGTGGACCCGCCCTCGCCGCCGTCACCGCTGCTGTCACCGCCGTCGCCACCGTCGCTGCCGCCGACGTCTCGACGCCCGGCACAGCCTGCGAGCCCCGCGGCTCCGACGCTGCCCGCCGCAACCAAGAAGGCACGACGACCCGATCTGTTCGATGCATCACCCTCGCCCGTGTTCCGCCGCGAGTCCGTCATACACACACACTGCAAAATCTAACGACTTATACTTACTCCTTGTTTCGAACAAGATCTGATTATAGACCTGAATTATGAATGAAGTCCACGTATTGTTGGTTTCACCGTACCACGTGTCTACTTTCGGCGGCCGCCGCCGACGGAACCACGGCCGGCGGCCTCGAAGGGTGAATGGTCGGACGCCACCACAACATATATTGGACAGAGTATCACTAACCTGAGCCATGTCAGAACAAACGTCTCAAGAACCGGGGGGAGGTTGGTCTCTGTTCGAATCCTCTCCGGTCTCCAGGGACCTCCTTGTGACCGCAGGGCCGCTGGTGTTGCTGGAGTTGCTCTTCTTCATCGGCCCGGTGCTCATCATGTTCTACATCGCGACGATGCGCATGGAGGACTTGGTGTTGATCCCGAACTACGGCATCGGGAACTTCTTGGCGGTGTTCACGGAGTTCGTCAACCGGACCGCGTTCGTGAACACGACGACGCTCGCGGTGTTGACGACGGTGACGGCGGCTGTCATCGCGTATCCGCTCGCGTACTACATCGCCCGGTTCGGCGGTCGGTACAAGAACCAACTCGCGGTGCTGGTGATGATCCCCTTCTGGACGAACTTCATCGTCCGCGTCTACGGCTGGAAGATCATCCTCGGCTCCCAAGGGGTGCTCAACTCCGCGCTGATGGCGCTCGGGGTCGTAAACCAGCCCATCGAGTGGATCATCAACTCCAGTTTCTCCATCTGGCTCGGGCTGACGTATCTCTGGTTGCCATTTATGATCCTCCCGCTGTACTCCAGTCTCGAAAAGATCGACGGCGAGATCATCGAGGCCGCCTACGACTTGGGCGCCTCGCGGTACGCCGTGTTCCGCCGGATCGTCCTCCCGCTGTCGCTGTCGGGGCTCGTCGGCGGCTTCATCTTCGTGTTTATTTTCAGCATGGGGGCGTACATCGTCCCCGCGATGCTCGGCGGCGGCGAACTGTTCATGGGGACGCGGATCGCCTACGAGTTCGGCATCGGCGGTGACTGGCCGATGGGCGCCGCGCTCGGGAGTGTCCTCATGATCGTCGTCGTGGGAGTCCTGTGGTCGCTGCTCGGCTACGTCAACCTAGAGGAGATGTTCCAATGAGTACCCAATCGAAACACGAGCGGGGAACCACGTTCTCCGCCGCGTCGGTCGTCCGGTTCGTCGAACGAAACTGGATCCGCGCCTGGTCGGCGCTGGTCTTTCTGTTCCTCTATGCGCCCATCGTCGTCCTCATCGTCTTCTCCTTCGAACAGGGGAACTTCTCGACGGTCCCTTGGGACGGCTTCACGCTTCAGTGGTACCGTCAGCTCGTGGCCAACAGCCGACTGCTCGACGCCGCGGTGAACAGCCTCTACGTCGGGGCGGTCGTCACGACAGTCGCCACGGTGCTTGGCACCCTCGGTGCCGTCACCCTCGTGCGGTACGACTTCCGGCTCAAGAGCCTCTATCGGTTGCTCGTGGTCGCCCCGATGACGATTCCAGGTCTCATCCTCGGGGTGGCGCTACTCAACTGGTTCAACTACATCGGCATCTCGACGTCGCTGAAGACGGTCATGATCGGACAGTTGGTGTTCGTCACGCCCTTCGTCCTCATTACCGTCACCTCGCGGCTCCGTGGGTTCGATCCCGCGATGGAGGAGGCGGCACGCGACCTCGGAGCGAGTCGGTGGCAGACGTACCGCCGTGTCACCCTCCCCATCCTCATGCCCGGCATCGTCAGCGGTGCGCTGTTTGCCTTTACCCTCTCGTTCGACGACTTCCTCATCGCGTTTTTCACCAGCGGCGTGAAAAACACCCTCCCCATCTACATCTGGTCGAAGATCCAGCACGGCACGAGTCCGGTCATCAACGCCATCAGTACCCTCGTGCTCCTGTTTAGCATCTCGCTGGTGCTCGTCAGCTACTACTTCACCGACTGACGCCCACCCTACACAACGTACGACTATCGGATCGAGTAATGTACTGAGTTCTATAATATCTCCGAAGATAGTACACGATACAAAATTTTAAATTTCGAGCGGTCTAGCCGAACGTATGGATCTTTGGAGCGACTACGAGGCGCGGTATCGCGAGCGGACCGCCGAGAGCGAGAGGGCCTACGAGCGCCTCAAAGAGGACGTCCCGGCGGGCGTGGCGAGTACCTACCGCGCTTGGGACCCGTACCCCTTCGTCGTCGACCGGGCCGAGGGTGTCCACCTCCACGACGTCGACGGCAACGCCTACGTCGACTTCGATATGAACAACGGGGCTGGCATGGTCGGCCACGCCCACCCTGCGGTGACCGAAGCCGCGACCGATCAACTCTCGGATGGCACGCTGTACACTCACCCCCACGAACACCTCGGCGAGGCCGCGGCGGAGTTGAAAAAGCGGTGGTCGATGGTGGACAAGGTTCGGTTCACGAACAGCGGTACCGAGAGCACGATGCACGCCATCCGGGTCGCTCGCGCCTACTCCGGACGGGACAAACTCCTGAAGATCGAGGGCGCCTACCACGGCGTCCACGACTACGCCCTCATCAGCAAGTCCACCCCGGCGGGGCAGGTCGGTCACCCGAAGCGCCCGAACAAGGTCGTCGAGAGCGACGGGGTCCCCGACGAAATCGCGGAGACCGTCGAGGTCGCCCCGTTCAACGATCTCGACGCCGTCGAGGAGATCCTCCAAGAGCACGTCAACGAGATCGGCGCGTTGATCGTCGAACCGGTCGTGCTCGCCAAGGGCGTCACGCAACCGTACGACGGGTTCCTGCAGGGTCTCCGGGAACTCTGTGACGAGTACGGCGTCGTCTACATCTTCGACGAGGTCAAGACGGGCGTGAAGATTGCCCCCGGCGGCGCCGCGGAGTATTACGACGTCGACCCCGACCTCGTGACGATGGCCAAGGGCATCGGCGGCAACTTCCCCGTGGGTGCGTTCGGTGGCCGCGAGGAGGTCATGTCGGTCATCGAGGATCACACCGCCCACTACGGCACCTACAACGGGAACCCGCTGGTCGCCCGCGTCGTCAAGACGGTTCTCCAAGACGTCCTCACCGAGGACGCCTACCAACACGTCAACGACCTCGGGGAGCGACTCGTCGCGGGCTACGAGGACATCATGGCGGACGCCGGCATCACCGGCCACGTAGAGAACGTCAACTCCCAAGGGATCGTCTCCTTTACCGACCGCCGGATCGAGAACTATCGCGACTTCCTCGATCACGTCGACGTGGAGTTCCACGAGAACTTCTGGTTCGGAATGCTCAATCAGGGGGTCGTCCCCCACCCGCACGACGCGTCCCAACAGTGGACCATCTCGGTCCAACACGAGAAACACCACATCGACGAACATCTGGAGGCGTTCAAGGAGATCGCACCGCGGCTCGCCGAAGAACAGGACTAGAGCGTCTCGACGTACTGGGTCCGCTCCCAGTCGGTCACCGTCTCGCGGAAGGACTCCAGTTCCCGCCGCTTGCTCGCCGTGTAGGCCCGGACGAGTTCCTCGCCGAGCAGATCCGTGAGCGTCGCATCCGTCTCTAGGGCACGCAGGGCCGCCCCGGGTGACTGCGGCAGTCGCGGCGCCTCGTCGATGGGGTCGCCCGCGATGGGATCACCCGGATCGAGTTCGCGACGCAGGCCGTCGTAGCCGGCCGCGAGTGTCGCCGCGGCGACGAGATACGGGTTCGCGCCGGCGCTCGGCATCCGGTTCTCGATCCGCGGGGTGCCTTGGGGCACCCGCACCCCGGTCATGCGGTTGTCCGCTCCCCAAGACGCCGTGTACGGGGCGAACCCGTCAGGGTCGAACCGCTTGAACGCGTTGAGCGTCGGCGTCCCGACGGCCGTGAGGGCGTCGGCGTGTTCGAGGATGCCGCCGACGAACTGTCGGCCGAACGTCGAGAGGGCGCCGTCGTCGGAGGCGAAGGCGTTCTCGTCGCCGTCGAACGCGGAGACGTGAAGGTGGTAGCCGCTCCCTTCGCGGTCGCCGAACGGTTTCGCCATGAACGTCGCCCGCTGGTCGACGAGGCGGGCGGTCTGTTTCACCAATCGCTTGAAGTCGAAGGTGGTATCGGCTTGGGCGAGGGGGCGACCGTAGTCGAAGAGCACCTCCAGTTGCCCGGGACCGTGTTCGTGCTGAAGCGAGGTCAGATCGACGCCGTAGTCGTCGGCGTAGTCGGTCAGTCGGTCGTAGAAGGGGGCGACCGACTCGGTGGCCCAAGTGAGACACTCGTGTTTGTGGTCGGTCGCGGGTTCGTAGCCGCCCTCAACCGGATCCAGTAGGTAAAACTCCAGTTCGCTCCCGAGATACCACCGATAGTCGAAGGCGTCCTCGAGTCGCGAGACGACGGTGTCGAGGACCGTCCGCGGCGCCGCCGCAACGGGGTCGCCGTCGTAGTGGAGGTCACAGATGACGCGGGCGGCGTCGTCTCGCCACGGGAGGAGTCGGAACGTCGAGGGGTCGGGGTGGACGGTGCCGTCGCCGTAGTCGATCTCGCTCCCGAAGCCGCTGTCCGTCGGCACCTCGCTCCGGGGGGTCTGGACCAACAGCAGCATGTTCATCGGGAAGCCGTCCCGCCAGTTATCGACGAAGTAGTCCGCCCGGATCTGTTTCGAGCGGGAGATACCGTTGATGTCCCCGAACTCGACGAACACGTGGTCGACGTCCGCCGACTCGATGCGCCGCTCCATCTCCGTCCCGTCGTCACCGGTCATGGGTCCCTCGATGAGCCTGCATCGTTGTCCGTGTGCGACGCGGGATATTTGAATGTTCCTCACGGCGTGGAGGAGGTCCAACGTACCGCGCTCGATTCGAACACGAGCCGATCACAGAACGCTTTATTATACCGGGGATCCTGAATCCCACGATGACGATACTCGTCCTCGACGACGAGGTACAGCCGGATTACCGGTATCTCGGGCCGGAGATCGACCGTCTCACCCCGGACGGCGAGTATCACGTGTACGCCGAGGACCCGATGACCCCCGATCTGGACGCCTACGACGGGGTCATCATCAGCGGGAGCACCGCCAGCGTCTACGAGGAAGGGCACCCGTTCATCGACCGACAGCACGACCTAGTGACGTCGTGTCTCGACGCCGGGGTGCCGCTGTTGGGGATCTGTTTCGGCCACCAACTCGTCAACGACGCTCTCGGCGGGCGGGTGATCGAAGACCACCGCCGGGCGACGTTCGTCGAGATGGACGTGACGACGCCGAACGATCCGGTTCTCGACGGCGTCGGGCGCGTCGTGCCCGTCCTACACGCCGACGTCGTCGTCGAACCCGGCCGGGGAATGGAACCCATCGCGACGACCGACTACAACGACTACTTCTGTACCCGCCACGAGTCGGCACCGATCTGGACGGTCCAGTATCATCCGGAGTTCACCGAACGCGTCGAGGACAACCCGAGCGACTGGTCGCGGGGTGAGTACGACTTCGCGGACGCGAACGCGACGGCGACGATCACCAACTTCGCCGCGGTCTGTGCGCGGCGCGCGGCGGCCGACTAACCCTCGGCGAACTGCCGTTCGAGGAGTGTCACGAGGAGGAAGGCGCCGAGGATGCCGGTCACGTCGGTCGGATCGTGGGTCGGTGAGACCTCCATCAAGTCGGCGGCGCCGACGGCGTCGTGAGTGCCGAGGACCTCCATCGTCCGGAGCGCTTGGTGGGCGCTGAGGCCGTCGGGTTCCGGCGTCCCGGTACCCGGGGCGACGCCAGGGTCGACGGCGTCGATGTCGAAGGTGACGTAGACCGCGTCGGCGTCCGCGGCGGCGGCCTCGACGGCGTCCGTAATCACGTCCGCGATCCCGCGTTCGTGGACGTCGCGCATCGTATAACAGTCGATCCCCGACTCGGCGACGAACTCGGCGAAGTCCGGGCCCTCGTAGCCGCGGATGCCCACTTGGCTGACGTGGTCGTAGTCGCACCAAGGGCTCTCGGCGACGAGTCGTGTGCTCGATCCGTGGTAGTGACGACCGAAGACGGGGCTCTCGGTGACGGTGTCGCTGTGGGCGTCGATCTGAACGAGGCCGACGGTGTCGTGGCCGGCGCCCTCGGCGAAGCCGCGGACGGCGGGGTAGGTGCAGTAGTGATCGCCGCCGAGCAGCACCGGGAACGCCCGCTCGGCTACCGTCGCGACGTGAGCCTCGATGCTCGCCGCCGTCCGCTCGCGGTCCATGGGAAAGACGGGGACGTCGCCGCAGTCGGCGACCGAGAGATCGGAGAAGTCCACTTGGGCCCCGGTGTTGACGTTCGTGAGCCCCCCCTTGTAGTTCGAGAGGTAGGCCCACCAGCCGCTCGCCCGCCGGAGGGCCTCGGGCCCGTACCGGGCGCCGGGGCGGTTGCTCAGGGCGCCGTCGTAGGGGGCGCCGAGGACGCCCACGTCTGCGGCGAGGTCGTCGACATCTTGCGGATCGCCCTTGAGAAACGTGTTGTGTCCGGCGTAGGCCATCTCGACGCCCGCCCCCTCGGTGCCGGCACGGAACTCGGTGGCCGGCGTCCGGCGGGGGTCGGTCATCGGGCCCTCCGTCGACGAGGCGGTCGGCCCGCGTTTCGCGGCCACACACGTCGGCGACTCGGTGGGGACTGGCGCATGGCGCACGATATTCCACCGATGCCGTAAAAGTTGCCGACCCGCGTGGAGGCAGTCGACGAGACGCCAGACGGCTTAGAGTCCGAGCAGCGTCTGGATGGAGCCGCGGGCCTCCCAGACACCGGAGACGATCATGACGACGCCGGCGAAGATGGCGAGGGCGACGGCCCAGCGCCGCGTCGGCGAGAGCGAGTCGATGTCGATGTCGAAGGACATGTACATCACCGAGAGGTACATGAGGCCGATGACCGGGGCGAACAGCGCGCCGGAGAGGGCAAAGAGAATGAGCGGCGCCTCGAACAGCAGGTTGAGCGAGAGCGGGATGGCCGCAAACAGCAGGACCGTCCCGCGGAAGACGGTGTCACGGGTGATATCGAAGTTGTCGAAGAGGCCGTGGAGCGCGAAGGCGTCCTCCCAGAGCCGCGACATGCCGTAGAGCGGACCGATGAGCGTCGAGAACAGGGCGGCGACGGTCGTCAGCAAGAAGAGAGTCGCCGACCACTGCCCGAACTGCGTCGTGAAGATGGCCGCCATCTCGGGGATGACGGTGAAGCCGCTCGGCTGGATACCTTGGGTGTGCAGCGTCGCGGCGGCGGCCGTCCACATGAAAAAGGAGAAGACCGCGAGGATGGCCGAGGAGAGGAGGTTCTGCCAGAGGACGATGTCGCCCCAGCCCTTGAGGCGGTCGATCTCCTCGTCGGAGAGGTCGTACTTGTCGATGTCGTGACCGTCGTCGATGGGTTCGAACATCCCCATGACCTTGTCCTTCGCGAACCAGACGTAGGAGACGGTCGGGCCGAAGCCGGCACCGATCCAGCCGAACATCGTGAGGACGAAAGCCATGCCGCCGACGCCGAGGCCGGAGACCTGCCCGGGGATCGAGGGAACGAGGCCGCCCGCGAGGCCGCCCATCCACTGGTCGGCGGTGCTGAGCGAGACGAACGCGATCAGCACGAGGAAGATCCACAGAAGCGAGGTGGCAATCTTCTCGATCAGATCGTAGGACCGCGTCATGACGATGCCGAGGCCGGCCAGCACCGTCAGCACCATCCACAGGTTCGTCGAGATAGCCGGGTACAGTTCGAAGAACGCACCCGCCGTCTCGCCGAGGTGACCCGAGAGCCCGATGGCGTAGATCAGGCCGCCTAGGAACACGTAGTAGAAGATCCACTTCAGCGCCCAACTCTTCTCGTAGAGGGCGTCGAGGAACGTATCGCCCGTCATGACGCCGTAGCGGACGAGGTAGTACTGGCCGAAGATCTTCGTGAACGTGATGAGGGGGATGAGCCAGATGCCCTCCATGCCGAGGTAGGCACCGCCCAGCGGGACGCTCAGCACCTCGCCGCCGCCGATCTGTGACGCGGTGAACACCCACGCCGGTCCCATGTAGCTCAGAAACTCCTTCAACGTAGATGGCGGTTCGGAGATGCGCGACTCCGTCGCCGCGTCCACGGATCCGGTACTCACCGCCACACACCCCCCGTCGGGGCGTCCGCGTCGGGACGAGGGCGGGGCCGCTGACGGTCGATGCCTCGGGGCGCGTCGACGCATGTCGACGCGAAGATAACTCGATGGACTCTCTGACCCATGTTCGATCCGATGAAAGATAGTGAGGGTACTATAAACGCGGAATGGCGCACTTTTTGCATGATTTATCATGAAGACCATATTCCTTAAGGTCATATAACCATCCAGCGCGGCCGACAGAATCGCCCGACAACGTGCCGATGGCCGTGGTCGAACGGGAGCCGCCACGAACCGGTGGCGGAGTGGGGCGTAGTAACGAATGACGCGGTCGAAAGTGATTTAATTATTGTGAGGAATTACTGTTGGTATGGTGATACTGGCAGCGATAGACAGAGACCCCGGATGTAAGGGCGTCGTGGAGACGGCACACGACCTAGCGACGAGCATGGACATGGAGCTAGTGATCCTCCACGTGGTCCCCGAGGACGGTGACGAGGAGGGGGCTCGGGAGGAGGTGAGCGACATCGTCCGCTCTGTTATCGGCGACCTAGAGGGGGTCGACCTCCGGATCATGCCCGAGCAAACGCGCCGTGACCTACCCACCGGACGGACGGCGAACCACATCCTGCAGGTGGCCGAGGACATCGACCCGGATTACATCGTCATCGGATCGCGAAAGCGTACGGGGTTGGGGAAGATCCTGCTCGGAAGCGTCTCGAAGCTGATTCTCTCGAACGCGGAGGTGCCGGTCGTGACCGTCGAGCAGAAGCGGCGGGCCGAGGCCTGATCAGCGTCGCAGAGACAGGTAGATACCCGTGCCGGTGAGAGCGGCGGCGACGCCGGCGGCGAGAAGCAGGACGCGGTAGCCACGAAGCGGCGAGTCGAAGACGACCCCCGCGGTGGCGGTGAAGCCGACGGGGCCGAGCGTCTGTCCGAGTCGTAACACGCTGGTCCGCATCCCCATGACGCCGGCGCGGAGGTCGTCGTCGACGAGCGTGACGACGGCGGTGTCGACGGAGGGCATGACGACGCCGAAGCCGACGCCAAAGACGAGCAGTGACGCCCCGACGGCCAGCGGCGAGGGGGAGAGGCGGACGGCGAGCAGACCCACGCCGTAGGCGACGAAGCCGAGCGCGACGAGTTCCGGCGGCGACCGCCACTCGGCGAGTCGGCCGTACTGCGAGGAGACGGCGGCGCTCGCGGCCGCGACGGCCGCCAGCGTGGCACCGATGCGACCGGCCCCGAGGCCGAACGCGTCGCTCAAGAGTAGCGGCAAGACGGTGAGGACGGCGCCGTAGAAGATGAAGAAGGCGGCAAAGAGCGCGGCGAAGATGGCGAGCGCCCGCGGGAGGACCGCGACGGTTCGCAGGCGGGTGAGGTAGGTGCGCACGTCGGTCGCAGGTGTCCTCGTCGGCTCGGTCAGCGCCACGAGGGCGAGGAGGCCGACGAGCGCACCGACGCCGAAAAACAGAAACGGTGCGTTCCAGCGGATCCCCGCGAGCACGCCCCCGAGAAGCGGGTAGAACGCGGCGCCGGTGCCGACGGTACTCCCGTTTAGACCCATGACGGCGTCACGACGGCGGCCGTCGTAGACGTCCCCGATCAGCGTCACGGCGAGCGTGACGAGCGCACTCGCGCCCACCCCTTGGAGCAGACGGAGGGCCACCACCTCGGCGAAGGTGCGGGCGAAGGCGACGCCCGTCCCCGCGACGGCAAACAGAAAGAGGAGGGGGACGACCACCCGGCGGCGGCCGAACCGGTCGGCGACGAGACCGACGAAGGGTGTGACGACGACGCCGGGCAGGGTGTACGCGGTGATGACCAAGCCGATCCGGGCGTCCGAGACGCCGAACACCGAACGCAGGTCCGGGAGGGCCGGGCTGACGAGGGAGACGCCCATCACCCCCATCAGCGAACACGCGAGGACGACGTAGAGCGTACTCGACCGCCACGGAACCAGCGCCAGCCCGCGGTCTTCGTCGAGATCCAGCACGTGGACTCTGTGGACCCTCCGGCTTGTTATCGTTCCGTTCCCGGCAGGTGACGGGCCCGGGATTCGACCGTTCGGGGAGGCCGAACGTTCATGCGCGACGGTGTCGTATGCCTCCGATACAGCGGCCGATCCACCAATGACGAAACTCCGCGCCGACGAACTACGGTACGAAGTCGACGGCGACACCATCCTCGACGGCGTCTCCCTCGCCGTCGACGCCGGGGAGACGGTGGCCGTCGTCGGCCCCTCGGGCGCCGGAAAGTCCTCGTTGCTCCGCCTGCTCGACCGCCTCGACGAGCCGACTGGCGGGACGGTGTACCTCGATGGCACCGACTACCGGAGCCTCGACCCGGAGACGCTCCGAAAGCGGGTGGGACTGGTGCCCCAACAGCCGGCACTCCGGGACGGCACCGTCCGCGAGAACGTGACCATCGGGCCGCGGCTCCGCGGCGAGTCCGTCGCCACAGAGCGGGTCGCCGAGTTGCTAGCCGACGTGGGGCTGGCCGGCTACGCGGACCGTGACGTGAGCGATCTGTCGGGCGGCGAGGCCCAGCGAGTCGCCATCGCGCGGACCGTCGCCAACGACCCCGACGTGCTCCTACTCGACGAGCCGACCGCGAGCCTCGACAGCGAGGCCGAAGCCGCCATCGAGCGGCTGCTGACCGACCTCCTCGCCACGGGAGAGCGGACGGCGATTCTCGTGACCCACGACGAGCGACAGGCGGCGCGGCTGGCCGACCGGGTGGCCCGCGTCGCCGACGGGCGGATCGTCGACGTGGGCGCCCCACGGGAGGTAATTGCGTGATCGCCGTCCCCGACCGGGTGACCGATCCAGTGGTCGTGCGCGGCCTCGTCCAAGTCGCCGCCGCGACGGCGCTCGCGGCCGTCGTCGTCGCCGTCTCCTCGCTCCGAAACCTAGACTTAGAGCGGGAACTCGGCGGCTCGTTCGTCCGGGGGTTCGTCCAAGTGCTCGCGATGGGCGTCCTCATCGGCGCGCTCTTTGCGGTTCCACTCTCGTACTCCGCGCTCCTACTCGCGGCGATGGTCTGTTATGCCGCTTGGGAGTCGCGCAAGCGTGGCGACGGCGTTCCCAACGCCTTCCGCATCTCCGTGGTCTCGCTCGCGCTCGGCTCCTCGGTCGTCATCGTGACGATGGTCGCGGCGGGCGCCATCGAGCAGACGGTGCGCAATCTCGTCCCCGTCGGGGGCATGATCATCGCCAACGCGATGAAGACCAACTCGCTGACGCTGGATCGGTTCCAAGGCGAGGTGGCGTCGAACCGCGCCGAGATCGAGGCCGTCCTCGCACTCGGCGTGCCCCCGGAACGGGCCATCTCCGAGTTCGTCACGGAGTCGGTGCGGGCCTCCCTCATCCCCGTCGTCGACGCGATGCGGACGCTCGGCCTAGTGTACATCCCGGGCATGATGTCTGGGATGATCCTCGGCGGCGCCAACCCCATCTACGCCGCCGAGTACCAGTTCGTCATCATGGGGATGATCTTCGCCGCGGGCGGGCTGACCAGCATGACGACGAGCCTCCTCCTCGCCCGCTCGGCGTTCACCGACGCCGCCCAACTCCGGGCGTTCGAACCCACCGAGACGACGCTGCTCGGAACGCTTCGGGCGGCCGTGAAGCGATGACTGTTGCCACGGTCGGGTCAGTCAAACACTTATGCGTCCACCCCCCCAGAGAGGGGTAGAAGCTTCGATGAGTGCCACGACGAACCCGGTTCGGGTGTTACACGTCGACGACGACCCCGACTTCCTATCGCTAGCGTCGACGTTTCTCGAACGGGAGTCGGAGCGACTAGACGTGGAGACGGCGATGGGGGCCGCCCAAGGGTTAGAGCGGCTGGCCGCCACCGAAATCGACTGTGTCGTCTCCGATTACGACATGCCCGGCCGGGACGGCGTCGAATTCCTCGAAACCGTCCGCGAGCGCCACGGCGACCTCCCGTTCATCCTGTTTACCGGCAAGGGGAGCGAGGAGGTGGCGAGCGAGGCCATCTCCGCGGGCGTCACCGACTACGTCCGGAAGCGGCCGGGTGCCGACGGCTACACCATTCTGGCAAACCGGATCGAGAACGCAGTCGAAGCCGCGCGGGCGCGAGAGCGGGCGGCCAGACAGGAGCGCATCAACACGCTGATCAGGGAGGTCAACCGACGGCTCGTGGCGGCCGAGACGACCACAGCGGTCGAACGCGCGGTCTGTGGATCGCTGACCGACGCCGATCCCTACCACTTCGCGTGGATCGGCAAGCCGGACGGGTCGACGGTGACGGCACGAACCTCGGCGGGCGACGCCGCGGCCTACCTCGACGAGGTGACCATCCGGAGTGACGAGCGGTCGCGAGGAACGGGGCCGGTAGGGGAGGCCCTCCGCACGGGTGAACTCCAAGTCGTCCAGCATCTGACCTCGGACCCCGACGTCGAACCTTGGCACGACGCCGCCGAGCGCTACGGCTTCGAGTCGATGGCGGTCGTCCCGCTCAGGTACGGCGACGGGGACCGAGGGATACTGGCCATCTACGCCGACCGGCCGGACGCCTTCGGCGAGGTAGAGCGGACGGTCCTCGCGGAGCTCGGCGAGACGACGAGCAGCGCCCTCGGCGCGGCCGACACCAAACGGCGACTGGAGAGCCGCGAGGCGGCCGACCGCCGGCGCAAGGAACACTACTACCGAACGCTCGCGGAGGCGCTCCCCAACGGCGCGGTCGCACTGTTCGATACCGACCTTCGGTATACGGTCGTCGGTGGCTCGGTGTTCGAGGATCTAGATATTTCGCCGGCGGCGCTGGAAGGGGAGGCGCTCGCCGAGGCCCACTCCGCGGCGTTCAGACGGCGGTTTCTGGACCACTACCGGGCGGCACTCGACGGCGAGGAGACGAGTTTTAGCTTCGAGTACGGAGAACGGCAGTTCGAGGCCCACGTCGCCCCCGTCCGGGACGAGGAGGGGACCGTCGTCGGTGGGCTAGCGATGACACAGCGGGTGCTCGCGCGGTCCGAGCAGTCGGCAGAGTGAGTCGGCTGGCTCAGGCCGCCTCGACCGCGTCGAGGACGGCGTCGTAGTCGGGTTCGTTCGTCGGATCGTCGGCCACCCAGCTGAAGGTGACGGCGCCGTCGTCGTCGAGGACGAACACGGCGCGGTTGGCGATGCCGTGGAGGCCGAGATCAGGGATCGACATCTCCAAGTCGTACGCCCGGATGGCGTCGCCAGCCATGTCGCTCACGAGGTCGAACTCCAAGCCGTGCTCCTCGCGGAACGCTCCTTGGGAGAACGGCGAGTCGGCGCTCACGCCGAGGACGGTGGCGCCGGCGTCGTGGAAGTCGCCGAGGCGCTCTTGGAAGCCGAGCAGTTCGTTACGACAGGGCGGCGTGAAGGCCCCAGGGAAGAAGGCGAGAACGACGGGCCCGTCGCCGAGATGGTCCGCGAGGTCGAACGGTTCGTGATCGGCCGTACCGAGCGTCGCCGTGAACGTGGGCGCAGTGTCGCCAAGAGAAACCATACGGCGTGATACGGCCGCCGCCGGTATAAATCCAACCACGAACGGGGGCGGGGAGAACGATCCCGATCCGTATACTACTAACAGGGTGCCGCCATAGCGAAGGATATGGCCGAGTTCGGCGCGCTCTCGCTCGTTCCCCCGCTGTTTGCCATCGGGCTAGCGATCATCACACGAAAGGCGGTGCTGTCGCTTTTCCTCGGTGTGTGGTCCGGCGGTGTCATCTACACCGGTGGCGTAGGATTGGGACAGACCTTCGACTGGATCGCCGCCGCGGTGGGCGAGAGTACCTTCCACGCTCAGATTCTCATCTTTACGCTCCTGCTTGGCTCGGCGGTGGCGATGATCTGGCAACTCGGCGGCTCACACGCGGTGCGTGACTGGGCCATCGCCCGTCTCGATACCCGACGGAAGGTCGGGGTCGTGACTTGGCTGCTCGGGATACTCCTCTTTTTCGACGACTACGCCAACACGGCGGTCGTCGGGAGCACGATGCGTGACGTCTCCGACCACCTGCACATCTCGCGGGAGAAACTCTCCTATCTCGTCGACTCGACGGCGGCCCCGGTAGCGACGCTGGGCATCTCCTCGTGGGTCGCCTTCCAGCTGTCGATGATCGAGTCGGGCTACGAGGCAACCGGTCTCGCGGCGAGCGAGGTGCCCGACGCCTTCGCCGTCTTCCTGCGGTCGATCCCCTACAACACCTACGCCATCCTCGCGGTGGCGATGGTCGGCATCGTCGTCCTGAGCGGGCGGGACTACGGCGAGATGCTCACCGCCGAGCGCCGCGCGACGACGACCGGAGCAGTCACCCGCGAGGACGCCCGACCGATGCAGGACGTCGCGGCCGAACTCGGCGAGCCGAACGTCGAGAACCCGAGGCTGCTTGCCTTCTTTCTCCCCATCGGCGTGCTGATCGCCGTCACGCTGGGAACGGCGCTGTACACCGGGTACGGCCCCGACGCATCGCTCTACGACACCATCGTCGACGCGGACTACGCGGTGGCGCTCATCTTCGGCTCCTTCGGGATGGTCGCTTCGACGTACGCCATCGGGATCACGACCGGTCGGCTCTCGCTCGGCGAGAGCGTCGACACCACCATCGACGGGTTCGGCCTCATGCTCACCGCGGTGACCATCCTCGTGCTCGCGTGGTCCATCGGCAACGTCGTCGAGGCACTCGGTACCGGGGAGTACGTCGGTCGGATCGCAGGACAGGTGCTCGATCCCGCGCTCCTGCCCGTCGTCGTACTCTTCACCGGCGCGTTCATCGCCTTCTCGACCGGGAGTTCGTGGGGGACGATGGGCATCGTGACGCCCATCGCCGTCCCCGTCGCTTGGGACCTGACCGGCGGCCACGCCATGGTGGCGGCGGTCGTCGGCAGCGTCTTCTCCGGTGCCATCTTTGGCGATCACGCCTCGCCCATCTCCGATACGACCGTGCTCTCGGCGACCTTCACCGGGGCCGATCTGGTGGATCACGTCCGCACACAACTGTACTACGCCGTCACCGTCGTCGTCGTCGCGGCGGCTCTGTTGCTCGTCTGGGGCGTCACCCGCGTGAACCCGTGGCTCCTGCTTCCGGTCGGCGTCGTCACGCTGGCTGGCTTGGTGTACGGCCTGTCGTCGCTCGACGCCCGCCGCCGAGGGGTCAAGCCGACGGGGACCGGCGAGGGCAGGGCGGGCCGTACCCCGAGCGAGAGGGACGACTGACACACTCCGGCGAGACAGGAGGTCACGGTCCACTAACCGTCGGAATCACTTTGGTGACCGCCCCCCAGTATCAAGACGAGATGGGGACACCGATCCGGGTGTTGCACGTCGACGACGACTCAGCGTTCGCCGAGATGACGGCCGAGTTTCTGGAGCGGGAAGACGAGCGATTCGACGTCCAGACGGCAGGGGGCGCCGCCGAGGGACTGGAACGAGTCCGTGCGGGTGGGATCGACTGTATCGTCTCCGACTACGATATGTCCCGGCAGAACGGCATCGAGTTTCTCGAAGCCGTCCGAGAGAACCACCCCGACGTCCCGTTCGTGCTCTTCACCGGGAAGGGAAGCGAGGAGGTGGCAAGCGAGGCCATCTCCGCGGGCGTCACCGACTACCTCGAAAAAGGTGGAGGGCCGAGTCAGTACACCGTCCTCGCAAATAGGGTGGGGAACGCGGTGGAGCAGTACCGCTCGCGTCGGGAACTCGAAGCCAGCCGCGAGCGACTCTCGCTGTTCTTCGAGCAGTCACCGCTCGGGGTGATCGAGTGGAACGCCGAGTTCAAAATCGCCCGCGTCAACGAGGCGGCCGTGGAGATTCTCGGCTACGACGCCGAGGAGTTGCTCGGGAAGTCGTGGCGGTGGATCATCCCCGACACCGAGGTCGAACGGGTCGGCGACGTCGTCGACGCCCTGTTGGCGAATCGGGGCGGCTACCGGAGCGTCAACGAGAACGTCCGTGCGGACGGCGAACGGATCGTCTGTGAGTGGCACAACCGGATCGTGACCGACGACGACGGGAACATGCTCGCCGCCTTCTCACAGTTCCAAGACGTCACCGAGCGCGAGAAGCGCGAGGAACGGCTCCGGCGGAGTACGGCTCGGCTGGAGGCCCTCTTCGAGAAATCGCCGGATATGATCAACATCCACGACACCGAGGGCAACATCGTCGATCCGAACCCCCGGCTGTGCGAGAAGACCGGATACGACGCCGACGAACTCACGGAGATGACGGTGTGGGACCTAGATCTGACGGTCGATCCGGAGGAGGCGCGAACGGTCTGGAAGCGGATGGCTGCCGGGGATCGGCGGCGGTTCGAAGGGGTATATCGCCACCGCGACGGCTCGACGTTCCCGGTCGAGGTGCACCTCAGGCGGCTCGACTTGGAGGGACAAGGGCGGTTCGTCGCCATCAGCCGCGACATCTCCGTACGAAAGAAGCGGGAACGCGACCTGAAAGAGACCAAAGAGCGACTGGATACGGTGGCCTCGAACGTACCGGTGGTGCTGTTCGCGCTCGACGCCGAGGGCGTCTTCACCCTGTCGGAGGGGCGCGAACTGTCGACGCTCGGCCTCGAACCCGGCGAGGTGGTCGGCGAGTCGGCGCTCGACCGCTACGCAGCGCAGCCGGACGTGATCGACGCCATCGAGCGATCCCTCGACGGCGAGGCGGTCACCATGGTGCAGGAGATCGATGGCCGGTTCTTCGAGACGGAGTACCAGCCGATCTTCGACGACGACGGCACCGTCTCCGAGGTGATCGGAATCGCCACGGACGTCACCGAGCGCCGGCGCCGGGAGGCGGAACTCGAACGGAAAAACGACCAGCTAGAGGAGTTCGTCGGCGTCGTCTCCCACGACCTCCAGAATCCACTGAACGTTGCCGAAGGGCGACTCGAACTCGCACGTGAGGCGTACGACAGCGACCACCTCGACGAGGCGGCGCAGGCACTCGACCGAATGGAGGAGTTGATCACGGACCTCCTCAGGCTAGCACGGGAGGGAGAACGGGTGAACGAGATCGAATCGGTCGCGCTGGCGGACCTCGTCGAGGACTGCTGGCACAACGTCGAAGCACCGGCCGCGGAGCTCGCTGTCGAGACGCGGCTGACGCTGCGGGGCGATCCGGGGCGGCTCCGGCACCTGCTGACGAACCTCCTCCAGAACGCGGTCGAACACGGGTCGACGGACGGGGCCGTGACGGTGACGGTCGGCACGCTGGCCGACGGCACGGGGTTCTACGTCGCCGACGACGGCCCCGGCATCCCCGACGACGAACGCGAGCGAATCTTCGAGAGCGGCTACTCGACGGACACAGACGGAACGGGGTTCGGCCTCGCCATCGCCAAGGAGGTCACCGAGGCCCACGGGTGGTCACTCGGTGTGACCGAGGGGGTGGCCGGCGGCGCGCGCTTCGAGATCCGTGGCGTCGATGTCGTCGAGTGACGGGCACCGGCATCGGCGGCCACGACAGGTCGTCGAGCGGGACGATCCCCTCGCGAATCGCCGCGGCGTCGGACGCGAGAACGTGAGTCGGTAACCGCCAATCTGTCCCGGTTACGACGGGGACGGTGGCGTCGTGGCCGCGATCAGTCGAGGTCGAAGCGGTCGAGTCGCATCACTTTGCTCCAGCTTTCGACGAAGTCCTCGACGAACTGCTCCTCCTCGGCCTCGGAGCCGTAGACGTCCGCGATGGCGCGAAGCCGGGCGTTGGAGCCGAAGACGAGGTCGAAGCGGGTCGCCTCCCAGCGGACGTCGCCGGTGTCCCGGTCGACGCCTTCGAACACGGTGTCGTCCTCGGCGGACGACCGCCACTCCGTGTCCATGTCGAGCAGGTTCGTGAAGAAGTCGTTAGTCAGCGTCCCCGGGCGGTCGGTGAGGACGCCGAGGTCGGAGTCTTGGTAGGTCGCACCCAGTGTGCGCAGGCCGCCGACCAGCGCCGTCATCTCGGAGGCCGTCAGATCCAGTAGCTCCGCCTTGTCGACCAGCAGTTCCTCGGCCGGCCGGTCGATGTCGTCACGGAGGTAGTTGCGGAACCCGTCGGCCGTGGGCTTGAGCGCCTCGAACGAGTCGGCGTCGGTCTGCTCCGCCGAGGCGTCCGTACGTCCCGGCTCGAACGGGACCTCGACGTCGTAGCCGGCCTCGGCTGCCGCCTCCTCGATGGCCGCGTTGCCACCGAGAACGATCAGGTCGGCGAGCGAGATACGCGTGTCGTCCGACCGGGAGTCGTTAAACTCACCCTGAATCTCTTCGAGGGTGTCGAGTACCGTTTCCAGTTGCTGAGGCTCGTTCACCTCCCAGCTCCGCTGCGGTTCGAGACGGATCCGAGCACCGTTCGCGCCGCCGCGCTTGTCGCTATCTCGGTACGTCGACGCGGACGCCCACGCAGTTTTGACCAGTTGGGCGGTGGAGAGCTCCGATTCGAGGATCGTCTCCTTGAGTTCGGCGACCGCCTCGTCGTCGACGAGGTCGTAGTCGGCGTCGGGGACGGGGTCCTGCCAGACCATCGTCTCCTCGGGAACCTCGGGGCCTAGGAACCGCTCGGGCGGGCCCATGTCACGGTGAGTCAGCTTGTACCAAGCCTTCGCGAAGCTGATCCCGAACTCCATCGGGTTCTCTTGGAACGTCTCCATGATCTCGCGGTACTCGGGATCGCGCTTCAGCGCGATGTCCGTCGTGAGCATCATGGGCGTGGCCTCCTCGTCGGGGTTCTGTGCGTCGGGCGCCGCCTCGACTGCTTCCCCGTCTTTCGGTTTCCACTGCCAAGCGCCGCCAGGCCCCTTCTCGGGTTCCCACTCGTAATCGAGCAGGTTGTTGACGTACCCCATGTCCCACTCGGTCGGCGCGGACGTCCAAGGACCCTCGATACCGCTGGTGGTCATGCCACCGCGTTTGACGTCGTCGTCGGTCTGCCAGCCGAGGCCCATGTTCTCTATCGGGGCCGCCTCCGGCTCGGGACCGTGTGCCTCGTCCGGGTTCTCGGCGCCGTGGACCTTTCCGAACGTGTGTCCACCGGCGATGAGGGCGGCCGTCTGCTTGTCGTCCATCGCCATCCGGGTGAACGTCTGGCGGATGTTCTTCGCGGAGGCCATCGGGTCCGGATTGCCGTCCGGTCCCTCCGGGTTCACGTAGATGAGACCCATCACGGACGCGCCGAGGCCCTCCTGAATCTCGCCGGGTTCGTCGAACCGGTCACTGGCCTCCCACTCGTCTTCGGGGCCCCAGTCGACGGCGTCGTCGCCGTCGAAGTCGTCCTCGCGGCCGCCGGCGAAGCCGAAGGTCTGGAAGCCCATCGATTCGACGGCGACGTTCCCCGCAAGGATGATCAGGTCGCCCCACGAGAGCTTGCGGCCGTACTTCTGCTTGACCGGTTCGAGCAGTCGGCGCGCCTTGTCGAGGTTCGCGTTGTCGGGCCAACTGTTGATCGGCGCGAAGCGCTGTCGACCGCCGGCCGCGCCGCCGCGGCCGTCAGCGGCGCGGTACGTCCCGGCGCTGTGCCACGCCATTCGGATCATGAACGGCCCGTAGTGGTCGTAGTCGGCCGGCCACCACTCTTGGGGGGTCGTGATTACCTCCTCGATGTCGGCTTTCACCTCCTCGAGGTCGAGTTTCTGGAACTCCTCGCCGTAGTCGAAGTCGTCACCGTACGGGCCGAGGTTTCGGGCGTTCCGGTCCAGAATATCGAGGTTCAACCGGTTCGGCCACCAGTCCTCGTTTGACTTCGGGCCGGTCTTGGTGGGCGTCGCGCCACTGTCGGCTGTCGCGCCACTATCGGCCGTCGCGCCACCGTCGGAAGCGAGTGCGTCGTCGTCCGCGTCTTCCGTACCGCGGGAGGGTGTGTCGTCCGTCATTGCTGTGTACATATAGATGAGGATACGAGCGTACTAATCGTTGTTGTTGGCAGATGATGAACGGGGCGACGAGCGGCCGGTGGTGGGGTGAGAGTTACTCGTCGGGGTCCGTCGGTACGCCACAGAGATTGCCCGCGTCGTCGAACAGTTTGGCGCGGAGATAGCGCGCCCGGTAGCGGTTGGCGCCGTCGCTCGTGTCGGCGTCCCGGATCTCGTCGGCCCGGCCGTCGGCGACGGCGTCGATGATCGCCTCGACCTGTTCTTTCTCGCTCGGTGTGAGGTCGAACTCGTAGGTACGGGACTGTTCGGCCTCCAATCGCGTCCACTTTCGCGCCGCGGCGATCACCAGCGAACACGGCTCCCGACAGGGGAAGACCCCCGCCCCGCCGTCGACATCCAGCGGCGTGTCGTCGTCGTACTCCCACTCGCGGCGCTTGAGACACTGGGAGTCGTCACAGCAGGCCTCGGCGACCCAGTTCACGTGGTCGTGGCCGTCGCCCCGGTCCCACGTCTCTACGACGCCGTAGATACCGGTCTGGCGCGAGACCGCCTCGTGCCAGTGGGTGACATCGAGTGTCCCCTCGCGCTCGCGGTGCCAGTTGGCGACCGTCGCCGGGTAGAAGCCGTCGACAGCCCGCACCGCCGCCGCGGGGTCGAGGTCGACGAACGCCCACCCGTGGGGGAGCGTCGGCGCCGTCGACAGCGGCCGATAGTCGCCGTCGTCGTCGGTTTTCCGGAGTCGGCGCGCCTCGTGGGGGTCGGCGTGGACGGTCAGCGTCGCCCGGTCGGCGTCGGCGTCGTCGACGTGTCGGAGTTCGTAGCGACGACGGCCATCCTCGGCCGCGCGGACGGTGACGGCAACCTGTCCCCACTCGCGGGTGAGCCCGTCGGCGTCGCGGAGTCGGGCGTCTCGCTCGGGGACCGACAGGTCGTCCGCCCGCTCGACCCACCGGAGGAACGCCCACTCGGCTTGGCGCTGGGGAGCGTGCTGATGCCAGAACAGCCAGTTCTCGACGTGCGAGCGGTGTCGGTCGACGACGTCGGCCAACTCGCTCGCCGAGAGGTCGTCGTAGCGGGCGTCGGGCACGGCGAATCGGAGGCCGTCGGCCTCGCGCGCGACGGAGAGGCCGTCGAAGTCGACGCCGTCGGCGGCGGCCTCGCGGAGCGCGTCGACCGGCGTGGGGTCGGAATCCGACATCTCAGTCACCGTCGGCGGCGGCCGTCGGCGCGCCGGGGATGCGCATCTCTGCGTCGACGTCGGCGCCCGCGTCGGCCGCACGTTCGAGGATCACGTCGGCCATGAGCGGTTCCGTCCCGATGGCGCCGGCGTACCAGATATCGTGCCCGTCGAGTCGCGCCGGGACCGCGTACCCGTCGTCGGTGGCGATGCCCATGTCCGCCGGGATGTCCTCTTGGGTGTGGTAGCCGTCGGCGACGAAAAGCGGGACGACGACGATATCCTCGCTCTCGAAGTGGTCGGTCACGTCGTCGACTTCGGGCGCTTCGTCCATGAACAGTGCCTGCACCTCCGCAAACCGGTCGCGGTCACGCACCCGGTCGGCGTGGTACTGGACGGCTTTCGCGGAGTTCTCGTTGCGCTTGGTGCCGTGGCCGACGACTGCCAACCCGACGCCCTCGCCGACCTCCGAGTCGCCGGTGACCGTCTCGGCCCGGCGGACGATCACGTCGGTCATCGCGTCGTGGGTCCCGACCGGGCCACAGTAGTGGACGGTCTTGTCCACGTCCGTGGGGTGGAGCGTGACCGAGTCGGCGCTCGTGCCGTCGGAGCCCCAGTCCGAGACGTCGAAGTCGAGGCGGAGTTCACGGGGAATCACCTCCTCGGTGAAGTAGCCCTCGCTGACGAACAACGGGACGACGTACACCTCGTCGGCGGCCACCGTCCGGAGGGCGTTGCGAAACGACGGCTCCTCCTTCCAGTAAGCCTCCCGAACCTCGGCGAACGCGCCCGCGGCCCGGATGGCGTCGGCGTGATCCTGTGCCGGCGTGCTCGACCGGGGGTTGAGGTGAGAGCCGTGCGCGACGACCAGTAATGCCTCACTCATTGGCGGGGGTACGTCCGTCGGAGGCTTAGGCCCTCCGTCCCGCGGAGCCGTGAGCGCGCCCGATCACCCCTAAGCCGCACCGATCTTGTACACCCCGCCGGCCCGCCCGTCGCCGCCGTCGAGGAACGACTCGGCGGCGCGGTCGGCGAAGTAGACGGCACCGTCGACGACCGCCGGCGTACTCGTCACGTCGCCGACGCCGTCGACCGCCCAGACGCGGTCGCCGGTCCGCTTTTCCAGCGCGTAACAGGAGCGGTCGTACGAGCCGACGAGGACGTGATCGCCGACGACGGTCGGACAGCCGGTGATCCGGCCGCCGGTGTCGAACGTCCACCGCACGGCGCCGGTCGCGGTATCTAGGGCGTAACACCGCGAGTCGTGACTGCCGACGTAGACGGTGTCCGTCGCCGCCTCGACGGCCGGGCCGGACATCACACGCCCGTCGGTCTCGACGGCCCACTCTTGGCGACCGTCCGCGAGGTCGACACGGTAGACGCGCCGATCCCAAGAGCCGAAAAAGGCACTCCCGTCGTGGATGGCGACGGGCCCTTTGATCGCGTCACCCGTCTCGAACGACCACGCGAACGACAGATCCGGATACGTCCAAGCGTACAGTCGACCGTCGTTGGCGCCGACTACCAACCGACCGGCCGTGGGGTCGATGGCGGCCGTCGAGTGGGGGTGGTCGGTCGGCCGTCGGTCGTCCCACACCACCTCACCGGTGACGGCGTCGACGCCGAACATCGCGCCGCTCGGCTCGTAATACTCGACGGCGATGTGAACGACCCCGTCGTGATACCCCGGACTCGATCCGATGGCGTCACCGAGGCTCCGACGCCAGAACCGCTCGCCCGTCACCAAGTCGAACGCGTAGAGCGCGCCGTCGTACGCGCCGACGTAGACCGTCTCGTTGGCGAGAGCGGGAGTGCCGTGGATTCCGCGCGCCGTCTCCTCGACGGCGGCGGTCCAGACGATATCCCCGGCGGGCGTGAACCGGCGGACGACACCGTCGTCGCCGGGAACCACGACGTCACCGTCCGGCGTGGGGACAGGACTAGCCTTCGCCGCCGTGTGATCGCCCGTGTTCACGCCGCGGTGGACCCACTCGACGGTTGGGTCGACGGGGACCGTCGCGTCGGGGAAGACCCCGTGGCGTCGCGGGCCGCCCCGGAACTGCGCGGTGGCGGTCGTCGACGGAGGACGGCCGTCGTCGTCGATGGGGTCGGGGTCGGTCCGCGGAGCGGAGAGACACCCGGTCACGGCGCCGGTCAGGGCGAACGCGGCGGTGCCGAGGACGGCACGGCGGGAGCGCATACGCCCACGACCGACGCCCGACGGATATACGCTTCGTCGGTTGTGGCGCCGCCGTCACCCGCTCTCGGTGCCGTCGGCCGGCGCCCCCGCCGTCTCGAACACCGCCACCTGTTCGTGGAGTTTCGACCCGGAGCGGTTCACCCGCTGAGCCATCGTGGACACCTCCTCCATCGCCGAGGACTGCTGTTCGACGCCCGCCGAGATCTGGTTGACGGAACTCGCGATCTCCTCGGACATGGCGGACGTATCCTCTACGACCGCGTTCACCGCCTCGGTCTCCTCGGCCTGTGACCGAACCGCGTCGCTGATCTCGCTCACCCCCTCGCTCGCCTCCTCGGCCGCCGCGTCGATGTCGTCGAGAACCGCGACGACCTCCTCGACCGCGGCCACCCCCTCGGCCACTTCCGTCATCGTCTCCTCGACCCGTTTGGCGACGGTCTCGGTCTGTGCCTGTGTCGCCTCGATGATCTCCGCGATGTCTTGGGTTGCGTTCTGTGAGTCCTCCGCCAGCGACTTGATCTCGTCCGCGACGACCGCGAAGCCGTCGCCGTCGGCGGAGTCGCCACCGCTCCCGGCGCGGGCGGCCTCGATGTTCGCGTTCAGTGCCAGCAGATTCGTCTCGTCGGCGATATCGGAGATGAACGCCGAGATATCACCGATCTCGTCCATCTGATCCTCCAAGTCGTCGATATCGTCCTCGATCCGGTCGGCGGCGGCGGCCGCACTCCGGATCCGGTCGATTGCCTCCGTCACTTCGTCGGCGCCCGCGGCCGCCAACGACGCCGCACGCTCGGACTGGTCGTTCACCTCGCTAGCCGACGCGCTCACCTCCTCGACCGACGCCGAGAGATTCGCGATGTTCTCGCTGGCCTGTTCGGCCTTCGTCGCGAGGTTGTCCGTGCCCTCGACGATTTCACCGCTCGACGATTCGATCTCTTGGATGGAACTCGTCACCTCCTCGGCGGTGCTGCTGAGGGCCTCGCTGGTGTCGACCAGTTCGTCGGCGACGGACACGATGCCGCCGATCATCTCCTCGAGGTGTGCCGCCATCTCGTTGAGGCTGTCTGTCACCGATAGCAGGTCTTCGTCGACGAACGCCGTGTCGTCGAGCGACGCACGAGCGCCGAGGTCACCGTTCTCGATTGCGCCCATGGTAGACTGGAGTTCGCCGACGAGTTCGCGGAGTTCCGCCTGTTTCAGGGCGTCCTCGGTGCGGTCGTGGATCATCTCGACGACAGCCTCGACGTTCCCGTCGTCGTCGTAGAGCGGCGCCGCGTTGAACTCGATGTGGCGGTCGTCCCCGCTCGCGTCCTTCATGACGCTCTCGTCGGCGTAGAGGGTGTAGCCAACGTCGTCGACCCGTGGGACACCGTACTCCTCGTCCGCGCTCTCGGGGGCCGCGAGAATCTTATCGGCGAGAGTCTCCGCCCGGCGTCCGTCGTGGTAGAACGCCGGGCCGACCACACCGTGTTCGCGGGCGAGTTGTCGTGCTCGCTCCTGATCCTCGCCGGTCAGCCCCTCCAGCGCACGGTTCCACTTGACGACGTCGCCGTCGGCGTCGAGAACGAAAATCGGCGTGTCGATGTGATCGAGTATGGCCCGGAACCCGACGTCGAACGTCCCCGGCCCGTCCGCGTCCGGTTCTTGGTCGTCGGCCGTCGATTCAGCCCCCCCTTCGGAGAGAGTATCACTACCGAGCAGCGAAAGAACGTTCATACACGAATTTCGGCCGTTGCTCGGTATAAAAATCACGTGGCCGGTTTTCAGTTCCGAAAATCGAGTTGGAGACCGCTACTGTGAGCGATCGTTCATGTCGGGCACACCGGAGCCGACGAGGCGGAGCGGTATCCCGACCCGTTCGACGTGACACACGTCGCTGTCGGTCGGTGAGAACGTGGAGTAGTCCCACCAGGATTCGAACCTGGGTCGAAGCCCCCAGAAGGCTTCAGGATTGGCCGCTACCCCATGGGACTGGTAGTGTTGGACACCGGCGTTCGGTGGACACCGACTACTACCCACGAGGCGCATATGAGTGTTGCGAAGTCGGAGCGGACAGCAGGGGCCGAGACCTCGGAGGCCGGCGTTCCGTGCCGGCCCCGTGGCGGTGAGCCGTGTGACGGGAGGCCGGACCGATCAGTCGTCGATTCCGAGCAGCCGGACCACGTGCGCGAAGCTCAGGAGGTGGTCCGCACGGTCGAGTTCGCCGTCGCCCGGGTCGAGGGCGGCGACGGCGTCGGCGACGCGAGCGTCGAGTGTCGCCGCGGCGTCCTCGCCGAGCCAGCCGAGCGCGCGGTAGCGGTCGATAGCGTCACGCGTCGCCGCCTCGCCCGCGGTGCGGACGAGATACGCGATCCAGTCGCGCCCGACGCGGCGGGCCGCAGTCGCGTTCGGGAAGGCAGAGAGATAGGGCCGCTCCCCGAGGGCGGCCGGGTCGACGCCGCCGATGGCGACTAGGCGTTCGCACTGGGCGCGCGAAGGTTCGTCGGGTGCGGCCGCCCGGTAGCCCGACCCCTCGACCGGGGGGAGGTTGACCGCCGCGCCCGCGTCGGCATCGGCGTCGTCGCCGGCGAGCGAGCGGAGTTCGCTCGCGTCGTACTCCGACGGATCGAACACGGGAGCGAAGTCGGGCGGGAACGCTCAAGGCTCTTTGGGCGGCCGGGGCGTGACTGGCGTGCCGGTGGCGGTACCACCCGTTTCGATTCGTGCCGCCGAGATCGGCCTCATTCGACCGGAATCCGCAGGGTCGCGACGGTCCCCCGGGGCTTCCGGTCGGCGTACGTCGAGTCGGCCCCGAGCGCCCCGGCCGCCCAGTGGACGATTCACAGGCCGAGGCCGGAGCCGTGACGGAGGGCCGTCTCCTCGCCGGCCTCGACCGCTTCGAGTTCGGCGTCGGGGATGCCGGGACCGTCGTCGAGAACCCGCACGAGCAACGTCCCGTCGGCCCGGTCGACGACGACGCGAGCCCACGCGCCACCGTCCGAGCGTTCGACACCCGCACCGTCGTGGTGACGGATCGCGTTCTCGACGAGGTTCTCGACGGCGGCGACGAGCGCGCGCTTCGACAGGGACGCGGTGACGCCAGTGTGGACGTCGAGGGCGAAGTCGGCGTCCGGATGGTCCTCGCGGGCCGCGGCGACGACGTCGTCGAGGGCCGCCTCGACGTCGACGGACTGTGGCCGTTCGCCGTCGATCAGGCGCTCGACGGTTCCGGCCTTGTCGCCGAGAGCGGCGAGGGCGGGGCTCACTCCGCGCCGACGGCCCGCCCCGACCGCTCCGCGATATCGAGCGCCCACACGTTGGGATGCTCCTGAAGGTCGTGTGCCGAGAGAAGATCCGACTCGAAGGCGTTGTCGGCCAGTGCCGCCCGCGCGGCGTCCCACTCTCCGGGGGTGATCCGATCGAGCGATCCCGCGACGATGACGCTCCGCCAAGCGCCCCCGGAGTCGACGTCGAAGGCGACGAAGCTCGCTTGGTCGGAGCGCTCGGCGTAGGTTTCCTTTCTGAGCTCCGCGGAGCGGCCGACGAACAGGAAGTAGAGGTGGCCGCCGTCGTAGCCGAAGGATAACGGGACGCCGTAGGGCACGCCGTCGGCGGTCATCGAGAGGACTCCCACACCGGTCCGCGTGAGGAACTCGTCGATTTCGGCTTCGTCCATCTCCGAGCCGAGTAGGGTTTGGTACGACGAACTCATACCGACAATAGTCAACGAGACGAAATGAAAAACCGGCGCGTCGTTTTCAATCGGTGGGAACGGGTGTCCGGCGGCGCGAGGGTGGCACTCTCCGGGGCCCCGCGGCGAAGAGAAAGACCTAGGTAGCCGGTGGCGAAAGAGTCGGGTATGTACGTCGGCCGCTTCGTCGTCGTCGGCCCGGGAATCGGCGCCTACCGCGTCTCCTCCCGGTCGTTCCCGAACCGTCGGATCGTCGAACGCGAGGGGGCGCTCACCGTCGCGCCCACGCCCGATGCGCCCGAGACGGACAACCCGTACGTCTCGTACAACTGCGTGCGGGAAAGCGAGGGGCAGGCGGTGCTCGGTAACGGCTCCCACGTCGATCCAGTGACGGAGAAACTCGATCTGGGCTACCCGGCCCGGGACGCGCTGGCGACGGCCCTGCTCTCGCTCGACTACGAGAAAGACGACTACGACACTCCGCGGATCGCCGGGGTCGTCGGGCCGGACGCGGCGACGGTGGGTATCGTCCGCCGGGACGCGCTGGTGGTCGAACGGGTCACGGAGCCGACCCTCGTCGCCACCTACGAGAAGGATCGGCCGCGGGCGTTCGACTTCGACGCGGACGACGCCACGGCGGCGGCCCGCGAGGCGTACGACCTCGATTTCGAACACGCAGTCTGTGCGGCGGGAGTCGCCGTCGACGACGGCGTCACGACGGCCATCGTCAACGGGGAGTAGAGCCGGAACCCACTGTAGGGTCGAGGTGGACGTCGACGACCGACGGGCCGTCGACGGCTAGCGCCGCGCCGAGCGTTCGCTCGACGTCGTCGGGGTCGTCGAGTCGAAATCCTCGGGCACCGAACACGTCGGCGAGAACGTCGAACTGCGGGATGCCGGCACGTGTCGGTGCCGTCCGGTGGTCCGCGGACGGGGTGTCTCCGGAGCGACGGGACGACTCGGGGTCGGCATCGTTCAAGACGACCACCGTCAGATCGAGTTCCTCGCGGACGGCCACCGCCAGTTCCTGCTGTGTCGTCAGAAACGAGTCGTCCCCTTCGAAGCAGACGACCGACCGGTCGCCGCCGGTGGCCACGCAGGCACCGATGGCCGCGGGCAGCCCGTAGCCCATCGTGCCCAGTCCGTTCGAGGAGAGCCACGTCCGCGGATGGCGGAAGGTCCAGTACCGCATCGCCCACAGTCGGTGTCGACCGCCGCCGGTGGTGACGAGCGTGTCGTCGGGAGTCAGTTCGTCGAGTCGCTCGACCACGGGTCGTGGTTGCAGCGATCCGTCCGCAGGCGTGTCGTCAGGCGCGTACTCACGCCGCCACGCTGCGGACTGCGCCCGCCACGCCGCCAAGTCCGGTGATCGGGGCATCGCGTCGAACAGTCGGCCGAGGAGCGTTCCGATGTCGCCGACCAGCGAATCGTCCGGAACACCCCCACTCGTCGCGGTGGCGTCGACGCCGAGGTGGACGACTTCGGCGTCGGGAGCGAGCGACTTGCCGCCGGAACGGTGGTCGGCGACGCCCGTTCCGACGGCAAGGAAGAAGTCGGCGTTGGCAAGCGTCAGGTTCGCCGACGCGGTCCCGTCGGTCCCCGCGACCGAGAGGGCAAGCGGGTGGTCCTCCGGGAACGAGCCCACCCCCGGCGGGGTCGTGGCCACCGGGAAGTCGTGTGCGGTCGCGAACGCTCGGAGTTCGTCGCTGGCGCCGGCCGCGATCACGCCGCCGCCCGAGAGGACGACCGGACGCTCGGCGTGTGCGAGGGCCTCGGCAGCCGCCCGCACCGACGCCGGATCGACACGCTTCGGAGCGTCGGTCTCCGTCGGGGAGGACGGCGTGGCCGGCGAGCGATCGGTCGTCGCCAGCGTGACGTCCTTGGGGAGGTCGACCAGCGTCGGGCCGGGGCGGCCCGCGCGAGCGAGGGCGAGTGCCTCGGCGACGGTGTCACCGACCGCGTCGACGTCGGTCACGAGAGCGTTCGCCTTTGTCACCGGCTGGGTCACGCCGACCGTGGCTGCCTCTTGGAACGCGTCCCCCCCGATGAGGTGGGACGGCGCTTGGCCGGTCAGGGCGAGGACGGGAGCGGCGTTCGCCTCGGCGTCGGCCAGTCCCGTAACGAGGTTCGTCGACCCGGGGCCGGACGTCGCTAGACAGACACCGGGCGAACCGGAGATGGCGCCGTACGCCTCGGCCGCGTGGACCGCACTCCGCTCGTGGGCCATAGTGACGTGATCCATCGTCGAGTCGTAGAGGGCGTCGTAGACGGGCATGATCGCCCCACCTTGGACGCCGAACAGGTGGTCGATACCGGCCCGTTCGAGGGTCGCGACGGCCGCCTCGCCGCCGGTTCTGGAAGTCGCTGTCGATACGTCGTCCGCGTGCTGCGCCGGTGCCGATTGATTTGACATCTGGTGGATTGGGGGGTCTGGAACGTCACGACCGCCAGACCGACGGCGTCACTCCGAAGCGATTCGAACGGGCCGAGAACAGAGGATAGTGAGGTGGGGCGTTACTGGGGAGCCCCGATAATGGCGAGGCGAGCGACGCCGCCGACGGTCCCGCTGCTCCGGAGGGATGACCCCGTCCGCGCAGCGAGTCGACGCATACGTGACACGTTTCGGTACCGGATATTAACTATTTCGCTGTCGTGCCCGACGTACCTCGGGAACTTGGCGAATCACGCCGAACAGCAGTCGGTTGGCGGCGAATCCGATGGCGAGGCCGAAGAGGAGGAGCGGAATCGCCGGGAGCGGGTCGGACCCGGTCGCCACCCACCAGACGATGCCGACCACGGCGAGTGCGGCGGCGGCGTACAGGAGGTGCCGGCCGAGACGGCTGCGGTCCGCGGCGGCGGTGAGGAGACTCCACCCCAGTGCTACGAGTGGGACGGACCACCAGCCAGTCGAGGGGAGGCCACTCGTCGAGAGCAGCGCCGCGGTGACGAACGTCGAGCAGGCGACGCCGAGTTCGAGGCGGACGATGCGGCGGTCGAGGACGTCGTCTGGATCGGTGGGAGGGACGGACTCGGCGGAGGGAGCGGACACGGTGCCTGTTACGGCGACAGGCGTGCTAAGCGTTGGGTCGAGGGCAGGGGTCACGGCAAGGCCTAACCGCCGCCGTATGCAAGCGACGCCATGCGCCTCGGCGTTATCTCCGACATCCACGGCAACCGAGTCGCCCTCGAAGCCGTTCTCGACGACCTCCCAGACGTGGACCGACTGGTCTGTGCCGGCGACGTAGTGGGCTACAACCCGTGGCCGGCCGACTGCGTCGCGGCGATCCGCGAACGGTCGATTCCGACGGTGATGGGCAATCACGACCGGGCGGTCGCGGGCGACACGCCGTTTCGGTTCAACTCGATGGCGGCGGCAGGCGTCGACTACGCCCGCGAGCGACTGGACGACGACGCGCTGTCGTGGCTGGCCGCCCTCCCCCCGACGCGGACCGTCGCCGACGGCCGCGTAAAACTCGTCCACGGCCACCCCGCCGACCCCGACCGATACACCTACCCCGACGAGTTCTCGCCGGCGATGCTCGACGAGGAGTCGTTGCTGGTGACGGGCCACACACACGTTCAAGGCCACCGCGTCTTCGAGTCGGGAGTCGTGATGAACCCGGGGAGCGTCGGCCAACCACGGGACGGCGATCCGCGGGCAGGGTACGCGGTGGTCGAGGTGGGCGACGAGGTGACAGTCGAGGAACGCCGCGTCGCATACGACATCGACGCCGTCGTCGACGCGGTGAGAGAGGCGGGATTGCCCGAACGGATCGGGACGCGCCTGTACGACGGGGGGTAGTCGTTCCCCTCAGATCGTCTGTTCCTGCACGATTTCGAGGGTCTCCTCGCGGTCCGCCCAGTCGACGAAGATGGCGACGGAGGTGGCCGAGGTGATGAAGTCGTGGATATTGATGCCGGCCTCGGAGACAGGTTGGACGATGTCGAAGATGATCCCGGGGCGGTTCGGAAGTTCGCCGCCGGTGACTCGGATGACGGCGAACCGGCTCTCGACGGTCACCGAGGAGAGCGTCTCGTCATCGACGACCTGTTCGTGGAGGATATACTCGGCGTCCTCGGCCAGATCCTCGTTGACGTAGAAGGTGACGGAGTCCATGCCGCTGGCGACGGCGTCGATGTTGATGTTCTCGCTCCGGAGCGCCTCCGCGAGGTCGGCGAGGATGCCCGGCCGGTTCCGCAGGGCGCGGCCGGCGACGGTGATGCAGGCGAGGGGTTCGTCCTGCATGTCGATGAGGTTCTGGAACTGGCCCTCGATTTTCGTGCCGCCGGTCAGGAGGTTGCCGTGTTGGTAGTGGACGACCCTGACCGTCAGTTCCTCGTCCTTGTAGGAGAGCGCGCTGGGAGCGACCACCTCGGCGCCCCGAAAGGAGAGGTTCCGGAGTTCGTCGACGGTGATGTTGCCGACGTTGCGCGCCCCTTCGACGACCCTGGGGTCGCCGGTCATGACGCCCTCGACGTCGGTGACGATGACCACCTCGTCGGCCTCCATGAACTTGCCGAGCATCACGGCCGTGGTGTCGCTGCCACCGCGGCCGAGCGTGGTCACCTTGCCGTCGAGGGTCTGGGCGAGAAAGCCCGTGATGACGGGGACGACGTGGTCGAGGTCGTCGGCGAGCGCTTGGGCGCGTCGGAGCGTCTCCTCGGCGTCGACCTCACCGTACTCGTCGGTGATGATCGGCCACGCCTCCGTGCCGGGTTCGACGAACATAGCCTCGACGCCGCGGGAGGCCAAGGCCGCCTTCAGCATGCGGACGCTCGTCCGTTCGCCCATGCTGACGATTTCGGCGCGGTCGGCGTCCTCCGCCTCGAACGTGATCTCTTCGAGGAGTTCGTCGGTCGTCGAGCCCATGGCACTCGCGACGATGGCGACCTCGTGACCCTCCGTGACCGCCTTCGCGACGGTGTCGGCCGCACGCTCGATACGGTCGCCGCTGCCCAGCGAGGTACCGCCGAACTTCGCCACTACACGCATCGTGGAGCCTCCGCGGGTTCCGACCGGTACGCAATCATGCCATGGGGTAGCGAGGTGGACGGTAATAACTGTGTTCACTTGCCTACGGAAGGAACGAGCGCGGAGACGACAGCGGCGGGGAACGGCCGGCGAGCGAGAACTCGGGGGCGGTGGAGCGTGAACCCCACGCGAGCGTTTAAGCGGCTCCCGCCGCTACAGCGGGTATGGAAGTGCGTGACGCGGTCGAGGCCGACGCCGACGCGCTCTCGGCCATCGCGGACGTGCCGGCCGACGTGGTCAGGAACCTGATCCACGACCGGACGGTCCGGGTCGCGGTGCGCGAGCCGACGGCGGCGGGTCCGAACGCCGACGCCGACGACGACGACGCCCGCGACGTAGACGGGTTCGTCAGCTTCGACGTCCGAAACGGAACGGTCCACGTGACGCAGTTGGCGGGGACCGAGACGGCCTGCGAGCGGCTGCTCGGCGAACCCGTCCGCTTTGCGACGAGCGAGGGGATGACCGTCGAAGTGCTAGCGATCAGTGACGACGACTCCGTCCGGAGGGCCGCGGAAGCGGCCGGCTTCGAGCACGACGGACGCGGACCTACCTTCGACGGGAAGGCGACGGTTCGCTACCGACTCGATCCGACCTGAGCGCCGCTCGTCGCCGTCAGGCGAACTTCCGGACCGTCAGATCTAGCGTGTCTAGGTCGACGATAGGAGCGAAGCCAGCGTCGGGGTCGATGTTGACGCTCTTCTGGAAGGCCGTCTGTGCCTGCCAGCATCCGCTGTTGACCGCGAGGACGTTGTGGTACTTCCCGTAGCCGAGCTTGTGGACGTGACCGGTGTGGAAGACGTCGGGGACGTCCTCGACCACGAGATAATCCCGCTCTTCGGGGGCCAGACGCATGTGTCCCCCGTACTTCGGGGCGACGTGGCGTTTCTTCAGCAGGTGATACATCGCGCGGTGGGGGTCGTCGTAGCTCGCCTTCGCCTCGGGGAGTTCGGCGATCACCTCGTCCAGTGAGACACCGTGGTACATCAGGACCGAGACGCCCTCGACGGTCACCGTCGAAGGGTTTCCGACGATGCGTGCGTCGTGGGCGGTCATGATATCGCGAAGTTCCTCGTCGAAGGCCGGTTGCGGTTCGGCGAGCCGAACGGCGTCGTGGTTCCCCGGAATCATCACGATCTCCATGTCGCCGGGAACCGCCTTGAGATGCTCCGAGAACCGCTCGTACTGGTCGTAGATGTCGACGATGTCGAGTTCCTCGTCCTGATCGGGGTAGACGCCGACCCCCTCGACCATGTCGCCCGCGATCAGCAGGTACTCGACGGCCGCGGCCTCCTCGGTGTGAAGCCAGTCGGCAAAGCGCTCCCACGCGTCGGCCATGAACTCTTGGCTGCCGACGTGGACGTCGGATATCAGCGCCGCCTGCACGTGGCGGTCGGCCGTGTTCGGCCGGTACGTCCGGGGCACGTCGGGAAAGTAGAGCGCGTCCACGAAGACGATACCCGCGTCGTCCGAGAGGGTGCCCTCGACCGCGACACACTCGTCGAGAAGAAGTTCGTCGACGAGGTCGGCGATATCCCGATCCTTCGTGACTAGACAGGGGAAGGTCCCGGTCGTATCTTCGAGCTCGACGATCCAGTGGCCGTTGGCCGACGAGCGAACGTCGTTCACCAGCCCGATCATCGCGACATCGCTCCCACCGGGCATATCGTCGATAGCCGACGCCGGGCGGTGGTTCACCCGCCCCCTGAGCTGTCCCGAAAGCTTCTCGTAGCGGTCGCGGAACACGGAGACGAAGTCGCCGTACTCGCCGGTACCGGTGCTCCGGCCGGTGATGTCGCCGACGACCGTCGGCGGTTCGGGCTGACGAGCCGGTGTCGTCGAGTTTGGGGACCCCTTCGTTTCAGGTGGAGTACCACTTTTCGTCGTGGAAATATTTGCTGTTTTGTCCGGAGTTGAAACGGAGGTGTCGTCTGACGTCGGGGCGGTGCGTCCGGGATCGGTGGACGCGGCGTCGGGGGCGGCAGTATCGGCGGACGCGGCGTCGGGAGGCCCCGCCTCGGTGGCCGCTCCCGGGGACGAGTCGTCGTTGGCGACCGACAGCGCCGAACGGACGTGATCGGTCGTGAGGCGGAGTGCGTCGTCGGGAGCCGTCTCGACGGCGGCGTCGACGGCCGTCGCAGGGTCGGCGGCGCCCGCCAGAAGCGTCACCGCTTCGCGTTCGGCGTTGTAGCCACGGCGGGCGAGTTCCCGGACGATCCGGGCTGGCGTCTCGAGGGGCACAAGGGAGGCACGGGGAGCGCCGTCAAAAGGATGCTGGAAGGCGCCGCCGTCCAGAAGCTTCAACTCTGGCGACGGTAAATGCCCACCGATGAGTGCCGACGACGGTCCGCGGCCGCCCGACCGGGAGACGGACCACGACTCCGAGCAGCGTCGGGGCCCGGGAGGGGCGCTCGATCGGCTGTCGAAAAACGACGGGCTCCGTCTGGTCGTCCGTGAAACGGCACTGAGCGTCGGTGCCGTCGTCGCCATCGGGCTGTTGCTCTTTGCCCTCAGCGGCGTGTGGCCGCCGATGGTCGCCGTCGAGAGCGGGAGCATGGAACCGCACATGCACAAGGGCGACCTCGTGTTCATCACCGACACCGGACGGTTCACACCCGACGCCGCCCACGAGGGATCGGGCGTCGTCTCCCGGTCGGCGGGCCGCGAGGACGGATACTGGAAGTTCGGCGCCCACGGCTCGGTGATCGTCTACGACGAACCAGGGGGCGCGGGGCCGCCGGTGATCCACCGGGCGCAGTTCTGGGTCGACGAGGGCGAGAACTGGTACGACCGCGCGAACCCCGACTACGTCGTCGGGGACAACTGCGTCGAGACGCCCAACTGCCCGGCGCCACACGCCGGGTTCGTGACGAAAGGTGACGCCAACGGCCGCTACGATCAGGTGAACGGCATCAGTCGAAGTGGCCCGGTCAAACCGAGCTGGATCGTCGGAACCGCCCGCGTCAGAATCCCGTATCTCGGCTGGGTGCGACTCGGCGTCTCCGGGACCGTCCTCGGAGCGACGCCGGAATCGACGGCCACGGAACCGGCGACGGCAACGCAGCCACCGACACCGGAACGTCCGGACACAGGTCAGGCGGCGCGTTCGACGCAGGCGAGCGCCCCGACTCCGCCGAAGATCAGGAAGCCGGCACCGACGGTCACGCCGACGAGGGTGGGGAGGAGTTCGGTGGCGACCCAGTAGCTGTCGGTGACCGTCGCGACGAACTCGGTCAGACTCCACGCGAGACAGGCGATACCGGCGGCAACCGGGAGCGCGTAGGGGAGTGCCCGGAGCGCAGTGCGTGAGGGTGGCGTGTCGTCGGAGGGCATCGTCGGCGTTGTGACCGCGACGGTGGAAGTGGTGTCGGTGCGTCGCTGGGAGGACGGCCGGCGGTCACCGGCCTCAGTTGTCGAACCGGGCTTGCACGAACGGCTGGGCGTTCTCGATGTCTCCGAGTCGGGAATCGGAGAGCAACACCGCCTCGGTCTCCTCGACCGGCACCGAGAGGCTGATCTCCTTGGTCCGCCCGTAGCGGCCCTTGCTTACCACGACGGCGTTGACGATGCCAAGCATGTCGAGTTCCGAGATGAGGTCGGTGACGCGTCGCTGTGTGAGTACGTCGGCGTCGATCTCCTCACAGAGCCGCTTGTAGATGTTGTACACCTCGCCGGTGTTGATGTTGTGGACGCCGTTCTTTTCGAGGAGGATAATCGCAAAGAGAACGATCTTCGACTGTGTGGGGAGGGTCCGCACTACCTCGATGACCCGGTCGAGTTCGATCTTGTCTTGTGCCTGCCGGACGTGTCGCTCCTCGACGGTGTCTGCCTGCCCGCGTTCGGCGAGTTCGCCGGCCGTCCGAAGCAAGTCGAGGGCGCGGCGGGCGTCGCCGTGTTCTTGGGCCGCAAAGGCCGCACAGAGCGGGATGACGTCCTCGGTGAGCGAGTCGTCGACGAAGGCCACGTCGGCACGGTGTTGGAGGATATCCCGCAACTGGTTGGCGTCGTAGGGCGGGAAGACGATCTCTTCCTCACCGAGACTCGACTTGACGCGGGGGTCGAGAAAGTCGGTGAACTTCAGATCGTTCGAGATGCCCATAATCGAGATGCGGGAGTTGTCGAGTTCGGAGTTCATCCGCGAGAGGTTATAGAGCGTGTCGTCGCCCGACTTCTCCACGAGCTTGTCGATTTCGTCGAGCATGATGACGACGACGCGCTCGTGGTAGTCGACCGCCTCGAAGAAGGAACTGTAGACGCGATCCGTCGGCCAGCCCGTCATCGGGACAGACTCCATCCCCTCGCGGTCCGCTTCGAGGGCCTCGATCCGCTCGTCGACCCCGTCGACGGAGTCGAAACGGGTGTCCCCGAGCGTGCCGTCCCCGTCGACGACCGCCGACCGCAGCGCGGCGAGGTCGTCGAGTCGTCCGTCGATGACGTCTCGATTTTTTTCGATGAACTTGTTGGCGAGCTGTGCCAGCACGCGATACTGCGTGTCGGTCACCTCGCAGTTGATGTACTCGACTTCGCAGGGAACGTCGTACTTCTGCGAGGTCGACTCGAGTTCCTTGCTGACGAACTTCGCGCTCGCGGTCTTGCCCGTCCCAGTCTTCCCGTAGATGAGGATGTTCGAGGGCGTGTCGCCGCGTAGCGCCGAAACGAGGATGGTCGCCATCTGGTTGATCTGCTCGTTCCGGTGCGGGAGCTCGTGTGGCGTGTACGACGGGCGCAGCACCTCCTTGTTCTCGAAGATCGGCTCGCCAGAGAGGAGGTCGTCGAACAATCCCTGATTCTCGTCCGCGTCCTCGCCCTCGTCTTCCAGAACGTCGTCGATGTCGACGTCGCCGGAGATGTCGGTCGTGCGGTCGCGGGCAGGCGCGTCTAGGTCACGCTCCTCGGCGTCGATATCGGGGCGCTCGTCGGAAGGTGAGTCGTTCGCGTCCATTCGGTGTAACCCCGCCGTTTCCACTGGAAGAGGCGCCGAGACGGGAGTGATTCCGCTTCCTGTGTCCTCCCGGCGCGTCCAAATGATCCAGAGGAAATAGAGGAACAGACGGTAGAAAAACCTTCCCCCTGAGCGCTCTCAACAGTCACGACGACACAAACGCTCGTTCGTGGATTGCTACGGGCGGTTTAGGGGGTTCCTGTCCGTGTCGACACGCCAGTCGGATGAACACGAATCGGCTGGGCCGCGGGTCCCCCCCACCCCTTCGTTTCAGGTGGAACGTGCAGAGAGGGGGTGGGGGGGTGAGAGTCGAGCCTAGATCAGAGAGCAAGTTATAATAACAAAGACGAGAAACAGTACCCGCATTGCGATAGCACATCTGTTTTCACAGGGGAGTTGTGTGGATTCTAGGGATCGACCCTGTTTCGTGTTACCTTTCCGTCACTGGCGAGGCTGCGTGGGTCACGGGGCGGGGCGTCTCCACCCGAAACGAAGGGGTGGGGGGGAGCCCCAGCGCCCGTCCCGGTCCTGTGTGAGCGGTCGGGGGCCTGCCGCTCCGTCGCATCGACGAACGGCCCGTCTCCGTCCGCGTTCGGCCGTCGTACGCCGCCCGCTACTGACAGGTCGGTTATGGTTGTCTGACGCACACTTAAGTGAACGCGGCGACCTTCATCCCGCATACGCCCTCTCGCGGCGGTAGACGGGAGGTGCGGGAGGATAGGATGGGACTGCTCACAGGACTCAGAGACAGCATATCACGCGTTACGGAACGACTGTTCTCGGCGAGTGATCCCAAGCGTATCGGGATCTACGGCCCGCCGAACGCCGGGAAGACGACGCTCGCGAACCGGATCGCACGCGACTGGACGGGGGACGCCGTCGGCCCGGAGAGCCACGTCCCTCACGAGACTAGG